>JAABUM010003068.1_pt1 | contig 21294 bp, 21 predicted proteins | sample 5559161 | NCBI WGS metagenome assembly JAABUM01 (sample SAMN10711868, study PRJNA513369) | rock metagenome | isolation source: Antarctica rocks | place: Antarctica: Victoria Land, Siegfried Peak nord
ACTACCTCGGCTTCTTCCAGTTCGTGCACAACGCACGCCGACGCGGCAAAGCCCTCCTTACCGCACTCATCGCGGGCTTGCTCGCATGACTGTGCTCCTCACCACCCCGGAACCCAACAAGAGCCTCACCGGTTATGGCGTTGGCGCCGCACGTCTCAGACGTCGAGGCGCTTGGCGAGCTGGTGCACGCCGAGGACGAGCCCGGCGGCGGCAGCGGCCCAGAACGCCGTGCGGTGGCGATCGGTGAACATCTCCCAGCTGCCGCTGCGGCTGCGCGAGTCGAAGCGGCCGTGCGCGCCGTAGCGGCCAGGCACCGGCTCGAACAGGTTGGCCGGCGGGTTCTCGCCCAGCGGCTTGTCGGTGAGCTGCCCGGAATAACCGGCCTTGGCGAGATAGCGATCGATCAGGCCCGGCGCGATACGGTTGGCCAGGATCGCCTGCACCGTGGGAAGGCCGACCCAGACTTCGCGGCGCCGGTGTGTGGCGGCGAAGAAGATCGCACGCGCCGGCACCTCGGGCTGGAAAATTGGCGCTACCGGCTTGGCCTTGCGCCCCATCTTGTTCATCGCCCAATCAAACTGCGGCGTGTTGACCGCAGGCAGGTCGACGGATGTGAGGTGCACGTCGATTCCGTCGTGGATGATTTCCGAACGTAGCGAGTCGGTGAAGCCGCGGATCGCGGCCTTTGCGCCGCAATAGATCGATTGTAACGGGACGGACCGATAGGCCAGCGCAGAGCCGACATTGACAATGGTACCACTGTTGCGCACGCGCATCCTGCGCAGCGCCGACATCGTGCCGTGCACCTGGCCGAGATAGGTCACGGCCGTGCCGCGCTGGAACTCCTTGGCCGTCAACTTGCTCACCGGGGCGAACACCGTGGCCATGGCGACGTTCACCCAGACGTCGATCGGACCCAGCTCGTCCTCCACGCGGGTCGCGGCGGCCTCGACCGCCTCGTCGTCGGCGACGTCGGTCGGGATGGCCAGGGCGCGCACGCCGTACGACTGGCGCAGCTCGGCCGCCGCGTGCTCCAGCCGCTCTGGGTCGCGCGACAGCAGCGCCACGTCGTAGCCCTGACGGCCGAACTCCTCGGCCGTAGCGCGGCCCACGCCAGCCCCTGCTCCGGTCACAACCACGATCTTCGCCATGCTTGCCATCCTGATGATGCGCAACAAGACGGTCCCCATTGAGAAGTTCCGGCATAGGGCTGAATTGGCCTCTCGCACCATGCAGGTATTTTGAGATTGCTTACCGAACTGTCCGAGGCGATTGGCGTGACCATGGACGCCCGCCTATAAAGCGTTAGTATAAAAAACGCTGACGCTTGCCCCGTTGTGTGGCGTGCTCAAGCTGTAGCATTGATATGACCTGCCTAGATACATAAAGTACGATTATGCAAGGGACGGACGGTGACTCTGTGGGGATCAATCGCGTTTGCTGTTCTGACATTTTGGCGCACATGGCGAGCGGCGGAGCGCTGCTAGAAGATAGGGGCTCGGCAGCAACAAAGCCGAAGGTGCATTTCAGCAGGCTCTACATGCTTGCATGCAACCATAATCCGTGATTTCCATGCAAACATGAAAACACTTGTCTGGAACTCACAAAAGGGCGGCAGCGGAAAAACTAGTCTTTGCGCTCATATCGCTGTCGAAGCGGAGCGGACGAAGGATGGGCCAGTCTATCTAATGGACACGGACCCGCAGGGTACTCTCAGCACTTGGCACGAAAGCCGGACAGCAAGTACGCCGCACCGAATCGAGGTCAAATTGCCGGCGCTTCCAGCGGCACTGGAGACCCTTGCCGGACACGGTGCGGCATTGTGCATGATCGACACAGCGCCGACCCGGGCCGACGAGAACGCTGAACTGTTCCGTCTGGCCGACTTGGTGTTAGTGCCGGTGCGCCCCAGCCCCTCGGATTTGTGGGCGGTGGCGGCCACAGTCAGGTTGTTGAAGCAGATCGGCACGCCGTTTCTGTTCGTGGTCAATCAGGCGACGCTAAATGCCAACATCACGGCGCAGGCTATAGCGGCCTTATCCCATCACGGGCCGGTCGCGCAGACGATCATCGTCAATCGGGTACCCTACGCAGCCGCCATGACGGACGGACACACTGCGCCCGAGCTGGCCGTCAAAGGTCCTGCAGCCGCCGAGATTGCTGACCTCTGGAAAAGCATAAAGTCATGCTTGCATGCAAACCACGAAAGCCGAGACTCATGCCTAAAGCTGTAGCCCTCACTCCGTCCCTGGTGGAAGCGCAGCAGATGACGCCGCAGGCTTCGACACCTGCACGCGCACTGCAAGCAGACCCTAGGCCGAAAGTCGATCAGATGCCGCTACAGGTCCGATTGCCGCGTCACGAAGTAAGGGCAATCAAGATTGCCGCCGCTGAACGGGAACAGACAGTCAGCGCTTTCATGCTTGCATGTTTTCATGCTTACATGAAATGAGGTCTGCATGAGACACCTCTAGCTTGGCGCCGTGTGGAGAGGGAGGTGCTGCTGGTCCTCACCAATCCTTAAGCACTTCAGACGGTTGCGAAGATTTGTTGAGTTTTGCTCGCGCATCGTTCAGACTTGCGCATTGCGCTCCAGCCGTGGAGCGCTCAACCGTTTCGTCTGGAGAACTAAAGGCCCAGAAGTAGCAAGACCCGCCGGGTTAGAGGCGGGCCGCACTACCGGTAGAACCGGGAAACATCAAGCTGTGAGAAGTTGATGTTCCCCTATCTCCGGCGTTTTTGCAAGCGAAACCTTGCGACGCCTGAGCTTTGCCTGGTGTCCGGCTCTGACCCGGCGGTTGCCCAGCAACCGACAGGAAAACCATGCGCAAAGCACATACCGGCAGGCGCCGGGAGAAGGTATTCGGACCAGGCCGGGCGATCCCGCTCGACCGCAACGCCAAGGCCCGCATCTGGGCCTACGCCAAGGGCTACACCGCCCTGCACCGCCGCAGGGGCCAGCACCGGGGACCGCTGACGCGGGCGTACTTCGACGTGCTGCGGGCGCTGCTGTGGGGGTTCCACAACGCCCAGACCGGCCGGTGCTTCCCGAGCTACGAGGCGATCGCCAAGGAGGCCCAGGTGCACCGGGCGACGGTGGCACGGGCGATCGCGGCGCTGGAGACAGGGAGAGTGCTGAGCTGGGAGAACCGCCTGGTGCGGCAGCGGGTGGTCACGCCCGGGCTTGTCGGTCGCGTGGTGGTGCTGGTGCCGCGCCGAACCTCGAACGCCTACAGCTTCCGTGATCCACAGCCAGAAATCCGGGCAAATCTGCCTAAGTCGCAGAACTCGACCGGAACCACCTTCAAGGATTCTTTCTCTCTCAGCGAGGCTGGGAGGGTGGCAACGCTGGACCCCTCAAACCCGCTAGAGGCCATGCTGATCCGGTTGGGGAAGGCGGTGGGAGCCATCCCGGATGTCTCCAAGGAAGCAAAAGGCTAACACGAAAGGCAGCTCAGCAAGCGTCTCTTGGCTTCACCCCGATGCTCTTGCTCTGCTATCAATATCGATATCAAGTGTGAGGTTGATAAAGGGGACAGGGCCATGGTGACGCAGCAGCTTCTTATCCGGTTACCGGAGGAACTGGCGCAGCGACTCAGACGAAGGGTGCCGGCACGAGGGCGAAGCGCCTTCGTACAGAGTCTTCTCGAGAAAGCGTTGCCAGCTGACGAGGGGGAAAATGACCCGCTCTACCTCGCTGCCATGAGCGTAGAACAAGACGAGCGGCTGACGGCCGAAATGGCGGATTGGGATGTTACAGCAGGAGACGGACTGTTGGGAGGCGCAGGAGCTCCCTCGGCATGAGCGAGCCTGTCTTCGTGCCTGTTCAGGTGCGGCGGGGCGAGGTGTGGTGGGTGGACCTCGATCCCACGCGAGGAAGCGAGATCCGCAAGACGCGCCCAGCCGTGGTGCTGACGGCCAACGCGTTGAACAGAGCCCGTCGGACCGTAGTGATCGTGCCGCTGTCCACAGGGCCGTCGCCAAGGCCGCCAATCGTGGTGGCGACACCTTCGGCAGGAGCCGATAGCGTCGCTGTGTGCGATCAGGTGCGGGCTGTGGACAAAGGCCGCCTAACCCGCTGCACGGGACAACTCACGGTAGCAGACCTACGCAAAGTTGAAATCGGAGTACGCACTATCCTCGAATTGTAACATTCGCCAGACGACCACAGCAGCTCTACTAGTGTTATAAATGTCGTGCGCAGGAAGCTAATTCTGAAGGTGTCTATGAAACAGGTTTTAAAAATTGACGACGCAGAACAAAGCAGCGTCGCAAACAGTGAAAACACACGTAATCTTTATAGTGCAATAGCTGAACAATATGATACAACATTTACTTTACCGACACATCGACGCGCTTATGACTTGCTTGCTCACGAGCGGGTATGCAGTCTATTACCCTCGGCACCGGGCATAATCATTGACGCCGGCTGCGGCACTGGCCGTGGCGCACAAAAACTTTTGGATCTTGGCCATCATGTGATCGGCATCGAGCATGCGTCCGACATGATCAACGGCTTGGCGACGAGAGAGCTAGGTCCAAACTTTTCCCTTTTCACGGAGAACATGGAAACCGTGCAGATCGCACCGGCCTCAGCTGACTTGGTGATTGCTATGGGCTCAATGCAGTACACCAGCGATCCGGCGGCGATGCTGAGGCGATTTGCTACTTGGGTGAAACCAAGCGGCGCAGTTTGCGTGCACGTCGACTCACTGGTTGCACTCGCCATGGAACTGCTCGGTTCGGATCGTCAGGGTGAAGCGCTGAGGCGTTTGCGGTCGGGTCGAGGTGTGTTCCGCCAAGGCTCTTTTACCGCAGGGCTTCGCCTCTACGATCGCCGCACGCTGGAAGCCGACTTTGCTGCAGCCGGCCTGGTTGATATCGAGTGCTGTGGCTTGGTGATGATGGCCAGCGCTTGGGGTCGAGAAGGCTGTGCCAAAGCCATGATGGAAGATGAAGCTGGCTACCTTCAGCTTGAGCGTGAGCTTTCAATGCAGCGAGTGCTGGCCGACACTGGCCTACACCTGTTCGCTTCAGGTCGACGGTCGACGTCTATCGCTTTTTAAATCAACTGATCGTTTGATAGCTCAGAGACAGATCGCCGTGTTAGTCGGCGGCTTCTTCCTCCGCCTCGAACGCACGCATTCCTTTGCGCCTCCATCGTGTCTTGAGGGCTGCGGCATCCTTTCCCTCTGGCCCGCCTGTCTGGAGCTGCTCGACCAGCTCCATCATGGCCCCAAGCAGTGTGGCACGATCGTCTTCCAGTAGATCGACCAGTCCGGCCTTTTGTATGAGGCCGCCGAGTTCGATGAGCTGGCGTGTGCGATCGCGTCTTTCCTGAGCCCAGTCGCGCGTGTCGGCGCGATTGCGAGCGAGCACGAGCCTATTCCGGAGCACGGTCAAGCGCTGGAGCTGCGCCGTTGACGCCTGGAGTTCCTGGAGCAGCGTCGCCGGCTGCTTTTGCCTTCCCGCGCTTGCTGCTGGGCTGAAAGACGGCCTTGCCCGCCTCGGTCCACCTCGCGAGGATGTCTGGCTTGTCCTTGCCCTGCTTGACGACGGCCATGAGCGCCCCGGCCAGCGCCTCCATGGGCAGGGCATCGGCGCCGGTGATTTGTACCAGTTCCCCGAGCTGGGTCGTCTTCTGTGTCTTGACCTTCTTTGCCTTGTCCATGAGAGCCTGGAGCTCGGCATCGTAGTCCCTCGGCTTGCGTGCCATCCCGTCTCTCCGTACTGGTGAGTGCAGCCTAGCCTCGGCCGATCGTACCCGGCAACAGACCCTGGCACTGGCGCAGCACGTCACTAGCGCGATCGGAGCGCAGCGAAGAAAAGCGTTTAAGTGCGCGCTGATACGTTGCAAGTGCAATGTGCGCTCAGAGGCGTGACAGCGGCCTTTGTACGCGGCTAGGCTGCTGGCAGCAATGCCGGAGCCCGTGCTGCCCGATGGCGATCTACCATGCCCATATCCAGGTGATCGGCCGCTCGGGCGGGCGCAGCGTGGTCGCAGCTGCGGCTTACCGTGCTGCCGACGTGCTGCACGACAAGGCGCACGGACATACCCACGACTACACTGCAAAGACCGGCGTGGTGCACTCCGAGATCATGCTGCCGTCCGAGGCGCCGGCCCGTTGGGAGCAAGGCACGACGGAGGCCGAGCTGCACACTGCGCGCTCGACGTTGTGGAACGAGGTGGAGGCGAAGGAGCGCCGACACGACGCGCAGCTTGCCCGCGAGATGGAGTTCGCGATCCCGCGGGAGCTGCCGCGCGCGGAGACGGTCCGGCTGGCGCGGGATTTCGTGCGCGAGCAGTTCGTGGACCGCGGGATGGTGGCGGACCTAAACGTGCATTGGGGCATGGGCAAGGACGGCGAGGCCAAACCGCACGCGCACGTCATGCTGACCATGCGCCAGGTCACGCCCGAGGGGTTCGGACCCAAGGTGCGGGAGTGGAACGCGGCGGGTCTGTACGACGGAGTGCGGCAGCGCTGGGCGGAGCTGGCGAACGAGCGCCTGGCCGAGCTGGGGCATGACGTGCGGATCGACCATCGCTCGAATTCGGAGCTGGAGATCGCGCTGGTGCCGCAGAACAAGATCGGGCCGGCGGGGGCGCGGCGTGCGGAGCGGAACGAGGAGGCGGAGCGTGCGGCGGAGCACCTGGCGATCGCGCGGCGCAACGGCGAGGCGATCCTGGCCGACCCGGGCGTGGTTCTGGACGCGATCACGCGGCAGCACTCGACGTTCTCCAGGCGTGACCTGGCGCGGTTCGTGAACCGGCACACGGCGGACGGAGAGCAGTTCGGTTTGGCGATGGCGAAGGTGGAGGCGTCGGCCGAGCTGGTGCGTGTCGGGGTGGACGGGCGGGGCGAGGCGCGGTTCAGCACGCGCGAGCTGCTGGCGGCGGAGCGGCGCATGGAGGCGGCGGCGCTGGCGCTGTCGGGGAGCCGGACGCACCCGGTTCGGGAGGACCGGCGGCGTGCGGCGCGGACGGGCTCGGGGCTAGGATCGGAGCAGGCGGCGGCGCTGGGGCACGTGACGCGGTCGCGCGACCTGGTGGCGGTGGTGGGCTACGCGGGGACCGGGAAGAGCACGATGCTCGGCGTGGCGCGGCAGGCGTGGGAGGCGCAGGGCTACCGGGTGGTGGGCGCCGCGCTGTCCGGTATCGCGGCGGAGGGTCTGGAGGCGGGGAGCAGGATCGGGAGCCGGACGCTGGCGAGCCTGGAGTATGGCTGGCGGGAGGGCCGGGACCTGCTGGGCTCTCGGGACGTGCTGGTTGTGGACGAGGCGGGGATGGTGGGGTCGCGGCAGATGGAGCGGGTGCTCTCTGCCGTGCAGGCGGCGGGCGCCAAGGTGGTTCTGGTGGGCGACCCGGAGCAGCTGCAGGCGATCGAGGCGGGGGCGGCGTTCCGGGCGATCGTGGAGCGGGTGGGCTCGGTGGAGATCACCCAGGTGGTGCGGCAGCGCGAGGCCTGGCAGCGCGAGGCGACGAAGGAGCTGGCGACGGGGCGGACGGCGGAGGCGCTGGGGCGCTACGCGGCGGCGGGGATGGTGCGGGCGTCGGAGACCCGAGTCGAGGCGATGGCGGCGCTGGTGGCGGGATGGGACGAGGGGCGGCTGGCGCGTCCGGGGGAGAGCCAGGTGCTGCTGGCGTCCACGCGGGCGGACGTGGCGGCGCTGAACGGGCTGGCGCGGGAGCGGCTGCGGGCGTCTGGCGAGCTTGGAGCGGACCAGGTGGTTGCGACGGAGCGGGGGGAGCGGTCGCTGGCGGCGGGGGACCGCGTGATGCTCGGGCGCAACGAGCGGGGTCTTGGGGCGGGTCCTGGCGGCCGCGGGGGCGTGGCGGTGAAGAACGGCACGCTGGGCACGGTGCTGGGGGTGGAGGCCGGAGGCGGGCGTCTGACGGTGCGGGTGGACGGGCAAGGCGGGCCGGGAAGCCAAGGCGGGCAGGTGGGGAAGGAAGTGACGTTCTCCCTGGGCGAGTACGGGCACGTGGACCACGGGTATGCGGCGACGGTGCACAAGGCGCAGGGGGTGACGGCGGATCGTGCGCACGTTCTGGCGTCGCGGTTCATGGACCGGCACGCGGCGTATGTGGGGCTGACGCGGCATCGGGCGGGGGTGGTGCTGCACTATGCGCGCGAGGAGTTCGCCGACTCGGCGGCGCTGGCGGAGTCGCTGGGGCGGGAGCGGGCGAAGGACACCAGCCTGGACTACGCCAGCGGGGCAGGGTCCGAGGACCTGGTGGCGGCGTATGCGGCGCGGCGGGGGCTTGGGCCGGAGCGGGAGACGGTGCTGCGCCAGGCGGCGGCGCGTGAGGCGGCCGAGCGGCGGGTGGCGGAGCAGCGGCAGGCGATTGAGGCGGGCCGGGCAGGGTTCCGGGAGCGCTACGAGGCGCACCAGCGGGAGCGTCTTGCGGCGGCGGAGCGCGAGGCGCAGGCGCATGGGCTGGTGCAGGCGTGGGACCAGGTGATGGGAGCCTACAGCGCGGCGCTACCGAGCCTGGAGCGAGACGCGACGCTTGGGGGCACGCGGGAGCGGCTGCTGGAGGTCGGGCAGGCGGTGCGGGAGCAGCCCGGGGCGGTGCAGGTGCTGCGCGAGCGCGGGGCTGAGTTCGGGCTGGGCGAGCGGCCGGGGCTGGCGCAGGTGGTGTCGAGTGCGCGGCCGGATCGGGCGGTCGGCGAGATGATGCAGGTGGCTGAGGCCGGGATGCGGGCGCAGTTGCGGGAGCAGGCGGCGCTTGAAGCGGTGCGGCAGCAGGAAGCGGCGCGTCGTCGGGAGCTGGATCGCGAGCAGTCGCTGCGGGCAAGGCCGCGCGAGAGGCAGGGTCCTGGGATGTCGATGTGATGGGCGAGACGGAGGACCGGCTCTACGGGCTGATGGAGGTTGTGGAGCGTCAGCAGGCAGCAGTGCAGGCGGCGCTTGCGGGCTTGGCGGCGGAGCGTCTGGCGTTGCAGGCCGAGCGCAAGGCTCTGGCGCTTGGGGTGAAGGCGGTGGAAGGGAGTGCGGCGGCGGCGGTACGCTCGGCGGTGTCGGAGAGCCTGATCGGCGTGGCGTCGACCGCGGCAGCCACGGTTCAGGTCAGCACGCGGCCGTTGCTGGAGAAGCTGGACGGGGTGGCGGCAGGGGCGGAGCAGGCGCAGGTGGCGCTGCGGCGCGTGGTGCTGTGGGCGAGCTGGCGTCTTCTGGGGTGGGTTGTGGGGGCGGTGGCGGGGCTGGTGCTGCTGGGCTGGCTGGCGAGCGCGGCGGTGCTGTGGTGGGACACGGGAGCGATCGAGGCGGCGCAAATGGAGAAGATGCGGCTGCAAACCGAGGTGGCCGAGCTGAAGGGGCAGGTGGCGGAGATGCAGGCTAACCGCGAGGGCTGGGTCAAGGCGGGAATGCTGGAGAGGCTGCAGAGCTGCGGTCCAGGCAACCGGCCCTGCGTGCGGGTGAACGAAGCAGCCGGCAAGTTCGGCAAACAGGAAGATATTCGCGTGCTCGGGGGCTACTGAGGGGGATGCGCTTCGCAGAATTCGGCTTGCTGGACAAAGACATATTAGCCAGCATCGACTTCCAGTCTGTCGTAGCCGAAAACCTGATAGATGACGGCGGACACCATCCAGCTTACCACGAACACTGCAATAATTAGGTAGCCGATGACGCCGAAATTGTCGTTTAGCGCACTGATACCGTCCCAGAACGCGCCTGTGAGCCCGAACTGTGCCTCCGCCAGCCCAAGCGCCTCGATGCTGCCGACTAGCAAGGCCACCACCACGGACACGAAAGTAATTGTCATGTTGTAGTAGAGCTTGCGGATCGGCTTGACGAATGCCCATCCGTAGGCGCTGAGCATCAGGATGCTGTCCGTCGTGTCCACCAGCGACATGCCGACAGTGAAGAGCGCCGGGAACACCAGGATCGACCAGATTGACAGTCCCTGAGATGCCTGGGTGGCCGAGATGCCGAGCAGCCCGACCTCGGTCGCCGTGTCGAAGCCAAGGCCGAACAGGAAGCCGAGCGGGTACATGTGCCAGCTCCGCCGGATCATGCGGAACATCGGCCGGAACAGCCGGGCCAGCAGGCCGCGCCCGGCCAGCAGGATATTCAGGTCCTCGTCCACGTAGGGCATACCGGCCTTCACGCGGCAGAAGGTCCGGTAGACCGTGATCAGGATCACGATGTTCATGGCCGCGATTGCCAGCAGGAACAGCGCAGATACCAGCGTGCTAATGACGCTGCCAATGCTTCGGAAAGCCTCAAACCGGTCTTGGAACGCAGTAGCCGTTAGGGCAATTGCAATTGAGGCGAGCACAACGACTGTGGAGTGACCGAGAGAAAAGAAGAAGCCTATACCAATAGGCCGCTTGCCGTCCTGCATCAGCTTGCGCGTCACGTTGTCGATGGCAGCAATGTGGTCAGCATCGACGGCGTGCCGCAGGCCGAAGCCATAGGCAAGCAAGGCGGTGCCGAGCAGAACCGGGTAATCTCGGAATGCGATCAGTGCCCACACCCAAGCGGCGATATTTGCAGTGATCAGGACTGCGTAGAGGGTGGCAATCTTCAAACGCATTTGGTTCACCTCATCGTCGAAATGCCTCGGATCGCCCGGATCATGACTCCTCCCGCCTCTTCGCCTACACCGCGTGGCATTTGCGCATGTCCTGTTGGTGACGTGGCGACATCCGGCATGGTTCGGGCGCTTGCCGGATCACCCCGCCGTGTTAGCGTTCGTAGCGATGCCTTTGCACGCCGCTTCGTTCGTCCGACCGTGGAGCCGCATCTCGTGGCTGCTGGCTGTGCTTGCGCTCGTCAGCCAGCTCGCATTGGGCTCGCTGGCACCTGTGGACGCCGAGGCAGACCAGCAGCAAGCTCAGCTTGCCGCTCTTACCGTGCTGTGCCAGACCGCGCCGGCGGACCAGGGCCACGTCCCCGCCCACCACCGCCAGCTCCCTCCCGATTGCGCGCTTTCGCCGTTGGCTGCGGCGCTCGACCTGCCCGGTTTCGTCGTGGCGCCTGCCCCCATCCTGCCGGCGCCGACCGCGGGTGCGGGGCTGCACCTCGTCTCGCTGCCGCCGGCGCGCGGCCCGCCTTCCCACGAATCCCACGTCGGCTTTCCCCGCGGTCCACCCGTCCCGGCCTGAGTTCGCGCTTCATCCGGCGCGGCATCCCCGATGCTGCGTCTCCCGAACCACGCCGATCAGGACACTTCCCCATGCGTTCAACCCTGGCTCCCGCTGCGCTTGCAGCGGTGGCGTGCCTTGCCGTGCATCCGGCCCTGGCCCACGTGGTGGTCGGGAACCGCCTGTTCCCGGTGACCCTGACCATCGACGATCCGGGCACGGCGGACGAGGCGTCCCTGCCGTCCTTCACCTACAACCGCAGCGGTGCCGGCGGCGGAAGCGGTCCCGGCCACGAGGTCGATTTCGGCTTCGAGTACGACAAGACGATCACCAGCAACACGGCGCTCATCCTCAACGACGGCTACTACATCCAGCAGATGAACGGCTCGAAGACGCAGGCCGGGTTCCAGAACCTCTACATCACCGGCAAATGGGAGGCCTACACCAACATCGCGCACGAGTTCGTCGGCTCGCTGGGCGTGATCCGCGAACTCGGCGGCACCGGCACCACGCACACCGGCGGCGACCGCTACGGCGCCACCTCGCCGACCGGCTACTTCGGCAAGGGCTTTGGCGACCTGCCGGTCGGCGTCCTGCGGCCGTTCGCGGTCACCGGCGAGCTGAGCTACACGATCGCGGACCGGGAGCTGAAGTCGACCCCTGCCCAGGCCGCCCCGCCCGGGTCCCTGCTGTCCAGCCCGTTCAACACGGGACTTCCCGCGCAGCTGAACAACGCGAACAACAACGCCTGGTCCGCCGGGATCTCCCTGCAGTACAGCCTGCCCTACCTGCAGTCCCAGGTCAGGAACGTCGGCCTGGGCCCCATCCTCGGCAACATGATCCCGCTGGTGGAGTTCACCTGGTCCTCGCCGGCCTCGTCGCCCAGCGCGCAGGGCACGATGTGGCGGGCCGCGCCGGGCGTCGCCTACATGGCCAACTGGGGCGAGCTGGCCCTCGAAGCGGTGATCCCGCTCAACAAGGCGAGCGGCACCAACGTGGGGGCGGTCGGGATGGTGCACTTCTTCTTCGACGACCTGTTCCCGCACTCCATCGGCAAGCCGATCTTCCTGTGACCCCGCAAGGAACACCCACAATGCGACATGTTGCCGGCGGCCTTGCTGTGGTCACCCTTCTGCTGTGCGCGTCCCGGGCATCGGCCCATGCCTTTCTCAAGACGGCTACGCCGGCGGTCGGCGCCAGCGTGCAGGAGGCACCGGCCCAGGTGGTGATCGACTTCACCGAGGGGGTCGAGCCCGGGTTCAGCACCATCACCGTGCAGGACGCTGGCGGTGCGCGGGTGAACACCGGCGCCGTGCACCTCGCCGGCGGGCAGGCGCACCTCGCGATCGGCCTGAAGCCGCTGCCGCCCGGCGCCTACACGGTGGTCTGGCATGTCACTTCGACCGACACCCACAAGACCGAGGGCCGCTACAGCTTCACGGTTGGGCGGTAGCGGGGCGACTGGATGCTGGCGGGCCTTTATCCGGAGGGCGGGCTGGCGCTTGCTCTTGCGCGTGGCCTCTCGGTCGCGGCCCTGCTCTCGGTGTTCGGCACTCTGGTATTCCGTATCGTGGTGGGGCCGCGCATCTTTCCCCGGATGCAGGCCGGCACGGTTGCGGCAGTCAAGGCCGGCCTCCTGCGGCTGACCTGGCTTGGCCTCGGCGCCCAACTCCTCGCGACACTGGGCTGGCTAGTGCTGCAGTCGGTCTACATGGCCGGCGCACCCTCCGCCGCACACGCCCTCGCGGTGGTCCCCGCAGTGCTGTCGGGCACCGCGTTCGGTCATCTGGTGGCGCTCCAGCTCGCGGCGATCCCGGCCGTGGCGCTGGCACTCGGCCGGCGCGACCGGGACCGCCGCCAGCAGGCGGCCTGCGTGCTGGCCGGGCTGGCGACGGCGCTCCAAGCGGGACACAGCCATGCCGCCGCCATGCGCCCGCTCTCCAGCCTGCTGCTGGGCTCCGATATCGTGCACCTGCTGGCCGCGGGCGCCTGGCTCGGCGGCCTGGTGCCGCTGCTGCTGGTGGTGGCCGTCGCCGCGCCCAGGGAGGGAGCGGCAGCGGCCCGCTGGTTCACCCCGCTCGGCAAGCTGTGCCTCGTCGCCGTCACCGCGACCGCCCTGGTCCAGGGCTGGTTCCTGGTCGCCAGCCTCCCAGGGCTGGTGGGCACCGGCTACGGCTGGATGGTGCTGGTCAAGGCCGTGCTGCTGGGCGCGTTGTTCGCCTTCGCCGTGGCCAATCGATACCGGTTCGCGCCCGCCCTGCTGCGCGAGGACCCGGCGCGGGCGAAGCGGGTGCTCGTGCGCAGCATCGGCGTGCAGACCGCGTTCGGCCTCGCCGTCGTCGCCGCGGCTGCCGTGCTGAGCAGCCTGCCGCCCGCCATGCACGTGCAACCGAACTGGCCGTTTCCCGCGCGCCTGTCGCTGGACGCCGTCAGCGAAGACCCGGACCTGCGGAACGAGGCGATCGCAGCGGGCGTGGCGCTCGCCTGCGCGGCGGCGCTCCTCCTCCTGGCCCTGCTCCTGCGCCGGCGGTGGCGCTGGCTCGGGCCCGTGGCGGCGGCGGTCATCGCCTGGTTCGCCGTGCCGCATCTCGACCTGCTGTTCGTCCCGGCATACCCCACCAGCTTCCAGCGGTCCCCGACCGGCTTCGCGGCCGCCGCGATCGTGCAGGGCGCGGCGCTCTACCCCGGCCACTGCGCGTCCTGCCACGGCGAGGAGGGCCACGGTGACGGCGTGGCGGCGCGTAAGCTGCCCGTGCCGCCGGCCGACCTGACCGCGGCGCACCTGTGGATGCACGCCGACGGCGAGCTGTTCTGGTGGTTGTCGCACGGCATCGAGGCGCCGGAGGGCGGGATGGCCATGCCCGGCTTCGACCGCACGCTCACCCCGGAGCAGCGCTGGGACCTGATCGACTACGTGCGCGCGCACAACGCCGGCCTCGTCGTCCAGGCGGCGGGCGTGTGGTCGCCGCCGCTGCAGGCGCCCGGCTTCCAGGCCCGCTGCGCGGGCGAGCGGACCCGCACGCTCGCCGATCTGCACGGCGGGTTCGTGCGGCTGGTGATTGGCACTGTGCCCGCAGACCCCAGCCCTGCGGTGACGACCGTGCTGGCGACCGCGGACCCGACGGCCCGGCCTGCGCCCGGGCTATGCATCGCGGATGACGCGGCGCTGCCGGCGGCCTATGGGATCGTGTCAGGCCTTGCGCCGCAGGATCTGGCGGGCGCGCAGGTCCTGATCGACGGACAAGGCTGGCTCCGCGCCGTGCAGCCAGGCACGCCCGGCGCAGGCTGGAACGACGCGCCACGGTTGGCCGCCACGATCCGCCAGCTACAGGCCGATCCGGTCGCCAAGAGCGAGAGGAGCGACCATGCGCGCATGCAGATGGACTGACCTCACTTCACGCACGCGGCGGCGCAAGGCGCGCACGGCATCGCTCGCCGTGCCGCTGTGCATCGTCGCGGCACTCCTGCTGCTCGCGGGCGGCTACCTCCGGGCTCTCGGCGGGCCCGGAGCGCACCGGGGTGCTGCCATCGGCGGCCCGTTCGAGCTGACCGCCGCCACGGGCCAGACCGTGACCGAGCGCAGCTTCGCCGGCCGCTACCGCCTGATCTACTTCGGCTACAGCGCGTGTCGCGACATCTGCCCCATCACGCTCGACGAAGTCGGGCGCGCCATGGACGCGCTCGGCGATCGGGCGGCCGGCATCCAGCCGCTGTTCATCACGGTGGACCCGGAGCACGACACGCCCGAGGCGCTGCGATCTTATCTGTCCGCCTTTACCCCTCGCCTGGTCGGATTGACGGGGACGCCACGGCAGATACGTCGGGTGCAGCAGGAATATCGGCTCGCGAGTAGTATCCATCCGAACGGCACGGGAGCGGGCTACACCGTGGATCACGGCGCTGTGCTGTACCTGATGAGTCCGGATGGCCGCTACGTCGCGCCGATCCGCGCTGACGAAAGTGGCGCCGAGATGGCGGCTGACATCGCTCGGCACCTGTCTTGAAGAGCTTCAAAGCGGGAACATACGGGTCGATATCGAGACAGCATACGGGCCGGAGTGCGACCGAAGAGATTATTTTAACAGTTACACTGGCGGGTGTATCACTCTGTCAAACGGTCGTTTGACAGAGTGATACAGCACTCAGTCTTCCGACACTGCAAGGTAAGATAGATGGCACGAGCTGGCCTTTTCAGCCGTCATCCGGCGTACTCCACCCGCCTGTGCGCTCGGTTGTCGGCGCATAGCCCCGGAACGCCCACCGCATCGCCAGGGCGCCGGGACGGCGCCAGCCGGCCGTCACCCGCACGCGCCACAACCGCTCGGCTCCGGCGAAGCCGCTTGCAGCCCCACCGTCCCAATCCAGCTCGGCCTGTCCCTGCAAGTGCAGCAGATCACCACTTGCAAAGTCCACGAACAGCAGGCCCGCCCGCGGGTCCAGCAACAGGTTGCCCAGGGTGTTAAAGTAGCGGTTGCCTCGGAAGTCCGGAATGGTCAGCACGTTCCCATCCACCCGGACGAAGCCGGGCCGGCCGCCGCGGTGCGACATGTCCAGCCCGCCCGCGTCCCCGCCGTCCGTGCCGCTGCCCGACGCCACAAAGAACGTGTCCGTGCCTGCGATCAGCGCGCGTGCCTGCGAGTCCAGGCCGTCAAGGTGCTCGGCGGCTCCGGCCCGGTTCGGTGCCTCTCCTCTTTCGACCTCGCGCGCCTGGATGTACTGCGGGCAATTGCCGAAGCTCTGCCGCACGCCGACAGTGAACCCGTGTCCGTCCACCGCGAGCACGGTGCCGTTGGCGCGGTTGCGCCGGCGCGTGCCCAGGTCGATGCCAAGCAGCCCAGCCAGAGCACCCGCGCGCAGCCTGGCCCCTGCCGGGTCGTCCCAGCTTGGCGGGGCGGCGATGTGCAGCGTGCGTCCGTCCGGGCTGGACACGAAGCCGGGTGGTCCGGCCAGCGCCGTCGCTATCGGCCAGCCCGCCTCATCCGCCACGGCGGCGAATAGGATGGGGAGCTGGGCGAAGAACAATCGGTGCTGGTCGGGCATCCAGTCCCGAATGGGCGCACCATGGACCTGCAGGCCGGCCCGCATCTGGGCCTCATGCTCGCCGTGATGGAACGGGTCGCCGTCCACGCGCCACGCCCTACGCCACGGCCGGCACGGGCGAGCCCGGCATCGGCTCAAAGCGGGGCAGCGCCTCGACGCGCCCGAGCCACGCCCGCACAGCCGGGTAGGGATCGAGCGCAATCCCGCCTTCCGGCGCGTGGGCGACGTAGCCGTAACAGGCAAGGTCGGCGACGGTGGGGTGCCCGGCTGCAAGGAACGCCCGCGGCGCGGCGAGGTGGCCGTCCATGAAGGCGAGCAGCTGCCCGGCGATGGCCTTCGCGCGTACCGGGTCGGCATCTGGGCGCATGTTCCACAGCGTAATCGCCCGCGCCGCTGCCGGACCAAAGGACAATTCGCCCGCAGCGATAGACAGCCAACGCTGCACGGCGGCGGCCGCCTCCGGCGCCTTCGGCAGCCAATGCCGGTCGGGATCGTAGCGCTTGGCCAGGTACACCAGGATGGCGTTGCTGTCGGCGAGCACGAGGCCACCGTCCTCCAGCACCGGGATTTGTCCAAGCGGGTTCAGCGCCAGGAAGGCCGGCGTGCCCCGCACTGCCGCGGGCGCGTCGCGGTAGGTGTAGGGCAGGCCGAGCATCCGCAACAGCATCTCGACCCGGTGTGCGTGGCCCGACAGCTTGGTGCCGTGCAGGGTGATGGCGGGATCAGGCATGGTGAAATTTCCGTTGCTGCGTCCCGACAATGAGCCTTGCGCCAGGCGCGGCAAAGCGGCGTAGGATACAAATTATCCTTTCATGAAATGAAATGCCAGATGGACCGCCTGGACGAGCTGACGGTGCTGGTGGCCGTGCTGGAAGCCGGCAGCCTTGCCGCGGCCAGCCGGCGCCTGCGCCGCTCGCCCCCGTCCATCACGCGGGCGCTTGCGGCCCTGGAGGACCGGATGGGCGCACGGCTAGTGGAACGCACCACCCGTCGCCTGGCGGCCACGGAGGCGGGCCGGATCCTGGCCGGGCAGGCGCGCGCGGTCCTGGCTGGCTATGCCGACGCCGTGCGCGACGCGAACGAGGCGCCACTGCGCGGCACCTTGCGGGTCACGGCACCAGTGGTGTTCGGGCGGCGGCATGTCACGCCGCTGGCCATCGCCTTTCTGGACGCGCACCCGGCCGTGGCGGTTGACTTGGTGTTGGCCGACCGCAACCTGGACCTAGTCGAGGAAAGGCTGGACGCCGCCGTGCGGATCGGGCCGCTTGCGGATTCCAGCCTCGTCGCGCGCCGGGTGGGCGAGGTGCGGCGCGTGCTGGTGGCAAGTCCGGGTTACCTCGCCGCTCGCGGCACGCCTCGTACGCCGGGCGACCTCGCACGCCACGACGCGATCTTCTCGTCCGGCCGGCCCGTGCCGGTCGAGTGGCGGTTCAAGGAAGGCGCGCGCGGGCGGGTCGTGCGCCTCGCACCGCGGTTGCTGGTCAACGAGGTCGAGGCGGCACTGGTCGGGGCGCGCATGGGCCGGGGCATCGCGATGGCGCTGTCCTACCAAGTCGCGGACGACCTTGCTGCCGGGGTCCTCGTACGGCTGCTGCCTGACCACGAGCCGCCGCCCTTGCCGGTGCAACTCGTGATACCTAGCAGCCGGCACATGGCGCCGCGGGTGCGCGTGTTCCTGGACCACGCCGCCCAGCACCTCGGCACGTTAGAGGTCATCCGCTCGTCCTAACGATAGGAAAGTCAATGTTCCTGTCCGTCAAACCAACTCCAGGCAGACAAGTGGTAAGCTTTCGGCCCAAGATGCGGTCTTGTCCAACCACCTGTTCAGGCACGCAGAGAAGCCGGATCCGTGTTGCCGCCGCACACGATGACCCCCACTCGCTCGCCAAGAGCCGGCGCGTAGGAGCCGTCGAGCAAGGCTGCCAAGGCGACTGCTCCGCCCGGTTCCGCTACGGTCCGAAGCTCTTCCCATAGCAGGCGTTGTGCCCGCCGGATGGCCTCCTCCGGCACCACGAGCGAGCGCTCGACGAAGCGCTGCGCAAGGTTAAAGCCGAGTACGCCAACGCGTCGGCAGCCGAGCGAGTCAGCCGCCAAGCCGCCCGTCTGGATGTCTACTGGACGGCCCTCCTGGCGGGCTTGGGTCAGCGATGGCGAGCCTTCCGGCTCGACCGCGATGATGCGTACGCGGCCCGCGTACCAGGCTGCGATACCGCCAATGAGGCCGCCGCCGCCCACTGCCACCAGCACCGTGTCGAGATCCGGCACCTGGTCCTCGAACTCCGCCGCCACCGTGCCTTGGCCTGCCACAACGGCAGGGTGGTCGAAGGCGTGGACCGACAGAGCTCCAATGTCTTGCGCGCGCGCGTCCGACGCCTCGAGCGCTTCCGCGAACACATCGCCCACAACTGTTACTCTTGCGCCGAGGTTGCGCAGTTGCTCGCGCTTAATGGCTGGCGCAATCGAGGGGAGAAACACCTCGCAGGGCAGCCCGAGCGAGCGCGCCGCGAAGGCGACCGCTGCGGCGTGATTGCCGCCCGATGCCGCGACAAGTCCCGACCGGGGCAGGGACGGTTCCGACAGTACGCGGTTGAACACCCCGCGCGGCTTGAACGACCCCGTGACTTGGCAATTCTCCAACTTGAAGGAGAGCACGCCGGGCAGCCTGGCGAGCGCGCCCTCGGACAGCGACAGCACGGGCGTTCGGCGAACGCGACCCACGATGCGCCGGCGAGCCGCCTCGATCTCGGCCCGCCCGATCATTTCGGGACCTCGCCGGCCTGCGAGTTCGGCGCGCCGTCGCCCAAGGCGACCACTGGGCTTTTGCGGCGCTCGTCGACGACGAGATGGAACACGTCGGGGCGGGCGTAATGGCCCGTGACGTCGAAATCGTACTTGCCGCGCGCTATGGCGCAGCGGTCGATCTCGGCTGTCAGGATCGCCTCGCCCTCGAAGTTCGGCCCTGCCAAGAAGTCGCCGAAGGGATCGACGATGCAGGAGCCTCCTCGCGAGATCACGGTCGAGGGGTCGTCGCCGAAGAAGCCGGGGTACTCGGCCGGATAGTCGCTGCGCCGCGCGAACTGGTTGCAGGAAAGGACGAAGCAGCGCCCCTCCACCGCGACGTGACGCATGGAGGCGAGCCAGGAGTCCCGGCCGTCCATGGTCGGCGCGCACCAGAGCTCGATCCCTTTGCTGTACATGGCTGCCCGCATCAGCGGCATGTAGTTCTCCCAACAGACCACCGTGCCCATGCGGCCGAGCGGAGTGTCGAAGACGGGCATCGTCGAGCCGTCGCCGAAGCCCCAGACCAGGCGCTCGGCGCCGGTCGGCATCAGCTTGCGGTGCTTCCCGAGCAAGGCGCCGTCAGGCGCAAAGAACAAGACGCAGCAATAGAGGGTCCCGCCGTCGCGCTCGACGACGCCGATGGTGAGATAGATGCCGTTCTCGCGCGCGACCTGGCCTAACGCATCTGCGGCCGGGCCGGGCACGTCCACCGCGCTCTCCCAATACATCCGATAGGCTTCTCGCCCTTCATCGGTCCGGCCGCCAACGAAGGCGCCGAAGGTCAGCCCCTTCGGGTAGGCCGAGACGAAAGCTTCCGGGAACAGGACGAGCTTCGCGCCTTGCCGCCCAGCGTCCGCGGCCAGCGCGCGGACCTTTTCCAGCGTTCGCGCGCAATCGAAGGCGACGGGCGCCGCCTGGACGACGGCAACTATGGGCCTGCTTGACATCCGATCCTTGTGTATCAATAATGGACGATTATGTATCCTGAACAGACACATAAGGCGAAGCCACGTTCTCTGTCCAGCTTGCCCAGATGCAAAGACGTATCGGTGCCTGCGGATCAGCCTGCGGCAGGGACGATCAACAGCGTGGACCACGCTCTGCGGCTCATAGAGGCGCTGCACGCGGCGCAGCCGCTTTCCGTAAGCGATCTGGCGCGCCGCCTGGGATTGCCCCGGCCGACGGTCTACCGGCTCCTCAAAACGCTCGGCAGCCACGGCCTCCTCGTGCAGGAAGGCACGGCCTACCGCTTGAGCCTGCGCCTCCTCGAACTCGCCAGCACGGCGTTGGCCGCGTCGGCCCTGCAAGCGGCGGCACAGCCGGTGCTGAGCGACCTCGCCGCGCAAACGGGGGAGACGACGCACTTTGCGGTTCTGGACGGCGACCAGGTCGGCTACGTCGCCAAGGTGGAATCTAGGCACCCAATCCGCATGTTTAGCCATGTCGGGTGGCGTGGCCCCCTCCATGCGACCGGCGTGGGCAAAGTGCTTTTAGCGTGGTCGGATCCGTCACTCGTCAGGCGCGTCCTCGACGGGACGCTGGAGGCGTTCACGCCTTACACCCTGACCGGAAAAGCCGAGCTTTCCGCAGAGATCGAAAAGGTCAGAGAGGCCGGCTACGCCGTCGATCGACAGGAGCTGATCGACGGACTCGTCTGCGTCGCGGCGCCTGTGCTCGTGCGCGCGCTGCTCGTCGGCGCCGTGTCGGTCGCCGGCCCGATCACACGGCTGGTCGAACTGGATAGGTTCGGGGATAGAGTGAAGGCTGCGGCAGAGGCGATCGCCGCAAGACTGTAACGTCCGCGTTGTGCAGGCCACATACTGCTCAATGGCAGTTTGTCTCCGTTCGGTCCGATCATGTTGGTAGGCTCCGCAGCACGTCTTTGCCGCACCCTACACCGTTGCTTGCTGTCAACTCAGGTATGCCTGTTGGTGTTGCGAATCGACCAGCCACGAGGAGCTAAACCAGCCTGTCCGTCAAACCACTCCTGACCGGACGGGCCATCCTGTCCGTCAAACGAACCCAAACGGACACGGCGCCGCAAGCAGGCTTTGTTGCCCGGTCGAGATGCCTGTTTCACAAAGTACAGCTCCTCACCCTCGTAAGTGGTCCACCAACCGCCGGGCATGTGTGGTCAAAGCGGCAAGGTCGCGCACGCAGATGTGCAGCTCTCGCACTGCCCACTCGTCAGCCAGCGGCACAACCTCGATCGCGAGCGTTCGGCCTGAAACCCGCGCCGTCGTTTCCGGCACAGGGTCACGCCATAGAAGGGGCCTCGACTTTGGCCATTTGGGGGTGAGCTGGGTCAGGCGCGACCGCGATCATGGCGCGTAGCAGACGGCGTCAAGGATGCCCTGGATCTCCGGCGCGATTGGTTGCG
>JAABUM010003069.1_pt1 | contig 21287 bp, 17 predicted proteins | sample 5559161 | NCBI WGS metagenome assembly JAABUM01 (sample SAMN10711868, study PRJNA513369) | rock metagenome | isolation source: Antarctica rocks | place: Antarctica: Victoria Land, Siegfried Peak nord
CGGCGCCGTGCAGGGCTATTTCGGCGGCTGGACCGACCTCATCATGCAGCGGGTGATCGAGATCTGGTCCTCGTTGCCGCATCTCTACATCCTGATCATCGTGGCGGCCGTGATCACGCCGTCCTTCCTGGTCCTGCTCGGGATCCTGCTGCTGTTTTCCTGGGTCAACCTCGTCCATCTGGTCCGGGCCGAGTTCCTGCGCGCACGCAACTTCGAATATGTGAACGCCGCCCGTGCGCTAGGTCTGTCGAACCTGCGCATCATGTGGAAACACGTCCTGCCAAACGCCATGGTGGCGACCCTGACGTTCCTGCCCTTCATCCTCTCGGGCTCGATCACCACGCTGACGTCGCTGGACTTCCTGGGACTCGGCCTACCGCCGGGCTCGCCATCGCTCGGCGAGATGCTGCTGCAGGGCACCTCGAACCTTCAGGCGCCCTGGCTCGGCCTGACGGCGTTCCTGACCATCGCGATCATGCTGTCGCTGCTGATCTTCATCGGCGAGGGCGTTCGCGATGCCTTCGACCCGCGAAAGACCTTCCGATGAGGCAGTTCCGCCGTGGTTCTCGGATCGCCGTCATGAAGGCTTAAGGACCGCGCCGCTAGGGTGTCGGCAGAGATGGAGCGGGGCTTGCGATCGACCTGGCACACAGGCCGATGACAGATCCGGTCCCATCCGACCACAGCCAAGGTTCGGCCCGACCATGATCGGCATCGGAAAGCTCTGGAACGATGTCGGGGGCCGGGAATCGGCCGGTCTCAAGCGATCGACACTTCCGCGCCAGGCCGGGGTGCCCGGAACGACCCTGATCGCGCCTTCGTCGGCATGCTCGGACCCGCTGTCGAGCGACACGCGGATGGCCGACCGTTTCGTGCCCAGCAAGACCTCGACCATGCTGACGACCTGGGAGGGCAGGCGCCTCGCGGCCCGGATCATCAACATCTCGCGCATGGGCGTCGCCGTCGAGGCGGAGTTTTCGAACTGCGGCCCGGGCGATATCGTCATGGTGGGCAAGCGGCCCGTCATGGCTGGCCGCACCATCGCACTCGGGACGGTGTTCCTGTTCGAGAAACCGCTCGATCCCAAGCTCTGCGACCCGAAGATCGTCCTGTAGGACAAGCCCCTTCGAGACACCGTATCGTACGGCAGCGTAGCGCTTTGCCGAACCCGCGCGACAGCCGCCGCCGCTTCATATAGCCATCACTCCGCAGCCGCGGCCGTGCTTCCCGCCAGGGCTGCCTCGACGGCGCCGAGCGCAGCCTCGGCGCGCGCGCCGTCCGGCCCACCCGCCTGGGCCATGTCGGGTCGACCGCCGCCGCCCTTGCCGCCCAGCGCCGCCGAACCGGCCCGCACGAGGTCGACGGCGTTGAAACGGTCCGTCAGGTCCGGCGTTACTGCCACCACGAGGCCGGCCTTGCCGTCCTCTCCGACCCCGACGAGGGCGACCACGCCCGAGCCGAGCGACTTCTTGGCCTCGTCGGCGAGACCCTTCAGGTCGCGCATGTCGATGCCGGTGACGACGCGCGCCACGAGGTTGACGCCCGCCACACTTCGAGCGGAGGCGGAACTCCCGTCGCCGGTCGCTGCCCCACCGAGCGCGATCTTCTTGCGGGCATCCGTCAGCTCGCGTTCGAGCCGGCGCCGGTCCTCGACGAGCCCGACCAGGCGTTCTGCCGCGAGGTCCGGCGATGCCTTGAGGATCTGCGCGACGTCACGCAGCCTGGCGGCCTCGGCGTTGAGGCCGCGCCGTGCCGCGTGACCGGTACGGGCCTCGATGCGGCGGACGCCCGAGCCGACCGCGCTCTCGCCCTGGATCGATATGAGGCCGATATCGCCGGTGCGGGCCGCATGGGTGCCGCCGCAGAGCTCGATCGAATAGATCTCGGGCGTGGCGCCGCGCCCCGCCTCACTTCGGCCCATGGACACGACCCGGACCTCGTCGCCGTATTTCTCGCCGAACAGCGCCCGCGCCCCGCTGGCCCGGGCGTCGTCGATCGCCATGAGGCGCGTCACGATGGCGTCGTTCTGCAACACGACATCGTTGGCGATCTCCTCGACCTCTGCGAGTTCCTCCGCCGAGATGGGCTTCTGGTGCGAGACGTCGAATCGCAGCCGATCGCCGTCGACGAGCGATCCCTTCTGAGCGATGTGCGGCCCCAGCACCTGACGCAGCGCCTCGTGCAGAAGATGGGTCGCGGAGTGATTGGCCCGGATGGCGCGGCGGCGATCGTGGTCCACCTCGGCCACCAGCGCCATGCCGGGCGTGACCACGCCCTCCAGCACATCGACCTCGTGCACGAACAGGTTGCCGAGCTTCTTCGTCGTGTCGGTGACGTGCAGCGATATGCCGGGCGCCGTGAGCGTGCCGGTGTCACCAACCTGGCCACCCGACTCGCCGTAGAACGGCGTCTGGTTCAGCAGCACCTGCCCCGACCGGCCGGCATCGAGCCGGTCCACCTCGCGGCCGCCGGCCAGCAGCGCCGTGACGATGCTCTCGGTCCGCTCCGCCGCATAGCCGAGGAATTCGGTCGTGCCGACCCGGTCGCGGATGCCGAACCAGACGGCGTCGGTGGTGGCTTCGCCCGAGCCGGCCCAGGCCTTGCGGGCTTCGGCCTTCTGGCGCTCCATGGCGGCCGCGAAGCCTGCTTCGTCGACCGAAATGTCGCGGCTGCGGAGCGCTTCCTGCGTGAGGTCGAGCGGGAACCCATAGGTGTCGTAGAGCTTGAATGCGACATCGCCGGCGAGCCGGGCACCGCGGACGAGCCCGCGCGTTTCGTCCTCCAGGATCGACAGGCCGCGCGCCAGCGTGGTTCGGAACCGTGTCTCCTCCGACAGCAGGGTGTCGGCGATGCGGGACTGCGCCTCCACGAGCTCGGGATAGGCTTGGCCCATGAGCTGCACGAGCGTCGGGACGAGCCGCCACATCAGCGGCTCGGGCGCCCCCAGCACCTGGATGTGACGCATGGCGCGCCGCATGATGCGCCGCAGCACGTAGCCGCGGCCCTCGTTCGACGGATCGACGCCGTCCGCCACCAAGAAAGCCGAGGCACGGAGATGGTCGGCCACGATGCGGTGGCTTGCAGCCAAGGGTCCCTCGGGGTCGACGCCCGTCAGGTTGGCCACCGCCACGATGATGCTGCGCATGAGGTCGATGTCGTAGTTCGACGTCACCCCTTGAAGGATGGCCGAGATGCGCTCGAGTCCCATTCCGGTATCGATCGACGGGCGGGGCAGGGGCACGCGCTGCCCCGGGCCGATCTGGTCATATTGCATGAACACCAGGTTCCAGAACTCCAGGAACCGGTCGCCATCCTCGTCGGCACTGCCCGGCGGCCCGCCGAATACGCGATCTCCCTGGTCGTAGAAGATCTCGGAGCAGGGGCCGCAAGGGCCGGTATCGCCGGCCGCCCAGAAGTTATCTGACGTCGCGATGCGGATGATCCGGCTGTCCGGAAGGCCCGCGATCTTCTTCCAGAGATCGAAAGCCTCCTCGTCGTCGTGATAGACGGTGACGAGCAGGCGGTTCTTGTCGAGCCCTAAGTCGCGGGTGACCAATGTCCAGGCGTTCTCGATCGCAGTCGCCTTGAAGTAGTCGCCGAACGAGAAATTGCCCAGCATCTCGAAGAAGGTGTGGTGGCGGGCCGTGTAGCCGACATTGTCGAGATCGTTGTGCTTGCCGCCGGCGCGCAGGCACTTCTGGGACGTGGTGGCGCGGGTGTAGGAGCGTTTCTCGACCCCGGTGAACAGGTTCTTGAACTGTACCATGCCGGCGCTGGTGAACATCAGCGTCGGGTCGTTGCGGGGTACGAGCGGGCCCGACGGCACCACTGCGTGACCGGCCCGGCGAAAGAAGTCGAGGAAGGTCGTACGGGTGTCGTCGACGCTGGTCATGGCACGGGAACTCGGAGCTCGGAGATCACCGCCCTCGAACGTCACCGAGGGCGCGGAGTCCCATTTAGCTGCGCCCTCCCGCCCTGTCGAGCGAACGGGCCGGAGCCCGTTCGGTTTGAATCCATCAACCCTCGGCCAATCCCTCCTCGTCGTCTTCCGGCTCGGGGCCGCCCGTTTCGAGAATGCGCTCGGCGATGAGCCCCGAGTTCTCGCGGATGGCCTGCTCCACCTTTCGGGCAACGTCGGGATTGGCCTTGAAGAAGGCTTTGGCATTCTCGCGGCCCTGGCCCAGGCGCTGGCTGTCGTAGGAGAACCAAGCGCCCGATTTCTCGACGATGCCGGCCTTGACGCCGAGGTCGACCAGCTCGCCGACCTTGGAGATGCCTTCGCCGTACATGATGTCGAACTCGACCTGCTTGAAGGGCGGCGCAACCTTGTTCTTGACCACCTTGACGCGGGTCTGATTGCCCGTGACCTCCTCTCGGTCCTTGATCGACCCGGTGCGGCGGATGTCGAGGCGGACGGAAGCGTAGAACTTCAACGCATTGCCGCCCGTGGTGGTCTCGGGCGAACCGTACATCACGCCGATCTTCATGCGGATCTGGTTGATGAAGATCACCATGGTGTTGGACCGCGAGATCGAGGCGGTCAGCTTGCGTAGCGCCTGGCTCATCAGGCGGGCCTGGAGGCCGGGCTGGACGTCGCCCATCTCGCCCTCGATCTCGGCCCGCGGCGTCAGGGCCGCCACGGAATCGACCACCAGCACGTCGATGGCGCCCGAGCGCACCAGCGTATCGGTGATCTCCAAGGCCTGCTCGCCCGTGTCGGGCTGCGAGATCAGGAGATCGTCGAGGTTGACGCCGAGCTTGCGGGCGTAGACGGGGTCGAGCGCGTGTTCGGCGTCCACGAAGGCGCACACGCCGCCGTTCTTCTGGGCCTCGGCGATGACGTGCAGCGTCAACGTGGTCTTGCCGGACGATTCCGGCCCGTAGATCTCGACCACCCGGCCGCGCGGCAGGCCGCCGACGCCGAGCGCGATGTCGAGGCCCAGCGACCCGGTCGAGACCGTCTCGATCTCGACCGCCTTCTGGTTCTTGCCGAGCCGCATGATCGAGCCCTTGCCGAAGGCCCGCTCGATCTGCGACAGCGCTGCCTCCAGCGCCTTGGTCTTGTCCACGGAAGTCCCTTCCACGAGGCGGAGGTTGGCTTGGCTCACGACGTCACGTCCTTCTGACACGGGCGGAACCGCCCTGCAACAGATGGCAATGTACTCGTTTTGTTCTCATTCGCAAGGGCCTGCGTCGCTAGTACGACTGAATTTCTTCAACATGCACGAGCGTGACGGTCCGATCGGCGTTGACAGTGAAAATGACGTAGAGTGGTGCGATGTTGCCCAAGCGGTCGGTCGTGGCATATCGGAAGCTGAGCGCGTCATTCTCAAATTTGGGAAACCCGAAAGGGTTTCTGCGAAGTCCATCCACTATGGTTTCGAGAACGGTGTCGATCGCCCGGTAACCGCCGACGCCCTCTACGCAATCGTCGAAATCTTTACTGTAGATGATTGTTCGATCCATGGCTCAGAGCGTTGTCCACCCTTTGGAGCGCATCAGATCGGAGAAGTGCTTCACTTCGTTGGTGGCCATTTTTCGATCCGACAGGAAGGCAGCTTCGTAAGGAATCGGATCCAGATATTCGCGGCTTTTCCAAGCGACTCCATGGGAAAGGTCGCTGGCGCGAGTGGCCGACTTCTTCCAATAAAACGAGATCGCCTCGTCGAGATAGGCGATGTCGTTTGGGCTGAAGTCCTTTAGATTCGCGGTGGCGAGGGCTATCGGGCGATCCTCGACGTAGCCTCCGGCCAGCGCCAGACGTTCGAGGTGTAGCAGGCCTTCTGCTTGCAGTTGGGCGAGGACCAAAGGCATTTCCAAGGGGGCCGGGCCTGCGGTAAGCTTCTGGTAGGTGCGGCCCGTTACCGGCGTTCTCCTATCGGCAAACGCTTTGAAGTCAGCGCGCCAGAGAATCTTGTTGAGCTTCACCTTTCCGAACCGTTCGGCATTCTCGGACGCCTTGCAGACGTAGAGAGTCGCCTCCCGGAGACGGTTCAAACCGCCTGGCAGGTCTATGCTGAACGAAAGAGAAGAGCGCTGATCCACGGTGCCGTTATAATGGGCGACGTCGGCTTGGGCGAGCCTTTTAACGCGCATGCCAACGCACCCGTTAGATCGTAGACGAAAAAGGCCGCCCGGAGGCGGCCTTCGACATCGCGGATCCGTGGGTTCGGGTCAGCGCGAATAGAACTCGATGACCAGGTTCGGTTCCATGTGAACCGGGTAGGGGACCTCGGTGAGGCCGGGCACGCGGGTCATGGTGGCGGCCTTCTTGCTGGCGTCATGCTCGTAATAGTCGGGCACGTCGCGCTCGGCGAGCTGCCCGGCCTCGATCACGATGGCGAGCTCGCGCGAGGCTTCCTTCACCTCGATCCTGTCGCCGACCTTGACCAGATAGGACGCGATGTTGACGCGCTTGCCGTTGATGCGGATGTGACCGTGGTTCACGAACTGGCGGGCCGCGAAGATGGTGGCTACGAACTTGCAGCGGTACACCACCATATCGAGGCGGCGCTCGAGCAGGCCGACGAGATTCTGCGACGAGTCACCCTTGAGGCGGATCGCTTCGGCGTAATACTTCCGGAACTGCTTTTCGGAGATATTGCCGTAGTAACCCTTCATCTTCTGCTTGGCCTTGAGCTGCGTGCCGAAATCCGTCGGCTTGCCCTTGCGCCGCTGGCCGTGCTGGCCGGGGCCGTATTCGCGGCGGTTGACCGGGCTCTTCGGGCGGCCCCAGATATTCTGGCCGAGCCGGCGGTCGATCTTGTACTTGGATTGTAAGCGCTTGGTCATCGCGTCCTCTGTTCACAACAAGTTGAGGAACGCGCCCTCCTTCGCCGGATCTCGCGATCCAGCCGACAGGCAGCTCACCGAGTGGTGTGGGAACGGCCGCGGGTGCGTCGCCCGGGCCCTTGCGGCTCCAGGCAGAAATCACCCCGTGAGCCGAGGCCCGCGTGGATGAGACGTGGTGGTTAGCCCCTGCATCCGCGGGTGTCAAATCCGTCGTAGATCCGCGCCCAGGCCGGGCCGCGGCCGTGATCCGCAACGAGCGGCACCTGCGGCCGGATCGAGGATGGTGGCGCCAAAAGCGTCGACCCCCTTTAATCGCGGCGCAACAGGAACCCGTTCGCCCTTCGCGCATTGCTATTTCGTGATCGCCAGGGCCTTTCGGCACGCGGGAGCACACCCATGTTACGCTGGATGCTTGCCCTGTTCGCGCTCTGCGTGGGCTCTGCCGTTCTCGGTTTCGGCAGGATCGTTCCCTTGCCCGAGGGCTCCGCCAGCATCTGCCTGGCGATTTTCGCCCTGTCGGCCACGCTCCTCATCGGGTCCTTCGAGGCCTACGAGACCCAGGCGATCCGCACCGAGCGCGACGACCGCTGATTCGGTGCCCCGCGCCGCGGCCCAGACCTTGGCAAAGGCGTTGGGAATAGGCTCCCGGCCGAGCTGGTCCGGCGTCACCCACCGGTATCCAAGGGGCGCGGCGGCGTCGGGGGCGTTTCCGGCGTAGACGTCGAGCCGCAGTGCGAAATGCGTGAACACGTGGTCGATCTGCCCCCGGGACAGCAGGGTCGCGTGGCAACTTTTCGCCAGGTCGCGGACGTCGGGCGCGTCGGGCCCCCAATCCGAACCGAAGAACTCCGTCATGCCGCCGAGCAGGCCCTTGGACGGACGCGTCCGCACCAGGATGGCACCGTCCGGGCGCTCGACCACGGCCATGGCGCCGAAGCGCTGCGGCGTGGCTTTCCTGGGCGCCTTTCTCGGGTAGAGCACCTGGGTGCCGGTCCGGCGTGCTTCGCAGACGCTACCGACAGGGCAGATCGCGCAGGCGGGCGATCTCGGCGTGCAGAGCGTGGCGCCGAAATCCATGGTGGCCTGCGCGAAATCGCCGGGGCGATCCTCGGGCACCAGGGCCGACGCCAGCCGGCGGATCTCGGGGCGGGCCGCCGGGAGCGGCGTCTCCAGGGCGTAGAGGCGCGCCACGACCCGCTCGACATTGCCGTCCACCACGGTCGCGATCCGCCCGAAGGCGATCGACGCCAGCGCGGCGGCCGTGTAGTCGCCGATGCCCGGCAGGGCGCGCAATTCCGGCTCGCTGTCGGGGAATCGGCCGGCGTGGCGCTCGACGACCGCGGCCGCGCAATCGTGCAGGTTCCGGGCGCGGGCGTAGTAGCCGAGGCCGGCCCATTCCTTGAGGACCTCTTCGCGCGGCGCCGCGGCCAGCGCCCTCACGTCGGGCCAGAGCGCGAGGAACCGCGCGTAGAACCCCTTCACGGCCGCCACGGTGGTCTGTTGCAGCATCACCTCGGACAGCCAGACCGCGTAGGGGTCGGGTATGGCGTCTGGCTTGGCCCGCCACGGCAGGTCGCGCCGATGGCGATCATACCAGCTGAGCAGGGCGGCCGTGATGGCGGGAGACGCGTCCATGGCGGTGATGCTAAGGGTCTCACGGAGGGACCCGTTGGCTAGCAGGACTTCGGGCCGCGAGGAAGCGGCAGCGCATGAGCAGCACCGGCCGGGGAAAGAACTGGAGCCGGCCGCTGGCCCACTGGGTCGACGGCTGCATCGCGCCGGCGCTGGCCCGCTACGGCTTCGGCGAGGCCGACATCATCACGGGCTGGGCCGACATCGCGGGCGCGCGCGTGGCCTCCTTCGCCGAACCCGTGCGGATCAAATGGCCGCGGAGAGCCACCGCGGATCGGAACGACCGGGATGGCGGACGCCCCCCGGCCACGCTGGTGGTGCGGGTGGAAGGCGTGTTCGCGCTCGAGCTGCAGCATCTGGCGCCCGTGCTGATCGAGCGCATCAACGCCCACCTCGGCTGGCGCTGCATCGGGGCAATCGCGCTCCGCCAGGCTCCGCTCGAGGGCCGGCCCTGGCCGATCACCCCCCCTCCGCCGCCTGCGCCCGGCGCCGTCGCGCAGGCGCGCGACCTCACGGGCGGCATAGAGGACGAGGCTCTGCGCGGGGCGCTGGTGCGGCTCGGTGCGCGTGCCCTGCGGCCGCGCTAGCGGAAGGGGCGTCCGGCCGCGTGAGGATTTCCACGCCTTGAGTTCTGCCCTAAAGGTTTCGCCGACGCGAGCCACGCCGCCCGGGTTCGTCGCACATCTGGAGAGGTTCACATGACGGGTTCCGCCCCCACCGATCGTCGATCGTTCCTGAGGATCGCCGCGGCCTCCGGCCTCGTGGTGGCCGGCGCCATGACGGCCCCGGGTCCGGCTCGGTCCCAGGCCGCCGCCGCCCCGGTTTCAATCGGCGAACTCATGGCCGAGCCCACGCTGCCGGACATCTGGCTCGGCGCCAAGGACGCGCCCGTCACGATGATCGAATATGCGTCGATGACCTGCACGCATTGCGCGGCCTTCCACCAGGAGACCTGGCCGACGCTGAGGTCGAAATATATCGACGCCGGCAAGGTGCGCTTCGTGTTGCGCGAGTTCCCGCTCGATCCCCTGGCCACGGCCGGCTTCATGCTGGCCCGCTGCGCCGGCCCGGAAAAGCGCAACGCCATCGTCGACCTGTTGTTCACGCAGCAGAAGAACTGGGCCTTCGTGCCGAAACCGGTCGAGGCACTGGAGAGCACGGTGAAGCAGGCCGGCATCACGCATGACGCCTTCGAGGCCTGCCTCAAGGACCAGAAGCTCTACGACCAGGTCAACCAGGAGCGCGACAAGGCGGGCCAGCAGTTCAAAGTGGATGCGACGCCGACCTTCTTCATCAACGGCGTCAGGCACTCCGGTGAACTGACGGTGCCCGAACTCGACAAGATCTTGGCACCGCTGGTCAAGAGCTGAACGGAACGATGCCGCTGAAGATCGACCTGACGGAAGCGCCGGCCCGGGACGAGGTCGGGCTCGTCGAGCGCGGGCTCGCGGCGTTCAACGCTGCGCAGAGCGCCACGCCGGACGACCGCCGGCCGCTCTGCGCCTTCATCCGCGATCAGGGCGGCGACGCGCTCGGCGGACTGACCGGCTATACGCGATGGGGCTGGCTCTACCTCGACTGTTTCTGGCTACCGGAGGAATTGCGCCGGGACGGGTGGGGCAGCCGCATCCTGTCGGAAGCCGAGCGCGAAGGCCGGAACCGCGGCTGCGGCCGCGCCCGCCTCTTCACCTACTCGTTCCAGGCCCAGCACTTCTACGAGAAGCACGGCTACCGGGTCTTCGGCATCCTCGACGATTACCCGCCGGGCCACCGGCAGATCTTCATGCGCAAGGACCTCGACGACCGATCGTCGGCCCCTGGCGTGCATCATCGCTCGCGCGGCGGATAGTCGGTCGCGAGCGCCGTATCGCGCCGGCCTTCGATCTCGGCCAGCGTGTCCTTCAGCTTCTTGGTCACCGCCTCGTGTCCCCATTGGCCGAGCACGAGGTGGAGGGGCGGGTTCGCTTCCTCGGTGAGCGCCATCATGGCGGCGCCGGCCCGCACCGGGTCGCCGGCCTGGGTTCCGCTATTGGTCGAGGTCGCGGCCAGCCGCGCCGCCACGGTCTCGGCATAGTCCGGGATCAGGCTCTTCGTCTGCTTCAGGGAGCGCCCGGCCCAATCGGTGCGGAACGGGCCGGGCTCGACGCAGGTGACCTTGATGCCGAGCGGCGCCACCTCCTTGGCCAGGGAATCCGAGAAGCCTTCCACGGCATGTTTCGAGGCCGCGTAATAGCCGGAGCCCGGGAAGCCGCAGAAGCCCGCCACCGAACTGACGTTGATGATGTGGCCGCGGCGGCGTTCGCGCATGCCGGGCAGCACGGCGCGCGTCATGGCGAAGAGGCCGAAGACATTGGCCTCGAACTGCGCCCGGATCTCCTCGGCGACGCCCTCCTCGATCGAGGACTGGTAGCCGTAGCCGGCATTGTTGACCAGCACGTCGATCCGGCCGAACGCCGCTTCGGCCGCCGCGACCCCGGCCGCGATGTCGTCGTCGTCGACCACGTCGAGTGCCAGGGCGAGCGCCCGGCCGTCGCGCCCCGCCGCGAGGTCGTCGACCCGGGCCTTATCGCGCGCCGTCACGACGGCGCGCCAGCCACGCTCGAGCACGAGCCTGGCCAGGTCGCGGCCGAATCCGGTGGAGCAGCCGGTGATGAACCAGACCGGCGTGGTGTCGGAAGTCATCCGTTCTGTCCTCGAACTGTGGGGTTCAGCGGTCCACCATGGCCATCTGGCGCTCGGTGTAGCGCGGGCCCGAGACCGATCCCGGGGGCAGGGCGGCGTCGAGATCCTGGACCTCGGCCGGGCCGAGGGCGATCGACACGGCGGCGACATTCTCCTCGAGGAAGCTGCGGCGCTTGGTGCCCGGGATGGGCGCGATGTCGGAACCCTTGGCCAAGAGCCACGCCAGCGCGATCTGGCCGGGCTTGACGCCCTTGGCGACCGCGATGGCCTCGACCCTGGCGGCCGCCTGCATGTTGGCGTCGTAGTTGTCGCCCTGATAGCGCGGATCGGTGCGGCGGTAGTCCTCGGCCGGATAATCCTCGGCGCGTTTGGCGGTCCCGGTGAGGAAGCCGCGGCCGAGCGGACTGAAGGGCGTGAGCCCGATGCCGAGTTCGCGCAGCAGCGGGATGATCTCGGGCTCGAGGTTGCGCTCCCACAGCGAATATTCGCTCTGCAAGACCGACACCGGATGCGTGGCGTGGGCGCGCCGGATGTTGGCGGCGCCGGCCTCGCTCAGGCCCAGGAACCGCACCTTGCCGGCCTCGATCAGCCGCGACACCGTGCCCACCACCTCCTCGATCGGCACGGTCGGGTCGATGCGGTGCTGGTAGAGGAGATCGATGTGGTCGAGACCGAGCCGCCTCAGCGACGCCTCCACGACCTCGGCGATATGCGCCGGCCGGCTGTCGACGCCCGCCACCTTGCCGTCCTCGATCCGGAAGCCGAACTTCGTGGCCACGACCGCGCCCTCGCGCCGGCCCTTCAGGGCGCGGCCGAGCAGCAGTTCGTTGGCGAAAGGCCCGTAGACTTCCGCCGTATCGAAATAGGTCACGCCGAGCTCGAGCGCGCGATGGATCGTGGCGATCGACTCGGCATCGTCCGGCGTCCCGTAGGACTGGCTCATCCCCATGCAGCCGAGCCCGATGGCCGAGACTTCCAGGCCCTGCCGGCCGAGTTTGCGTTTGGGCAGCATGCGCGATCCCCGTGGCGACGGCTCCCACGAGAGAGGAGCCGGTCCGATTCCGTGCAGGCCAACGACGGCCGATGCGGGATGGTTGCGCCGGGGCAGCGGGGGTGAGTTGGCTTTCACCGGAGGCTTCGGGCATCGTTGGCTGCACCGAATGGCCGTGAGTTGATCGCAATGACAGCTTGAACGTGTACTTCCCCAACCTACGCTAAGGTGGCTTCGATTCGCTGGCGCTGCGACCTCGGGACGGTCGGGCGCCGAAGGAGGGCGGCGGCTTCTTGGCACGAAGCCGCCGAGATCAGCGAAGGATCAGCAGGTCAGTTCGCAACAGATACCCTTATGGACACATACGTCAAAAACACCTTGGAACAATCATAGCGAGTGGGAGCGAAATTTTGCACCAGTTCTCACGTCGGTCGACGTTTTTCATGCTGGCCGCGGCGATTTCGGTGTCGACGCCGGGCTCGGCATCCGCAATCGACGGAGCTCGTCCGAACATAGCCCTACAGAGGGGTTACGTTGAAGCTGATTTGAGGTTGGCCCCCGATACGCGGTTTGGCGCCATCCAAATCATCGCGAAAGGCGACGGGTCCGATGTGCTCGAATCCATCTCGTGTGATGGTGTCTCCAGCGTCTCTATCTCGCTACCGAAGTCCATGGAGTCCTACGTCGCGAGGAGCGCCGAAGGTGGATACATGATCAAAGCTCCTTCGCTCATACTTACGCCCGCGGCAGGTGGACTCCCCAGTTCCGGTCGGGCCATCGATGTCGACTATGGTCATCTCGTATTGACTGGATTTCTACCGTCCAAAATCGGCTCGAATCTGCAATGCGAGTTCGTTTTCAGACATGCGGGTCACCTGGTCACACAGCTCCAAGCCGTCCCGTATCTGGAAATGTTACTTCGGTTCTGATCCAGCCAGCTGCCCTGAGCTAGCTAAGGAGGTCGATATGTCCGTCGGTTATTACAAAGTGGATCTTAGCTACACCGGGTACAATCTCGACGGGACTGTCGCCGTCTACGGGAGTAGTGCCCCCGTCGACTTTACTGTGGCGACTGAAGATGCTGCTCTTAAGCTACGGCGAGCCCTCCGACATGGATTTCCATAAAGCCGCGAGACAGCTTCGACGGCTCGACCGGCCGCGCTGCCGAGTGGTTCCAATGCCGCCCAGCACCGTGAACGCCGGCGATGTCTCGAACGTCATCTCCGGCTTAGCCGGCGTGACATTCAACATCCGCGTTATACACCTGTTGCAGATGAGGTCGGTCTTGTGAGATATTGTCGATCGGGACAGATGCGCGACGATCAGGAGAGGGAGCAATGCCTACTCGTCCCTTTGTAAACGTCTGCTGCACAGTGGCATCCCTGCTTCTAATCTCTCCGGTGTCCGCGAGCGAAATATGGCCTGCACAGCCCTATCCCTGGCTCGATCATCTCGGCAGGAGAGAGAAGCCTAGCGGTGCGTTTTACCCAGGGATGGGTGCAGTCGAAGCAAGGCGTTGGGCGATCCATTCCGGGCAATTCTTCCCAGTTAGGGCTTTCGGCGGTATCTTTTTCAAAACAAGGCTCGCACTGAATGGCTTTGTAGATAATGGTAACCTTGGGAAAGATACATTTTTGCTTTCAAATCTGCATTTTGTTCGTGCGGAGGACGACATCAGTGCGCTGAGCGACGGTGGCCGAGTCTACGATGATTTCCTCGGACATGGATTTCTACTTATGCCTCCCAACAACAAAGACCGAATTCCGATCCCCATCAACGATGTTTCCAAGCTCTCGCCTCTGCCGTTCCAGATCCGACCATCAAGACCTAACCGCTTTTCCGCTACCGTTCAGACCGAGGCCCAGAGGGCCGCCCGCGCACGCATTGAGCGTGAGTTTTGAAGCCAAAAGGGTACTTCAGATCCGTCAGGGAATAGGACGTTATCCATGTCGGCCTTTGGGCGAACCAGTGCTTCAGACAGCACACCTGCTATCTTGGCGGGAGAGAGTCGCAGCGTGTTGAATTGAGCGAACGATCGCACCGGATCTCAAGGAGAGCCAAAAGGCCTGCTACATCATATTGTCTTAGGTATACGCCTGCGCAAAATCCTTCCGTTTATCAGTTCGGGTTCGCTGATTAAGTTCGTCAAATCTACCAATTACACATATAACTGCTCGGATCTCCGAACGAGGCACCGCATGATGACCTCGCAACCGCCGCCGTCGCGTGCCGACCGTCGGGACGAAGCCGTGCAGCCGCGGCATGGCGGCCACGAGGCTCGTACCCTCACGAAAGGCAGCCTCTGTGCCCCTGTGAGGCTCCGGACGGAGGATCCGCTTTCGTGGATGGGTCTTCGTTCTGCGGAGCAGTTCGAGGCTCAAGCTGTTGCCCTTCTCGGTGTGCGCGAACAGGTCGCCCCTGTGTAGGGCGAGGTTTTTTGCCGAGCAAAAAATCCGTGCTCGGAGTGAAGTTGGCATCGCTACATGCCCATGTTGGCGGCGTGCTAAGGGCCAGGATGGTGGCGGTAATCGCGACTGCGACAGGGTAGGTGCCTGGGTTCACTCAACCTTCTTCCGTTGTTTGTATCAACCTTCTCGAGACGTACTATCCCACATGTTATACTCGTTCGGTACAGGCAAGTCCGAGTCGCTTCACGCGGCTAACGTCAACCCCTCAGAAGATCGCGGGCTCGGGCACCGGGGCGCCGAATTCGGTGCGCAGGAAGTCGAAGTCGCAGCCCTGGTCGGCCTGCTGGATGTGCTGCGAGAAGGCCCAGCCGTAGCCGCGCTCGTAGCGGGGCGCGGGCGGCACCCAGGCGGCGCGGCGCGCGGCCAGCTCCGCGTCCGGCACCTCCATGCGGATCGCGCGGGCATCGACGTCGAGCGTGACGACGTCGCCGGTCCGCAGCAGCGCCAGCGGCCCGCCGACGAAGCTCTCCGGGGCCACGTGCAGCACGCAGGCGCCGTAGCTCGTGCCCGACATGCGGGCGTCGGACAGGCGCAGCATGTCGCGGTGGCCCTGCTTCAGCAGCCGCTTCGGCATGGGCAGCATGCCCCATTCCGGCATGCCGGGTCCGCCTTGCGGGCCGGCGTTGCGCAGCACCAGCACGTGGTCGGGCGTCACGTCGAGGTCGTCGTCGTCGATCGCCTTCTTGAGGCCAGGGTAGTCGTCGAACACCAGGGCCGGGCCGGAGTGCTTGAGGAAGCGCTGGTCCATGGCGGCCGGCTTGATGACGCAGCCGTCGGGCGCGAGATTGCCGTAGAGCACCGCCAGCGAGCCCTCGCCGTAGATAGGCTTGCCGACCGGCCGGATCACGTCGGCGTCGTAGACCTCCGCGCCCGCGATGTTGTCGCCGAGCGTGCGGCCCGTCACGGTCAGGCAGCCGAGGTCGAGATGCTGGCGGATCTCGTTCATCAGCGCCCGGATGCCGCCCGCGTAGAAGAAGTCCTCCATGAGATAGCTGTCGCCGCTCGGCCGGACGTTGCCGATCACGGGAACCCGGCGGCTGTAGTGCTCGAAGTCCGCGAGGCCGACGTCGTGGCCGGCGCGGCGCGCCATGGCGATCAGGTGGATGATGGCGTTGGTGGAGCAGCCCATCGCCATGGCGACCGCGATGGCGTTGCCGAAGGCGGCGCGGGTCTGGATGCGCTTCGGCGTCAGGTCCTCCCACACCATGGCGACGATGCGCCGCCCGCTCTCGCTGCTCAACCGGATGTGGCCGGCGTCGGCCGCCGGGATCGAACTGCCGCCCGGCAGCACCATGCCGACCGCCTCGGCGATGGCCGTCATGGTGGAGGCCGTGCCCATGGTCATGCAGGTGCCGTAGGAGCGCGCGATGCCGCCCTCGACACCGAGCCAGTCCTGGTCGGTGATCGTACCGGCCCGCAGTTCGTCCCAGTATTTCCACGAATCGGACCCCGAGCCCAGCACCTTGCCCTGCCAGTTGCCGCGCAGCATGGGGCCGGCCGGCAGGAAGATCGCCGGCACGTCCATGGAAGTGGCGCCGAGCAGCAGGCCGGGCGTGGACTTGTCGCAGCCGCCCATCAGCACGGCGCCGTCGACCGGGTGCGCGCGAAGCAGCTCCTCGGTCTCCATGGCGAGCATGTTGCGATAGAGCATGGAGGTGGGCTTGAGGTAGGTCTCCGACATCGACAGCGCCGGCAGTTCCACCGGGAAGCCGCCCGCCATCAGGATGCCGCGCTTGACGTCGTCCACGCGGCTCTTGAAGTGCATGTGGCAGGGCTGCAGGTCGGACCAGGTGTTGAGGATCGCGATGACCGGCTTGCCGGTCCATTCCTCGGGCGCGTAGCCCATCTGCATGGCGCGCGAGCGATGGCCGAAGGAGCGCAGGTCGGCCGGACCGAACCAGCGGGCGCTGCGCAGCTCGGACGCCTGCTTGCGCCGCGCCACGGGCTCGGCGGGGATCGCGCCGGGTTCGAGGGCCTGGGGTGCCGGCGGCGTGTCGGGCATGTCGAAGGTCTCCGTTGATCTTTGGACGGCTATTCCCGCCGGGACCCTCAGGATAGCGGCTCGAAGCTGATGAGGTCGTCCCCGTCGTCGACCAGGTCGCCCAGCACGGCCCGCACGGCCGCCACGACGCCGTCGCGCGGCGCCGTCAGGCGCATCTGAACCTTCATGGCTTCCAGCACCAGCAGCACCTCGCCTCGCTTCACCGCGGCGCCGGGCTCCGTCTGCACAGCCACGATGCGGCCCGGCATGGTGGCCACGAGCCGGTCGCCGCCCGCGCCTTCGCTCCGGGGCGGGGCCAGCGGGTCGACGAGGCGCAACGGCCAGGCCGCGCCGTCCACGATCACCCAGAACGTGTCGCGATCCCGCACGACCGGGACGCGGCACCGCACCCCGTCGATCGCCAGGGCGTCGCCGTCGCGGCGGCCCACCGCGCCGCGCCGCCCGCCCGCCTCGAGCGCGAAGGTGCCGTCCGGCCGCGGGAAGGCGCGCAGCGCATGGTCGATGCCGGCATGGTGGAGTGTCAGGTCCTGGTGGCCGTCGCCGTTCAGGCGCCACGCCGAGGCGAGGCCCCAGGGCGAGTGGGCGTCCGCGCCGGCCCCGGGCGCCGCGTGTCCCCAGTCGGCCAGGATGGCGGCCGTGGCGGCCGCCAGCGCCGCGAAGGGTGGCAGCGTCAAGTCGGACGCCAGCACCTCCGGATGGCGGTCGAGGAAGCCGGTATCGACGTCGCCCGCGAGGAAGTCGGGATGCGCCGCCACCCGGCGCAGCAGGCCGAGGTTGGTTTCCACCCCGGCCACTTCGTATCGCGCCAGGGCCGCCTCGAGGCGCCGCACGGCCGCGGGGCGGTCGCGATCCCAGACGATCAGCTTGGCGATCATCGGGTCGTAATGGACCGTGATGGCGTCGCCCTGCCGCACGCCCGTGTCGACCCGCACATGCGGCCCCTCGGCGGGCGGGCGCAGGTGATGCAGGGTCCCTATGCTGGGCCGGTAGTGGCGCGCCGGATCCTCGGCGTAGACGCGGACCTCGATGGCGTGACCGTGGATGGAGAGTTCGTCCTGCCGCAGCGGCACCGCCTCGCCGTCGGCCACCCGGAACTGCCATTCCACGAGATCCTGGCCGGTGATCATCTCGGTCACCGGATGCTCGACCTGCAGCCGGGTGTTCATCTCCATGAAGAAGAAGGCGTCGCCCTCCACGATGAACTCGACGGTGCCGGCCCCCTCGTAACCGATGGCGCGGGCGGCGTCGCAAGCGGCCCGGCCCATGACGGCGCGGCGTTCCGCCGTCAGCCCAGGCGCGGGGGCTTCCTCCACCACCTTCTGGTGCCGGCGCTGGATCGAGCAGTCGCGCTCGAAGAGATGGACGGCGTCGCCGTGTCGGTCCGCGAAGACCTGAACCTCGATGTGGCGGGGCCGTTCGAGGTAGCGCTCGACCAGCACCCGATCGTCGCCGAAGGAGGCGCGAGCCTCGCCCTGCGCCAGGGCGAGGCTCTCGGCGAAGCCGCCCGGGTCCGTCACCACCCGCATGCCCTTGCCGCCGCCGCCGGCACTCGCCTTGATGAGCACCGGATAGCCGATCCGCTCCGCCTCTCGCGCCAAGAGGTCGGGGTGCAGGTCTTCGCCGTGGTAGCCGGGCACGAGCGGCACGCCGGCCCGCGCCATCAGGCCCTTGGCGGCCGCTTTCGAGCCCATGGCCCGGATGGCCGCGGGCGGCGGTCCGACGAACACGAGTCCCGCGGCCCGGCAGGCCTCGGCGAAATCAGCGTTCTCGGAGAGGAAGCCGTAGCCCGGGTGGATCGCCTCGGCACCGGCGAACCGCGCCGCCTCGACGATGCGGTCGATGCTGAGATAGCTGTCGCGGGCGGGCGCCGGGCCGATCGGCCGGGCCTCGTCGGCCAGGCCGACGTGGAGCGCATCCCGATCGGCATCGGAGAACACCGCGACCGTGCGCAGGCCCATGCGCCGGGCCGTGCGGATGATGCGGACCGCGATCTCGCCGCGGTTGGCGACCAGGACCGAGCGGAACATCGTCACATCCTGAACAGGCCGAAGCGCGTCGGCGCGATCGGCGCGTTGAGGCTGGCCGAAATGGCGAGCGCGAGCGTCATGCGCGTGTCCTCGGGCGCGATCACGCCATCGTCCCACAGCCGCGCGCTGGCGTAATAGGGGTTGCCCTGGGCTTCGTACTGCGCCTCGATCGGGGCCTTGAAGGCGGCCTCCTCGGCGGCCGGCCAGACGCCACCCTTGCCCTCGATGTTGTCGCGCCGCACCTGGGCCAGCACGCTGGCGGCCTGGGTGCCGCCCATGACCGAGATGCGGGCATTGGGCCACATCCACAGGAAGCGCGGGCCGAAGGCCCGGCCGCACATGCCGTAATTGCCGGCCCCGAAGGAGCCCCCGATCACCACCGTGAACTTCGGCACGGCCGCGGTCGCCACCGCGGTGACCATCTTGGCGCCGTCCTTGGCGATGCCGCCGCTCTCGTACTTGCGGCCCACCATGAAGCCCGTGATGTTCTGCAGGAACACCAGCGGCACCCCGCGCTGGGCGCAGAGCTCGACGAAATGCGCGCCCTTCTGGGCGCTCTCCCCGAACAGGATGCCGTTGTTGGCCACGATGCCGACCGGATAGCCCCAGAGGCGGGCGAAGCCCGTCACCAGCGTCTGGCCGTAGAGGCGTTTGAACTCGTCGAAGGCGGAGCCGTCGACGAGCCGCGCGATCACCTCGCGCACGTCGTAGGGCTCGCGCGTGTCGGCCGGCACCACGCCACCGATCTCGGCCGGGTCCAGCGCCGGTTCGCGCGGCGGCCGTATGTCGAGACCCACGCGCTTGACCGCGTTGAAGCTGCCCACGATGGACCGCGCGATGCCGAGCGCGTGGGCGTCGGTCTCGGCCAGGTGGTCGGTGACGCCCGAGACGCGGCTGTGAAGGTCGCCGCCGCCGAGGTCCTCGGCCGTCACGACCTCGCCCGTGGCGGCCTTCACGAGCGGCGGCCCGCCGAGGAAGATGGTGCCCTGGTTGCGCACGATCACGCTCTCGTCCGACATGGCCGGCACATAGGCGCCCCCGGCCGTGCAGGAGCCCATCACCACGGCAACCTGCGGGATGCCTTCGGCCGACATGCGGGCCTGGTTGAAGAAGATGCGGCCGAAGTGCTCGCGGTCCGGGAACACCTCGTCCTGGTTCGGCAGGTTGGCGCCGCCGCTGTCCACCAGGTAGAGGCAGGGCAGCCGGTTCTCCTGGGCGATCTCCTGGGCGCGGAGATGCTTCTTCACCGTGACGGGAAAATAGGTGCCGCCCTTCACCGTGGCGTCGTTGGCCACGATCATGCACTCGCGCCCCGCCACCCGGCCGATGCCCGTGATGATGCCGGCCGCCGGGATGTCGCCCCCGTACAGGCCATAGGCAGCGAGCTGGCTCAGTTCGAGGAACGGCGACGCCGGATCGATCAGCGCCCGCACGCGGTCGCGCGGCAGCAGTTTTCCGCGCGCCACGTGCTTCTGGCGCGCCGCCTCGCTGCCGCCCTCCCGGATGCGGTCCACCCTCGACCTGAGCTCGGCCACGAGCCCGGCCATGTGGTCGGCATTGGCCCGGAAGGCGGCCGAACGGGTGTCGATCTCCATTTCGATCGTCGGCAGGTCATCCTCCCACACTGCGGAACGCGAATCCGGCCGCGGGCTGCGGCGGCCCCGCACCGCCCCTGATATCCACCCTTGTTAACCGACGGACCGCCTCCGATCCATCGGGGTCGCCCTTCTCCCCGGCGGGGAGAAGGTGGCGCGTCGCGGCGGAGCCGCGAAAGTCGCCGGATGAGGGGGCTCCACGGTGGGATCTCCCCTCATCCGCCCGCTTGCGGCCACCTTCTCCCGCGAGCGGGAGAAGGACGAGCCGGCCGCCGGCGTCGTGGACCGGTATGAATGTTCGTCACAGGTAGGCGCGGCCGGCCTCCTCGGCGAAGCGCGCCGGGGGTCCTTCCCAGACGATGCGGGCGTGTTCCAGCACATAGACGCGGTCGGCGTGCGGCAGCGCGAAGGTGACGTTCTGCTCGCCGAGCAGGACCGTGATGGGCGTGGTGGCGCGCAGCGTCTCGAGCGCGCGGCTGAGCTGTTCCAGGATCACCGGCGCCAGGCCCAGGGTCGGCTCGTCGAGGATCAGGAGCCGCGGCTTCATCATGAGGGCCCGCGCGATCGCCAGCATCTGCTGCTCGCCGCCGCTCATCTTGCCTGCCGCCTGGGTGGCGCGGGAGCGCAGGATGGGGAAAAGGTCGAGCAGCCAGTCGAGCTGCCGTTTGCGCTCGCCGGCCCCGAGATGGGCGCCGCCGAGATCGAGGTTCTCGCGCACGCTCATGGTGTTGAACAGCTCGCGGGTCTCGGGGCACTGCACGATGCCGCCGCGCGCGATCCGAGCGCCGCTCCGCCCGGCCAGGGCCTCGCCCCCGAACGTGACCGTGCCGGCATAGGGCACGAGGCCCGAGATGGCGTTGAACAACGTCGTCTTGCCGGCGCCGTTCAGGCCGACGACGGACACGAACTCCCGTTCCCCGACGTGGAGGCCGACCCGGTCGAGCGCCTGGGCCTTGCCGTAGAACACCGACAGGTCGCGGACGTCGAGCAGCGCCGGGCCGGCCTCGACCGCGACCTCGCGCCGTGCGGCCGTCTCGATCGCGCCGCCGAGATAGACCGAGCGCACCGTGGGGTCGGCCATGACCTCCGCGGCCGTTC
>JAABUM010003071.1_pt1 | contig 21286 bp, 15 predicted proteins | sample 5559161 | NCBI WGS metagenome assembly JAABUM01 (sample SAMN10711868, study PRJNA513369) | rock metagenome | isolation source: Antarctica rocks | place: Antarctica: Victoria Land, Siegfried Peak nord
TGGAGGCTATCCCGCCGGAGGTGGGCACGCCGGACGCGGCGGCGTTCGACCACGGCTACTGGAGCCCCGCGACGTTGGAGGCGTGCGCCGACCGGGACATTGAGCCCTACATCGCGACCGGGCGTGAGCCCCACCATCAAAGTTGGCAGGAGCGCTTCGCGCCGGAGCCCGACCCGCCGCCGGAGGGCGCCAGCGCTCAGGTCAAGATGGCCTACAAGCTCAAAACCGCGCTGGGTAAAGCGATCTATGGTGCGCGCAAATATACCGTCGAGCCCGTCTTGGGGATCATCACGGAAGTGCTCGGCTTCCGGCAGTTCTCGTTGCGGGGGGAAGCGGCCGCCGCAGGCGAGTGGCTGCTGGTGTGCCTGGCCTTCAATCTCAAGCGGTTCCATACCTTGTCCCCGGTCTACTAAGGAGGAGGAGTGGCGTGCGTTCACCCTGCGGGCGGTCATCTGCCGCCGTTCCCCGCCCCTGGCTGCGCGGCGATCACACGCGGCGGTGGGCCGGTACCCCCACCCCCGCGGCGGAACCCCGGTCACGCACACCATCGCTTCCTTCTCTCCGACAGACTGCTAGGTGCGCGGCGGCGACGGCGACGTTGAGGATGGCCCCGCCCGCCAGCTCCAGACCTTCAGCCAAGGCGTCCAACTCCAGGTCCGGCGCGCACGGCGCTTTGTCTAACGCCCGCCGCCACATGCGCAGGCGGTCGGCCGCGCCGGGCAGCGGGAAGTCGATGCTGACCCCGATGCGGCGCGTGAACGCCTCGTCGAGGTTGGCGCGCAGGTTGGTGGTCAGGACGGCCAGGCCGCGGTAGCGCTCCATGCGCTGTAATAGGTAGGAGATCTCCAGGTTGGCGTAGCGGTCGTGGCTGTCCTTCACGTCGGAGCGCTTGCCAAAGAGCGCGTCGGCTTCATCGAACACCAGCACGACGCCGCTGGCCTCAGCCTCATCGAACAGACGCGACAGATTCTTCTCGGTCTCGCCGATGTACTTGCTCACCACCTGCGCGAGGTCGATCTTGTAGAGGTCGAGCCCCAGGTCATTGGCGACGATCTCGGCGGCCATGCTCTTGCCCGTGCCCGGCTGCCCCGCGAAGAGTGCGGTGACGCCGGGCAGCGTCGCTCCCCCGACCCCCCACGTTTCGCGCACCTGTGCACGGTAGCGCACACGGCTGCACAGGTGCCGCAGTAGCTGTAAACGATCGGGCGGCAAGATGATGTCGTCCCAGCCATAGCGCGGCGTCAACAGGTTGAGCGTCTTGACCCGCGCGCGCAGCGCACCCCGCGCCGCCCGCTGCACATGTTGGCCGGTCGCGCGGGCGCCATCGGCCGCCGCGCCAGCCGTAGCGAGCGCGACAACGTCCTCGACCGCGCTGGCCGAAAGCCCACTCGTCGTCTCCGCCAGGGCCAGCAGCGTCGCCTTGTCGATGGTAATACCGTGCGCGCGGGCGGCGGCGCTCCACACGCCCAGCCGCGCGTCCGCGCGTGGCGGCGGCACATGCACAGGCACGATGCCACTGCCGGCGTAGGCAAGCTCACTGGCGTCGCTCTCACTCACTAACAACGCTGGGATGGGGCTGGCCGCGATAGCGCCGCGGCACCCTTGCGCGGACGGCGTATGCTCACGCAATAGCGTCGCGGCGCCGGTGACGCAGGGCAGCATATCCCTCAGCACGGCTTCACGCAGGCAGCGCCGTAAGGTGGCGCCGCCTTGCTCAGCGTCGAGCGCGGCTATCGTGGCGCCGTCAATGAGCAGGAGCGGACGGTCGAACGCTCGGCCGGCCTCGGCCGCCGCGCCTACGCAGGCGTTGGTATCCTCCCCGTACAGCAACAACGCCGTCCCCGCCGCCGCGCCGCGCAGCAGACCCATCAGGCTCGGCGGCGCGGTCTCAGCGCCGTGCTCTTCGCGCGACACGCGCGCGATACTCTCGACGCCAGCGTCGAGCGCACGCGCGCCGAGCAGGTACCACAGGAAGGCGCGATCAAGCGCCAGCGTCTGCCGGATCAGCGCGTCATCCCCCGACAGGCGCACAAGGTCCCAGGTCCGTAACGGCGCTTCCGGCATGAAGACGTGTAGCCCCATCAGGCTGGGGGGGTCGGGGCCATAGAGGGCCAGCGCCAATTCGACCGAGGGATGCTTGCGCGTCACATCGTCGTGCAGAAAGCCGATCAACGTGCCGTACCGCGCATCAAGCTCGGACAAGAGACACAGCACGACGACGAGCGCCTCGAAAGGGTCCAACCCCAGCCCGCGCACGGCGGCGCCAAGCGGCGACCCCAGCGCGGCCGCCGGCAAGACAAACGAGGGGCTGGCGGGCGCGCTCGTGGGTTCAAGAGGCGGGCGTGTGATGAGCCGCTCCGCGTCGCTCGCATCGACGTGCATACCAAGAAAAGGGTCCGCCGCGGGTCCACCAGCGTCCAGACGCCGCCGTACGAGCGCGTGCAGCCGCTCGCCGACGGCGGCGACGGCGGCGAGTATCCCCGGATGGACATCCATGATTATAGGGTCTCCACCAGCGCCGTCACCGCGTCGACAAGCGCCTCCGTCCCAACGGCCGCTCCGAGCGCGTCCAGCGCCCGATCTTGCGCCTCGCCGGTCACGATCCTGTTGTCGCGCCGCAGCGTCCCGACGCCCTGGCGCGCCGCCTCGGCCACGCGCTCCCTCCCTCCGCCCGGCGCGTCGTCACGCGCGAGGGCGAGCAACCAGCCGTGCAAGGCCGCGACGGACGGCTCGACGTCGAACGCGTCGGCGTAGGCTTGCGCCGCCAACTCAGGCGCAGACGCAAACACGTCGCCCAGCGCGCAGCTGTGTGGCGTCGCCCTCGGCGGCCGCGCGTTGCGCGGCCCAGCGGCCATACAGCCGGGCGCGTTCCAACCCCTGCCGGGCATCGTCGTTCTCGGAATGACGCGCCAGAACTTGCTCGTAGAGGTCGACCGCGCGCCAATGGTCGCCCCCATCGAGCGCGCGCCGCGCCTCTTGCAGCAGCGCGTCGACGTCCCCTCCATCCGCGCCGCCCTGCGCCTCGGCGATTTGGCGCTGTAGGTCGCGCACCCGCGGGTCGGCTGGCGCGATGGCCGCCGCCTGCGCGACGAGCCGCGACGCCTCGGCGTAGTCGAGCCAACTCGGCAACAAATAGAGGTCGGCCTCGTCGAGCAGAGCCACGACGGAGGCGGCCGTCTGTGGATCCAACGGCATAGGGGACGGAGCCGGTTCGCTCGGCGCGGGTTCCGGCTCCGGCACGGGAGTTTCCTCGACGGCAGGCGCCGCGTTGGGCTCCAGCATGGCCGCGAGATCGCGGTAGCCGTCCGCGTCGCTATCGGTCCAGTATGAGAAGCCAGCTTCGTCGGGCGGCAACACCGTCTCCGGCAGCTCCTCGTTGACTGTGGACGACTCTGGCGCGAGGTCCGGTGCAGCCTGTTCCGACGCGAGTAAAGGATCGGGCATCGCGCCGTCGACGACATCGACGGGAAGAACCCCTACACCCATGTCTTCATCGCTTGCCGCAGCCCACACTGGTTCGGGCTCCAACACGGCGGCCAATACCGCCGGCTCGTCGGCCAATACCGCCGGCTCGTCGGACACGACCGCCGACGAGTCGGCGGCGGGCTCGGCCATGTCCAATCGCGGCGAGACAGGTTCTTGTGTGAACGGCTCCAGCATGGACTCTACATCCCCCGCAGCGGATGACGCGGCCACCGCGCCGGACAACTCCGCGGATGGCTCCGGCCCCAACCATTCCTCGGCGCCCTGCTCCGTCCATACGGAAGATATTGCCTCCTCACGGGGCTCCATCGCCGCGACGGTCTCGAAGGATTGCGGCGCACCGGGCTCCACGACAAACGGGTCCATGTCCACGGGCGCTTCAACCGTTTCCGTTTCCGTAACCATAGGTTCAGCCGCTCTCTCCATCTCGATCATCTCGATGAGGGCGGCGTCCGTGGCGACGTCACCAACGGCCACGTCTGCTGGCTCCGTGGCAAACACAGACTGTTGCTCCATCTCCGCTTCGGGCATAACCGGCTGCTCCACCACCACTTCAGGCATAACGGGCGGCTTGGTCAAGATCGGAGCATCCTCTGTCCACCGAGGCGCCGCGGCCTGGTCCCCTTGCGTTACGGGGTTAATAGGCTCAAGCTCAGCTACGGGCTCAGGCTCAGGCTCGGGCGCCGCATGTTCCTCAGATAGCGCGGTGTCAACAACGGCGGGTGCGGCCTCAATCGGCGTGTCCCATGTAGGCGCCGAGGGCATCTCAACGACGTCTTCGACCAAGTCAGACAGGGGGAGTGGAGCCGTGGATACCTCCGCTACCGGCGCCACAACAGGCTCCGCCTCCGGCATGACGGCTGGCTCCGGGCGCTCCTGGACGAACGCTGTCGGTGGAGCGACATCCTCCATTGAAGGTGGCTCGTGATCCATTGAGTCCATTGAGGGATACGCGACGACGATCTCCTCGTCGAGCGGCGCCGTTTCGTAGACGGATTCGGAAGCCACGACGGTGTCTTCCACCGGCAATTCAATCGCCGGCTCTTCCACCGGTACTTCGGCTGGCAGTTCCTCTACTGGTTCGGTCACCGGCTCAACAGACGTTACCGGGGCGGCTGCCGCCACCGGCAATTCGATCACAGGTTCCTCCACCGGCGCGTTGATCGGCAGTTCCTCCACCGGCGCGGCCATCTCCGGCTCTTCCACCGGCGCGACCGCGAAGACAAGAGTCTCGATAGGCGCGGCGTCCGTAGTAAACGCATCTTCCTCGATGGGCGCGCTCTCTTCGTCGGGTAGAGCGCTGTCATCATAGACGGCAGTATCGGAGGACAACATGTTCAGCACGTCCCACGGATCATCGGGCGGCGCGGCCACCCCGGCCAATGCGGGCTCGGCGGGCGGCTCCGGCGCGATCAGCGGCGTCGCGTACTCTATACTTGCGGAGGGCATCGGCACGGGGGACGTAGCGGCGTCCGTGGCCGCCACGCGCTCATCGTCCGCAGGCGCGTTCAGCACGTCCCAGGGGTCAGCGGGCGGCGCCGCGGCAGGCGGCGTCATCGGCGCACCCGCGGCAGAGGCAGGAGCCACAACCTCGGCCGGACGCGTGTCCAACTCTTGCAGCGCGGCCCATGGGTCCGCCGTTCTCGGCGCCGCCTGAGGCGCCATCGCGGCCGGAGGCGGCGGCGCGGGAGCGACGGGTTGTGAACGCACGAGTTCCGGCGGCAACAGCGAATGGTACTCGCGATCGCGCGGAGCGCTCCGCGCCCCGACAAATTGTACACCGGGCACCGGCACAATTGAGCCATCGCCGCGATAGGTGATGAGCCCATATTGGCGCTCTTCGCCCACGGGTGAGCCGAGATCCACGGCCCCGGAGTACTTGGCCGGGACGCCCATGATCACGAAGTCGCGCGTGGCGCCCTTCATAATGACATCGACCGAGGGAACTGGCAGGTCGGGGAAACCCACGATGAAACCGTAACGGATCACTCCTGACACGGGGACCCATGTAAGGGCAAGACCCTCCGCCTGGCGGGTCTGCCGCTGCGTCTCTACTTGCACGTTAGACATCGCTCTCGCTGCTCGTGACCATACAAACGATACATATACACTCGCGCTACCCGCGCACTATCGTACCACACTCCTGTCATTTGGCGCGTTGCAGCCATGCGATCAAGGGTGTACTACACAAAAATGCATCATGGAGTGATCCATGAGTGATATTAGCGCGTATTATAGATGGCGGGACAGGCGATGGGCGGCCGGCTCGCCATATGATCGTGTCGCGGCCATCGCGGCATGTGCACGGTATACGGAATCCATCAAGGAGCGTACTTATTATGGAGACCAACACGACAGTGGTCGGCGCGCAGGCGCTGGACAACCTGGAGATTTGCGAGCAGTCGCTCAACACGACCCGCAAGCGCAAGCAGTTCATCAAGGGCCTGGCGGCCGCCAGCGCGGGCATGGCCGCCGCGGCCGTCATCCCGGCGTCGGCCATGGCCGCGGGGAGCAAAGCAGCAGTCCCGGCCAGCGACATCGCCATCCTCAACTTCGCGCTAACGCTCGAGCACCTCGAGGCCAGGTTCTACGACGCGGCCCTCGGCGTGGTGCCCTTCGAGCAGAACATCGTCCGCGCCCTCGCGCAAACGCTCAGAACGGACGAGAACGCGCACGTCGTCGCGCTGACCGCCGCCATCAAGTCGGTCGGCGGCAGCGCGGTCGGCCCTGCCCCCAGCTACCACTTCGGCATGGACACCTTCGCGACGCAATCCGGCTTCCTGAAGCTGGCCCGGCTGCTAGAGGACACGGGTGTACATGCCTACCTCGGCCAGGCGGCCAACATCAAGACCCCGTCGATCTTGCTGACCGCGGCCAGCATCGTGACCGTCGAGGGACGCCACGCCGGGGCGATCCGCTACCAGTACGGTTTGTCGCCAACGATCAGCCCGTTTGACGGTGGCTACACCAAGGAGAAGGTCCTGTCCATCGCGGGACCCTTGCTTGGTATGTAGAGGCCAAGATACGGTGACGGGTGGGGCGGCGCGAGCGCGCACGTCCCCGTTATCGGGCGGCGGCCGGAGAAAACGCCCAGTTCTTCGGCCGCCGTTTCTTTAGCTATCAGCCATCAGCCTTCTAAAAGGCTGATGGCTGATAGCTTATTTACGCTTTTTGTTCCTCTTGCGCTGCTTGTCCGCCGCCTTTTTCTTTGCTTTGTCCGATGTGTCCCGCGCGGCGACCGGCGGCAAGGGCGTGACCGGGTTGAGCAGGTTCCTCAGGGCGGCGGGGGGCGGCGACATGGACGGGATGCCCATATAACGCTGCATGCGGTTCCTGCTCTCGGTCGGGTGCTGCTGCGTCAGCTGAACACGCGCCGGGATCAGCCCCAACTCGACGCGCGCGTCATCCCAATCGCCCAACACGATGAGGTCGACGTTGTTGCTCTCGAACGCCTGCTGCATCAGCGGTGCGGCCTCCACCGCTTTGAGTTGGACCAACGAGGAGATGATGAAGCCGTTCAACTCGGGGTCGTTGTCCTGGTACGATTCGAGTTGGCGGGCGAGCGCGCGCACGGACTCGTCGCGCGCCTCCGGATGAGCTTCCGCGATCTTCTCCAGTGCCGTCACGGGGGTGATGCGAGTGGTCAGCGTCTGCGAGGTGTCGGCGAGGTACGCCGCCACCAAGGGGATCGCGGCGGGACCGATCAGCGCGAAGACACGGGGCAACTCTTCGTGCACCCAGTCGTCGCCTTCGTTGTTGGAGAGCACGTCGAGCAGCGGCGCGACCGCCTCCGTCGCGTGTAGTTGCCCCAGCGCGCGCCACGCGTGCAGCGGTCCCCACACCTCGGGGCTGTCAGGGTCGCCCTCGTTGAAGACCTCGTCGCCCACCAGCCGGATAAGGTCGGGGATAGACGCGGGACCCAGCCCATGGCCCAGGTAGTTGGGCCAGCCGCGTGATTCAAGCGTGGGCTTATCGAGCTTGCGCGGGTCGCCCAGGGTCAGCAGCCACGCCACTGGTGGTGGGTAGCCGCCGCCCAGTATGTCGCCTTGCATAGATGTCTCCTCCTTCAAAAGTGGCGAGTGGCGAGTGACCAGTTTTCGTAGTTCTCGCCACTCGCCACTCGCCACTCACAAGCTCAGGCTCTTGGTTTCGACCTGCTCCAGCATGCGCTGGCGGACCTCGTTGATCGGCAGCGCGCCAAGGTCCTCGTTGGTGCGCAGTCGCACCGAGGCTGAGTTACCCGCCGCCTCGTTGTTGCCGACGATGAGCATGTAGGGGACCTTCTGCAGCTGGGCGTCGCGGATGCGCGCCTGCATACGCTCACGCCGGTCGTCGACGTGGACACGCAGTCCATGGTCCGTCAGCTCGCGGGCGACGCGCCGCGCATAGTCGGCGTGGCGGTCAGCGATGGGGATGACCACGGCCTGCACTGGGGCGAGCCACACCGGGAAGGCCCCGGCGAAGTGCTCGATGATCACGCCCATGAAGCGCTCCGTCGAACCGGTCACGGCGCGGTGCAGCACGACCGGCGTGTGCCGCGCGCCGTCCTCGCCGATGTACTCGAGGCCCAGCCGCGCCGGCTGGATCAGGTCGACCTGGATGGTAGAGAGTTGCCACTGGCGACCGAGCACGTCGTGCGCCATGAAGTCGGCCTTGGGTCCGTAGAACGCAGCCTCGCCGACGACTGGCGTGTACTGTATGCCCTTGGCGTCCATGGCCTCGCGCAGCGCGCGCTCGGCCGTCGCCCAGGTCTCGGTGTCGCCGGCATACTTGCTTATGTCGGAGAGGTCGGGCAGCGAGAGGTCGATGCTGTAGTCGCGGAAGCCGTAGGTGTCGAGCACTTCAGAGATGAGATCGAAGGCGCGGCCGAACTCCTCGCCGATCTGGTCCGGCGTGCAGAAGATGTGGCAGTCGTCCTGCGTGAGCGAGCGCACGCGCGTGAGGCCGTTGAGCTCGCCCGACTTCTCGTAGCGGTACAGCGTGGCGAACTCGGCGTAGCGCAAGGGCAGGTCGCGGTAGCTGTGCAGCTCGGCCTTGTAGAGGGTCATATGCGAGGGGCAGTTCATCGGCTTGAGCCGGTAGCGGTCCTCGCCGTCCACCATGGGCGGCCACATTGGGTAGAGATCCAGGTGCCCGGAGCGCCGGTACAACTCCTCCTTGACCACATGGCCGGTCCAAACGTGCTGGTAGCCATGGCGCTCCTGTGTCTCGCGCACGAATCCTTCCATGATGTGGCGCAGCGTCTCGCCCTTGGGCAGAAAGAGCGGGAGGCCAGGGCCGATGTCGTCGCTGAAGACGAACAGGCCGAGTTCGCGGCCCAGCCGCCGGTGGTCGCGCTTCCTGGCCTCTTCCAGCTGCTCCTGGTACGCGTCGAGTTCCTCCTGCGTGGGAAAGAGGGCGCCGTAGACGCGCTGTAGCATCGGGTTGTGCTCGTCGCCGCGCCAGTAGGCGCCGGCCACGGACATCAGCTTGAAGGCGCCCAGTTCACTCGTGTCGTGGACATGCGGGCCGCGGCAGAGGTCCGTGAAGTCGCCGTGGTGGTAGACGCTAATCTCCTCGCCGCGCGCGGCCAAGTCATTGATGAGTTCGAGCTTGTAGGGCTGGTCATGAAACAGTTCACGCGCCTCGTCGGCCGAAACGACGCGGAACTCGAACGGGCTAGCCGTAGCCACACGTTCGCGCATGTGATCCTCGATGGCGCCCAGGTCGTCGGGCGTGAGCGGGCGCGGCAGGTCGAAATCGTAGTAGAAGCCGTTCTCGATGGGCGGCCCGATGCCCAGCTTACCCTCGGGGAACAGCTTGAGCACGGCTTCGGCCGTCACATGCGCGGCGCTGTGGCGCATCTTGTACAATTGGCTGCTGTCGTAGTCTTCGGTAACCATGTTTATCCTCCATCCTCGCTTGACTTTACGGCCGCTGTGTTCGGGAGTAGGGGCGTATCGTATCAGTCCTGTCCGATAAAAACCTGTGGCACGCGGATCGGGGTGTAGGGGCGTATGGCATACGCCCTGTGGTCGCGGGCGCGCAGCTCACGGCAATCGTCGCGGGTCGCGTTAGACGGGCTCACGGCACAGACCGGGCGTATGCCATACGCCCCTACGACGCCCTCGACTGGTGTCCTTCAATCGGACCCTAAACGCACATGTATTGGTCCATCCATAAGCAATCTCCTCAATCTTCGTACCACCAATGGTCTCCTGTTTGGCGCGTATGCGCGTCCCGCCAACGGTTTCATAGAAGCGGCGCGCCGGGTTGCCCGTTGCCACCCATACCAACAGCGCGATCAACCCCTTGTCCGCCAGCCACGCCGCGACGGCGCCCATCAGCCGGCGTCCCACGCCTTGACCGTGGTACGCGTCCAGGATGTAGATGGCGTAGATCTCGCCCGCGTAGACGGTATCCTGCGACCTTTCCGGGCCACCGTTGGCAAAGCCGATGATCCCCCCGTGCTCGTCCTCGGCCACAAACACGACCTGGCTGTCCGTCGCGGCCAGCACCCTGGTCCACATTGACTCCCGGTCCTCGTACGACAACATGCGCAGGTAATCATCCGGCACGATGCCGCGGTAGGTCGTGCGCCAGACGTCGACGTGCACGCGTGCGATCGCGGGCGCGTCGGCTGGGACCGCCTCTCGTATCATCACCATATGCTTACCTCCTCACCGGAACGAGCGTTCGCTACACGCATAAACGCTCCTTGATCCGCTCCATGCCCCTCGCGCCGACACCGCACGTTTCGAGGTAAGCTCGTACGCCTCCGTACGTCGTGTCGAGGTGGGCGAGTGTCGCGAGCATCACGTCGGGCAGCGACGCGAGGCGCTGTCCGGGCGCATCCTGGGCGTAGAGCGGTCGGAGCAGAGCGCCGCTCAGGGCGTAGTCGGCAGCGATAGTGTCGTGGGGCACACCGGCCAGCGCCAGCAGCAGTGCGACGACGACGCCCGTGCGGTCTTTGCCGGCGTGGCAGTGCACGAGTACGCCGCCGTCCGGCGCGTCCGCGACCGCCTGTACCACCACGCCAACGCGCGGCGCGAAGCGGTCCAGGTAGACCGCGTAAGCTTTTTGCACCGACGCCTCGGCGTAGAGTTCGGCGTTCGCCGCCTTGTCCTCGTCGTCCTGCAGCGGCAGCGCCAGGTAGATCAGCAGGCCATCGTGCCGGCTAGGGTCGGCGAAGGGGTGGCGCGCGATCTGTTCGGAGGGTGAGCGCAGGTCGATAATCGTGCGCACACCATGGGCGATGAGCGCGGCCTGACCGTCGCGCGTGAGGCGGCACAGGTTATCGGCGCGCAGCAGGGCGCCCCAGCGCGTCCGGCGACCATCGACCGTGTCGTAGCCGCCGACATCGCGGACGTTGTAGCAGGCGTCCCAATGGAGGACGCGGCGGGAATGTGTATCCGCAAGCATCGTAGCAACCCCAAACAAAAAACCTCCCATCCCATCATGGGACGAGAGGAGATTTCTCACGGTTCCACCCATGTTACGGGGCATATCGCCTATAGGCGACAGGGGCACCGTCACTCGCGGAGGCCGATAACGCGGGCGGCGTGCTCGCCTACCGCTACGTATCGTAGCGCTCGGCGAACAGGGCATCCGGTGGTACCTGGCGGGGGAAGCTGATGGAGGGGCTCACAGCCAATGGCCCGTCTCTCTGACGCCGCATCCCAGCGCCGGCATGTCCGAATGATAGATAAAATAGTGGGTGATAGAGGAATCGAACCTCTGACCTCCGCCATGTCAAGGCGGCGCTCTAACCAACTGAGCCAATCACCCCAGCGCCATGCATTATACCAGGCCCGCGCGGGCGCCTGTCAAGCCAAGAAATGGTCGGGGGCGCCCCCACGATGGTGAGACGCGGCCATCCGTGCGCCCTCGGCGATAGACGCGCGCCGCACGGGCGGTCCGCACGGGCCGCGCGCCCGTGCACCGCGCTCAACCCGCCGACCATTTCTCGTGCATCGCCGTGCGTCCGCGCCGCGCCCCCCCGGCGACCCGCCTGCGGAGGACGCGCGTCCTCCTACCAGGATCATTGTCGCATGGATGGTGGGGGTGTCAAGGAACACGCGCGTCGCCCCGACGGTGCGGGCGAGGACGCGCCTGGCCCCCTCACAATCGTGGGGCGCGCCCAATGGTCGGCCGGCAGGACGCTCACCGCGTGGACGGCAGGTCAAGGATGGTGACGCTTGCTGGAGCGCGGCCTGCTGGTGGATCGGGTGGCGGCACAGGCGCCCACGGCAGCCACCGACGCAAGCGTAGCGCCCACCCTGTCGCCCATCCGGACGGCGTGTCCACCACCCCGCCGCTGTTGACGACGATCGCCCGCCCACCTCGCTCATCCACGGCGATCGCCCGCGGCGCCACGCCCACCCCAATGGTCCGCACCACAATGCCGCTACTGGCGTCGAGCACGTCCACCACTCCCGGCCCGACCGGATACCCCTGCGCGTCGAGCGGACCATCCGCCGCGACGAGGACGAGTCCGCGCGCGTTGTCGATTGCGATGGCGCGTGGAGACACGCTCACGCGGATCGTGCGCACGACCGCCCCACGGCGGATGTCGAGTACGCTCACGGTGTTGTCCCCTGCGTTCACGACGTAAGCGCGCCCGGTCCGCTCATCCACCGCCACGGCCGACGGGCGGACGCCGACGGGCACGGTGACGCCACGTAGCACGCCGCCCCGCGCGGTGAGCACGCTGACGGTCCCCTCGCCGCCGTTCGCGACGACGGCCAGGCCGGCCGCGTTGTCCACCGCGATGGCCCCCGGCAGGGCGCCCACGGCGATGGCGCCCTGGATGCGGCCCGTGCGTGTGTCGAGCACACTGACCGCGCCCTGCGCGCCCTCGCCGGCGGGGTAGCCCGCGCGATAGGTTCCGCTGGCGACGACATAGGCGCGCCCCCCTGACCCGTCCACCACCGTGGCTAGCGGGGCGCGTCCGATGCGGGCGCTGCGCTGGACGCGGCCCGTGCGTGTGTCGAGGAGGGCCACGCGGGCGCCCTCTTCATCGGCGACGACCACCCAGCCGGCGTCCTCATCCACGCCGATACCGGCGACAACTCCCGCGAGGCGTGTGGCCTGGAGGAGCGCGCCGGTGCGCGTATCGAGGGTCCAGAGATGACTGCCGCTGCCGTCGGCGGCCTGACCGGCTACGAACAGGTGGTGGACCCGTGTATCGACGGCGAGCGCCTGGGAGGCGACGGCGGCGCCCAGGCCGATCGTGTGCAACAGGCGTCCGTCGCGGTCGTCGAACAGGCGCACGGCGCCGTCGAGGCTGTCGCCAACGGCGACGTGGCCCAGAGGCGCATCGACCGCGAGCGCATCGGCCCCGAGACCGCCATTCAGCGTGATGGTGAGGCGCACGGTGGGCGACGGGGGGAGGGGCCGATGCGCGAAGGAGAGTCCTCCGAGAGCCACAAGCAGCAGCGCCGCGGCGATCGATGCCACGCGCGGACCGGGGGCCGCGCGCGCATAGGAGGAGGCAGGCAGGGCGATCATCGGGTTGCTCCTTTCACAGGTCTGTCTCGCGCGTCATGCGCGCGTCACCCATGCGAGGGCGTGACGACGCACGTCAGCCAGGCGTGGACAAGTAGCTACGCATTCACCCGTACATCGTGCCTCTTTGCGCCGGCCGCGGCCATGCGCGATCGGCGCTATGACCCACACGATTGACCACACGATTCAGAGCAGGGGCACGGCAGCATGCTATGATAACGATGTATGTAGCTCCTGACCTGTCGCGTGAGTAGCGAGGTGTCCCGTGCTGACATCACACACTTCCGCCTTTGGCGACCTGCTCCGCCGCCATCGCCTAGCCGCCGGCCTGACACAGGAGGCATTGGCTGAACGGGCGGGGGTGAGCGTGCGCGCCGTCAGCGATCTGGAGCGTGCGGTCAAGACGCGTCCCCATCGCGACACGATACGATTGCTTGCCGACGCGCTAGGTCTGACGTCGCGCGACCGCGCCGTCTTCGAGGCGACCACGCGCCACAGTGGCGGCCCTGGGTCTCCGGTGTCTGACCTAAGCCTCCTTCCATCGCCCGGTGTGTCGCTGCCTCTCGTGGGGCGCGATCGAGAACTGGCCTTGCTGGAGCGGCGCCTGGCCGGTGAAGGGCCGCCGGTGTGGCTGCTGGCCGGCGAGCCAGGCATCGGCAAGTCGCGCCTGCTGTACGAGGCGCCGCGACGCGCGGGGGAGCAGGGCTGGAGCGTGTTGATGGGTGGCTGCCAGCGGCGCGGCGGCCAGGAGTCCTATGCCCCGCTCCTGCAAGCGTTGGATGGTCACATCCGCGCGCAGACGCCGGCGCGACTCCGGGTGAGCCTGCGTGGCTGCGCCTGGCTGGTGCGCCTAGTGCCCGAACTGGCCGGTGGTCCTATCGAGTCCTTGCCCGCCTGGACGGTCTCGCCCGAACAGGAACGCCGGTTGCTCGTCAAAGCAGTGGCCCGGTACCTCGCCAACGTGGCTGGTCCCTCCGGCACGCTACTCGTGCTCGACGACCTGCAGTGGGCTGGTCCCGACGCCCTCGGCTTGCTCGCCACCCTCATACGTTCCGCCGAGGCCCCGCTAGGGGTCATCGGCGCCTATCGCGATACCGAGGTTGGCCCCCAAGACCCGCTCTCCGTCGCGCTAGCCGACCTGGCGCAGGCCGGTCTGGCCGCCCAGCATGCCCTCAGCCCGCTATCTCCACCGGACGCCGCCCACCTGCTGGAAGCGCTGCTTCCCGGCGCCACGTACATGACGAGCGAGTTGCGGCAGCGGGTGGTGCAACGGACCGGCGGCGTGCCCTTTTTCGTGATCAGTTGCGCACACGCGCTACGCGCTCAACCGCTGGGGATCGGCGCGGAGGATGCTGTACCGTGGGACGTGGCCCAAGGCATCCGCCAACGCGTGGCCGCCCTGCCCGAGGACACGCGGCACGTTCTGAGCGTGGCGGCGGTGCTGGGGCGCCGCATCCCGTATGTCCTGCTCCGCCAGGTGACGGCCTGTGCGGAGGATGAGGTGCTAACGGCGCTGGAAACAGCCCGCCACGGCCGCCTACTGCTGGAAGTGGATCGCACGAGCTACCAGTTCGCGCACGACCTGATCCGGGAGGTGATCGAGGCGGACCTGGGCGCCGCGCGCCGGGCGATGCTGCATCGGCGCGCGGCGGAGGCGCTGGAGCAGGCGCCGGGTGAACCGCCCGTCGAGCAATTAGCCTACCACTACAGCCATAGCGATGAGCAGGACAAGGCGGCACTCTACGAAGAACAAGCCGGCGACCGCGCGTCGTCGCTGTACGCTAACGGCATGGCCGAGAGCTACTACCGTGAACTAGTGGATAGTCTGGACAGACTGGGCCGCACGCATGACAGCGCCCGTGCGCGGGAGAAGTTGGGTGGCGCCCTGTCCACGGTAACCCGCTACGATGAGGCGCTGGCCCTACTGGAGCAGGCCGCGGCCGTCTACCGGGCAGCGGGAGACGGCCAGGGTGAGCTACGGACCATAGCGCGGATCGGGCGGGCGCATGCGTGGCGCGGGACCCCAGCCGAGGGCATTGTCCGGCTATGGCCTGTGCTGGAGTCCCACCGCGCGGACCGCCCGTCGCCCGCTCTGGCCGTGGCGTACGTGGCCCTGGCGCGTCTTTTTTTCTACACGGGGCGATACACCGACGAGATGGCCGCCGCAGAGCGGACGGCGGAACTCGCCGCGATGCTGAATGACGCGCGCATCCTGGCGGAAGCCGAGCAGCGCCGCGGCGTGGCTATGCTGATGCAACGGGCGCCAATCGGCTGTCGCCTGTCAGGGGCCACCGACGTGGCGCTTGATGCTCGCGGCGAGCTTGGGGCCGGCGCCGCGCTCACTCGCCAGGCGGGCGGAGCTGTTGGGCTTCTATCGTCGCGATATGCTGGCGCGCCTCGGCCAGTTCCTGCTCGAGATGCTCAACCCGGTCCTCACGCTCGAAGGCGCGGCGTGGCAGGCTGAGTTGGCGTCGATCCTGATCCCGGATGGTTAGGAACGGTTGTTCCGGTCGGAACGTGATGGCGAGCGCGCGACTGTGCCACCAGCCGTCGTCGGCGGCGACCCAGGGAGCATAGGTCCCATCCTCTAGTAGCCAGGCATGGAGCACGGGTGCGATAAGGTGTCCGGACGGGTCGAACATGATGTACTCCGGGACGCGCGCGAACTCGTAGACCTCTTTCTTGAAGCCGAGGTCGTTACCCCATGTCGACTTGCTTGCCACTTCCGCGACGAAGAGCGGGACGCCGGCCGCCGCGAGGGAGACCCCAGTGATGTCGCCGTTCGGCAGCGGTTGGGGGAGGACCATGACGTCGGGCTTTGGGTCGTATGGCTTCCCATCCGGATACCGGGCGCCGGTGTCCAGCTGGGCGATCCCGCGCGCGACACCCCATCCGGCGCCATGGCGGCGCCCGACCTCGACAAGCATGCTCGCCAGGGCGTCGATCGCCTCCTGATGCCATTGGGTCCCCACAACGCTCTCCTCCGTATCCGGTAACAGCCACGCTGGAGCCACGAGCGCGGCACGCTCGGTCGTCGCCTCAATCATGAGCTTGCCCCCTCCTCGGCCGCTTGCCCTTGCGGCCCTTTCATTGTCATTATCGACATGTGTTGACATAGCCATAGCAGTCGGCGCCCTCCTTGCCCTCCCCACGATCCATAGCTAAGTATGGGATAGCGGCGCTATCAAGCGCCGCCGACCTGACTCTTGATGCTCGCGGCGAGCTTGGGGCCGATGCCCGCTACGGCGGCGATCTCCTCCAGCGAGGAGCGGCGAATCTCGGCCACCGAGCCAAAGCGGCGCAGCAACGCTTTCTTGCGCGCCCCGCCGACGCCACGGATCTCGTCGAGGCCGGAGATGAGCGCACGCTTGCCGCGCACGTCGCGGTGGTAGGTGATGGCGAAGCGGTGCGCCTCATCGCGCAGGCGCTGCACCAGGTAGAGCGCCTGCGACGTGCGCGGCAGGATCACAGGGTCGGGGCGACCCGGCAGGAATAGCTCCTCGTTCTGCTTGGCGAGGCCGGCGACGGGCTGGTCGTCGATGCCCAACTCGCGCAGCACGTCGAGCGCTACGCCCAACTGGCCCTTGCCGCCGTCCACGATGATCAGGTCGGGACGGCGGGTCCATTCGCCGCCATCTTCCGTACCGGCGACCAGTGGCGCGTCGCTCGTCTCAATGACGTCGGGGATGGACGAGATGTCCACGCTCCCAGGGACGGGGGAAACGGACGCGCGCTCGGCTGTCATTTCGTCCTGAACAACCGCGCCGTCGCCGGAGTCCGCCGCGATCTTGGCGCGGCCAGAGCGCTTGAGGCGGCGCGTGAGGACTTCGTGCATCGCGGCGAAGTCGTTGGGTTCGCCGAGGGGGCCGGCCGCTTTGATGCGGAAGCGGCGGTAGGCGTCGGTGCGCGGCTTGCCGTTCTCGAACACGACCATCGACGCCACCGTCGATGTCCCCTGGATGGTGGAGATGTCGAAGCACTCCAGCCGCACCGGTAGGGCGGACAGGTCGAGCGCCTCTTTGAGTTCAGTCAGCGCGGCGGCCGTCTTCTGCGTGTCGGTCAGCCACTTGATCTGATCCTGCTCCAGCGCGGCGCGCGCGTTGTCGGCGGCCAGGTCGAGCAGGCGCCGCTTGTCGCCGCGCTGGGGGACCTCCAGATGCACGCGCTTGCCGCGCTGCCCCGAGAGCCAGTCTTCCAGCACATCGTGCTCGGGTACGTCGCGCGGAATGATGATTTCGGGCGGCACGATGGCGGCGGCGTCATAATACTGCTGCAGGAAAGCCGCCAGCACGCCCGTCTCGTCCTCGTCGGCGACGTTCTCCATCGTATAGGTGTCGCGGCCGGTCAGCCGGCCGCTACGGATGGCTAGGAGTTGCACCAGCGTGCTGCTATCGGCGCGCGCCAAGCCGATGATGTCCTGGTCGCCGCCTCCCGGCGCCTCGACGCGCTGCTTGGAGGCCACGCGCTGCACCGCGCGCATCTGGTCGCGTAGCCGCGAGGCGCGCTCGAAGTTGAGACTCTCGGCCGCCTCCGTCATCTGCCGCTCCAGTTCCTCCAGCACCAGATCGTGCTTGCCTTCAAGGAAATTGACCACCTGCCCGATCACCGTGGCGTACTCTTCTTGCGAGGCGGCGCCGATGCAGGGGCCGACGCAGCGGTGGATATAGTACTCGAGGCAGGCGCGGTCGTTGGCGCTGGGGTGCGTCTCAGCGCGGCGCCCGTCGACCTCGGGCGGGGCCAGGTAGTGGTTGGCCGGCGAGGGCGCGGGCAGCGGCTTGCTCTCCGTGGCAGGTAACGACTCGCGCCGGCCGCGCGGCAGATTGTCGGGCACGATGTTGAGCGCGCAGGAGCGATAGGGAAACAGCTTCTTGATCAGCTTGAGCGTTTCGGCCAGCGCGCCGGGGTTGGCGTAAGGGCCAAAGTAGCGGCCGTGGCCCTTCTCGACGCGACGCGTGCGCAATACGCGGGGGAAGGGCTCGTCAGTGATGACGATGTAGGGGAAGGTCTTGTCGTCCTTGAGCAGCGTGTTGTACTTGGGTTTATAGGTCTTGATGAGGCTGTTCTCGGCGATGAGGGCTTCAATCTCGCTGCCGACGGTGACATACTCGAAGTCGTCGACGTGCGAGACCATCGCGCGGATCTTAGGCGAGAGTTCGGCCGGCGAGCGGAAATAGTTGGGCACGCGGCCACGCAGCGAGGCCGCCTTGCCCACGTAGAGGACGTTGCCGTCCGCGTCTTTCATGATGTAGCAGCCCGGCTTGCCCGGCAGCCGCCGCAGCCGCTCCTCGATCCGCTCACTCGCCACGGAAACGCCCACCTCTTATGTTCTACTACTAGTAGTATATAGGCGGCGGTAGCCTTCGGGACATCAAGCAATCATCGAGTAGCGTTATAGTACAAATGTGCTAGTATAAGAGCGGCCGTCGCGTATCGTCTAATCCTATTGCAGCGACTCGACGACACGCGGTATGGCAAGCGTCATGGCCTCCGCTGTTCCTGATTCTGATGTGAGGACGAGACATGAGCAAGACTCAGCGTCCCCTGGCCGAGGCCGAGCGAATCGCGGCCGCACTCGTGGCCGACCTGGAGCCATGCTGCACGCGGATCGCCATAGCCGGCTCCGTCCGCAGGCGCAAAGAGCAGGTCGGCGACATCGAACTGGTGGCTATCCCGCGCTACGAGCCGGCCGGGCTCTTCGGCGACCGCGCGGCCAACCGCCTGTGGGAACATCTACACGCGCGCGACGCCTACCGCTTCACCAAGGGCGACAACCCCGACGGGCGCTACTACCAACTCACGCTCCCCGCGCAGTCAGACCTGCAGGTGGACCTGTTTCTGGCCCAACCCGACAACTGGGGACTCACGCTGCTCGTGCGCACGGGCAGCGCCGCGTTCAGCACCGCCATGCTGGCGCGCTGGAAGCGCGCGCAAGGCATAGGGCGCGAACAGCCGGGCAGCGTGGACGGCCGGCTGGTAACGCGCGACGGCCGCGCCGTGCCCACACCCGAGGAGGAGACCATCTTCCAGATGCTGGGCATGCGGCCCGTGCCGCCGGAGCGCCGCACTGGAGAAACATGGTGAAACATGTGTAAGTGTGGGGCGGTATGCCTTTGTTTGTTTGATATTACCAGCAACCGATTGCTACGATAAAGCCGCTTGTGGAGCGTAGCGCGCGACACGACCTTATTCTTCTTTATTCACACACTTATGCAGCTTTATAAACAAGTAGGAGGCACTTGATGTCATCTAAGAAAAGCCGTGTTGATGTCCCAGCCGAGCTTGCAGCACAAGTTCTCTTCCATTTGTAAATTCTAGCGATGAAGTCAGCACTGTTTATTGCTTCATTAAAGCAAGCCAGTGATCGAGGTGATCTGTGGTGGCAGTACCGCGCTCTACAGGAATTAGAGTGGCATTCCCAGGCCAGGGAGTTTCTACTTGAAAATCAAGAGGAGATCGAAGCTTCGGAGGAACCACATTTCATAGAGCAACTAACCGTAGCAACTAATGATAAGCATCGCTACGTCGAATTGCGCAAGGAGGAAGCACTATTGATCAGCGCAAAAAAAGGTGCGGAATATCCAGCGTGGGCTCAACACGATGAAACTAATTCCAATTTACCACACAGTACACCAGGATTGAATAATAATCAAGAGTGAAAAGGAGGTGCGATGTCCGACGAAACGCAAGTCCTCACGCCTAAGAACGATAACTCCTACAACAAACTACTCGCTGATCTCCGCGCGATTATCGCCAGCGGCCGGGGACGCGCGGAGACGGCGATCAACGCCGAAATGGTCGCGACCTACTGGAGGATTGGCGAACGCATCGTGCGCGAGGAGCAAGGGGGCCAGGAACGCGCTGGATATGGAGAGCGGTTACTTGCACAACTCGGCAAGACTTTGAGCCGCGAGTTTGGGCGTGGTTTTGCCGAGCAGAGCTTACGGGCTATGCGCCAATTCTACACAACGTACCCAAATCGCTCCGCAGTGCGGAGCGATTTGGGCTGGACCCACTATCGCACCCTGATGCGCCTGCCCGACGACCAACGCGACTTCTACGCGCATCTGGCCGTGACGGGACGCTGGAGTTCCCGCGAGTTAGAGCGGCAGATCAACGCGATGCTCTACGAGCGCGCCCCGCGCTCACGCCGTCCCGAGGAGCTAACGGGCTCCCTCCCCCAGCCCAATCGTCCGGTCACGGCCTATGACGACGCTTTCCGCGATCCTTACGCGCTGGATTTTCTCGGCTTGACCGGCGCTTTCTCGGAAAAAGACCTGGAAGCGGCGCTCGTGCAGAACATAGAGAAGTTCCTGAAAGATCAAGACCGTGACGATCAAGCGCGACGCCGTGCAGTGGTCCGTCACCTTCTCCTGTGAGGTAGAGATTAGACTTGTTGCCGAATAAGGCAAGTGCCCCTCAGAGCATTGGTTAGTATGGCCTACAGCACCGTGCAAGGCGTCTTTTTGGCTGTTTGTGGCGTAATCTGATGCCGATTCGATGGTCTGCGTTTATCTTGCAACGAGTCTATTGAGCCCGCGCCCCTCCAGGACAAGCCCGCCGTGGGCATCGACATGGGGCTCGACTACTACGCCTCCTTGAGCGACGGGATGCACATCGAGAATCCCCGGTACTATCGCAACGCGCAGGACGTGATCGCGCGACGCGACCGGGCGATGCGCGCCAAGAAGACGCGCTCAAAGACCTACCAGGGGAAGAACCGCGCCAAAGCGGCTATTCTCCTGCGCAAGGCTCATCGGCACGTCACCAATCAACGCAAGAACATGCAGCACAAGGCCGCACGCCATATCGTGGACACATACGGCGCGATAGCCGTTGAGGCGTTACGCATCGACAACATGAGCAAACGCCCCGCGCCCATCCATCAAGAACGACGATGGGACGTACGCGCCGAACGGGGTGGCGGCGCAGACGGGATTGAACAAGAGTATCCAGGATGCCAGCTGGGGTTACTTCATCTCTATTCTCACCCATAAAGCGGAAGAAGCTGGCGTGGTGATCGTGAAGGTGAACCCGGCGGGCACGAGCCAGACGTGTAGCGCCTGCGGGGCGACGTGTCCCAAGGCGCTCAACGAACGCTGGCATGAGTGCGCGGGGTGTGGGCTGTCCATCCAGAGGGACCACAACGCCGCGCTCAACATACTCCACCGGGCCGGATTGGCCCGTGCCGTAGCCTAGTACCTTTGGACGGAAATGGTTCGGCAAGGAGGGGTAGACTGAGTAGGTGAGGAACGGAGGGGGCCACAGGGGGCTGCGGGGATACGACAGGGAGGGACGGGACATGCCACGGGGCATACAC
>JAABUM010003072.1_pt1 | contig 21282 bp, 17 predicted proteins | sample 5559161 | NCBI WGS metagenome assembly JAABUM01 (sample SAMN10711868, study PRJNA513369) | rock metagenome | isolation source: Antarctica rocks | place: Antarctica: Victoria Land, Siegfried Peak nord
AAGCGCACCGGCTGCGGCTTTCGGAACATGGACAACTACCAGCGGCGCATCATGAGCCACATCGCCGTCACCAGAACGGCGACGCAGGCGGCATGACGAGGACACCCCGCTCAACTCCGAAGAGCCACCATAGTCGTCATGCGAAACTGGGTGCAAACCACTGAGGCAGCGTTGTCGCAGCTGCTACTTGGTTGATGAGAGTGCTGCCCTCACGCGGGTGGCTTGAGCGCCCGCTCGTGTCGCTTGAACCGGTTCGAACTGAAACGCCATCAATCAATGGCTGATGCCTTCGCGCCCCCCTGACGGCTTCTGGGGGAGCGCGAGAGTTACAACCATCAAACGTAGACGAAAGGCTTCAGACATGGTCCGAACGGGACAGTGACGATGGTCAGAAGTTTATTTGACTGCTTCTCTGTAGGACTGCGGCCGCAGCCTTAGTGGTATGACGCAGCCCGTGGGACCAGAATGCTGGAAATGCCATCGAGGTCATGCGCCAGTTGTACCCTTCATGCTGGCAGTTCCCGACATACCAGGGCACAGGTCGAGCAGCGGCGGTGTCGGAATGCCCGCGGGCATTACCAGACAAGGAAACAGTGGACCCCGGCGGTGGCTGCCCCACATCGGCTGGATCCCACGTCGGCTGGGCTTCGGTCGCAAGTAGTGCCGGCAGCAGAGGGAACGTGCGACCACCCAGACCGGGTCTACTGCCCGGAAGCGCAGATAGGCGTCACGTGAGGCCTCGGACGACACAGGGAAACGCTTCACCCAGCGCTCGTAGGGCACGGCACGCGGGGTGGGGCCAGCAGAGGCGGAAAGCCGAGACACCTCCGCATGCCGCCAGTCGCTCAAGCCATCTCCTCCTTGTGGAGAGCCATCAGGAGGTGTGCCCCCCTGACCGTCTCCTCCTCCGAGGCGGACATGCAGACCAAGACGGCATTCATGATCGAGTGAAGGCCGAGCGGCAGCAGCGTACCGCCGAGGCGGGCGCGTACCTGCTTCTCCCAGACTTGGCACGACCGGCAGGCCAGCCAGCTGTACTTGCTCGACCACCGGCGAGGCCCCAGGCGCAGAGGTCCACAGCGCTGATTCCTCGCTTACATCTACATCCGCCCACGCGACCTGGGCTGGCAACTGCAGGACTGCCAACCGATTGGCGTCTGTCCGCGAAGGCGTGCGCATGGTAGATGCAGCTCGAAGTTCGTCACAGGCCCCCTCTTGCGTTACCTTTCTCCTAGTCACTTTGGATAAGCAAAGCCTGTCATTGACGGACAGTAGTTGAATAACTACTCTAATGTGCGTGGCCCAAGTGCGAGCGTCGGTGCGGCCGCACGACTGCGTTCCCAGGAGAGCACGACGATGGCGAGCTCCTAGAACGTCGAGAAGTTCACGAACCAGTACGTGGAGGGCCATGCGGGCTCCGCGAGGACGCGCTGCCCACGCAGCCAGGGGGCCTGCCATGCGGTGCAATGGTGCGGGAATCGCGGGGGCTGCCCGGGGGCCGGCGGCCTGCCCTGGGTGTATTGCTGGTGCTGGTTCCCGAGCAGCGGCTCGTCGTTGCAGTGGCGCTGAAACGCCTGTAGGCCAGGCAGCTTGCCAGGCCTGCCGCCGCAACCTTCGCCGGGATCTAGTGGTGCAGTTCGTCGTTGTCAGGCCAGGCCTGATGCCTCCGCGGGCTTCCTTGGGGCTCTGCTCGAACCAACGACGGCTCGGGCCCAACCGTCCCAAACGAACGTGGTGCAGCCCCATTAGCCCTCGGACGGACCCGGAAGCCGGATGAGCAGGGCAGCGAATCGCATGCAGGCATTCGAGCCCCTCGTCTTTCAGGATTTGACAGTTTCAGGAGTATTTCCAGCAGAAGCCCTCATATCTACGGTCAGCGGATGAAAGAGCATGCAGCAATGATGACGGTTCATGAGAATGGTGACCCACTCCCGGGCCCGGTCCGTAGGGCCCTTGATGCGCTCAGGATACCCAAGGACCAGATCGACCTAAAAGCCGCTGAGGCCGCCTACAACGACCTGAGACAGCAAGCCTTAGATCAGGGTAATCACGATCTTGCCGCAGCCTTTGGGGACGCTTACGGACTTGTCGTCGCCTATCATTACCAGCGTTCCCGACCCGCGAGGACCACTTTGCCGCCCCACCCGAAAGCGACTCGGCCCGATCACGATCCGCTTCCAGTACCGGTCCGGGGAGACCGACACGAGGCCACATCAGTCGTTCCTGGCCCCCTGCCGCTCCAGGCTGAACTCGTCGATGCAGCAGAGGAGATGAAAGAGAAGTTAGCTTCGCGGGCACAGCGATGCACCGAAGCGACAGACTGGGGATGGCCGGCCGCCTGGCCCGTCCGGGGCTTCCGCAAGTGGGTTAGGCGGGGGAACACCGCTGACGAAGCCCGCATCTGGTCAGCCGGTGGCTGGACTCCGAGGGAGATTGGCAGCCTCTTGAGCGGACCCGATCACTTGCCATCGCCCCCACGCGGCGAGGCGACAACGTGGCGCGAGCTTGGGGCAGACGCCAACCAGGCGCTACAGCTGCAGGCGCTGGGAGTCCAATCCGACGACATCTCCTGTTGCGGCGTAGACCGCCTCGAAGTTGCGGACTGGATCTTGGAGAATGAGGACCCTGCCGAAAGGCTTTCGTGGTTGCGGTCGGGCGTGGGACCCATTTTCGCCCAGCTCGCCGCAGATAGCGGACTCGCTCCCACTGACGCCAATGTTCCCGGTGACCTCGCCTGTCTAGTAATGCTAGTTGTTCACGTGGGCCTAGCCGCGCTCCCAGGAAGCGAGCGGGCGGGTAATGCCTATCCAGGCGAATGGTCTGAAGTGGAGGGATACTTGACACGGCTCAGCCAGACATTCAGACCACTGATGACGGCCAACATTCATCGAGGCTGCACTGTAGAAGTCAGCCGAGTCGATCAAGGACTTCTCCTGAAGGATGCTCAAGGAGCGGTCTCTCGTCTGCATTCGCGGGAAGTAGCCGCCGTGCCGCAGATCCTTGCTGCGCTCGGTGCTGATGAGTTCACCTCTGCCGGGTGGACTGCAGCGGACATCGCCACGTTAATGGCCCCCTGGCTTGACTCCTGGTTGGTGGACGACGTCGAGTGGGAGAGGGGGGACTTTGCCCCCAGGCCGGCCTGGGAGGACTTCCCCACCGACTGCGTTCTAGCCGAGAACAGTTGGGAGTTGGTGGGCGGCTCCGGCAGCCCGGGGGGGAGTCACGACTCCGGTACAGAAACGCTGGTCCGCATCGGTCCGCGTTACGGCGTGTACTGCAGCGATCCGGGCGAGTGGAGCGCAATATCCGCCGTAGATGATGAAGCCGCAGTCGCCGAGTTTGTCCGCCAGTTCACCAGCCCAGACACCGAGGGATCGATTCAGAGACCGGTTATCTTTGACCTTAAGAAGCCATACTGATGCTACGGAGACGCGTTTGCTGTAGCTGTTGCGTCGACATCGTGAGGTTGAAACTCCTGCCGTAGATCGATTCGGCAGCTTCGACTCGATCATTACCATCACGGCCGTGTTTTGACAGCCTTCAGGTGAGCAAACATAGCGCGTCCCGCCGTGGTCTGCGCGTCTACGGCGAGGGTGTCGGGACGGTCGCTCACGCCGGTGCTGTGCTGCTGGTCGAGACGGCCAGGGTGGTCGGGCTGGACCGGGGACTGTCAACGTCGCTGGGCCGGTGGCGACGGTCGACGGCGGTGCACGACCCAGGCAAGATCGTGCTGGACCCGGCGGTGAGCCTGGCAGCCGGCGGCGACTGCCTGGCTGATGTCAACGTGCTGCGGGCCGCGCCGAAGGTGTTCGGCCTGGTGGCCTCGGACCCGACGGTGTCGCGGCTGGTCGCCGAGGAGGCAGCGGTCGCCAGCTCTCGCGGCTGTGCTGTTCGGCGGCAACGCCCGCCCCGGACCGCTGGTGCACAGCGAGGACCGGCGAATCATTCGGAATCACAGCTCGCCGACCAGTTGCTGTCACCGACCCCCTCCGGGCGTCCGGATTGTTGGAGACCGTCATCGCCCCAGAGGCCGGGAACGGGGCCGACCCTTATAGCCCCCAGCGGGCTGATGGTAGCCGCCACCCAGAACGCGGCCAGCTCCTACAACAAGGGCTCAGCATGCCTGATGCTCTTCAGCCCTGCAGGGAAGGGCGATTCGAGGCCTAAGCGCCCCCGGAGGCTGGGGGCGCCCTCAGGAGCTGCGACACGCGCACAGTGCGATCACGTTGCCCCGTGACGAGCCCGTTTACAGTCCCGACTCAGCAGAGTCATACTCCTCGGCACGACAGCGAAGGACACACGAGAGGGGTAGTTGTTGAACGCCGACCAACCATGTCCGCCCGCACGCATAGTCCGCCGCGCTCAAACCTGCCTAGCAGCAAGAGGGGTGCACCACGGGGCGATGGATGGCCGGCTCTCCCTGCACAGTCTTCGAACCGGGGGACGTCCACCCGGACCCTCACTGGGTCAGTTGCACGACCGTCCAGCCATACATCTCACTTCGACAGACGCATTAGGGGTTGGGGCATGACCGAGATGGTCAGCGATACTGCTACGTCGGACGCCGCGCTTGCGACGACGCCCAAGAGGGACTTTACATTTCGCTCAGCGTTTGCGCTAGCGTTCTCAAACGTATCGCCGATCGTAGGTATCTACTCGATCTTCACCATCAGCCTCGTGGCGGCAGGGCCCGCTTTCTTCTGGGCTCTTCCCGTCGTGCTCATAGGACAGCTCCTAGTCACGGGTGTGTTCGGCGAGCTAGTCTCAAAGTGGCCTTTGCAAGGGAGCGTTTACGCGTGGTCCCGAAACTTGGTGGGGCCGCGGTACGGTTGGTTTACCAACTGGGCGTATATGTGGGGGCTCACTCTGGCCCTGTCGGCCGTCTCGCTCGCTGCTGCGACGTACTTGCTCGGTGCGCTTGGAGACAGTAATCCAGCGCATACGACCCTCATTCTGATGGGCTTGCTGATTATTGTTTTAGGATCTGCCGCGAACATGATCGGGGGCCACCTCCTCAAAGCTCTGATGTACATCAGCATGACGGCTGAGCTGATCGCCTCGTTGGGCATCGGAACGGCGCTTCTCTTTTTCCACCGCACCCATTCCTTCTCTATCATCTTCACTGCGTTAGGAAAGGGTCACGGGCCTGGATGGCTGTTCAGTCCCTTTCTTATTCCGGTCGCCTATGTGGGGTTCTCCTTCGTCGGCTTCGAGTCAGCCGCCTCGATTGCGGAGGAGGTGGAGGAGTCGCGGCGAGTCCTCCCCAGAGCTGTCACGTTGTCCTTGCTCGCTGCGGGTCTACTCGTGATGTATGCGGTTTTGGGTATTCTTTTGGCGGTCCCGGACATTCCGGCTGCCATCTCGGGATCGGTAGCTGACCCGATCACGACCACCCTTACGACTCGTCTCGGCTCGGGAACAGGGCGACTCCTGCTCATCATGCTGACGATCGGATTCACTGCAAGCTTCATCGCGGTGCAGACGGCGGTCACTCGCGCAATGTGGGCGAGCGCCCGTCATAAGATGCTTCCGGGTTCGTCCATCCTGGAGAAGCTCTCTGGGCATGAGCGACTGCCGCGGTATGCGATTGCGCTGACCGCCTTGGTAGCAGGATCACTACTTTTCATCAGCACCTCGAAAGTCTTCACCCTGTTGTTGACGTTCGCCACTGCCGGGTTCTTCATCTCATATGCCATGCCGATCCTTGCCGCGGTCTACATGCGGCGGCGCGGCCGGTGGTCGCCTGGGCAGTACACGATGGGCCGCTGGAGCAGCGCCGTCACGTATACGGCCGCCATGTGGATCACCCTGGAGATCGTCAACATTGCCTGGCCACGGCGCCTGACCGGGGTCTGGTACGTCGACTGGGGTGTGCTCATCATGACCGCCGCCTTGGGCGTCGTCGGGGTTCTGCTCGCCGCGCGCGTGTTCCGCCCCGGGGGTCCCGGCTCGAGCCAGCTCGTCGCTGACCCTGTCGTTCCGGACCACGAGTGAGCAGTTCGCCTACTCCCGTTGCTGTGGTCACCGGCGCTGCGAGCGGAATCGGGGCGGCGTGTGCGGCGCTGCTGCGGCGACAAGGATGGCGTACCGCCGGGCTGGACCTTAGGCCATCCGACACCGACGTCCCGACCATTGTCGATATTACAGACCGGGCACTGGTTGCCGAGGCGGTCGACCTGACGGCCGAACGCTTCGGCCAAATAGATCTGCTGGTGAGCGCCGCCGGGTTCTACGAAGAAGGCATTGACGTCGCGGAGATTACCATCGAGCAGTGGGACCGCATGCTGGCCGTGGTCCTGGGTGGGACGATCAACGCGACTGCGGCAGTGTTACCGCGCATGCTTCGCCGGGCGGCGGGGACGATCGTGGCGATCTCTTCGGAGCTTGCCCTGGCCGGAAGCGCGACCGATCTGCATTATGTGGCTGCCAAGGGGGCTGTTCTGGGGTTCGTCAAATCCTTGGCAGTGGAGGTGGCCGACACTGGGATAAGAGTCAATGCCGTAGCGCCCGGGCCGACGGACACCCCGTTACTGAGGCAGGACTCGCTCTGGCGGCAGCCGGAGTACCTGGCCTCGCTCCCGCTCGGTCGGCTGGTCACTCCCGATGAGATCGCCCAGACTGTGTACTACCTCGCCAGCGAGGGATCTATGTACTGCGGCGAGGTCCTGTCCCCCAACGCGGGGGCGGTGATTTGAGGTGACAATGCCGGCGGGCCGAAGGGTAAACCGGCCGGTGGCGCTAGTGACGGGAGCGGCCCAAGGAGTCGGCCGCGCGGCTGCAATAAGACTCGCGAGTGATGGTTACACCGTCGCCGTCAACGACATCGCCGACGACGACGACGACCGACTGAGGATACTCGCCGAGCAGATCGGCGGGATTGCTGTCCCAGCGGACATCTCCGTGCCCGCCGCCGTCGTCGAGATGGTTCGAGTGGTCAGCGACCACGTCGGACCGGTTCGCACTCTAGTCGCCAACGCTGCGGCTATGTCGATGAGCCCGTTTCTCGAGTCCGACCCGGGCGAGTGGTGGCGCCAGATCGACGTGAACCTCTCCGGGCACTTCCGTCTGATTCAGGCAGTCATCCCGCTGATGCGGGCCCGGCGCGACGGGCGCATCATAATCATATCCTCGGGGTGGGGGGTCGTCGGCCATCCCAATGCGACCGCCTATGCGGCTTCCAAGGCGGGCTTGATCACACTCACCAAAGGACTAGGTCGCGAAGTCGGACCGCAAGGTATTTTGACCAACGCCATAGCCCCTTCCTATATTGATACCGACCAGCTGCGGGTCGACGCCGACGATCTCGGCATCGAGCTTGACGACATGCGGCAGCGCTACCGTGCACTGGTCCCTAATCACCGGCTCGCCAGCCCGGAGGATATTGCAGGGGCCGTGGCCTTTCTGGCCGGCCCGGGCGCCAGTGCCATGCTCGGACAGATCCTTCAACCAAACGGCGGCGTTACCCGCACGCGTGCCTAATCAACACGCCGCTCTCACGGATCGGAGAGGCATGCCAGAACAACCTCACACCCCAATAGGACCAGTGGACGGCAGGAAGGTCCCGAGGTTCGCCGGCTCGGGCTCCTTCGCCCGCCTGCCTGAGGTGGACCGGGTGTCGGACTACGACATCGCCCTGCTGGGTGTCCCTTTCGACAGCGGCACGTCCTACCGCCCGGGCGCCCGTTTCGGACCTATGGGCATCCGGCAGGCATCACGACATCTGCGGCCAGGTCATCATGTCGAACTTGACTGCACCCCGTTTAAGAAAGTTCAGGTGGTCGACGCGGGAGACGTCCCGGTAACCCCATTCTCAATCGACTCCGCGATGGAACAGATCGCCGGGCACGGGTCGGACCTCCTTGCGGGCGGCCGAAAAGTCGTCTCGATGGGAGGCGATCACACAATCGCCCTACCCATGCTTCGAGCGGTCGTACGCGAGCACGGTCCGGTAGCACTCGTTCACTTCGATGCTCACTTGGATACCTGGGACACCTACTTCGATGCTCCCACGACTCACGGGACCATTTTCCGTCGAGCGTTTGAGGAGAACCTCCTGGTCGAAGACCACTCAATCCACGTGGGAACCCGAGGTCCGCTCTACGGCCAAAGCGATATGGATGATGACAAACGGTTCGGCTTCCGCACCATCCGTGCTAGCGACGTCGATGTGCTAGGCGTTGACGGCGCAATCGACGCCATTCTCGACCGGGCTGAGCACCTACCGGTCTACCTGTCAGTGGACATCGATGTCCTCGATCCCGCATTCGCACCAGGAACCGGAACGCCCGAGGCAGGCGGCCTTACCAGCCGAGAGCTCCTGCGTGTCCTTCGCGGGCTGGGCAATTTGAACCTAGTGGCTGCGGATGTCGTTGAGGTGGCCCCAGCCTACGATCACGCCGAGATGACATCCATCGCCGCGGCCACAGTCATCTTTGACCTCGTCACCCTCATGGCTCGCGCCGGGGGAAGCAAGGACTAGGAGCCTGCTGAAGAAGACGGGTTCTTGGTGGAGGTGATGCCGAGGAGGGGCTCGAGGCCGTCGTGCGGCGGTCGCAGCCCTGGCGGAAAGGACAGAGCTCGCCCTGTTCGGCGGGTCTGAGGGTCTCTGGGGGTCGCCCGCCCGTCAAGGGCGGGCTGGTCAAGATCGGCTGCTGCCTTCAGCTGATCGCCCAGGTGCCCTGTGTGCGGCTCAGGCCGAGCGTGAGTAGGCGGCGCACGTTCAGCGCGGCGGTGCGGTGGTGGAGCCAGGCGTTGTTCTTGACGGTGCCGCGGCAGCGGAGCCGGCGGTTGCCCCGGGTGAGCCAGGCAATGCTGCGTTCGACCAGGGGTCGGTGTTGCCGGTAGTCGCCGAACACCGCCGGGTCAGCGAATCGGGTGCGATGAACGCGTTGCAGCGCGTCGCGCTGGTGCAGCACCACGGACCGGCCGGCGGCGCTGGTCGTGCATCGATCCCGCAGCGGGCAGCCGGCGCAGCGGCGGCCGAACTTCGCCGACCGCTTCACGGGGGTGAAGGTGACGGTCTGCCCGGCGGGGCAGGTGATCGTGCCGGCGACTTCGTCGACGGTGAAGTCGCCGGTGGTGAACCCGCCGGGGATGGGGTGCCGCAACGGCCACGGCTTGATCGTCGCGATGTGCTCGGCGTCGCGGAGTTCGGCGAGCATCGCCCCGGTGCCGTAGGCCGAGTCGGCAAGCACTTCGACCGGCTCTTGCTCGGTGGCCAGCAGCTCGATTCCGACCGAGGCGTCGCCGGAACCGTCTCCGCTGGCCTTGCTCAGCCGGCAGCCGGTGACCAGCCCGGTCTCTGGCTCGACCGCGATGTGCGCCTTGAACCCGTCCTGGCGGCGGGCGACGGTCTTGTGCGCATGCCGCGCGTCAGGGTCGACCACCGAGATGACCCGGTCGGCGGCGACCCGCCGGGCGATCGCCCACCGCCCCCCGGCCGGGGTGTTCTCGTCCTGGACCCACTCGACGTCCTGGCCAGCGATCAGGGCCAGCAGCGCCAGCGCCTCGGCCTGCTTGGGGTCGCGCTCCACCTCGGGCAGGCCGCCGAGCAGCCGGTGGGCGTCGGCGACCAGGGCGTCGACCAGCGCGGCGCGGGCCGCCTCGTCGTCCCAGGCGATCGCCGGCTTGCCGGAATCGTCGTGGTCGTGCGCCGAACACACCCCGGCGATCACTGCGGCCGCGTCGCCGACGTCGCGGCGGACCCGGCGGACCGCCGCGATCAGCTGCGTCACGGTGTCCTGGGTCGCGACCGCGTCGTCGAGCACAGTCGAGTCCAACGCCCGCCGAGATCTACCTTTCAGCACGCCGGTCTCGGCCACCACCTGCCGGACCACCTCGAAGATCCGGTTCGGTCGCTCCGAGGCGGCCAGCCGGCGCCGCCAGTAGGTCAACGTCGTGGGATGAAACGACGTCGCCTCCACCGCCAAGCCGACCGCGGCCTTCCACCGCAGGTCGAACGTCACCGCCTCCGCCGCCTCCGCCGCCTCCCGGTCCGACAGGCCGTGCAGCGACTGGAGCACGATCACCGTCGCGACCACATCCGCCGGCACCGAGGGTCGGCCCCGAGCCGAACCGGAACAGATCAGCGAACAGCTCGTCCGGGAACAGCTCTTGTCGATGCCGAGCCAGGAACGCGAACACGCTGCCCGCCGGCAGCAGATGCCCCGCCCACGCCTCAACATCACCGAGCTGACGCTGATCTTCCGACTGACCTTGCACCGGCAGATCGTCCCGCCACCGGCGGCGCGTCCAGCGAACCGACACCCGCGTTGTTCAGCAGGCTCCTAGCTGTGCCGCCTCTCGCATTAGCGGCGCTGCCGGACCCGGTCAAGGTTCCCGCGCGGGCGATCGGTCTGTTACACGGGTCCCGTCGTCGGGTGTCGCACCTCCGGTCGGGACAGCGTCCGGGGCGCGAGTTGCAGGCTACGTACGTGCTCCGCGATCTCGCCGAGCGGCGCGCACCATACATCCTCGGCGTCTGTTGCCCGCTCGACCAGCTCCTCTAGGGCCGCGGCTCGGGAGGGCCGCCCCGTCAGGAACGGATGGTTGGTAAGCACAAAGCAACCACCCTCGGCCCGCACTGCGTCAAGCTCAAGCGTCCACATCTCCAGCGCTTTTGAGGGGCTCTCTATAAGGCCACTGCCGGTGATGTCGGGCAGGTAACAGTACTGCTCCCAGTCGTCGAGCCCCCAGTGAATAGGAATCTCAACTAGGGAGCGCCCCCCCACTGCCAGCTCGTACGGAAGGTCAGCGTCCATCAGGCTCGAGTCGTACAAGAATCCGCGCTGGAGTAGCAGTTCCGGTGAGTGCCAGTTCAGTTCCCACATCGGCGCTCGGTAACCGACCGGCCGGACGCCGGCAACTTGCTCCAAGGCATCGAGTCCACGGTCGAGGTAGCCCGCCTCAGTCTCGCGGTCGACGCCAACAAGAGTTTCGTGGAGAAAGCCGTGATGGGCGACCTCGTGGCCGGCTTCGACAATGCGGCGTACCATGTCTGGATAGCGCAACGCGGTGTAGCCGGGGACGAAAAACGTGCTGGTCACACGGTGCCGTGCCAGCAAGTTGAGCAGCTTTGGCACCCCCGTCACGGGGCCGTACGCCTGGTGGGTCATCACGCTCATCCGGTTGACGGACGAGGGGTCGGCGAACAGGATGGCCGACTCGGCGTCCACATCGAAGCTGAAGGACACGGCCGACCGTGCCTTGCCTGGCCAACGCACTGGTGCGGCGAGTTCCACGGGTGCTCCTTGTTCATCAGGCCGATGGACTTGCAGGCAAGATATCCGGTGTGCCACCGCGCTGAGAACTTTGTGGTGCCGTCCGCCGCAGCCGCCGAGCTCGGGCCCCAGCCAGGGGCTGTAGGGGGCCGCAGCACCAGCAATCCCACAGATCGCTCTGAGGCGCAGCGGCCTCTACCGACGGGGAGGCAGACAGCGAGGACTGGTGCCGGGCGCGGTCGCGGATGTCTTCCGCCGCCTGGGCGGCGCATGAGCAGACAGTCGGAGAGTCTCGAGCGTGGGACCCGAAACGTCGTGCTGACGAACTCGTCTGTTCAGCGGACATTGATTCTTTCCGGGCCGGCCGTCAGAATCTCGATTGGGTGGGTCGCGACGGCTGACAACTACTCCCGGTTCCCGCTGCCGGAGGGGAAGCTGCGCGCGCTGGCCCCGCCGTCACCCCCGGGTGCACCACGTCTGCCGCGGCAGGTCAGAGATGAAAAGGTTAAGTTCTGGCTCCTCAAGCTGGCCGGGGGCAGCAGAGCCCAGCCGGTGCTGGCATCCGTTTGCGTGAGGGCCTGGTTCAGGCACTTGACTTTCCCAACCGTTCGTCCCCGGGCAACGTCTGGGGTGCCTCACGCCATCAACATCCCGCCGTTGATCTGGACGCACTCGCCGGTCATAGCCTGGGAAGTGGCGAGATAGACGACCAGTCCGGCTACTTCGCTGGGACGTATCAGGCGCCCGATGGGCATGTCCGCGATGTACATCCGGTGTAGTTGCGCCATGCTCACTCCGTTGAAGTCTGCATCACGGGACAGTTGCTCCGTGTCCGTGGGCCCGGGAGCAATGGCATTGACCCTGATCTCGGGAGCAAGCTCGCGGGCCAAGGACCGTGTCATGCCAAGCAGCCCCGCCTTACTCGCCGCGTAGGCACTGAAACCGGCCTCCCCCCGCAGCCCCGAGATGCTGGTGATGTTGACTACCTGACCACGAGTCTTGCGTAGTGACTCCGTCGCGGACTGAATGAGCCATAAGGGTGCGCTGAGATTGACGTCAACGTCCTGCCACCAGAGATCCATACTGTCCACCGCAGGCTCTACGACCGTCATGGTCGCTGCGTTGTTGACCAGCAGGTCAAGCCGGCCGAACTCGCCAAGCACGCACTCCAGCACGCGGCGGCACTCGTTCCGGTCTCGCAGGTCAGCGGGGACCGAAAGGTCCGCTCCGGGGGGCCCCACCTGACCCGGCAGGTCCGTCGTAGCAACTGTCCAACCATCACCGTGCAGTGCGGCTGCGATCTCACGACCTATGCCGCCCGCCGCACCGGTGACGAGCGCTGTTCCAGGTGAGGTCACTGGATCACCACTCCACCGTTAGGGGAAACGACCTGTCCGGTCAGCCAGGTCCACTCCGCCACGTCGACAATGACCCGGGCCAGCTCTTGAGGCGTGCCCAAGCGCCTTAAGGGGATGCTGTCCACGTAGTCAGCCTCCCGCCAGCGCTCGGTCAGCAAAGCTGTGTCCGTGGGGCCAGGAGCGACGACATTAAGCCGGACCTGGTCGGGCCCGTACTCGCGGGCTGCCGACCGAATGAGCCCTATCATGGCGGACTTAGCGGTCACATACGGGACGTGGCCGGCGTCACCTAGTAGCGCCAGTTCCGAGGAGATCCCCACAATCGAACCGCCTCGCCGGGCGCGCAGCCGCGGGCCGACGGTCGCGATCACGTTCACACAGCCACCCAGGATGACCCGCAGACTGCGGTGCCATAACTCCGGGGTAACCGCCTCGAGCGACACCTCGGCGTCAAATCCGGCGCACGCGACGGCCACCTCGATCGGTCCGAGGTCTCGTTCTACCGAAGCCACCAGTTGATCCATTGCCCTGAGGTCCGCGACGTCGGCCTCGTATGCGAGGCCGGCGACATCGTTAGCGACTTCTTTGGCTTCCGTGTCACGACCGATGTGGTTGATCGCGACTCGGTAGCCCCGCGCAGCGAGCGCGTACGCCGTGGCCCTACCAATGCCACTCGCGCTACCCGTCACAAGTGCGGCGCCAGGCACGTCAGTGCACCTCGTCCGCAATCGGCGGCACCGAGTCCCGTTCGTCCTCTGAGAACTCCGTGCTTAAAATATCTACGACATGGGCGACGATCCGATCGGCAAGCAACTTACCCTTGGCGGCGCTGGCTGACTTGGCCGATGCAAGAACTCCGGTGGGTGTGGACATTGACGGGTCAATGGGCAGTACGTCGTAGGGAACGTGCCGTCGCGGTGCATCATTGACGATTCGATCTTCGCGGACCGTGGCCGGGCAGAGATACTCGAATAGAGAGGTTTCGATGACCGCGGCGTGCTCAAGGGCGAAACCGGGGAAACCATCAGGAAACAAAACGTCTAGGTCTGCTTGCGCGAAGTCCGGCATCGCGTCCTCCACGACCACAATCTTCACATCGCGATGTCGGCCCGAAACCAGGAAAGCCGGCTCATAAACGAGGTTCCGGTTCTCGTAATGCCAACTGTACAGAAGAATCCGCTTGAAGCCTGTCCGGATCAATTCCTCCAGCAGGTCCTCGACCATAGCGATGAAGGTTGTCGCGCGCAGCGACAATGTCGCAGGGAAGTGCTGGCCTCCACCACTGGCCGGACGGGAGCGGTATCCAAGCCGCAACGGGGGACCGACGATGAACGGTCGACTCGCCGCGGCGAGCCGGATCAGAGCCTGGGGGATCACCCAGTCGGCGCTTACCGGCAGATGCGGGCCGTGCTGCTCGGTTGAGCCGACCGCGACCACTACGGGCCTGTCTTCCGCTGCCGCTGCAGCGATCTCTTGCCAGGTCATCCACTCGTATTCAACGGTCCCCGGCCCCAGGGTTGGGGTTATTAGGTTCTCCGTCATCTCTGCCTCCGACCGAACGTTCTAGCAGTCCACGCACGCGAGTCGACGAACTGTAGTCTGAGGCCGCCAGCGGCCGGACCCGTTGTACCACGATGGCGCAGGGCGTGCCTCAGCTGCTCGTTATCCCAGGCAGTTCTTGTCAAGCCGAGCCGCTGCGGTATAGCTAGATCCCGAAGCGACCGCTCGAGCCGAACCAGAAGAGACGAGTCTGCTCGTGGTGGATCTGGGGTATACCCTTCCGTATCCGTTGGGAGTGCCAGCGTGCGGGCGTTGCTGTGCCCAAGGAGCACAAGTTCCGTGTCTCCAGCCCACAGACATTGGGCATAAGAACACGATTCGCCTTGATGGATGCGGGACGGAGAGCGGCGCGTCATAAACTGCGGTCTTGTAAAAATCGGTCACGGGGAGAGGATGGGCGATGGCGGTACCGGAAGAGTTTGTAGGGGCATGGCGACGCGTCGGGCTACTGATCGACGGGGTTCGACGTGTTGACTACTGCGACGTGCTTTGGTTGCAGACTGCCGACTGGTTCGTCGATATACGGACCCTGATTGTGCCCGGCCTTGCGCCTGAAGCTGGTGATGTGCAAGCCCATTTCACCCAGGAGCTGAGCTTCGCAGGCACGACAGACTTCAACGGTGCCAAGCTGCGTTGGCGGCACCTGCTCGATTCCCGCGAGGAGGCGCCCCCGGATGAGAACCTTGTGGTCTGGCAGGACAAGCTTCTCGTCGAAAGCGGTCACTTTCCCTGGCAGGGGCGCGAAGTGCCGTTCGTGGAGGAGTGGGGCTTTCTCGGCCGCGAGGGGGTGACAGGCGTCGGGGAAGACGGCCACGTCCGCGTCGAGGCAGCCGGCTTTGCGAATGAGGCGCAGCGGACTGGACCAGACTTCAAGGCGGTAAAGTATTTGTACTCCGGTGGGGGCTGGACTCAAGTCGGACAGGTGAGCACCACTGCTGGTGTGGCTAGCCGCCCGTGAATATTGAATCTTGGCTGCCGGTCCTGGCGAGCCCCAGTTGTCCCGAGGCCCGTGGCCGGCGGAGGGAGGGGCTCCAGCCAAGACTGTGTGGCTGACCCACGCAGGCAACTTGGAGGCCGGTGTCGGCGCATGCTGATACTCGCTCCAAAGTTCAGGGCGGCATTTGTGCGTTCTCACCCGGCAACAGCCCGGCGAGGTCGTCCCAACAACTTGGAAATCACGGCGGAGGGTCCACGAGTGGCTCCACTGCTGCCTCTCCGAGGGACCTAGCCACTGTCGACCGCTCGTCGCACACGTGCTGGCCTGGGTGACGCCGCTACCGTCGCCCGGCGGTGTCATCCCGCAGCGGTCGGGCGCTGCAGCGACGCAAAGCACGGCCAACGATCTGGTCAGCGCAAGTCCGGCTGCATGCTCCGTGATCGAGGGGTTTTGGGTTGTTACCAGCCCCTCGGCTGCCCTAGTGGATCGGATCGCCGGCCACCCTGACTCGCTCGGCAGGCAAACCAGGTTAGCTACCAGCCCTGCACCCGGCCAGCATGCTGCTGGCGCACTACAGTCACCATCGGTCCACAAGAGATATTGGCTATTCCCTTGGAGGAACGCGGCGATGAGCGATCTCGATCACGACCACCTGCAGGAGTCCGCCCGGCGGCATCTGTGGATGCACTTCTCCCGCCTTGGCTCCTACCTCGAATCGGAAATCCCGGTCATCGTGCGCGGTGAGGGGTCCTACGTTTTCGACTCGCGGGGGCACCGCTACCTCGACGGCCTGTCTAGCCTTTTCGTGTCGCAGATCGGGCACGGTCGGCAAGAATTATCCAGTGCCGCGGCGAAGCAATCGAACGAGCTTGCCTACTTCCCTGTTTGGAGCTTTGGCCACCCTAGCGCCATCGAGCTTGCTGAGCGGCTCGCGGACTACGCGCCGGGTGACCTCAACAGAGTGTTTTTCACCACCGGTGGGAGCGAGGCAGTCGAAGCGGCGTACAAGTTGGCGCGCCAGTACTTCAAGCTCGTGGGGCAGCCCGGCCGCTACAAGGTCATCAGCCGGCAGTGGGCCTACCACGGCGTCACGATGGGTGCGCTTTCGCTGACGGGAGTGCCGGCCATGAAGGCGCCGTTCGAGCCGATGGTGCCCGGTGCCGTCAAGGTGCCAAACGCCCACTTCTTCCGCACGGCGGAGCATGCAGGCGACGAGCAGGCTTTTGGCCTGTGGGCTGCCGACCAGATCGAGCGGGCGCTGGTTATGGAGGGTCCCGACAGTGTCGCGGCGGTGTTTGTCGAGCCGGTCCAGAATGCCGGGGGCAGCGTTCCACCGCCTCCTGGCTACTTCCAGCGGGTACGGGAGATTTGTGACAAGCACGGGGTCCTGCTGGTGTCTGACGAGGTCATCTGCGCGTTCGGACGCCTGGGTGAGTGGTTCGGAGCGCAACGCTACGGTTTCCAGCCCGACATGATCACCTTCGCAAAGGGCGTCACGAGCGGTTACGCACCGCTGGGGGGTGTGCTTGTCAGCGACCGCATCGGCGAGCCGTTCCTGAAGGACAAGACATCCTTCGCGCATGGCGTCACCTTCGGCGGCCATCCGGTCGCCTGTGCGGTCGCCCTGGCCAACTTGGAGGTCTTCGAGCGCGAGGACCTGCTCGCGCACGTCCGCTCGAACGAGGGGGCGTTGCAGGCCACGTTGAACAAGCTGCGTGACTTGCCTCTGGTCGCCGACGTCCGGGGGGCTGGCTACTTCTGGGCCCTGGAGCTAGTGAAGGACAAGAACGGCAACGTCCGCTTCGACGCGGATGAACGCGAGCGGCTGCTTCGCGGCTTCCTGGCCCCGCGGCTACTGGAGGCCGGTCTCATCTGCCGCCCGGATGACCGAGGTGACTCAATCATCCAACTGGCCCCCACGCTTATCAGCGAACGCGAGCAGTTCAACGAGATGGAGCAGATATTGCGCGCCGTGCTCATCGAGGCGCAGTCGATTCTGTGAATCACGCCTGTACACGCCTGAGCATGAGCGTCGTATCCCGCCCAAGCCAGGTGCGCGGGCACGCGACCGCCTCCGGCGTCCGGGTCGGCTCGGGGCCGGCCCGGGACGTGCGAAGAGCCCGGCTCCCTGGTCGAGGGGGCTTCTGTCAGCGACAATCGACCGATGACCCCTACACCTGCCCTGACCGACCTACCCATCGTCCGTTCTTGGGCCGATGGCGGGCCTTGCGGGAGTACTAGCCGGTTAGCGGATGTCTATGACCCAGCCACGGGGGCGGTATCCAAACGGGTGGCACTCGCGGACGGGGCTGACGTGGATCTGGTCGTCGATGCGGCAGCCCGTGCGTTCCCGGGATGGCGTGATACGTCGCTGTCCCGCCGTGTGGCGGTGCTGTTCGCGTTCCGGGAGCTACTCAATGCTCGGAAGCAGGATCTAGCGGCGATTATCACTGCCGAGCATGGGAAGGTGCTGTCCGATGCGCTAGGCGAGGTGAGTCGGGGCCTAGAGGTCGCTGAGTTCGCCTGCGGCATCCCGCATCTGCTCAAGGGCGGTTTCTCTGAGGGAGTATCAACCAAGGTAGACGTTTACTCGATTCGCCAGCCCATCGGTGTGTCCGCCGTCATCAGCCCGTTCAACTTCCCGTCGATGGTGCCCTGCTGGTTCTTCCCGATCGCAATTGCGGTGGGTAACGCGGTGGTCCTCAAGCCCAGCGAGAAGGACCCGAGCGCCGCCAACTGGCTTGCCGCGCTGTGGCAGGAGGCGGGGCTGCCAGACGGTGTCTTCAACGTTCTGCACGGCGACAAGCTGGCGGTCGACGGGCTGCTCGGGCACTCGAAGGTCGCGACCGTCTCCTTTGTGGGTAGCACCCCAGTCGCTCGATACGTCTACGAGACAGGCACGGCACACGGAAAGCGTGTACAGGCGCTCGGTGGTGCAAAGAACCACATGGTCGTGCTGCCCGACGCGGACCTCGACCTCGCGGCAGACGCCGCGGTCAATTCCGGTTTCGGCTCGGCTGGAGAGCGCTGCATGGCCATCTCCGCCCTTGTTGCGGTGGACAGCATCGCCGACGAGCTGACCGGCAAGATCTGCGAGCGGATGGCGACACTGCGCACCGGCGACGGCCGTCGCGGCTGCGACATGGGCCCGCTTGTCACCGCCGCGCACCGCGACAAGGTGGCTTCATACATCGAGGACGGCGTCACCGCCGGCGCCCGGCTCGTCGTCGATGGACGTGCCCCGCAGGTCGATGGGGACGCTGACGGCTTCTGGCTCGGACCGACGCTGTTCGACGAGGTGCGGACGGACATGAGCATCTACACGGACGAGATCTTCGGGCCGGTCCTGTCGGTACTACGAGTCCCGTCCTACGACGCCGCGCTCGAACTCGTTAACAATAATCCTTACGGCAACGGCACCGCCATCTTCACTAATGACGGGGGAGCCGCACGCCGCTATCAGAACGAGGTTGAGGTCGGCATGGTCGGCATCAACGTCCCCATCCCGGTGCCCATGGCCTACTACTCTTTCGGCGGGTGGAAGAATTCATTGTTCGGGGACGCGCATGCGCACGGGACAGAAGGAGTGCAGTTTTTCACGAGGGGCAAGGTCGTCACTAGCCGCTGGCTAGACCCAAGCCACGGCGGACTCAACCTTGGTTTTCCCCAGACCCAGTAGCGGTCAGTGTTGCTGATCCTGCGGACCCGTTGCCACGGCTCAACGGCTTGGCAGGTAGAAGCCCCTTCGCACTTGACGGGGTCGCTAGGCAGTACGTCAGGTTCGTGGCCTCGCCAAGCTGGCTGTTCTGCCGCAGTCCGGTAGGTGGGGCCACGAACAGGAAGAACCTTAAGCGGCCTCGTTGGGCTGGGCGAGTTCAGGTCGTCAAGATCGATCGCCGAGGTCGCCGTTGGCGAAGCGAGGGCCGAGTCGCGCTGCCGCGGCTGTCGGCCGTATCCCGCGCCCATCGCAGGTGCGCAGGGTGGAGGAGCGACACGTTGTGCCGCGCGGTTCGGTGGGTCCGAGGGGTTGCTGCGAGAACTCCGCTTGGGCGGGCGAGGGTGGTGCCACCGTGGTGGCCACTGAGCACCATCTAGGCACGTTCGCTGGAGTGCACCTGGGCTGCTGCGAGCCTCTGACCATCACAGATAGACGCCTGCGCATCGTCGCGGACCCCCCTCAGCCGCCCTGGCAGTGTGGGGGTCAGGGGGTTCGAGTCCCCTCAGCTCCACCCCGTGGACGAGGCCGCTGAGCGCGTGCTCAACGGCCTTTGTCGTACGACGCCGGAGGGGTCGCGGCCCCCGCTCGGCGGCAATGGCACTCTCGTCGTCGTGACCACCTGCGAGCCCTGCTGATGTGCGACGAGCCCCCGTCCGGCGAGGAGGTGCTCGCTGCGCGGCCCCGTCACGCGCCCGGCCCGGCCATCGACCCGATCGCGCTGGAGCCGGTCGACGAGGTCGTCGTCACCACCCTGGTCGACAACACCTTCGACGCGCTCATGGCCGGTGACGAGCGGACCACCCGCGTCTCGTTCGGCGCCGGCCGGGCGCAGGCCGCGCAGTTCGAGGGCGGTTCGACGTCCGTCGGGCTGCGGGCCGAGCACGGCTTCTCCGCGCTGGTCACGGTCCGCCGCGGGCCTGCGACGACGACGCTGCTGTTCGACACCGGCCTGTCGCCCGACGCGATGGTGGTCAACGCCGACCGGCTCGGCGTCGACCTGACGGCAATCCAGGCCGTCGTCCTCAGCCACGGCCACTTCGACCACGCCGGGGGGCTGGCTGGCCTGGCCAGGCAACGGGGGAGCCGGTCGCTGCCGATGGTCGTCCACCCGCGGGTCTGGACGCGCCGCCGCCTCGCGGTGTCGGGGACCGACGTCCCCGACATGCCGACGCTGAGCCGGCGGGCCCTGGAGGGGGAAGGGTTCGACGTCGTCGAGCGTCGGCAACCGTCCCTGCTGCTGGACGGGTCCGTCCTCGTCACCGGCGAGGTCGACCGCACCACGGACTTCGAGCGCGGGATGCCGCCCGCGCACCAGGAGTGGACCGGCGCGGCGTGGCGCCACGACCCGTGGGTGGTCGACGACCAGGCCCTCGTCGTGCACGTCCGAGGCCGCGGCCTGGTGGTCCTGACCGGATGCAGCCACGCCGGGGCGGTCAACATCGTCCGGCACGCGCAGCGGCTGACCGGCGTCACGACGCTGCACGCGCTGCTCGGCGGCCTGCACCTAGGGGGACCGGCGTTCGAGCCGGCCATCGCGCCGACCGTGCAGGCGCTGACCGACCTCGCGCCGGGGCTCGTCGTGCCCGGCCACTGCACCGGCTGGCGGGCCCAGCACGCGCTCGCCGCATCCCTGCCCGACGCGTTCGTCCCCGGCAGCACCGGGTCCTCCTACCGGCTGGCCGCGGCAGGGTGATTCGAGGGAGCCCGCGTCCGCTTGACTGATCGGTCGGCGATGCCTGCCTGATCGGCATGCATGAGATCGCGGAATCAGGTCAAAGCCACCTCCACGGTCTGGGGGCCCTAACGCGGGGCCGGCCGGACGAGCCCACGCCCGAATCGAACGAACCGGCGATAGGCCGGTGTTCCGGGTGGGCCCGTCGTCGAGCCTGGCAGACAGAGCGGCGGACTACGCTGAGTCCTGCTCGAGTGAGGCGGGGCTTTCGACAACGGCCCCGGGACACTCCTACGCGAGATTGACAGCAACGGTGACAGCAACGCGGGACGGACGGAGGCGCATCAGCGTGTACGTCCGTGGATCCCCCAGCCCGCTGACCTGCGAAGACAGGACTCAGGTGGACTACCGTGGACCTTGCGCCGGTACCTGGGGGTCAAGGGGTCGCAGGTTCAAATCCTGTCATCCCGACGGATGTCGTCTCTCAAGACATCGGAAACCTCTGAACCTGCGGTGGAGACCTGCGGGTCAGGGGTTTTTCGGTGTTTGGGGCTGGTAGTCGCGGTCGGGGTTGAGGGTGAGCTCGCGTAGGAGTTCTCCGGTGAGCGCGTTGACGATGCAGATGTGGCGGTCGGCGACGAGCAGGACGACGTGGGTTCGGGCGTGGGTCCGGCCGATGCCGATGGGGTGCAGCCGACCGTTGTGGCGCAGGGTGACGACGCCGGAGTTGTCGATGCGGTCGTGGCGGACGCGGGTGTGGGTGTCGGCTTCGCGGCTGGCGGCGGGCAGCGCCTTGGGCAGGCTCTGGTAGCACGCTG
>JAABUM010003073.1_pt1 | contig 21281 bp, 20 predicted proteins | sample 5559161 | NCBI WGS metagenome assembly JAABUM01 (sample SAMN10711868, study PRJNA513369) | rock metagenome | isolation source: Antarctica rocks | place: Antarctica: Victoria Land, Siegfried Peak nord
AAGGTCAGATCCCGGTTGGCCCGGCGCTGCACGTCGGCAAGTAGACGTTCCGTCTCGGGAAGCTCGGCATAGATGGGTGATTCAGGCGGGAGCGTGACTAGGGCCTCCCCCGCTGCCAAGAGGCCCACGATGGTCATGAGTCCGATGTCCCCCGGAGTGTCGACTAGCACTATGTCTCGAGCGACCGAGCCTGCTAGTGCGTCCCTGAGGCTGTTTTGTATGCCGACCTGACCCCCGAGGCGAGCGTCAGCGTCCTTCAGCTCCCTCGACGCCGGCACGACTTCTAGTCCGGGAACGGTCGTCTCTAGTGCCATCGAGTCGAGGCTCGCTCCCCCGTCACGTAGGACCTCGAACAGGCTCGGGGTCAGGCGGTGGCCAAGCCACTTTGTTGCCGACCCCTGGTCATCTGCGTCGACGATCAACACGCGGTGACCGGCTTTGGCGGCCAACGCGGCGAGAGCCACGACCGTCGTCGACTTGTTGGTACCGCCCTTGCCATTCACGACCGCCAAGACCCGACCGTGAGCGCCGGAGGGGTGACGGTGCTGCTCCTTGCTGTTTCGGGTGGTGGTCACGATGACGCAGGCTAGATCCAGGTGGCACACGTCTGAGGGACCTTGGACGTCTTGGGCGTGTCGGGCGCCTGAAGGGGTCGGGGACGTCTTCGGGTGTGCTGAACGTCTGGACGTCCCACACGTCTCAGGCGTGCCGGGGTTTCCGGACGTCTAGCACGTCTTGTGCGCGCGGGACGTTTGAGGGGACTTGCACGTACGAGACGTGCGCGACGATTGCGGAAGTTGTGGACCTCAATCCCGGGCGGCTACCAGATGGTCTCGACCAGTCCTGCCCTCTGGATCGCGGCGTCGCGAGTAACCAGTGGAAGAGCTAGAGCCTGTGCAGTAGCGAGGATGAACCGGTCCCAGGGGTCGCCTATCACCCCTCGGTCAATCTCGGTGTACGCGTCGGCGATCTCGACTGTTATCGGGTGGAGGTCGACGACGGGGGAGGAGAGCAAATCTTCCCGTAGTCGGTCAAGTTCGGTCCGAGTCACGCCTTCGGTCGTTCGGGTGACGTACCAGAGATCAATAAGAGTCGCCACGGAGACGACGATCCCGCCTTCGGCTTCTACGCCGTCAAGCGCGTCTCTAGCTGCCGACGAGAGCTGGAGGGAGTTCTGGGCGTACCAAACTGCGATGTGCGAGTCGGCGACTAGCCTCACTGGCCGATGAAGTCGCTCTGCGCAAGTTCACTGCCTCGCTCGAAGTCCTCCCAGGTCAACTCCGGGAAGTCCGGTAGCGACCCTTTGAAAGGCCGCTGGCTCGGGGAAGCCTCCGCCACAACTCGCAGGTGCGCGCCCGGGCGCAGTCCTAGGCGGGCGATTTGCGCAGCCGGGATGCTGCCGTCGGGCCCGACGACGAGTTCTTGTCCCTCAGGGACGCTTGCGGTGCTCATTGTGATTCAGCGTAAGGGAACGGCGCAACAGAAGGCAGGGCGCACTGAACTGCCGACCCCTCGGGTTGGCAACGAGACCAACGTCTTGGACGTCTCAGACGCCACGGACGTCCGGGACAGCCTCAGCGCTGCCCGGACGCTCAGGGCCAGGCAGGGCGGCTCTGTGGGGTCAGGGTTAGGCGTGCCGGCCGGGGAGTTGGGCGTCGGTGATGGTGCAGGGTGTCCAGTGCAGGTCGTGTTCGACGATGAGGCGGGGGAGTAGCCGCAGGCGGCCGGTGTCGGTGCGGGTGATGCTGCTTTGCTGGTAGAGCGCTTCGGGTTCGGGCAGGTTGACGTAGCCCCATTCGGCGTTGTTGTCGTCGCCGTGCAGCCGGGCGTAGCCGAACGCGTCGCCGGTGGCCGGGTCGTACTCGCAGACCCACCAGTCGCAGTCCCGGGCGAAGTAGTGCAGGTAGATGACCTTGTCGGCGGTGGCCACGTCGGCGCTCCCGTACAGCGGTGGGATGGCGGCGAGCTGGCCGGCCGGGGGGTAGAAGCCGTGGCCGCACTCGGGGCGGTGCTGCTCGGGGAAGGCTCGCGGTGCGGGTGCCGGCTGCGGGTGGGTGCTCATGGGTGCTCCCAGATGGTGGGGGAGGGGGGGCCTCCGGGCCGTGGGCAGGCTCGTCTGCCTGGCCGCGTGGCCTGTCGACGTTCCCCACCCGGGTCGGTGGTGCTGCTGGGCGGGGTCTCGGCGGGGGCCTGCAGCCGGAAGTGGCCGCAGCGGCTCGCGGCGCCAGGTGGTGACGCGGCTTCGGGGTCCTTGTGATGGTCGGCAGCGGCAGCGACCCGCAGGGGGCCGGCGATCACGGGGTGCGGCGCGGCACTGCTGGTGGCGGGAGGGGCGGCCACGCACAATCCGGAGGCGCTCTTGGGGTGGGGCGGCCCGTGGCCGCCCGGCCCTGAGGGTCTGTTGCGCGGCGGACGGTAGTGATGGTTGGCTGACCGCCGGATGCCGGGTGAGGCGTGCCGTACCCCCTTCGCCTGGTGGGGTCCGGCGGGCCGGGGCAGGTCCGAGGCTGCTCCTTGTCCCGGCCCGCTTCGGGCTATCCGACATCGCCTGTCGTTGGCTGGTGACCGGTGGCGAGGCGCTCGACGGGGGAGGGGGTGTAGCCCGCTTCGGTGAGGAACTGCAGGTAGCGGGCGGTGGCGGGGTCGACGTGACGCCAGGAGTGCTTGCCGGTGACGGCGATGGTGTCGGTGTAGTAGGTGTAGACCAACGTGCGTCCGACGGTGACTGTGACGTGGCGGCCGGCGCCGTCTTCACCGGTGCGCACGATGGTGTCCTGCGGGCAGGGCAACCAGCTGCACTGACAGGTAGCTGGTCTGGGAGTCGGTGAACATCGGTCCGGCTGCGGCGCCTGTAACCCGGCGGGTGCGGCCGGCGGGTGCCGGTCGCGGCGTCGGTGATCTGAGTGGTCTTGTGGTCGGTGCTGGTGGTGGGCACCGTTCCTCCTGGTGGGCCTGCGGGCCGGGTTGGGGCAGGCGCTGCTGACTGCCCGTACGGCCTGCCGAGGTGGCCGCAGGGACCGCGGGTGCCAGCCGCCGACGCGCCGGCCGGCCCCGGTTTTATGGTCTGCGGCGCCAGCGGCCCGCAAGGGGCAGACGATCACGGGGTGCACGCGGCGGGGCTGGTAGCGGTGGGGGCGGCCGCACACACTGCGCAGGCTCCACCGGAACAGGTGCGCCGGCCGTAGGGCGGCACCGCCGCTGTTGCCGGGCCCGGCGGCCTTGCGGCCACAGCCGCGGGCGGGCGGGTTGCGGTCAGGCTGCCGCAGGCCGGGTCCGACTGATGCCGCCGCTGGCAGTAGGCGAGGCAGCGTTGGACCCGGTGGCGCTGGAGAGCAGTGCCTGGCGGGCGGCGGCGAAGTCGGCCCGGCCGTCGACGCGGCGGGGGTGCGGTGGTCGGGCCGGGGGAGTGCCGGCGGGGTCGACGACGGCGAGCTGACCGAGACCAGGTCGCCGGCTGACCGGGGCACGTCGGGGGGCATGCATCCAGGCAAGCTCCTCACCCCACCAGGCCCATGCTTCGCGCTCGAGGGCGTACCTGGCGGCCCGGTCCGCCAGTCGTCCGGCGACCCCGAGGCGCAGCGCAGCCGCATCACGGCGGTCGGCTCGAACCGCACCCCAGCCGGCTGGGGTGCGCCGGGCCAGGCGTACAGCTCGCAGCAGGCCCAGCCGGTAACCGGTCTCATCAGCCGTGCAGCCCAGCCGATGGGCCAGCTGCCCGATGCTGGCCGGCTGGGCGGTGAGGGTGGCATAAAGCTGACCGGTGGCATGACCCAGACCACCAGCCGGGGTGAACACGTCATGAGCTGCGACAGACAGCCTGGTGCGCAGCAGACCGATCCACCGGGTTCGTTCGGCGGTACCAGCCCCAGGGGGGCGCGGGCCCGCTTGTGACCGGCCTGGTACGTCAATGACTGTGGACAACCCCTGGCACAAAATCCACACCGCGGCGCGGGGCCCGTCAGCGGGGCAGTGCCGGGTGACCCAGCCGTCCCTGGCAAGGCGCAGCAGCGCGGTACGGGCGGTCTCCCGGCCGATCCCGCACAGCAGCCCCAGCCGGCGGATGTCGGCCTCCACCGGGGCGCTCATCGCCTGCAGGCTCAGCACGCAGATCGCGTCCAGCACCCGCCGGTCGGCCGGGCCACCCGGGCCGGCCCACCGCCCGGCCGTGGCGTCAGCCCGGGATTGGGTCTGCTCGACCACGGCGGCCAGGGCGGCGGCGCGAGGCTCAAACGTCGGGTCCTCCTCAGCGGCGGCGCGAGGATGGGCGGCAACCCAGCGCACCGCCCGGTCCCACTGCCGGGACAGCACCCGGCGGGACTCCGCCGGGCTACGGACCCGTCTGGGCTGGCCTGGGCCCTGCCCCTGGGAACGGACATGCTCCAAGCCGGGGGAGCGGGCCACCAGGGCTGCGACGTCGGCGCAGCGCCACCGGGCGGCTACGGCGCCGTCCAGCACCCGGCGCAGCACCGCGCTTGCGTCGGCGCCTCCGATCCCAGCCTCGGTGGCCAGCGCCGCGGCGCTGGCCGGCGGCAGCTCGCGGCGCACCCCCGGCAGGTAGAGCCGGCCCCCCCGGTCCACCGGCAGCCGGGCGGCCGGATCCACCGGGGTCTGCGGCTCGGGGCCGTCGCCGGTGAGCTGCTCGAGCAGCCGGCCCACCCCGGCGGCTGTCACGGTCGGGGTGGTCAGGGTGGCCAGGTCACCGGCCAGCACCCGGGAGACCCCGCCGGCCCGATGCGGGGCACCAGGGGGACGCACGCAGCCGGTGACCGCATTGGCCAGCGGGGCGATGTCCAAGCTCGGCAGCCGGGCCCGGACCAGGCGGGCCAGCACGTCCACCGTCCCCGCGGCCAGTCCGTCGGTGAGGGCGAGCCACACGTGCCGGCCACCCGAGGGTCCGGAGCAGGCCACCACATGCGGCAGGCCCGCCAGCTCCAGCCAGCCGCAGAAGGTGGCGGCGTCGGCGGCCGGGTCGCCCTTGCCAGCGTCGAAGTCGAACGCCAGCAACCGAAACGCCCCGGCGTCGTCGGCCAGGTACACCGCCCACGGCGCACCCGGCCGGGGGCCGCCGGTGCGGGCCCGGCGGGTGTAGGTGTTCACCACCTGGCCGTAGGCATCGACGTCAGCCACCCGCACCAACCGGCGGGGACTCAGCGCACCGGTCAGCGCCCAGGCGTCAGCGCGGGAAAGGAGGCGGCCCGAACCGGCCGCCGGCCCGGTCACCGCACCAGGCGGCGCCGGCCACGCGCAGGCTTCAGTTGCAGGTCACGACACGCCCACGATCGACATCTCCAGGCATACGTGACCCACCAGTCGGCGGGGGGTATCGTGACCTCCGAGGTACTCGACGAAGCCCTGCACCCAATCGCGGCCAAACGACTTGGGGTGTGGGGCTTCGTTATGTCCGGGCCGCCGAATGGTCGGCCCGGTCGCACGTCTACATCGCGAGCGGAAGTTCCTCGCCTTCTGGTCTAGCCGCCCAGAGCGGACGACCGCATTCGTCTAATTCGTCCTGTTGCAACAGCCGAGTCAGGTAAAGCCCCAGACTCATCCCGCCTGCGTACGCCGCCGCCTTTGCTCGGGCGTGCGTTTCTACATCTACGTAGCCGACGAGCTTGACCCGGCCATTGACGGCCTGCGGCTGCCGCTCATCAAGTTGAGGTGTGCCGTAGCGGCGGCCGCTTGGCTTTTGCATGCTGCGCACACTCGCACTGCCCGGTACTAGAAGCTGCGACATCCCGCGGCGTGTCACCAGCTTCTAGTTACCGGCAGGGAGGTAGAGCATGGTCCAGTCTCTGCGGCTAGTGCCGCAGGACCCGGTTTCACGCCCACGATCGCTGAGGGCCGTCCGGGGCTGTCAGCGCCCGAGGCTGGGTCCTTGGCGCGGCGGCGGTTGGTAAGCCGACCCGTGAGTGGGGCTGCGGACATGCTGGGCGTCGGCTTCGGCTTGCTGCTTGGCGCCCTGCTGCGCCCGGCGGGCGGCTGCGGCGTGCTGGTCGCGGGCCCACGAGGCGTGCTCACCGGCCAGGAACTCGGCGGCGGCGGGCCGGCTGGTGATCGCAGGGTCCCCGGACAGGGCGGTGACCCGCTCGTCGGCTGCGGAGAGGCGCGCCTGGGCGGCTTGGGTCTGCAAAGCCAGCCGGTTCACGTCGGCGCCCAGGTCGCGATGACCACCGGCCGCGTGGCGGATGAGCTCGCGGTGGCGGGCCCGTTCGGCTGCCTGGGTGTAGGCGTCGGCCGCGGCGCCCGCTTGCTGGCGGGCGTGTCCGGCGGCGGCCAGCACCTGTGCTTGTTCGGGGGCTTGGGCTTCGGCCTGCACCCGGGCGTAGCGCTCGATCAGCACCTCAATCCCGTCGATGCCCGCGCCAGCCACGCCGGCCTCGGCCCCTGCCGGCAGCCGGTCGCCGAGCACCGGCCGCCAGTTCTGCGCCCAGCCCTTCAGATGGGCCTGGGCGGCGCGGACCCGGCCGCGGCCCACCCCCAGCCGCCCCGAGCCGGCGGTCACCGTCGCGGCCGACTGCGCTGCGGCCGTCCGCTGCTCGGCCCACGCGCCGGTGAGCTCGCCGGCGAGCCTTCCGGCCCGGCGGGACAGTTCCTGCTCTGCGGCTGCCGCCGCCCGCTCGGCGACCCGCTGGGCGGCGCGGGTGCTGTCGAGCTCAACGCGCAGCGGAGCCAGGACCTGCTCGGTTTGCTGCGCGCTGGAGGCGTCCGCGCGGGCAGCAGCCAGCCGCGGCTCGAGGGCGGCCAGCTGTTCGGCGGCGCGGGCTTGCGCGGCCCACGCCACACGCAGCCCCGCCACCGGCTCGACCCGTCCAGCCGGTCCGAGCACCGCCCGCCGCATCTGCTCCAGACTGGTAGCCGGCTCCGCCACCCGGTTCGGCTCCGCCGTCCGGTCCTCCGCCCCGCCCGGGTTGGCTGCTAGGTCCTGGCCGGCTGCCGGACCCGGGGCCGGGTCGGGCACCGCTTCAGCGGGCCGAGCGGGACTGCGGTGCAGGTCGTCGTGTACGGGCCGGTCGTTGGCAGCCGCCGTCCGGCTGCGGGCTTGCTCGGCCAGGCCGGCGACGACCCGCCGCTCGAGCTGCTCGCCGGTGGTGGGGATGCCGAGCTCGTGGGTGTCGGCCGGGGTCTCGAGCTGGTCGCGGCCGGCGAACAGGATCACCTTGTCGCGGTGCCGGCTGGTCGCCACGTGCAGCCCGGGTTCGTCCATCCCGGCGGCGTGGACCAGCACGGTCCCGCCCTGCCGGGTCCCGTCCGGCAGCGCCCAGTCTCCGGCGACGGTCAGCCCTTCGGCCTTGTGCCCGGTCATCGCATAGCCCAGCGACAGGCCGCCGGCACCGACGAACTCTGCGGACAGCGTCGCCCGGTGGGTGACCAGCCCGTCCGGACCCTGCTGCTGCCAGACGACCCGCACCGCCCCGCGATCACCGCCGCCCCCGTCACTGCCGCCGCTGTCACCGCCGCTGGGGGGACGGGTGTCGATGTGCTCGACGATCCCGCGGTAGCCGTTAAGCACATCGGGGCCTTCGTGCATTCGCTGCGCCCGGTCGTTGAGCCGGATCAGCACATGGTCCCCGGCCCGCAGCCGCAGGCTCCGGCCCGCCTTCACCGCATAGACCCGTTCCGGTCCAAGCTCACCGGCGGCGGTCCGGACCGCCTGCGCCGCATCGTTCAACCTCTCCACTGTGTCGTTGGCAGCCGCCAGCATCACCACCCCCCGCATCTCTGCATGCGGATCAGGGGCACCAGCCCGCTGAGCCATCCAGCCGGCGACCATCGCCGTCACCGCCTGCTGTCCGGTTTCGGTCGCGACCAGCCGGCCCCGGCCCGCCCAGCTGGACAGCGCCTGGGCATACCGACCGTGGCGCCACGCCGCGATCGCCGCCCGCTCGTCCTGCTCGGCCTGCCTGCGGTTCTCGGTCAGCTCGGGCCCGCCGACCAGCTGATGCACCCGGGCGAACAGCGACCCGCAGCCCACCCCCCGCAGCTGCTTGGGGTCGCCGACCTCCACCAGCTTGGTCCCCGACCGGGCAGCAGCTTGGTAGAGGGCGGCCCGGTCCCGGTCGTCGGTCAGGTTCGCCTCGTCCAGCACCAGCACATCCACCCCGGAAAGCCCCCCGCCGGTCCGGATCCGGTGCACCCACTGCGCCACCGTCCGCGAGGCGATCCCCGACTCGGCAGCCAGGTTCTGCGCCGCCACCGCAGCCGTCGCCGCCCCCGCCACCACCAGCCCCTCCCCTTCCCAGGCGGTGCGGGCCGCGCGCATCAGCGTCGTCTTGCCGGTCCCCGGCGGCCCCAGCACCGCGTCGAGCATTCGGTCGCTGGTCACCAGCCGCAGGGTCACGGCTGCCTGCTCGGCTGACAGGGCGAACCCCTGGCCGGCCTCGACCGCCTGCCGGGCCAGCACGGCCGTCCGGCCGGTGACGTGCGCCGCGCCCTGCCCCGGCCCGGAGGCGGCCGCGGCGGTCAGGATGACCCGTTCGGCGGCGAGCACGTCGGCGGTGGTGAACCGGGCCGCGTTGGCCATGTGCCCGGCGCCGATCTGCCGCCGGGCAGCGCTGCCCGCCGCAGCCAGCACCGGCCCGTCCTGGTCCTGCGCCTGCCCGTCCAGCGCCTGGCCGTCCTGGTCCTGCCCCGGCCCGGCCGCCGGTGCAGCGCTCACCGTCGGTGTGACCGTCTGCCTGGCGCCGGGCGGGTTGGGTAGCCCCACGATCCCCGCCGCCGCCAGCGCCCGGTCGCAAAGGGCCTCGATCTCGGCGACGTCGGCCGCGCCGGCGGGTAGCGCGTCGGCGACCGCGGCCAGGGCGTCGACGCGAGTGAACCGGCGCCGGCCGGAGGTCAGCCCGTGCTCGGGGTCCGTCAGCCGCCCCACCACACCGGCCAGCAGCTGCTCCTGGTCCTGCTCGCCCGGCTGGCCGCCGGCGCTCGCGGCCCCTGGCAGCGCGGCGGCGGCGAGCCGGTCGGGGTCGACCCCGAGGGTGCGGGCCTCGGCCTGCCAGATCGAGCGCAGCGTGGCATCGGGGGCTGCGGTCTGCTCGGTCTTGTCGTGCCGGGTCTGCGCCGCCGCCAGGTCCTCCGCCCGGCGGGTCGCCAGAGCGGGGTCGAACCCCAAATCGCGCAGCATCGCCTCGATCGAGGCGCCCCGCTTGGAGAACGCCCGCAACGTCGCGTCGTCGATGGCGGCCACCTCCCACGCCCCGGTCCGCTGCGACCGGGCGAAGGTGACCCCGAACTGCTCGGACAGCCGGCGGCGGACCAGCGCTTTGAGCACATGATCAGCCGCGGGGGCGTGACGCATCAGGTCCCGGCCGCCGGCCGCCACCGTCGACCAGCCGCCGTCGCTCCCGCGGGTCATGTTCGCGATGGTCACGTGCACATGCCAGTGCGGGTCGCCCACCACCCAGCCGTCGACCGGGCGGGCGGCGCGGTGCACCATCGACCAGCCCAGAAACCCGGACCCCCGCACGGTCTGGGCGCTCTTGCCCTCGCCGTGGTGGCCACGCATCCCGTACGCCGTCTGGCCCTCCAGCCAGTCGAACGTCGCACCGACCTGCGCGGTGTAGAGCTGCTCGATGGCGGCGGCGGTGGTCTCGTCGGCGAACGCCAGCAGCAGGCTGTGCGACTTGGGCAGCGTGAACGACACGTCATAACCCATGTTCCCGACCACCCGCCGCCGCGGCACCAGCCGCTCCACGGTCTTGCCGTCCGCACCGGTCACCGTCTTCGTCTCGGTCAGGTTCGCCACCGCGGCGGCGTACACCCCGGGCCCCCACACCGCCTCCACGTCCAGACCGGCCCCATCCGCGATCCGGCCCGCGTCGTCGGCGCGCAGCACCGCGCCGTCCCCGTCGGCCACCACCGCCCGCACCGCCCGGCCGTACGCCCGGCCGACCTTCACCGAACCGAACAGCTCCCCGGGGTGCCCCCCCCGCCCAGCGGCTGCTGCCTCCACCTCGTGGACAAGCGGCGCCACAGCCACCTTCGCGTCGCCGAACACCGCAAGCTTGGGTTCCACCAGCCGCTCACCCGAACGCGGGTCCAACCCCGCCATCAACGCCCGCGCCGCATCGAACTGGGTCTCGTCCAGCACCGACCCCGGCGTGATGCCGACATCGGCCAGCCCCCGCCCCGTCCACACCAGCGGCCGCTCAGAACCGTCCGCGTGGTAACTGAACCGCGCCTGCTCCACCCCCGGCCGGCCGCACCCGTGATGCGCCGTCAGCCGGTACTCCACCTGCGCCGCAGCAGACCCGATCGGCGTCACATACGCCACCCCAGCCCACCCCCACAGCGCTAGCGCCGGAGAAGTCAAGGTCGTATCTCCGGCAGGAGATACCTGAGTGCACAATTCGAGCTTGAGGTCAGGGTGGTGAGCACCATGACCAGCACAACCCTGACCATCGCCGTGTTCTGGCCTGCGCCGTCGAAGCCGTCGAGGCACTGACCATCGTGCTGGCAACCGTTACCGCTCGGGACTGGCGATCAGCGCTGACCGGGGCACTCGCCGGCCTGGCAGTTTCTTGGCGTCGTCGTCGCCGTGCTCGGACCCCAGCGCGAGAGCAGCCGCACCGAAGCGCCCGGCGCGGAGCCCCGTGAACCCGCCGCGACCACGACGCGACCACCCCGACCTGGGTGCGGCGCACTCCGCTGCCACTTACTGCGATGCCTACGGCTCTTGCCGTTGCCCAGCCTGCCGCCCCGTTCGCTGGATTCGGTGACCGGTGAGCAGCTGGGAGCCCAACGCTGCTGCCGTTGGTGCGGCGGCAATGTTCGCGGTCGCCACCACCTTGCAGCACCGTGCCGCAGGCCAAGCGGAATCCTTCACCGGCGGAAGGACGCGGGACGCGGGACGCGGGACGCGGGACGAGCCCTGGCAGGTGTATTCGCCCGGCCGCTGTGGCTCGCCGGCCTGGTAGCCGACGTGCTCGGATTCGCGATGCACGCCTACGCGCTGACAGCCGGAGAGCTCGCCGTCGTGCAGCCACTGCTCGTGACGGGACTGCTGTTCGCGCTGCCCCTGGGCGCACGGCTCGACGACCGTCGTGTCAGTCGGACCCAGCTCGGCTGGGCCGGTGCGGTGGTCATCGCGCTAGGGGTGTTCCTGGCCCTCGCCCGACCCTCCGGCGGGGCAAGCACCCCCGAACTGGGACCCGCCGCGGTGGCAGCGACCGGGTCTTTGGTCCTCATCGTCGCGTTCCTGGTCGCGGCAGGCACATCGGGCGCCGGCCGGCGAGCTGCCTGGCTCGGTGCCGTCACCGGCCTGCTGTTCGGTCTGACAGCGGCTCTGGTGAAGGCGGTCGGCAGCCAACTCAGTTCCGGCGTCCTGCCAGCACTCGGCAGCTGGCCCCTCTACGCGCTGCTGGTCATCGGCCCGGCAGGGCTGCTGATCAACCAAGTGGCGTTTCAGGCCGGCCCGCTGGCAGCCAGCCTGCCGGCTATCACCGCGGTGGACCCAGTCGCAAGCATCGTGCTGGGGCTGCTGCTGTTCGACGAACGACTACACGGCCGCCCCCTCGCCGCCACCGTCGAAGGCATCGCCCTGGCCGTCCTGGCCGTCGCGGTCGTGCGACTCGCTCGAGCCGAGCGAGATCCCCCCAGTCCTGCCCCGGCGGACTGGGACTCGGCCGAACCCGGCGAGCCGCTGCTTTCCCCACCACATAGCCGACGTCACTACATACTGCTCAAACTTCAGGGTCGTGCTTCGGCGCGACGCAGATAGGACGCAGGTAGGAGGTAGCCGACGTCGTCGACCACGAGGACGGCGGGTCGCAGGTAGCTGGTGAGCTGCCGGTGGCTTCGGCGATCTTGCGACGGTTCGGTGGCACGATCGACCATGGGACAATCAGCAGCATGGACAGTCCGCCGGCCTGTGGCGACGTTCTCGGCGGTGCGCGGCCTTCGGGCTGGCCGGGCACCGAGGACGAGCTGGACGTGCTGCGCTCAGGTCAGCTGTTCCGCTGCCTTGACCCTGACGACGTCGCCGCCCTGCTGCCCGCGTTCGCCCCACGCACCCTCGACCGCAGCGCCCAGCTGTTCGCCCAGGGCGACGTCGACGAGGCCGACGTGTTCGTCGTGCTGTCCGGGCGGTTCACCGTAGCCCGCGAGCACCGCGACGGACGGGCCGTGACCGCGGTCCTCGGACCGGGGGACATGGTCGGGGAGCTCAGCGTGTTCGACCCCGGTCCGCGCACCAGCACCGTCACCGCCGTCACCGGCGGCCGGGTAGCAGCACTGACCAGCAGTGACCTGCTCGCCTGGGGGACATCAAGACCGCACGTCGCAGCCCGGCTGCTGCAGGTGCTGGCCCGCCGGCTGCGTCGCACCAACAGCACCGTCGCCGACCTGATGTTCGTCGACGTCGCCGGTCGGATGGCCAACGCGCTGCTCGAGCTCGCCGCCCGGTTCGGAGAGCGACACGGCCCCGAAGTGTGGGTACCGCACGGGCTGACCCAAGCCGAACTCGGCCAGCTCGTCGGCGGGTCCCGGGAGACGGTAAACAAGACCCTGTCCGAGTTCGCCAGCCGCGGCTGGCTCCGGCTCGAAAACCGCGCCGTCGTCCTTCTCGACCTACCCCGGCTCGCCCAACGAGCCCGCGCCGCCGGCTGAGCCGTCCTGCCCGGTGCATTGCGCCCCGCGGCAAGCAGTTGTCTTCCGGCTTACCGCTGCCGACCCAGCCGGTTCCAGCCGGGCTGCTCACCTTTGCCCTGCGCAGCTGAGCGAGCAACACGCACAGCCGGCGCTCGCCGACCACAGACAACGGCTGGAAGACTCAGCTGGCGGATGTCGCTGTTGAACCCTTCGCGTACTTCCCGGTAGGCAGCGGCGACCCCGGTTGCGCTCGAGCAGCCCGCCAGCATTGCGAACACGACAACGACGCGACCCGGAGGCACCACGTTGGCACGCACTACCACCATCCAGCTCATCGACGACATCGACGGCTCGAAGGCAGCTGAGACAGTTCATTTCGCTGTCGATGGCCGGTCGTATGAGATTGACCTTTCCGCCGAGCACGCCGAAGGCCTGCGGCACAGCCTGGGAGCTTTCATCGCCGCAGCACGCCGGGCAGCCGCAGGACCCGCCAGCACCAGACGTGGCAGGGGTCGTCCCGGACCGGCAGGAAGTCCTCATGCCTCGGCGGTCCGGGCGTGGGCGAGCGAGAACGGCATTCCCGTCTCGGGCCGCGGCCGCATCCCCGAAGCCGTGCTTGCGCAGTACACCGGCGCCCAGCAGGCCTTCGTAGCCGAACCAGCCACAGCCGAACCAGCCACAGCCGAACCAGCTACAGCCGAACCAGCCACAGCCGAGCCAGTGGCAGCCGAGCCCGCGGCAGCCGGGCCAGTGCCGGCTGAGTCGGCGGACAAGCCGAAGCGGAGCCGACGCAAGCGCGGCTGATCCTGCCCTAACCCGGGCGAGCCATTGGCACCGCGGGCACGCCGGCCGGACGCTCGGACTCTCCTATCGGGGCCGCGTTTCCTGCCTACGCGACCGCTGCAACAGGCAGGGGCGGGCAGGCGGGGCCTGCCCTGGCAAACGGGACCGCGGCCGCGCTCACCACGGGGAACCTGCCGAAACACCAGTGAGTACCGCAAGGAGACCGATCTCGGGGTCGGCGGCGGCGTTGCCGGCGACGACGGCGATGGACGTGGCTGTCCTGTCGGTGCGGTGCCGGTCTACTGCCCGGCGGGGGTGAGGTGGTCGGGAAAGTTGGGGGCGGGGGTGCTCCAGCCGCGGCAGGTGCATCGGACGCCGAGGGTGCGGAGTTCGAGTGCCGCGGTGGGGGTGTGCTCGCCCCGGCGGACGGTGTAGCCGTCGGGGTCGAACGGGTCGGAGCTGGTCTGGGTGACGGTGACCGGGATCGGGGTCTCAATGCGGAGCAGCAGCGCCGGGATGCCGCAGTGCGGGCAGCCGGGCAGCACCGGCCGGACGCCGGCCTGCGTCTCAGTGTGAGCAGTGGTGGTTGTCATGGCAGTGCCTCCCTGCTGGTCAGGCGCGCTGGGGCCGGCCGGGGAACCGGGCGGCGGTGACGGTGCGGGGGGTCCAATCCAGGTCGCGTTCGACCAGCAGCCGGGGCAGCAGCCGGACGGTGCCGGCCGGCCGGCCGGGGGTGATGCCGCCGGGGGAGTGCAGGGCTTCGAGGTCGGCGAGGTTGGTGTAGCCCCATTCGGCGTTGTCCGGGTCGCCGAGGCAGGCGTAGCCGAACGCGTCACCGGAGGCGGGGTCGTATTCAGCGACCCACCAGTCGCAGGGACCGGCGAAGTAGTGCAGCCAGATCGTCTTATCGCCGGTGGGGACGGGCTCGGTGCCGTACAGCCCGGGAATCCGGGCGAGCACCTCGGCTGGGGGTAGAAGTGGTGGCCGCGTACGGTGCGGTGCCGTTCGAGCGGGCTGCCGGTGGTGCTGCGGTGCCGGGTGGACATGCGGTCCTCCAACGGGGGTGGGGGAGACCGTGGTGGGTCTCCGGGCCAGGTGGGGCAGGCGCTGCTGCCTGCCCGCAATGGCCGCCCGGAGGAGCCGCGGAGGCTCCCGGTGCACGCGTCCGACGCGGCCTCGGGGTCCCGGTGATGGTTGGCAGCGCCAGCGGCCCGCAGGGAGCCGGCGATCACGGGGTGCGGCGCGGCGGCGCTTGCGGCGGGAGGGGCGGCTACGCATCCTCCGGAGGCCCTTTCCGGCTGGGTCAGTACCGGCCGTAGGCCGGTTCCGCTCTGGGTTCGTGGCCGTGCCCGGCCCTGAAGGCGGTGGATGGTGACGGTGCTGCCGCTTGTGGATGGGGTCTGAGCCTCAGCGGAACAGGATCGATCCTGAGATGCTGGCGGCTCTGGCGTCGGTACCGCCCTGGTCACGGAATCTCTCGTTGGGACCGGGAAGGATGAGGTCGTGCTGCTGGTGCATCCTGCGGTCGAGCACCTCGCCAGTTACCGCGCTGCTCTGGAACGCGGCTGGAGCCCGAACACGATGAACTCGACCGCCGGACAGGCCGAGGTGAAGCGCATCGACACCGATCCGGGGGGCTTTCTAGCCGCCCAAGACGACCCCGAAGGCAGGGGCGAGCCGATCACGCTGCCGGACGGTTCGGTCGCCCGCCGGTTGCCCGGCTACCGGCGCTGGATCTGGGACGGCGAGTTCGCGGGCGTGATCGGGCTGCGCTGGCAGCCCGGCACCGCCGACCTTCCGCCGCACGTGCTCGGGCACATCGGCTACGCCGTCGTCCCCTGGAAACGCCGGCGCGGATACGCCACCGCCGCGCTGCGGCTACTGCTACCAGAGGCGCGGGCGCTCAGCCTGCCCTACGTCGAACTGATAACCACCGACCCGAACAACACGGCGTCGCAGAAGGTGATCACCACCAACGGTGGTGTGCTAGTCGAACGCTTCGAAAGACCCGCCGCATGCGGGTCCGACAGCGCTGCGTTCCGCTGGCGCATCAGGCTCGACAATCCCTAGCCCTAAGCCGATCGTGCTGCACCCGCTCACCTCCGCACGTGCCAGGTGGGGCCAGGCAGTGGTTCTTGGCTGACGAGCGGCAGGAGCGCCATCATCGTGGGCATGCCCGCGTACGTGATCTCCGAGGTCGAGATACTCGACGAGTCGCAGGGGCAGCGCTACCGGGAGCTTGCCGAGACCTCCATCGCTCGCCACGGCGGCCGGTACATCGTTCGTGGAGCCAAGCCAGAGGTACCCGAAGGCGACTGGCCCGCCGGCCGGCGGGTAGTCGTGGTCGAGTTCCCGAGCATGGACCGGCTCCGAAGCTGGTACGCCTCGGCCGACTACGCCGAGGCGCTGGCCGTCCGCGAGACGGCGCTGACCCGTCGGCTGCTGTTCGTCCCCGGCGTTGAGGACGCTGTCACGGGCTGACACCTTCTCACCGGCCGACTGCGCCGCCCGCCGAGCCGTTACTCGGACGAGGTGGTCGGCCGGTGCACATCCCCCTGCTCACCTGCGGTCAACGTCGGACTGCGGCGAACGGGGTCAGCAGGGCCGCCAGCAGTCGCGCCGTCAGTGGCCACAGGAGTGGCGCAACGAGATCAAGTACCTGGTCCTACGAGACGGCAAGCCCCTGATCGTTGAGTAACCCTTGATTCAGCCGCCCGAGCGTCCGGCAGCTCAGCTGCGTGCGGGACTGCGTCAATCCCCCCGCAACCTCGGGCCTTGGTTGGCGAGGACGACCACCGTGGCAGCTCGTGCGCGGCGCCAGTCGGGTGCAGCGTAAGCATCGTCTGCCGCAGAGACCCAGCATGCGGTGCCAGTCAGTGCCGCTGCCGCCGCTTCAGTCTCTTACGGGGACGGCTGTGCGCCCGCTGTGCGCACTTCCGGTGCGAACACAACCCGGTCACGTCCGGCCGCCTTTGCCTGATAGAGCGCGTGGTCGGCCGCGGCGAGCAGGTCGGTCAGGTCCGCATCCCGAGCCGCGCCGGCGACCCCCCCGACCGAGATGGTCAGCCGAGCGGGCGGATTGATCTCGGCGATGACCAGGTCGGCGACCGACCTGCGCAGCCGCTCGGCGACGTGCCGGGCCTCGGCCGCGTCGGTGTTGGGCAGCATGACGCTGAACTCCTCGCCGCCGAACCGGCCGAGCTTGTCATAGAGCCGCAGCCCGCCGCTCAGGGCCTGGGCCACCGCCAGCAGCGCCCGGTCCCCTGCCAGGTGCCCATAGCTGTCGTTGAAGACCTTGAAGTGATCCAGGTCGATCATCAGCACCGCCAGCGGCCGGTCCCCCCGGGCGCCGCGGCTCAGCTCACGCTCGGCCTCCTGCTGCCAGGCTCCAGGGTTGAGCAGTCCGGTCTTGGGGTCGACGTGCGCGGCGGTCCGCAGCTGGACATAGGTCAGGGCCCGCTGTAGCAGCACCGCCGGGACCAGCAGCACAAGCACCAGCAGCGGTGACACGACCCAGGCCGCGAAGACCACCACCCCCATGCACACGTCGGCCCCGTCGATCAGCAGCGACTCGCGGTCCAACAGCAGCTGACGCCAGCCGACCTCCGGCGACGACAACCGGACCGCGGTGGTGACCAGCAGGGCGTTGGCCGCATAGCACAGCACCGCGCAGCCCAGCGCCAGACCGATCGTCTGCGCCGACGACTCGAGCAGTGCGCCGCGTACCCCGCCGCCGGGAAGCAGTCGATGAAACGCCTCCGACGCGGCCAGATGCGCCAGGCCCAGGGCGGCCGCGGTCATCACCTGGCGGTAGAGCAGGCTGCGCCCCCGCTGCAGCTGACTGATTACCCGCAGCGCCACCGGAGCCAGCAGCGCGAACACCGGCGGCAGCAGCAACGCGATCGGCAGCGTCCACACCGACTGCAGGTCGCGGGTCAGCCCCGCCGCCTCCCCCAGCCGGCGTGAGGCCTCCCCGCACACCGCGGCGCAGGCCAGCAGACCGGCTAGGAGCGCCAGGTTCCCGGCGGTGGCGGCGGTGCCCGGCAGGTACACCACCACCAGAGCCAGGTACGCAGCGACCACCGACAGCAGGTAGCCGACCATGACCGGCGGCGCCGCCCACAGCGGCCAGTCCCGCGGCCCAGCTACCGCGCGACTCACGCCGCAGCCCCGGCCGCAACCCCGAACTCGACCACCAGACCCCCTGGCTTACCAGTCACGGCAGCCAGATCCACCACCGCCAGTGCGCCTAGCCAAGCCAAGTGCGCTCGAACTGTCCACCTTCGACTCGACCAGCGCGCCGGCCAGGCTGCAGAGCCAACGGGTGTAATTCACCGCATACAGCGCAGCGAGGCGCACCGCGCGAGCCCAAGACAGCCGGAGCCTCACAAGCAGACGTGGGGCGAGCAGCCGCGCGCGCCCAGGCCGTCACGACCATGACAGGTGGCAGCCCTGCCGTCCCCGCGGCCTTAGCCGATCGTCCCGGGCTGGCTGGCGGCGATCCGCCCGCCCGCCCGCCCTCCAGGGCGACACCGCGGCAAGCGGCGGACGCGACTCCGCCCGGACCGCCGGCGGCGGCGACCCGGGCGGAGTCGCAGACGAGCTAGTTCCAGATGATGTTGTGCGGCGAGACCTTTGCCGTACTCGCCTGACCGGCGCCCAGGGTCGCGCCGTGCTGGCCGGAGCTAGCCGGCAACAGCATGCCGGCAACAGCAGCCACCGCGACGATGACAGCCAGCATGATCATCACGGCACGGACGGACAGGATGCGTGCGGTTCCAGCCACGTGTACCTCCAAGGAAGACGGGATCTCAATCCCAACATCGCCGTTCGGCGCAGAACTTGAAAGAACCCCGCCGAGTGACGCGACGCATTGGTCTCAGACGGCGCAGCCGCCCGAGGAACGACGGACGCCCGCAGGCGCCGAAGTGATTGCACCTGTCCCGTAAGCGGAGTCCTGACCGGGGCGGGCGTGGACAACTACTCATGAGTGTCCTCAGCGTCACGCCGACGTAGGCAGCGGCGTGCCCCTGGTTGGTACGTCATCTGCCAGCGCCCGCCGACGCGTCGCCACGGAGAGCTGCGGCCGGCGGCGCGGACCCGGGAGTCGGCCAGGAAGGTCACGAGCACCACTCCGGTACGACCTCGTGAGCCTCGACCTAGAAGGCCTCGATGGATCCCCCTGCGTCGCCCTTCACCAGATCCGCGATGATTTCCTCCCGCGGCTGCCCGCACGGGATCGTCAGATGGGACGCCGGGGAATCGTGCTCGGCACCTGACCGGGCCGGGCTATGACGAACAGCCAGGGCTCGACGCGTCCGGCGACATGCTCGAGCGAGAGGACTTGCCAGCCGGTGTCGGTCAGTGCGGCGCGGACTGCCGGCTCACGCCAGTAGGTGAAGTGCCTCGGGCGGCCGAGTTTGGCATCGGTCCATGCCTCGCCGTCCCCCTCCTTGAGCGTGATGGCCAGGACGCCTTCGCTGGTGACGGCCTGTCGTGCCCGCTGCAGGACGTCGACGAACTGCTCTCTGCTCACGTGCAGCAGCACTGCGTCGGCCAGCACCGCGTCGTACGGTCCGCCGAAGTCGTCCACACCGACGTCGAGCAGCCGCGCCTGGTGACCGGCCGCCTGCAGCATCTTGACGAACGCGGGGGCTCCGTCGGTGCGCCGGACCCGGGGGCCTCGGTTCTCGAGGTAGCACGCGTCCCATCCGGGACCGCTGCCGAGTTCGAGCACGGTGCCGTCGCCGACCAGCCCGGCTACCGCGTCGAGGTAGGCCATGACCGCTGGCCCCGGGGGCACCGACTGCTGCAGGTACAAGTGCGCGGCCGCGTCGTAAGAGTTCAGCGTGACGTCCCCGGATGCGCCGGAGGCGACGAGCTGATGGTCACGGGCGAACCGTATGGCGAGCGGCGGCTTGTGTCCGCTCGCTGATCGTTGACCGGGCGCCGTTCGGTCAGGGCCAGGAGCGATGACTCAAGACGAGGAGATATCCGTCTGGGTCGACGATGGTGACTCCCCACCGGTCCCGGTAAGGATTGCGTGCTGCCACCCGCCGGCCGCCCGCACGGACCAGTTGGTCGACGGCCTCCTCATCGATGGGGTCGCCGACGTAAAGCACCAGAAGTTCATCGTCGGTGGAACTAGGCGGCGTCTCCCCGTTCGGGTCCCCGACCAACTCCAAATGCCAGGCCGCCTTTGGCCATCCCAGCATGAGCAGGGCATGGCCCCCCTCGGCGTCGGTTCCGGTCCAGTACAGCACCTCCAGCCCGAGCCCGTCGATCCAGAACCGCTCGGCTCGATCGAGGTCGCGACTGGGGCGGGCGATGCGGAGATGGCTCGATGGCTGTGGACGCATTTGCTCAGCGTCCTTCACGCAGGTAGGCCGTCCCGCTCGCTCATCGTCTTGCGGGAACGCGCCGGTGGTCCATGCCCAGCTGGTGGTCGCGCTTACGCTCCGGGTGGAAGCGTACGACGCCTGATGCTGCAGCCTGGTCCACTGGACGTCATGGACCTGCTGGTATTGGGCGGCACAGCTTGGCTGGGGCGTGAGCTCGCTCGGCTGGCAGTGCAGCAGGGTGACGCGGTGACCTGCTTGGCGCGGGGCGACAGCGGTCCGGTGGCGGACGGCGCTGTGCTGGTGGCCGCCGATCGGCGCCAGCCCGGCGCCTACGACGGGCTGCAGGGTCGCACCTGGGACGCGGTGATCGAGGTGTCGTGGCAGCCCGGGTTCGTCCGCAGCGCCCTGGCCGCCCTCTCCGGTGGCGCCGCACACTGGACCTACATCTCCTCCCTCAACGTGTACGCCTCCCACGCCACCGTCGGTGCTGATGAGAGCGCACCGACCCTGCCGCCGACCGAGCTCGACGAGGTCACCCGGGAGCAGTACGGCTCTGCAAAGGCGGCCTGCGAGCAGGCGAGCCAGGACCTCGTCGGGGACCGGCTGCTGGTCGCTCGGGCCGGACTGATCGGCGGCCCGGGAGATCTCAGCGGCCGCTCCGGCTATTGGGTGGCCCGGTCGGCCCGCGACCAGGACGGGACGATGCTCGTCCCGGACACGCCCAACCACGCCACGTCGGTGATCGATGTGCGAGACCTTGCGGGGTGGCTGCTGGGCCGGGCGCGCGACCGCACCACCGGCGTCTACGACACCATCGGTCCGGTCGTGCCGTTTGCCGACTGGATCGCTCTGTCACGTCAGGTCGGCGGTCACCGGGGACCGCTGGAGACGGCGCCGGCGGACTGGCTGCTCGAGCGAGGCGTCAACGAGTACATGGGCCCGGAGTCCATGGCGATGTGGCTGGTCGAGGCGGGCACCGGGGGCTGGTCTACCCGGTCCGGAGCCGCTGCCCTCGCCCGCGGCTTGCAGCACCGCCCAAGAACGGCCCTGCTGGCAGACCTACTGATCTGGGAACGCGACCAAGGCCTGAACCGAGCTCGCTCTGCCGGGCAGGCCGGCGGCGTGGGCGAGCGTCGGTAACGCTCGCCCTTGCAACTGGTCGCCCGTCGTGCTGCTCATCGAGACCGTCCGACCTCGCGCGTCCAGCCGCGGGTGCGGCGTCGGGCGTCTACTCGCCCATCAGCTCCTCGGGATGATCGAGGTTGGCCGGGTCGACGCTCGGCTCGGGCTCGGACCGGCCGGAGGGCGAAGCCTGCTCCTCGTCGTCGGGCACGGCGATGTCGACGTCTCCGGTGGGCTGCGAGCGGATCGCCGGGTTTGTCATGGTGCGAAAATACCCCCGCCGGCTGTCGGCTAGGAGACCGCTGAAGATCGGCCCTTCTGGGGCTGTGTTGCTAGCCGAGAAGGGTCCAGTGCGGTCTTCTGGCGGTCAGGCCCTTGTGGGGTGCATGGGGGGCTCAGGGTTTTTCGGTTGGCTGAGGGTGCTCGATTGCCGGTGCGACTTCAGCCTCGCCT
>JAABUM010003080.1_pt1 | contig 21255 bp, 16 predicted proteins | sample 5559161 | NCBI WGS metagenome assembly JAABUM01 (sample SAMN10711868, study PRJNA513369) | rock metagenome | isolation source: Antarctica rocks | place: Antarctica: Victoria Land, Siegfried Peak nord
CGCGTTTAGAGTACCGGTACAGCCCAAGGCCGGGCCTGAGAGTCCTGCCCCTTACAGGACTTGGCGACGGATCGGCCGATCATGCTGCACGCTGCCGTAACGGCTACGTTTACGGTACATGGGTAGGATGGATTTCTTCAGATACGTGACTTATTCCGCAGTTCAATCCTGGGATCGCCCCGGTTTCGCCTCGTATAACCCGTGAAAAAGCGCTTTAAGGACGGGTGGTTCTGTACGTATAGGCTGTTTGGGCTATTGTAGAAAAACAGCACTTTGTTACTGTAGGAAAGGTGTCTCCGTATGAATCTACCGGTATATTCCACTGAGGTGAAGACGATGCTTCTTCAGGTGTATCGCGGCGATCAGCTTGCGGCGACGTTCGAGTATGGTCAGGAACCGACCTATCATGGCGGGGTCGGGCATGTCGTCAAAGAGGCGATCGAAGCAAGTCGCCTGGAGCCGCTGAACGAGTTCACCCTGATTGGTGTCCCGAACGAGTGGCTGCAATGGGTCGCCTCGATCGTCTTCCCCGCCCTCGCCTGTGGGGCCTTCGTGCGCTACAACGTTTCGCGACACTGAACATGCCCGTCGCTGTTGGCGATGGGCATGCAGTTCTCATCATGTCCAGCACAGCTCAGTAGCTCGCCCACACCGAGAACGACCCGCTATACCCCCTCCTCATCGCATCCTTGGTCCTGTTTCGGCATAGCTGATCTGTTTTTGGGACTATTTGGGCCATTGTACCAGTACGATTCGACCGTATCTACCCGTATCGATACCACTATACCCACATACGTATCACACGGTAATAGTACTGACTGATAAAACCTTTTCATCCATTCGGAGGATTCGCGCACGGTGCTTTGCGTTCTATACTGTACTTACAGCTTTCAATCCGGAAAGACTGCCGACGACTGTGACCAGTAGTATGGTTCGGCGCTTCATGTTGGGCCAGCGCGCAATAAACGACGACGCAATGATCGAGGAGCTGCCGCATAGCAAGCACATCGTGCGGCAACATCGCGCGCTCATCCAGGTGCTCGCGGCGCTCAATGCGGCACTGCCCTTGCCGGAAACGCTCGACGCGCTGCTCGGCGCGCTTGTCACCGGGATACTCCTCGATCACGCCGAACTCTCCCTGAACAACAACTCGTCGCCCCCTTCCATCGATACTCTTGTGGTGTCATCTGACACGCGACCCCCGCGCGCGGTGACGGCCACCTGGACCCTCGAATTGCCGCTCCGCCACGAGGCGCACGTCTTCGGCGCGCTCCAACTGACCCGTGCGCGCACGATGGCAGATTTCGATGCGGCGGAGCGGGCATTCATCGACGAGATCGTGCGGCAGATGGTCGTGTTGTGCGAACGCTGGCGCCACGATGAGGCGTCGCATCGCGGCGACCTGCGCGCCGAGGCGTTGCGCGAGATCGGGCGGGCACTGAGCACTGAACTCGACTTCGACCGCTTCCTCACCGTCACTCGGGAACAGGTCGCGCGCCTCGTCGAGCACGAGAGTTCGTGGCTTGCCATCTGGGACGAGCACAATGACACGCTGGATATCCGCTTCTACATGGCCGATGGCGAGCGGCTCCCAGAGATGGAGGTCCGTCTGCCGCGCGGGAAGGGCCTCGGTTGGGCGTTGATCGATGAGCGCCGCACGCTCAATGCGCCCGATTACGTCGCGGAATGTGAACGGCGTGGGCTGCGTCCGACCGGGCGTGGCGACGAGCCGCGCCTGACGACGAACCCCTGGCTCGGTGTGCCGCTGGTGATCGGCGGTCGGCTGGTCGGGGCGATGGCGCTCCAGCGGCTCGGCATGCCCTTCGGGGCGGAAGAAGTGGCGAACCTCGAAGCGCTTGCCGGGCAGATCGCCGCCGCACTCGAGAATGCCCGCCGTTACGCCGAGGTCCAGCGCCTCGCCTCCGCCGACCCGTTGACCGGGCTGGCGAATCATCGCGCCAGCCACGAACGACTCGAGGGCGAACTCCGCCAGGCCGCGCACGAGCAGCGCCCGCTGGCGGTGATCATGGCCGATCTGGATAACTTCAAGTGTTTCAATGACACCTACGGCCATCCGATCGGTGATCGCGTACTGCGCCTCGTGGCCGAAGCGTTGCGTTCGGAGTCCCGCAGCACCGATATCGTCGGGCGCTACGGTGGCGATGAATTCCTGATCGTGCTGCCCGGCGGCGATGAGGCCGCCGCCAACGCCTATATCGAGCGTGTCCGCGCGCGTGTGGACGCGCTCGACCCGCAACTCGCTGTGCCCTGCACGGTCACGCTCGCACTCACCGCCGGTGTGGCGACCTACCCCGGTGACGCACGCGCCGCGCACGATCTGATCACCCACGCCGATCAGGCGCTCTATGCGCGCAAGCAGGGGGCGCGCTGGCGTCGCCTCTCCGCCACGCTCGATGACGACGCGGCCCCCCCGCACGCCAGTCTGGAGATCATCGACGGGTTACTCGCCGCGATCGACGCTCAGGATGGCTATACCCTGGCCCATAGCGCCCTGGTCGCCGACACGGCGTTCCTCCTGGCCGAGGCGCTCGCCCTCTCCGACGAGGAAAAGAAACTCCTGCTCCTGGCAGCGCGGCTCCACGATGTCGGGAAGATCAGCCTCCCCGGCCATCTCCTGCGGAAGGCCGACGCGCTCGACGACGAGGAGCAACGGCTCGTGCGCCAGCATGTCGAGTTCAGCGCCACGATCCTGCGCGGCGTGCCGGGGCTGCAAGGGGCATTGGCCCCGATCCTGACGCACCACGAGCGCTGGGATGGGCACGGCTATCCATCGGGGCTGTGCGGCGCGGACGTGCCGTTGCTAGGGCGGATCCTCGCCATCGCCGACGCCTATGGGGCGATGACGCTCGATCGCCCCTATCGTGCCGGACTCTCGCTCCCCGAGCGCCTGATGCAATTGCGGCTCGGCGCGGGGACGCAGTTCGATCCGGCCCTCGTCGCGCAACTGTGTGTCGCACTGGGCGAACCCCACGCTGACGCGCTCAGCTACGTCTCGTAGCGAGCGCAGCGGGTCACCGCGCCCCTTGGGCCGTGCGCCCGCACAGCACGGCGTGTATCCTTGCCCGCAAGAAAGCGCCGCACGGACGGACGTGCGTGTCGGGTGGGGTATGCTGCGGCGGCGGGAGTCCCCGCCGATGTCGAGGAGAAACAGCGCGATGGACTATGCGATCCTGGGCGGTGGGGCGTTGGGGCTGGTAAGCGCGCTGCGCCTGGCACAGCACGGCGAACGTGTGACCATCTACGAGCGCGAGCCGGTGGCGGGTGGCCTGGCGTCGGGTTTTCAGATCGATGATGCGTGGCTGGAGAAGTTCTACCACCATATCTTCCGTACCGATCGCGGGATCATCCGCTTGATCGATGAACTCGGCCTGGGCGATCGCCTCCGCTGGCCGCGCCCGGCCACCGTCACCCTCTGGGAAGGGGCGATCTATCAGCTCGATTCGCCGCTGACCGTGCTCCAGTTCCCCCCGCTAACCTTCCCGCAACGGGTGCGGATGGCGGCGGCGCTCGCGTTCCTGAAGGTGGCCCCGGCTGCGCCGCTGGAAGGCAAGCTGGCGGCGGCGTGGATCCGACGCTGGATGGGCGAGGAGCCGTATCGGGTCGTCTGGGAGCCGCTGCTGCGCGGCAAGTTCGGCGCGACGCGCGAGGAGATCGCCCTGCCCTGGTTCTGGGCGCGCGTCCACGATCGCACCACCGAGCTGGGCTACCTGCGCGGCGGCTTCCAGTACGTCTACGATCGGCTGGTCGAGCGGATCACGGCGCTCGGCGGCGAGGTACGGCTTGGCGTGGCGGTCGATGAGGTGCGGCGTGCGCCCGATGGCACGCTGATCGTGCGGACGGCGGACGGCGAGCGTCGGTTCGACCGGGTGATCTCCACCCTGCCGCCCCGCCTCCTCTGCCGCCTCGTCCCCGAGCTGACCGACGAGTACCGCGCGCGCTACGATTGGGGGCGGGCCTACGGGGCGCACTGCCTGATCCTGGCGCTCGATCGCCCGCTCACCAAATCCTACTGGATGAACGTCAACGACGCCGGCTTCCCGTTTCTGGCGCTGGTCGAGCACACCAACTACATGCCGACCGGCGATTACGGCGGGCGGCACCTCCTCTATCTCGGCAACTATCGCCCGATGGACGATCCCCTCTTCCGCAAGAGCAAGGAGGAGATCGTGGCCGAGTTCCTGCCGCATCTGGCGCGGATCAACCCCGATTTCTCGCCCGCCTGGGTGATCGAGAGCTGGTCCTTCTCCGCGCCCTTCGCCCAGCCGATCGTCACGACCGACTACCAGGAGCACATCCCGCCGTTCGACACGCCGCTCCCCGGCCTCTACGAGGCGAGCATGTTCCAGGTCTACCCGCACGATCGCGGGCAGAATTACTCGGTGCTGCTGGCGGAGGAGTTGACGGCGAAGCTGCTCGCCGAACGCTGATGATGCGGCGTACCGCGCACGAAGCCCTGCACGATAGCGGACGTGCCGCCGCCGCGCCGCCCGATGAGTGGCGGCTCTTCGTGGCGATCGATGTCGGCGCGGCCGCGCGCGAGGTGCTCCGTGCGGCGCAGGCGCGGTGCCAGCGGGAGGGGTTCCCGCTGCGTCCGGTCGATCCGGCGGGCGCGCACCTGACCCTGCGCTTCCTGGGCGCGACCGATCCCGCACACGTCCCGGCGCTCGGTGCGGCGTTGCGCGCGGTCGCCGCGAACCAGACGGCGTTCGTGCTGCACACCGCCGCGCCGGGCGTGTTCCCGAACGCCGCGCGGGCGCGTGTCCTCTGGCTCGGCCTGACGGGGCCACTGGCGCGGCTGGCGGCGTTGCAGGAGGCGACCGAGGCGGCGCTGCTCGGCTGCGGCGTGCCGCGCGAGACGCGTCCCTTCGCGCCGCATCTGACGATCGGGCGGGTCGCGGATACGCCAGGGCCAACTGCCGCCCGCACCGCCGCGCTCTTGGCCGCATTGCCGGTCGTCGCCGCGCCGCTCCCGGTGACGGCGATTCACCTGCTGCGGAGCACCCTCGCTCCCGGCGGAGCGCGCTACACGACGCTGCTGACCGCGCTCCTGCGCGACCGCGCGTAGGGGAATCGTTCGCCCGGCGCGTGTGTTAACATACGTGTCGGGTGATTGGCACGCGCATCGTCGCGTGCGGTATCGTATAGCGATGAGCGAGACGGCGCGACCACGCGGGGATGGGCGATATGAGCGAGCGAAGCGGGCATCCTTTTCGACAATTTTGGTAGCGGTCGCGTCTTTTGCGACGTCCGATTTGCTAACGAACAGCACTGAATGAGCGGCAGGCATACGGGAGGAACGGGATACGATGACGGTGCAGATGGCGCCGATTCACGATCGTCTGGCGGCGATCGAGGCGCGTTTCGAGGAACTTGAGCATTTGATGGGCCTGCCGGAGACGGCGGCCCAGCCGACGAAGCTGGCCGAGTATGGCCGCGAGCGCTCCGACTCCGAGGAGGTGGTCGAGGCGTATCGCAGCCTCCGCGCGCTCGAAGCGCAGATCGGCGAGGCCGAGGCGCTGGCGCACGACACGGCGGGCGACCGCGAGATGGCCGAGTTGGCCGAGGCCGAGCTGGCTGAGTTGCGCCCGCAGCGGGACGCGATCGTGGAGCAGATCCGCACGCTGCTCGTCCCGAAAGACCCGAACGACGACAAGAACGTGATCGTCGAAATCCGTGCCGGCGCGGGCGGCGACGAGGCGGCGCTCTTCGCGGGCGAACTCTTCCGCCTCTACCAGCGGTATGCCGATAAGCAGCGCTGGAAGAGCGAGATTCTGTCGCTGAGCGAGATCGGGATCGGCGGCTTGAAGGAAGTCGTCTTCGAGGTACGCGGCAAGGGGGCCTTTAGCCACTTGCGCTTCGAGAGCGGCGTCCACCGCGTGCAGCGGATCCCGGCGACGGAGTCGAGCGGGCGTATCCACACCTCGACCGTCACGGTCGTGGTGCTGCCCGAGGCCGAGGAGGTGGACATCAAGATCGAGGAGAACGATCTGCGGATCGATGTCTACCGCTCCGGTGGCAACGGCGGACAGAGCGTGAACACGACCGATAGCGCGGTGCGGCTCACCCACATCCCGACCGGGATGGTGGTGACCTGCCAGGACGAGAAGTCGCAGTTGAAGAACAAGATCAAGGCGATGACCGTCCTCCGCTCGCGCCTCTACGATGTCGAGCAGCAGCGTCTTGCGCAGGAGCGCGGCGACGCGCGTCGCTCGCAGGTCGGCAGCGGCGACCGCAGCGAGAAGATCCGCACCTACAACTTCCCGCAGGATCGGGTGACGGACCACCGCATCAAGGTCAACCTCAGCAATCTGCCGGGGGTGATGCAGGGGGAGATCGAGCCGTTCATCCACGAGTTGCGGATGGTTGATCAGGCCGAGCGCTTGCAGCACGCGGGGCTGAACTGAGGTAACGCGCGGGGTGCGTGGCCAGTTCGGCCCGCCTGCGCGGGCTGGGGGCGACCTTCCGGCATGTTGCTGTAATGTGGTTGCGACCGACGCCCCGCCCTCTCACCACGAGGGCGGGGCGTTTGTGCGAGCGGAGAGGGTTGGATGGGCGAGACGGTTCGCGCGGCGCTGGCGGCGGCGACGGAGCGCCTGAGCGCGACGGGCAGCCTCTCGCCGCGCCTCGATGCGGAGGTGCTGCTGCGTCATCGCCTCGGCTGGGACCGCACGCGCCTCTTCATCGCCCTCCCCGATCCTTTGCCCGCCGATGCGGCGCGCGACTACGACGCCCTGATCGCGCGGCGCGCGGCGGGCGAGCCGGTGGCCTACATCGTCGGCGAGCGCGAGTTCATGGGCCTGCCATTCGAGGTGGGGCCGGGCGTGCTAGTGCCGCGCCCCGAGACCGAAGGTCTGGTCGAGTGGGTGGCAGCACGCGTTCGCGCCGAGCCCCGCTGGACGGGCGGGGCGCGGATCGTCGATGTCGGCACCGGGAGTGGCGCGATCGCCCTCACGCTGGCGACCCTCCTGCCCCATGCGTGGATCGTCGGGGTGGAGCGTTCGGCGCAGGCGCTCGACTACGCGCGCGCGAACCGGACGCGGCTCGGTTTGGCGGGGCGAGTGGGACTGGTACAGGGGGATCTGCTCGGCCCGATCGGCGCGGTCGATGTGATCGCCGCAAATCTGCCCTACCTCCGCGCCGACCAGGCGCACGACGGGATCGCCCAGGAGCCCGCAGAAGCCCTCTACGCGGGCGAGGACGGCCTCGATCTCTATAGGTACCTACTCCCCCAAGCAGCGCGTCTCCTGCGCGCTCCGAGCCTCTTCGCCGCCGAGATCGACCCCGACCAATCCGCCGCGATGGTCGCCCTTTGCCGCGCCGCCTTCGCCCATGCCACGATCACCGTCGAGCGCGATCTCGCTGGGCTGGATCGTTTTGTGGCGGTGCAGCAATCGGCATAATTGTTCACTCGGACTCACATGCAACGTTGCCCGTACTCGTGGTATCTGACCCGATCGTCATCCGGGGATCAGACTTCTGCGCTATCGCCGCATGCCTCATATGCTGTTGTAATAGCGACAGATGCGCGTTGAGTGATGAGGTAGGCAACGAATTACCGGGGTGAAGCGATGGCAGATGCTACTCGGGCAAGTGCTGACAGCATGATGAGGCGTCAGGATTGTCACGCTCCTCGGTGTGCGACGCCGCCCAAACCTCGTCGTGGTTGCGTGCCGCAGCAGGCGGACGATCAGCCCTTCCCGCGTAGCGGACCACTCGCCCGACAAATGAATCGCCCCTACAAGCAGCTGTGTGCGGCGCTCCCCTCCGACGCTGCCGAGGTCTACGCTTACGTGATCTCGACTATCGGTCGGGATAGCGAGCGATTCGTGCAATACGGCAGCGCCCCGAACTGGCAGGGCGGTGTCCTGACACTCTGTACCTGCAAGCATTGGATGCGCTCATTCGGAACGCCGGAAGATTGGTGCGGTCGTTGGATCGCCGGATTCAGCGGCGTGAAAGCGGGTGGTGGCCGTAACGCTCTCGTCTTCCTGACGCGCGTCGGTGCCGCCTATGACTCACAAGCGGCGCTCGGTGTCAGGGCGCGCAACGCGAAAGCGGCGACGCGACATCGGCACGGCGATTTCTTCGAGCCAAAGAGCGCCGGGTCCGATCCCTATCGTCCGCGCTCCTATCACACCCCTTGTCGTAACCACGATCATTTTCCTGGTCGTGGTTGGTACGGCGATATTAACTATGTGGGCACCGGTAGGCACCGGCCCGCGTTGCTTGTCGGCGAGGTGGCGCAGACCTATCTATGGGATAAACCGCGCCTGTTCTTCCCAAAGCCTATCGGAATCGGACAGCGCAAGTACACGCTCGATAACCTGCTGGCTATGCTCGCAATAAAGTGATATTGGGCCTTTACCCCACCTCGTAACTCGGGAACTTGAACCCCATCTCCTTATTCAGCAAGCCCCCTTGCCACAGCGCGGCGATGCGGCGCTTGTCGAGGCGTTCCCCGGCGAAGACCGGTGGGAGGAGGAGATCAACGGCGGTCGCTTTAGAGAACATGCCGCACGACGCAACGCCGAAGATCGGCACATCGTCCGGGGTGTAGGCGAGCCAGAAGAGACTGCCGGGATGGGCTGGTGCGCCGAAACGCGCCAACTCCGCGCCGATCGCGCCCAGCCCGCCGAGCATCGCATCGAACGGGTCGAGCGCGCTGCCACCGGTCGCGAGGAGGAGTCGCGCGCCCGCCGCCAGTTGCGCCGCGAAGGCCGCGCCGACCGCCGCCCCGTCATCGCCCACCTGATCGATCGCGATCACCGCGCCGCCGAACCAGGCGATCTTCTCGCGCAGTCGCCCGATCACTCGCTCGCGCTCACGCTCGCCAAGGCTCTCCTTGATCACCACGCCGACCGGCAGCGGCGCGAAAGAGAGGACGCGCGCGACGCCCGCCGACCCTGCGGCCAACGCCTCCGCCGCGCGCACGTTGGCCTCGCTGGCGACGAGCGGCGTGACCTTCACCCCGGCGACCACCTCGCCCTCCTCGACCGTCATGCCGTCGTAGAGGGCGAAGATCGAGATGTCATCGAGTTCGTTGAGCGCCTGGAGGGTGGCGATGTCGAAGCGGAGGAGGCCGCGCGCCGTCGCGACGAGATTGAAGCGCCCCTCGGTCGGTCCCTTGATCGCCACGCCCGCCCCCGCGACCGCCTCGGCAAGTCGCCGCGCGGCCTCCTCCTCGGGGAGATCGTCCGGTTCGAGCGCCAGGAGATGCAGCTTCCCGCTCTCGCTCGCCCGCAACGCCTCCAGGTCGTCCGCCACGATCGTGTGTCCCTTACGGAGCCGTGTCCGCCCGCCGACCGTGATGTCGTGCGCGAGGAGTTGGCCGACCACTTCGGCGTCCGAGAAGTGTTGCGGGTCGAGGGCGAGGGCTTTCATCGGCGGCTTCCTCTGTTGTCATAACGCGGTGTTGCGGGTAGTAGCGGCGCGCGGCGGTCCTTGCACGATCTACCGGACTGGTCACCGTAGCATAACGCATCCCGCGTCAGTGGTGGCTGTGGATCGCGATCAGGACGCGGTTCGTCGCGTCCACGATGATCGCCGGTTGCTGGCCGGGGATGTTGTGATCGGCCTGATCGGCGATCAGCAGCGTCCCTTGTGGTGCCCGGCTCGCCAGATCGCGTTCCAGGTTGCGCCAACTCCGCTCCAGCGCTTCGACCGGATAGCCAGCGGGCCAGGCTTCGGTCCGCCCGCGCGCGATCACGACGATCGGGATGTTCGGCAGGGCGGGGCCGATCGCGCGGACGAGGCGCGAACTCTCGTAGTAATCGAGCCCTTCGGAATTGGCCTGGCGGCCTTTCTCGAATTCGGCCTCTTGTTGCGGCGTCAGGATGCGCGCGGTCGAGGCGAAGCGATCTTCATGCACGGCATCGACCAGCACCATTCCGGCCACATCCTCCGGGTACTTGCTGGCGTAGAGGCGGATGTTCAGGCCGCCGAATGAGTGTGCGACCAGCACGTATGGTCCCTTGATAGCGGCGTTGATCAATAACTGATGGAGATCGCCGACGATCTCCAGACTGGTGCGCGGCTTCGGGATCGGATCGCTGTAGCCGAGCCCCGCGCGGTCATAGACGCAGACCCGCGTGGAGGAGCCGATCATCGGCCAGACGAGCCCCCACACTTGCGATCCGCTGTTGACCCCGGCATCCATCACCACGGTCGGCGTCCCCTCGCCGCGACAGGCGATCCAGAGGTGGCGCTCGTTGATGGCGACGAGTTCGCCGGCCACGCCGGGGAGGGCGCGCGGCGTCCCCTCGCGTGGCAGCCCCGGTTGGGTCGGCACCGCCGGCTGGATCGGGGTCGCGGCGGCGCTAGCGATCGCCGCTGGCGGTCGGGCTGGAATGAAGCGGGGCGTGCTGGGCGGCCCGGAGATGGCGATCGCGGTGGCGGTGGCGGCAAGCTCGTTCGCACGGGTGATGGTAGCCGGTGCGGCGGGGGTGTAATACCCGTTGGGTCCGCCACACGCCGCGAGGGCGAGCGTGAGGAGCGTGGCGGCGAGGAATAGGCCACGGAGCCGACGAGGCTGGCCGGTCACAGTACCTCCCGCTCGGTATCCATTCGCGCGCGGTTATCGTCAGCGAGCGGCTCTGCAAGGGGTATGCCAAAGAGCCCGTCGGCGTGCGCCGGGCAAAAGGAACGGACGGCCTTTGGGGGAAGGCCGCCCGGTGGATCGTGATGCGGGGGCATCACGGAGATGGGGTTAGTAGAGAGACGTGAGGGGCCTCGGAAAAGTTCCCTAGTGAGCGGGCGAAGTGAGCGAGCGGGCCAGTGAGCGCGTTGGGTACGGGGCGGGAGCAATGGCGTGCTCCTCCTGCTTTGCTCGTTGCTGGCCCACTGTGACCACTCGCCCACTCCGCCCACTACTCGTCCCGCCCCTCCGTGCGGCGGCGGCGGCTGTTGCGGTCCGGCTGGGTCAGGGTGGCTTCGCGCAGCGGCTCCTCGTAGCGCCACTGGTAGTAGTGCAGGCCGACGTTGCCGATCTCGACCTGCCAGCCCTCGGGATTCTGCGGGCTGTAGGTCAGGGTCCAGCGCTCGAAGACCTGGACCAGCACGTAGCGATCGACGCCGTCCAGCGTCACCTCGACCCAGAAGGGGTCGGTCAGCGGGTGGCCCGGATCGACCTGCTCCTTGTTAGTCTGTAGCTGCGCCGCCAGCGTGTGCGCCGGGTCACCGTCGGGGCTGGTGAAGAAGGTCTTGTCGTACCACCTGGCGAAGACATCGGCCACGTTATGCCCGCTTGCCACGTCGTAATTGGTCAGTAACACCTGGGCGGGGGGCAGTGCCCCGACCGGGAAGGCTTCGATCTTGCCGCCGGGCCGGAGGATCCAGGAGACCGGTACGCCCTTGTAGTCGTTCGTGCGGGTCGCCGCCTCGGTATTGGCGTCGGCGTAGGTGGGGGCCAGCTTATCCGGCAGCGGCTGCCCGAGGGCCAGCGCCCCAATATTCCGGTCGGTGTCGGTCGTCGGCCCGACGACCGGGATCTTCGCCGCCCCGATGTCGACGCTCTGCCCGTCGCCGAGATCGACCTTCCCGGTCAGCATCTCCCAGGCGAGCTTGCCGACGCTGACGAAGAACTTGCCCTTCCCGTCATCGGTCCGCTCCATGCGGCCCTTGTCCCAATACTGGACCACGCGGGTGGTGTCCTTGCCATACCCCTCCAGCAGCGAGCCGGTGAAGGGTTGCGGCCCCCAGAGCCACGACTGGCGCTGGTTCGTGTAGACCTGACTGTCGGTCGCGTTCCAGGCGGCGTCGAAGGCGGCCTTATCGGTCGGGTCGTTGTGGCTGACGAGCGCGAGGCCGGTCTTCAGCGTCTGCCCTTCCATCGGTTCGGGGCGGAGCGACGCCCAGCCGTTGTCCTGCCAGATCGACAGGGTGAAGTGCAGGTGTGCGCCGGTGGAGGTGCTGCCGGTATTGCCGACGAAGCCGATCGTCGTGCCGTGCGGCACCATCTGGTTGGTCTTCAGCCCGGCGGTGACGCGCGGGTCGTCGCGCAGGTGCATGTAGAGGGTGCGGAGGATCGTCCCCTGCGGCGAGCGGTGGTACATCTCCACCGTCCAGCCGCCCCCGGCGGTGGCGTAGACGTTGTTGATCAGACCATCGGCGGCGGCCAGCACCGGCTCGCCCTCGTCCTCTTCGGCATGTTGCCAGGTGCCCTTGTTGAAATCGACCGAGTAGTAGAGGCCGTTCGCGTCGTTGTGCTCGCCCTCGCCGTAGTACGAGCCGTCGCCGCCGACATACCAGCTCTCCCCCGCCTTGAAGGGGAGATAGAGGGGGAGCGGCGAGAGGGCATCGACGTGCCGCCCGACGATCGTCGCTTGCAGCGCATTCTCCGGCGCGGCAGTGAACGACGCCTGACCGCCGCTGGTGAGGTTGAAGTTCGGATCGGCCACGAGGCCACCAGCGTAATTGGCGGCCCAGTTGAGGATCAGCGTCACGTACCAATCGGCATTGTTGTAGGAGAACAGGGCGCGGCGCATGTCGCCGGGCGCGCCGTGATCGACGAGGTAGAAGGCGGAGGCGTAGATCGCCGACTCCGCATCCCAGATCCCCATGATCCCCAGATTCTTCCCGGTGATGCCGTCGATCTTGCTGGCGTAGGGGCGGTAGCTGCTCGGCAGGAACTGCATCATGCCGAGGGCGTGCTGGTTCTCGGTCCCCGCGAACTGCGGCAGGTAGGGGCCAATGGCGCGCGGGTCGAAGCCGGATTCCACCTTGCCGATCGCCAACAAGACTTCCTTCGGCACGCCGGTCAGCTTCGCTGCCTTCTCGAAGGTCGGGAGGAGCTGCGACGGGGCGACGGCAGGGCCGGCGGGGGGCAGCGGCACCCCCGGCGCGCTCGATGTGCCGCCACCGGGCACCTCGGCGAGCGGGCGCCGCGCCCCGGCGAAGTGCTGCTGGTAGTAGGGCTCGTTGAGGTTGCTGATCGCCGTGCCAAGCGACGAAGCGTGGATGAATCGCCCGTTGCCGAGGGCAATGCCGATATGGCTGATGCCGGGGGCGTAGGTGTTGGCGAAGAAGACGAGATCGCCTGGCCGGACATCGGCCGGTTTGACGTTAACCCCGACACCTGCCTGGTCACCGGCAACGCGCGGCAGGGTCACCCCGGCGGCCTTCTGGAAGATCCAGAGGACGAAACCGGAGCAGTCCCACCCGCCGGGGCTCTGCGCGCCCCAGACGTAGGGGACGCCGATGTACTTCTGCGCTTCGGTCACGACAGCCGTACGCCAGTCGCCATTCCCCTGCAACGCCTTGCCATCGCCGGGCATCTCCAGTGGACCGGCGGGCACCAGCGGGTCGAAGGGTAGCTCTGGACCGGCCGATGGGCTCGGGCTCGGGGAAGCGCTCGGGCTCGGCGACGGGCTCGGACTCGCCGATGGGCTCGGTGACGGCGACGCGGACGACTCGGCCGCCGGCGTTCCTGCCCGTGGCGTGCTACGGACGCCCGGCGTGGCCGCCTGTGCGCCGCTGCTCGGGGCTGCCGAGGGTCCGGCGCTCGGTGCCGCCGAAGGGGCGGCGCTCGGCGCAGCCACCGGCGACGCGACTGATGAAGGAGTCGGGGATGCTGCCACGCTGGCCTTCGGGGCGGGGGATGGCGACGCGGCGGGAGCGGCCGACGGCGCGACTGACGGTGCGACCGAGGGGGCCGTCGAGGGCTTCGGCGCAATGGTCGGCGCGGTGGTTGCGACACTCGTCGGCGCGGCCGCTGGCTTCGTGGGCGCGGTCGTGGCGGTCGGCAACGCCTGCGTCTCGACGACCGGCGTTGTCGCCGTGCGGGTGGGGAGTGCGGCGATCGGATCGGCGGTCGCCACCTCGACGGTCTCCGGGGCCGCGCTGGCCTGCCGGGTCGGCATCAGCGGGCTGAAGATCATGGCGAGTACCGCGATCACCATGAATACGCGCGAAAGTACCATCATCCTGCATTCCCTCGACTCGGCACACGTGCCATCCCGTATCGCCTGAGGTGGCCTGCCCGCACGCGGACATGGCCTACCCGCCCGCAACCCTGTGCGGCGTGTTCTCGTGAAGTGCCGTTCTTCCGGCCACCCCACTATACGTCACGATCTCGTGCTTCTGGCGGCTTGTAGTACCAATTATCCAGAGGGTCGGGTGAGATAGGACGATAGTTCCCAGTACGAAAGGCGCGTCATCGCCACGCACGCCTGCACGCCAGGCGCTTCGGTGAGGCGTGCAGGCATAATTATGCGCTCTGATGCGCTACCTGTGATATCTGGAAGATTGTGCCGGGGGCTGTCGGTGCGCTGGAGCGCGAATCGAGATGCTCGCGGGCGCGATCTGGAGGTTCGGTTCAGAAAAGCGGCGGGATACACCGGATGCGCCGTGGGAAGACTAGGAGACGTGGTCGAGGAGGGTGACCGGGTAGGTGACGCCCTCGGCGTCGAGGTAGTCGAAGAAGTCGATCCAGGCACCGAGCGCATTCTCGTCGTCGATCCCATCCTGGCGCGCGATCAGCACCGTGCGCCGGATGATCGCGGGAGTCAGGTCGGTGACCTTGATCTTCCCCATGCCGGCGAGCCGTCCGATGGCCGGGTGGATCACCACCGGGAAGAGTTCCATCGCCTCCCACTGCTCCGTCTCGCGAAGCCAGCGGGCATAGCGAAAGGCGATCGACATCAGCGAGTCGGGATTAAGCATCGATGCGGAATCCGACTGCGCCGTTACCGGACGCGTCTGTCATTCTCATCGGTTGCTCCCTATCGCGGCAACGACGATCGCGCGGTGCCCACCGATCACTGCGGTTCACCGTCCACGCCTCTGCCCCACCCCATCCACCGCCAGCACCTGGGAGTCGAATAGTACCGAGTTGTCGCCGTCCTGTCTATGGTAAGCCGCACGGTGATTTGGGCTGACGCTCCGCGCCCCTCAGCCGCCGCCGCCACGGTCGGCTTCGATCAGCGCCGCCAACCGCCTGATGATCGCCTCGGCCTCGGCCACCAGTTCCCCGACGAGCGCGCCAGCCGGGCGGATCGTCCGAATCCGGCCCACACCGGTCCCGGCCATCAGCGCGAAGAGGCGCGGATCGTCGTCGCGTTCCGCACGCCAAACCGCCTCCTGCACGGCGGCGTGTCGCGCGGCCAGGGCGTCCGGCTGGCCGTCCCATGCCGCCGTGAAGTCGTTGCGGATCGCGCGGACGCGCGCGCCGGGCCAGGGTTGCCCCCAGAGTTGATCGAACGCGGCGGTGTGGATCGTGGCATCCTGCCCGGCGGCGAGGAGCGCCCCTTTCCAGGCGGCGCTGATCGCCGCCTCCGGTGTGGCGAGGAAACGGGTGCCGATCCAGGCCCCCGCCGCCCCCTGCGCCAGCGCCGCCGTTAGCCCCGCGCCATCGACGATGCCGCCCGCCGCCAGGACCGGCACCGCGCCCGCCAGTGCGAGCACGGCTGGCAACAGTTCCGCCAGCGGCAGGAAGCCGCTGTGCCCGCCCCCTTCGGTCCCTTGCGCGATCAGCGCGTCCGCCCCGGCGGCGAGGGCGGGTGGCACCTCGTCCGGGCGCGTGACCTGCACGAGCACCAGTGCGCCCGCCGCGTGCGCGCGCGCTGTCCAGAGGCCGGGGTCGCCCCAGGAGAGGACGATGACCGGGATTCCTGCGGTGAGCGATGCGGCGAACGCGGCCTCGTCGATCCGGTCGATCACATGGTTGATCCCGAACGGTGCGTCCGGCAAGAGCGCCCGCGTCTCGCGGTAGAGGCACCGCACCTCGGCAGCGGAGCGACCCAGGCCACCATGCACGCCTAGACCCCCCGCCGCCGACACGGCGGCGACGAGGGCGGGCGAGGTGTACGTTGCCATCCCGGCCTGGCAGATCGGGTGCCGGATGCCGAGCAGCGTGCAGATCGGTGTGTGCAGCATCGGGCCGCGACCCGCCCTAGCGCGCGCTGGCGGGGAGGAATTCGAGGCAGACCGGGGCGGGGATCGTCGCCTCGCCGGTCGGGGTCAGTTCCCCGGTCACCGCATCGAGGCGGAAGACCACCACATTGTCGCTTCCCTGGTTGGCGGCCAGGAGGAAGGCCCCGGACGGATCGATCGCGAAGTTGCGCGGGGTCTTGCCGCCGGTCGGGGTGTGGCCGATCGAGGAGAGACGCCCGCTGTCCTCGTCGATCGCGAAGCCTGCCAGGCTGTCGTGCCCGCGATTCGAGCCGTAGATGAAGCGCCCCGATGGCGCGACGTGGATGTCCGCGCAGGTGCTCTCGCCGCTGAAATCGCTCGGCAGGGTCGAGACGGTCTGGAACTCCGTCAGCGTCCCGCCGTCCGCGTCCCAGTTGAAGGCGGTGATCGTCGAGGCCAGCTCGCCGATCACGTAGGCGATCGGCTTCGTCGGGTGGAACGTGAGGTGGCGCGGGCCGGTCCCCGCCGCGAGATGCCCCGCCGGACGGTGCGGCGTCAGCGTCGGCCCGGCCTCATCGAGGCGATAGATCACGATCTGATCCATGCCGAGATCGGGGCAGAGGGCGAACCGCCCGCTCGGGTCGATCGGGATCGAGTGGGCGTGCGGCCCCTGCTGGCGCTGCGGGTTGACGCTGCTGCCGCTGTGCTGATCGACGTAACTCGCCGGGGCGAGCCGCCCATCCTCGCCGATCGGCAGGAGCGCCGCGCTGCCGCTGCTGTAGTTCGCCACGGCAACCGCGCGCCCGTGCGGGGTGACCGCGATGTAGCAGGGATGGTCTCCGTGCGACGCCTCGCGGTTCAGGAAGGTCAGGTCGCCGCTCTGCGGGTCGCGCGCGAACGCGCTGACCGCGCCGCCATCGTGGCCGTCGATCCCCATCTCCTCGTTGGCGGCGAAGACGAAGCGCCCGGTCGGGTCGATCGCCAGGAAGGACGGGTTCGGCACGTCGCCGACCGTGTGCAGATGGGTCAGTGTCCCGCCCTCCGGGGCGAAGCGGTAGACATAGATCCCTTCGGAGCGCGGTCGGTCCGGCGTGGTCGGCTTGGTATAGGTGCCGATATAGAGCAGCAGTCCCTGATCGCTGGTCATCGTGACTCCCTTCCCCTCATCGCGTCCGGTCCGAGCCGGACGCCCCCATTATCGCAAAGATGGCGCGCGCCGTTTCCTCAGCGGACCGGCGTCAGGGTCAGGCGGCGGAAGGCGACCGTCGCGTCGGCCACCCCCGTCGGCGTCAGCACGAAGACGCCGACCTCGCCCGCCTGGGTGATCGTGGCATTCGTGAGCGTGAAGACGTCCACCCCATTGATCGTCAGGACGATCTTCGCGCCCTGGCAGGTGACGCGCAGGCGGTTCGTGCCATCGCCGACCTTGATCACGCTCGGGACGCCGGGCGCATCGAGCGGCCTGAGCGTGCGCTGCGTATTGTCCGCGTTGACCTGGAACATGCTGTAGCGCCCTTGCGGCGTGACATAGAAGATGTAGCGCTCGCTCGCCGCCGCCCCTTCTTTGCGCGCCTGTCGCCGGAAGACCAGGCCGTAGCCGATCGTGTCCGGCCCCGTGAGCCGGTTCGCCTCGACGTCCAGGGTGAAGTCCTGGTAGGTCTGCCCTTCCGGCGCGAAGAACGACCATTCCTGATCCTCTTCGAGGATCTGGACCTGATACTCGTCCTGGGCGCGCTGGTAGGTGCGGCGGAAGCGCCCGTCGGGGTCATCGCCGTTCTCCCAGGTCGCCCAGTTGGCCGCGTAGCCACCGATCGGCGTGGGGAGGCGCGCGGTGGTCGGCGCGACGGTCGGTCGCGGGGTGGGGATGAGCGTCGCGGCCCGCGTCGGGATCGGCGTATTGACGGTCGTGGCGGTCGGCGGGACGCTGGTGGCGGTGGGTGCGGCGGTCGCGGTCGCGGTCGGCGCGGGGGTGGCGGTGGCGGTCGGCTCGACCAGCTCCGTGACCGCGGTACTGGCCGTGGTGCCGCAACCGCTCAGGAGCAGGAATACGAGCGGCAGCGCCGCCCAGCCGCGCGCTCGCCCGCCTTCACCCCGCCGCATCGCTCAGCTCCTCACGCCGCATCAGGATCACGCCGCGCCCATGCATGGCACTATAGCATGTGCAACGTCCGATTCGAGGGGTGCATCACGCGCGTATGGCGCGCGCGCGATCCGCAGCCCTTCGCAAATTGGTGTATGATGGGCATCGTTACGGTGACACCGTAGGATTTACACGAAGTGGTGTGGGTCAGGAAGGTGGCATGGCAGAGCAATATAGCGTCCGTTACCTCGTCAGACGACTGCTCGTATTGATGTGGGCGAACCGCGCCATGACGATCATCGCGATGATCAGTATCTTGACGAGTATCGGCTTCTCGTTGGCCTTGCCGTTGCTGATCCGCGCGCTGATCAACAATGCCATCGGTGGTGGGCAGCGGCAATTGCTCTTCCAGATCGGGGTGGGCATCATCGGCGTGTCGGTCCTCTCGGCCACGTCGGCCTATATCCGCAGCGTGACGACGCAGTGGCTCGGCGAGCGGGTCTCCTACGCGCTGCGGAACCAGCTCTATCGGCATCTGGAAAACCTTTCCTTCTCTTTCTATGACACCGCACAATCGGGGCAACTCCTCTCGATCCTCACCGAGGACATCCGCAACATCCGGCGCTTCTACTCCCCCGCGCTGCGAACGATCGTCCAGACCGCCATCCTGATCGTCGGCACCGCCGCGATCATGCTGACCCTCGATCTACGGCTGGCGTTGATCGTGCTGGTGATGATCCCGATCCTGCTCGCCGTCACCCTCTCGTTCAGCGCCCGCGTGCGCCCGCGCTATCTGCGGACCCAGCGGCAATTTGGCGAGGCGATGTCGGTCTTGCAGGAGAATCTGTCCGGCACGCGGCTCGTCCGCGCGTTCGGGCGCGAGAGCTACGAGGAGACGAAGTTCGCCCAGGCCGGTGAGGTGCTTTTCGCGCGGCAGATGGAGGCCGCGCGCCTCTCCTCGCTCGCCAACGCGAACATGCCGTTCATCACCGGGGTCGGCACGGTGCTGGTGGTCGCCTATGGCGGCTGGCAGGTGCTGAATGGCGATCTCCAGGCCGGGACGCTGCTCGCTTTCTACCTCTATTTAAATCAGTTGACCGACCCGATCCGGCAGATCGGCCCGATCATGAACAACGTCGCCCTGGCGCTCGCCTCCACGGAGCGGGTCTACGAGCTGCTGGCCCGCCGCCCGCGCATCGTCGCCCCGGCGGAGCCGTATCGCCCGACGGCGGTGCGCGGCCACGTCACCTTCGAGGATGTCTCGTTCGCCTACTCGCGTGGCGGGCGCCCGATCCTGCGCGACATCGCGATCGAGGCGACGCCCGGCGCGGCGATCGGGCTGGTCGGCACGACCGGTAGCGGCAAGACGAGCATCGTGCAACTGATGGCGCGCTTCTACGAGGTCACCGGCGGCCGCGTGCTGATCGATGGGGTGGACGTGCGCGAGTGGGATCTCCCGACCCTGCGCGCCAACGTCGGCTTCGTCTCGCAGGAATCTTTCCTCTTCTCCGACTCGATCCGCGATAACATCGCCTATGGTCGCCCCGAGGCGAACGAGGCCGACGTGGAGGCGGCGGCGCGCGCGGCACAGGCGCACGACTTCATCTCGCAGTTGCCGCAGGGGTACGACACCGTCCTCGGCGAGCGCGGCGTGAACCTCTCCGGCGGCCAGAAGCAACGGCTGGCGATCGCCCGCGCGCTCCTCCTCAACCCGCGCGTCCTCGTCCTCGACGAGGCGACCTCGGCGGTCGATATGGAGACGGAGCGCGAGATCCAGCTCGCGCTCTCCACCCTGATGGCGGGGCGGACGACGTTCATTATCGCGCAGCGGGTCAGCAGCGTCATCAACGCCGATCAGATCTGCGTCCTCTCCGAGGGGCGGATCGTCGAGCGCGGCACCCACCCGCAACTCCTCGTGGCGGGGGGTATCTACCGGCAGACGTACGATCTGCAGACGCGCGACGCCGATGTGGTGGAGCGTTTGCAGGCGGATGACTGAGCCGCGGCAGCGGACGAGAGAAAGCGAGACTCTTTCGTGAAGAACCCCACCATGTCGGCGGGCACCGCCACGGCGACCGCGCCCAAGAAAGCGCCGCAATCGCTCGACGATCGCGAGAACGATCTCGGGCGCGGACTCAACCGGCAAAGCCTGCGCCGTCTCTTCGGCTATCTCTACCCCTATCGCGCCCCGGCGGCGCTCGCGCTCGTCGCGATCACCGTGCAGACCCTCGGCGAGCTGGCGTTGCCGTATCTGCTCGGGCGGGTGGTCGATAACGCGATCGCTGTGGCGGCGCGGCGCGTGCCCGGCGCACCGGTCGATGCGCGCCCGATCTTCAACGTCGTGGGCCTCTTCCTGATCAGCGTGCTGGTCGTCTTCGGCGCGCGCTGGTTCCAGGGGATCACGACGACGCGCATCGGCTACCGCGTGATCTTCGACCTCCGCTTCGCCCTCTTTCGCCACATGCAGCTCCTCGGCCTCAAGACGTTCGACCGGCTCGGCGTGGGGCGCCTGATCTCGCGGATCCAGAGCGATGTCTCGGTGCTGCAAGACCTCCTCACGGATGGGATCATCGGCCTCTTCGCCGACATGATGGTGCTGATCGGCATCATCATCGCCATGTTCTCGCTCGATCGCGAGCTGGCCATGATCACCTACGCGATCCTGCCGATCATGGTTGGCGTCGTGATGATCTGGCGACGCTACGCGATCCCGGTCTACCGGGCGATGCGCGTGGCGACGAGCCGCCTGACCGGCTATTCCGCAGAGAGCATCAGCGGGATGCGCGTGATCCAGTCGTTCCGGCGCGAGGAGGAGAACTTCGTGCGCTTCGAGCGGAACAACAAGGATGTCTATCTCAACAACACGCACGCGCTCCGCCTCAACTCGGTCCTCGCCCCGGCGGTCGAGATGCTCAGCGGTACGGCGACGATGGTCATCCTTGTCGTCGGCGGCGGGCGCGTCCTCTCAGGCGAGCTGACGATCGGCGTGCTGACCGCGTTCGTCGGCTACATCGCCCGCTTCTTCAGCCCCGTGCGGACCCTCTCCGACCGCTACAACTCGTTGCAGGCGGCGACGGTGGCGGCGGAGCGGATCTTCGAGGTATTGGACGAGCCGTTGGAGATCACCGATGGGCCGGATGCCAAGCCGCTGCCACGGATCACCGGCGAGGTCGCGTTCGAGCACGTGACCTTCGGCTACACCGATCGCCCGGTGATCCGCGATCTCAACCTGACGATCAAGCCGGGGCAGATGGTCGCCTTCGTCGGCCCGACCGGCGCGGGGAAATCGAGCATCATCAACATGGTGC
>JAABUM010003082.1_pt1 | contig 21248 bp, 40 predicted proteins | sample 5559161 | NCBI WGS metagenome assembly JAABUM01 (sample SAMN10711868, study PRJNA513369) | rock metagenome | isolation source: Antarctica rocks | place: Antarctica: Victoria Land, Siegfried Peak nord
GTCGGCAGCCTTACGGCGTACTGCAAGGCCCGCGTGATCGTCGAGGCCGCGCTGGCCGCGCAGCTGAGCCGTGCGATAGCGGCATCGGCACACTCTGCGGGCGAGCTGTGCACGCCACCGCACGTGGTGTGCCTGCCGGTACTGGGCATCGTGGACGTGGACGGCGGCGTGGAGGACTGCCTGATACACGTCGAGTGCCTGGCGCTGGCTTGAGTTGGCAGGAGGGACAGGCCAGGAGCTGGGCATATTTGTAGGAGCTTGGCATGTTTGTGAGGATTGTGACTGCCGCTGCCAGGGTTTTATGCGTCACACCACCCTCAGGTCCTGATCAGGAACGATTCAGGCGTTCAGATTTGGTCACATCAGAGTCCTCTTCAGATTTGCATATCGCACGAAGGCGTCAGCTCGTGGGAAAATGGTCGCCACTCGGCGGCGAACACGAGAGGCCTCGGCTGCGCAGCCAGATAATGCAGGATCGAGTCCTGAACCTGAAGCAGTCGAGACGCCGAAAGCTCCCCGAACGCCATGGTATCTCTGGACAGCGCCAGACTGCAAGTTCGAGCTGCATCCCGACGACGATGCAGACGTGCCCGTGCCGCTCATCTTCAAACTCTGGGTGGGTGCCATCATCGCCTACCTGGCGTGGAGCGTGTTCATCGGCCAGCCGGCGTGGCCGCCCGTCACCTATGACTGCTGATGAGGCTTCGTAGTTTCAGGTTTGACTCGCAGCCAATGCGATGGTGTGTCCTGTGTGCCTTACTGTCCGCTGCGCAATAGGCGAAGCTCATGCCATGACGCTCTCACGGCCCGTGCAGATGCAGGAAAGCTACTGCCAACGACGGGCTTGAGCTGCCTCAACCTTCACGCTGCGTGCACGCCTCTCCACTTCAGATGATTGCCGATTGAGGGGGTCAATGACGGTGAAGGTGACAAATGCTCAAGTCCGCCCAAGCCCCGTGCAGCTCAGCCCCGTGAGCCATGCTTCTCTGCGATGGATCTTCCAAAGATGCAGCAACGACTCTACTGCCGAACTCAAAAGCCGAAGCTGTGTGTTCAGGATCACTGTGAGTAAGCACGGTGCGCCTCACCAGAGAGGACGTCGCATCTGGCGTCACAAGGATGCAGACACCGAGCGCCAAGACTCAGCAGGTGCGACCATGCAGGACATCTCGCGCTAATCGCGCCATAGTGATTGGATCCTGCTTACGTCCTTGCATCTACCAGAACTCTTCAGTGTTCCGTCATGTGCTCCACCCATGCAAAAAGATTTCAATCGTGATGTTGGCAGAGCGGCTCGAATTGCACCTGCCGACCATTGCGGCGCCGCCGCCTCCGCCGGCCACTGCTGCTGCACGTCTTCGGTTTCTCGTTCACGAGATTGTGTGTAGATGGACCGACAGCACTGCTTGATGCGCGAAGGGCGGTACCTGCAGGGGCAGCCCTGGGCGCGGCTGGCGGCGTTGGCGTACCTCCTGCTGCTGCACCAGTTCCTGCTGTCCTGCGCCTCGCACCGCCACTGCAGTGTTCCTCACGTCGCCGGTCTGGGAGCTGGCGGTGGGATTGGCCAAAGTGAACGAGGATGCACCGGCCGGCGCAGTCGTGGCCAAGCAAGATCCGGTGTCATCCGCAACGTCAGTGCGTCAACCGCAATCATGACTGGACCGTGAGGCATTGGACGACAGGACTGGGGAGATTGGAGGTCTGAATATAGGAAGCTGTTCGGCGACAGTTTGGACCAATGGTGTACAGCTGAAGTGCGGGCCGGCCAAACAGCTGCTCGGGAGGTGAATGCAGCAGCGTTCAGAGGTTGTGGAACAGCTGTGCGATTGTCATGTACGGCTCCAAGATCTGAAAGTATTTTCAAGAAGGACTGACCTACTTCCAGATCTCTCCTCAAGGTGCAACCTGCTCACCTCTCATCAGATCCGTCGTGCATTGCATCACGCGCTGCCGATCTCGAAATCACACAGCGCGCCTAAACCCCCGTTTTCTTCTAGGTACCTAGGTTTTATCAATGCTTCTTAATCACGACAATCTTGCCAATACAACTGGATTCGCGTTTCAGTGACCGACAAACATACATCATCGTCCTGACGCAACTGGATGATTGAAAAGCCCCCGAACCAGTTTTGAAATACATGAGGTGCACATGCTCCACCTGGCTATTAATTGCTCACATGCCCAGCTAGACCGCTGTGGCCTCAACAGGCGGAAGAGGCAGCTTGGCCAGCGGAGCCGCAAGATTGGCCGGCATCACCGGCGCCCCGCCGCCAGACGGCAAAGCCGCCTGCGCCGCCTCCGCCCAAACCAGCGACGAGCGGAATGTGGACTTTGCCTCGTTTCGCGCGCGGGCTACATGCATTGCCTCCAGCCGCTTGAAGACCTTGGGGCGGCTGGCCAGGTAAGGCCCGCTATCGGTGTGCAGGCCCGCGCGGTAGTAGTTGGCGATGTCGAAGGGCTCCACCACCTCCCGGAAGTTATTTGCGCGCTTGGCCCACATGCCGCTGGCGAAGCGGACGGCCCCCGGCGACAGCCGCTCGGCCCACGGCAGCCACCGCAGCTGCCGCAGCACCGCCAGTTGCTCGCCCAAGCTGCGCCGCGTGCTGCTGCCGTTCCGCGGCAGCGGCGGCGTGCTGACCCCAAAGGACGCTGGCAGCTCGCCGGCGTCCATCGTGTCCAGCAAGTCACTCCAGAAGGACTTGAGGCTGTTGCGCGCCAGCTGCTCCGCCATCAAGTCCTCCACGAGCGCTGCCCGCAGCTGCCTGGATGCCAGCTGCGCTGCTGCTGCTGCGCCCGGCGCTGCGGCGGCGGCGGCCGACGGGCGGAACTGCAGCGCCTCCCATAGCTCGTGGTGCGTCACGTAGCTGTCCTTTTGCGCTCCCAGCCACCCGAGCGCCGGCTGTGCCTCCCTGCGGTAGCGCTCGTCCAGCTTGGCCAGCCGGCCCCGTTTGTCCACCTCTTGTTTCAGCAGAGCGGCGCCAGCACCGCCCACCACCACAGCGGCCGCCCAGGCCGTCCGTGCCGCCGTCACCATCTCTGGAATCTGCAAACAGTGCGGGACCATCAGTATGTGAGTAGGACGTTCAACTTTATCAGGCTCAATGCGCAGCGCGTCTTGCCATTGCGCACCTTGTTCGCCAGGCCTGTTGCCATGCCGCTACCGGCAGCGAAGCAGCGAAGCTGCGTGCATGGCAGGCTGGCGCGGCCGGCTGCCGGCAGCAGCGGGAAGAAATGTCCAGGTCTCATTGACTGGCGCAGTGTGACTGTCACGCTGGAATGTGCGGTCTGATGGTCAGATAGAGCTGCTCCTCGTCAGCTGGCCCATCAGACAACGACCGAGCTCGATTTGCCGTGCGGGAGGGAGTTCGCAGTCAGCCGGCAGAGATATCACGGAGTGCAAGCCTGGGGCCCGCAAGGCCAGCAAGATAGAGCCGCCGTACGAGCTGCGAGAAAATGTCCGGAGAAGCATTTGTAATCCGTTATCTGTCACATGACCGTCGTTGACGCGCCATGCCAGTTGAGTAGATCGCCTGATTTCTGATCTCACAAACTGAATTACCGGTTGGGTCGATTGAGGTTGGTTGCGCGTATTCTGACGGTCGCCCTGCGGTCCAGTAGCAACGGATAAGTGCAAACCGTGTCATTGAGTTCCGCCCAGACGCGGCCACGCGCAAACTTTCCTGTCTTTTCGACGTCCTGAGGTGCGAGTTTGTCTGGCTGACGACCAAGAGGACGTCCCTCACGCCTCACTATCATTAGATTAAGATGTCGCGCATCTCGTGTGCGAGCGTGTTCAAGCACATGCGAGGCTTGAGTGTCATCGGTCACGTTGCGCAATCTGCCGGAGAACATTACGCAGGGTTGATCGACCACGAGCAGCTGCACTGCTGTCCTGCACCTGTACTTTCTGCGGATGGTGCTCGATCACCGCCATACACACATTTGTCTAAAGCCTGCACGCACGACACTGCGCCTTCTGTGTAAGTGAAACGTACTACTGACCTCTCTGAAAATCTGATCGCCTGGCCGGCCGAGCAGGCTGCTGTCATGGCGGCAGCTGAGTGGCAGTGCCGCCGCAGGCGCCGTGTGTGTTCCTGGCCCACACTGGCCAGCAGAAGACGTGGCTGGACACAGTGCACACACTTCTCACGGAGAGGCACTGCCAGCGGTCATCCTGGACGAGCACTGCCTGGCCGCTGGAGGCGACTCCGCCGCCACCATGCACCTGGAACTGGAGAGGACGGACGTCGGTGCGCATGATACCAACTACTACGTGTTGTGTTTGTTGTGCACTGCTGCCTCTTGAATGTTTGTCTTAAATATCCGCAGACGTGAATATCCGCAGACTCCATCAAGTGAGTGCATTTGTGATATTTCTGTGTCCTGCACGCAGTAATGCTGGTGCTGTCGAAGGCAAGCAAGCCGCACATGAACGAGCTGGTGACCGTCATCGAGCGGCGATGCAAGCAGCAGCAGCAGCAGCAGCAGTCAGCAGCGGCAGACAGCAGCAGCACCGGCGGGCAGCAGATACGGCCGGTGTACTTCGAGGACGTCAGCATTGACGAGTGCGGCGCTGCGACAGCGTCCGCGGCAGGTACGGTAACACCGCCCGGCACTGGCGCTGCAGCAGCACGCCGAGACCTCCAGGCCGCGGGACCTCGGGCTGGAGGACCCTCGAACGCTCAGCAGCGGCTGCCTGCTGGCGCAAGAGCTGGGGGAGCTGGGGCGGCGTGCGGAGGCAGCGGAGCTGCACAAGTGTATTCTGGATATCAGGCAGCGGCTGTGGGGTTTAGAGCACCCTGGCGTGTTGAACAGTGCTGGCAGAGTCGCGAACCAGCTCAGCCACCTGGCGCAGCACGCGGTTGTCGCTGGATTGTGCCGTTATGTTTTGAGCTTTCGATTGCTCGAGGTGGGCCCAGAGCACCCAGACACGCACCGCAGTGACATCAACCACGCCAATGAGCTGGGCGAGCTGGGCCGGCATGCGGAGGCGGCTGCTCAAGCGAACATTCAGCGCCATGCAGTGGGCGGGTTGGGGCGAGAGCACCTCGATATGCTCGACGCTGGCAACAGCCTGACGAGTCAGCTGAGCGACTTGGGCCAGCATGCAGATGCGGCAGAGCTGCTCCAGCGCATCCTGGCGTCCAGGCGGCGGACACAGGGGTCGCAACATTTCGATACGCTCCGCACCGGCATGGATTATGCCAATCAACTGGGCTTGCTGGGGCGGCACGAGGAGGCAGAGGAGATGCTGCGGCAAAGTTACAACGCCATAATGCAGCGTGTGTTTGGGCCGGACCACCCCGACACGCTCAAATGCGGCAACAACCTGAGCATCCGTCTGGCTTGTTGGGGGCGGCATGTGGAGGCGGTGCAGCTGCTCTGCATCATGGCGGATGCCAGGCAGCGGGTGCCGGCGCCAGCCATCCTCGCATGCTAGGGGCGACACAATTTTGGCGGGCAACCTCGTTGTGCTGGGGAAGTATGCAGAGGCGCTCAATGTGCAGCAACATGTCCTGGGCTGCGTCCGCCCAGGGACGTGTGAATTAGCTCTGCGTCTCACGCTCTCCCGCAGCAGCAATCTGGAAGTCAGGCTGCAGAGCGTCAGGCGGCATGCGGAGGGAATAGAACTGCATGAGCGCATGCTCAAACTCAGCCAGCGGGAGCTGGGGCCCGAGGACCCCGACACGATCTCTAGGGGCGGCAATTTGGCGGATGCACGACTCTAAGCGCGCATGGCACTGTGCGCGCCCGTCCAGGAGAGCGGCGCACCGTACAGGCGCCACCATCGGCCGTTATTTGCTGCCATGCAGCGGTTGCGGCGCCCATGCCGCCTGTCAGTGACTCCGCGATACACATCCTGGCGATTCTGCTGGGTGTGCTGAAGCACGTAAAAATGGTGCTTGCGGGATGCATTGCCTTCAGATACCATGGTGTTGTGCGAGGCTTTGCTGATAGCTGAAGTACACAATCACATGTCTTTCGGATTCCATGTTGTAATTTCTTGCTGTAAACGTTTCTGACGCTTACATTATTCCACCGGAAGTTGCAACAGCTTGCTGTCACGCACAACAATCAACGGCACATCCACTTGCAAACGCATCCAGACAAAATGGCCGGCACCAAGCCGCCTTCCTGCGCCCGTCCGACCCAAGTACCAGATCAAGATGGAACATCGATATCGCGGTCGTTTGGGGCACCAGCACCAAAGGTCGACGTCGCTGCTGCAAAGGGGGCGGCTGACTCACTGCACGCCCTTCAGCAGCCCGGTGCCCTCCGCCTACGGCACATGTCGACACCAGAGTACAGCAAAACCAAACTGATAATTGACAATGTGGGTAGGGCTGATGAGGCTGGAGCCCAGCTCAGTTGGCTGTTGACCTGTTCATTAGGGCTGCGCGCTGAAGTGTCAGAGATTCCAATGGTAGACACAAGCAAACCAAGAAAAAGAATAAGACAACACATAAACTACACAACGAAACCGAAATAAAGCTGGCATACCTGGGTGACGACTGCGTAGCCCTTGCTGGTGGCAGGGAAGGGGTGCGGCCTGCCGTCCGTCAGGTGCCTCCTGTCCAGCAGCTGCTCCAGCATCTGCGGCGCAGCAGCTGGGAGACGTCAGACATGCCATACATCAAAACGATGCAGTATCACACTCCCCAGAATAGAGTCACACTCCATCACAGAGCCCCATAGCAGCATGACAGCCGGCAGGCTGTTGACTCCATCATTTTATAGTTCCTGCAATCCATCGTCATTGTAGCTTCCCTATGCACATTCCGTAGACACACAAGAATTCACAGATGCACCTTGGCGTTGACGATGCCGAATTGTGCGGCGTCAGGCAGTTTATGTGAAAGTTTGCTTTTCACAACTGCAAACGCACTCGCACCTTGTCATCAACGACACCAGACTGCGCAATGTCGGACTTGGCGTCCACGGGCGTGCGCAGCAGGGAGATGAGCTGGTCGGCGGTCAGGCCGCTAGCGGCACCGCCGTCCTTCTTCTTCTCTCCCTCGTCCAGCACGCTGCCCTTTTTTATGACCAGCTTCTCCAGCAGCAGCTTGGACCTGCGGCGGACGACATATAATTTGCAGACTTGCTTTCTCGTGCTTCCTTGCATCCATCTCCGGCATGCATTTGAAAACCGTTTGCACAGGAGCAATTGGTGCTCCCTCGTGCTGGTTCCCAGCCTCGAAGCTTCGGACACTCGCAAAACGTCCCAGCGTTTGAGCCAAATGCTGAACACACGCTGCCTGCTGTGCTGGTATGTGAGGCTTGCCGAAATGCTGCAAGGACGCACCCGGCGCGCGCGAGAAGCTTGCCCTCCACCGAGCCGGCGGTGGCGAGACGGAAGACCAGCACCGGCCGTGTCTGCCCGATGCGGTGGCACCTGTCCATGGCCTGTGCGTGGTGTGAGCAATCAGCAGCCGAGCACATGCTGCCGCAGAGGACAGGCAAAGGTCACTAGTGCGGACCAGCCACCCCAGATCAAACAGCAGAGGCCGCGGCTGACAGCGGGCATCGCAGGTGCCAACGGGAGGAGTGTCGCTGATACGACTCTTAGACGCCTCGCAAACACTGGAGCTGACCCTGCTGCCTACCTGCAGGTCCTGGTGCGGGTTCCAGTCCGAGTCGTAGATGATGCAGGTGTCCGCTGCCGTCAGGTTGATGCCCAGGCCGCCGGCTCGCGTCGACAGCAGGAACACAAACATGTTCGGGTCGCTGTTGAACGCGTTCATGCTCGCCTGCGGGGCCAGCAAAGTACGCACATTCAGCGATTGTTGTGTGCCACACCAACGGGGTCCACGCTGTGCGCTGGAGCCCTGCAAGACGATTGTCAGACTGATGCGTGTGCCCTGGCAGATTTGCATACCAGCAGTTTTGTTAACCAGGTTTAGAAAAAATGCCACACAAACTTGCAGCGGCACCTCTGGTGTGGCTCAGTGGACCAGTGCACGTGGCAACAGAGCACGGTAGCAAGGAGAGGTGAATGGTGAACAGTAAACCCGTAAGGAAGAACGATGTCCCACGTGGCGCTCCGGCCCAGGTGGTGATTGGTGCCTAACAACAAATGGGAGGAGGCAACAGGCAGCGGTGCAGGGATCGTGAATGCCCACCTGGCGCTCCTGCCAAGGGATGGAGCCATCGATGCGGGCGGGGCGGTGGCCGCGCTCCTCCAGGTACGCATGCAGCAGGTCCAGCATCTTGGTCATCTGGCTGAAGATCAGCACCTGCGGGTTTTGAGGATACCAGCGAGAGGTCAGGAAGGATGGTTGTGGCACATGCCAACCCCCAAACGCACCACACAGCGTCAGGCTGCTGGTCTCCTGGGGGGTAGCTGCTGCCCCTCCATCTCCCCAGAGCGCCTTGCCACACGCTGGCCATATTTCTGAGCGCTGTGTGGCGGCGCCCATGCTATGTGATGAGCATGCGCCTCAGCAGCGCCGCGCCGTCACACAACCGAGACAGCAGCATCCACTGGCGTCCAAAGATGTTCAAACCAGATTCCATTCGTGAATTTCCTCGGCGCATCTTGTGGCCGCCGGCGTGCAGCTTGGTGAGCAGCATGCGGTCCAGGCGCGCCATCTCGTCTGCAATCATGCGACGAGCCGAGCAGCCATCGGCTCGATGAATTGCATGTTGAGGAAGTTCCTGCGCACCTTGTGGCCGCCGGCGTGCAGCTTGGTGAGCATGCGGTCCAGGAGCGCCATCTTGCCGCAGTCGGCGATGAGCTGCGCCGCTGGCGGGTACTCCAGGTTGTCCTTCTCAAACGCCGCCGTTACCAGGTCCGGGTGGTTGGCCACCTGCAGCACCGGGCCAGGGGCATTACTGTCATGTCTCACCGCAGGGCCGCCGTCACAAGGTCTGGGAGAATGGCCACCTGCGCCCTAGTGGAGTTGAACAGGGTGACCGGCCGTGCGTTTTCGTCTGTGTGCTTGTCTGTGTGCAGGTGCCTCGCCCTGTGCCCCGCGGGGCGGCAGCGTGATTGTGCCAGCACAGTCTTTGGAGTGCCCTCTGGCCTGTGCAGCGGCTGCCAGGCAGCAGAGTCGAGGAATGACAGCAGGTGGCGTGCAGGTGGGCAGGGAGGCCATCACGGGCCACACCTTGCGCATCTGCATGAGCATGTTGTTGAGGCGGGAGACGCCCGTGCTGCTGCCCGACGCCTGGTTGAGGCTCTTGTCCTGTAGGTATGGAACACGTCACGTCAAGGTTGATGATGTAATGACCACCACCTTGCGACTGGTCCTGCACGCATCATTCCGCCTGAAACCTGGGCCGCAGCAGAGCTGTACCTGCGACGCACGAGCACACAGGACCACCGACACATAAATCTATCGTTGTGATTCAGCCTTGGCAGCGGGGGAGTGCGCACCTTCATGGTGCGCTGCAGCAGCTCTTCGTTGAGCTTTTGCTGCGCGGGCGCCATGGGCGCGTACAGCAGCACCTCCATCTTGGCGGGCAGCGACGTCTCCACGTCCGTCTTCACTCGCCGCAGCAGGAACGGCTTCAGGATGGAGTGCAGCTTCGACACCACCTGAAGCCACGAAATTTCAGAGAGCGTCAGGAGAGGCAGGCAACTCTGCTGTGCACTGGAAGAGGCACATGCGGCAGGCATCGCTGAGGTCGATGAACATTCCCACCCGCTGCTGACTGGTGTGGGGCATTGAGGCGGTATGCATCATCGGCAGGGACTTTTATCATGAGCAGCGGCATTCATGCATCCCCGGTGAGCACACGTTGTTGCGCTGCTCCTGCGCGATGATCGCGGCGTCGCCGCCGGCCTGGCCGATGCCGCCAAAGTCGAACCAGGACTGGAAGTCGTTGACGTCTGAGAACACGTCCGGCAGCAGGAAGTTGAGCAGGCTCCACAGCTCGCCCAGGTTGTTCTGCAGCGGCGTGCCTGTGGATGAGAGCACGGCATTTGTTACCTTGAAGGCCCCAAAGGCTGCAGAATGCATCTGGCTTGCAGCTGCCCTTGCTCAGGCACTGCGTACACCCCAAACCCTGCAGTCGACCTTGACTTGCACACAGAATGGCACTGCAGCACAGCAGTTGCACAAACCAACCGAACCAAGCGACCCACCTGTGAGCAGCAGCTTCTGGTCGGTGCCAATGGTGCGCAGCTCCCGCAGCAGCCGGCAGTTGTAGTTCTTCAGGCGGTGCCCCTCGTCCACGATGAGGTACTTGTACTTGTGCTGCGCCAAGAACTTGACGTCCGCGATCACGATCTCGAAGCTGGTCACGATCACCGGGAACGTGGGCACATTGCTCGGGCCTGCGGCATATCACGCAACGGTGTCGGTCAACTGCCGCGGCTGCCACCATTGCGTGGGGTATGTGTCGTGATGGTGACTAGTGCAAGGCCCACGTCAAATGATGAATTCTGCAGCCAAGGCAGCAGCCGAGTGCCACCTTCCAGACTCATCCCATGCTCGCTGGACTTTCCGTCCCTCTGCAAAACCTGTCAGAAAATGGAAAAGTGTAAACAGGGAAGAGGGTATTATGAACCGCACCTGAGAGCTGGTTGCGGCGCAGCTCGGCGCGCTCGGGCTTGCTGCCGTGGTACAGGATGACGGGCTGCTCGGGGCACCAGCGCTTGAACTCGTTCACCCAGTTGGGCAGCGTCGACAGCGGCGCCACCACTAGGAACGGCCCGTAGATCTTCTTGGTGCGCAGGTGCGACAGGAATGCGATCGTCTGCAGCTGTTGAGACATGACAGGATCGCAGTCAGGTACAGGCACGTCCAAAGACTCACGGGAGATCGCGACGCCATCCGACCTAGATTGCGCAAAGCAGCAGTCCAGGAGACAAAACGTGGCTGTGCCGTGCTGCGAGAAGCGGAGTTGCTTCCAGTGCACCGAGTACCGGAATACAGTAGGGTGAATTGAAGACCCGCAGCGATATATCATCAAAATGAAAGGGTTTTAAACAACGGACCGTCTTGCCGAGGCCCATCTGGTCGGCCAGAATGCCGTTGAGGCCGTTCTTGTGCAGTGACATGAGCCACTTGACGCCCTTGAGCTGGTATGTCCGCATCTCTCCGTTGATCAGCGGCAGCATGTCCTGCGCGCAGCCATCAGCACTGTAGTCGAGCATCCAATGGAGACATCCAAACGATTGCAGAGCAGCAGACCAATGGTGCGAGTGTGTTAGACCAGACATTGCAAGGGGTTGGTGAACGTCTGATCAACTTGCTGACCCACTCTTCTCCAGTTGCCTGTACGGCCTGCCGCAGAGCGGCTGCGGGGTGCACCTTTGTGGCTGAAGTGGGCGCCGGGGCGCCGTCAGCCTGCTTCACCTTCTTCGCGGCGGCGGCGCGGCTGCTGGTGGATTTTCGCTTGCCCTTGCGGGTCGCCTCTGCCTCCTCTGCTGCCTGCTCGCGAACCTGCATCACGATGCACACATCTGCGTGATTGGGCGCTCATCAGGAAGGCAGGCACCAGAGGTCCGACCTACAGATTTGATGTGCAGCAGACTGGATGACATGAAAGGCTTGTCGAACCACATCACACCTTGCACTGCAGCTGGCAGACAGAACGCCACGCCTTGTCTCATACTCTGTGGAGAGGCCACATATGCAAAGTTGCAGCTGACAGTGCTGCCACGGCTGTGACGCAGCTGCATGACAGGGCCTTGCACCTGCTCAGCGCTGCCCTGCAGGCCCTCGTCGAACTTCTCCAGCTGCTCCGTGAGGAACTGGGTGTACATGCCCGCCTTGGACAGCAGGTTCTCCAGATTGCGCCACGACTCCGTGTTCAGCATCTCGTCCTGCCCCTTGTCCCGCAGAGCCTGCAGCACATCAACAGCTCTAATCAGAGTGACGGTGCAGGAAAGAAGTGAAATTGTCTGACATCTTATTTGGCAGCATGCCGTGTGCGCCAGGGGAAGACTGGGGGCATGGGTGTGATGCCAGGCGGCTGCAGTAGCTGTCAGCTCAGCATGATTTGTCAAGACCCGGCTGGACAGTGCAAGTGCATCCGGCAGAAACGCAGCAGCGCACCTTGAGCGCGACCTCCCGATTGCGCTCCTCCTCCGCTTCCCGCTTCTTCCGGAGCACCTCCTCCTCTGCAATCGCCCCCTCTGGTCCTGTCGTCGCCTCATCTAGGAGCTCCTGCAATGCAAGCACGTGTAGGCGTTGGAGAACAGCATGAGACTATGGGTGTACAAAGACACAGCAGTAGAGGACGATTTGCGAGAAGCAGACCCATGCCCGTGGCAAAACCCTGATGAGGCTGAGCACTGCAGCCGGATTCAGCCAGGGCCGAAAGAGACTGCATGTGCACGCCTTGAGAGCAGCACAGGGGTGGTGCTGCACACCTGCTCGGAGATGGTCGGGTCCTGACTGTTTGTGCCCGAGGACCCGCTGGAGCCTGCAGGCGCCGCCGCGCCATTTGACTCGCGGGCACCGTTCTCGTGCGCGCCATCGGCGTGGCCGTTCTGTGCGTGGCCATTCTCCGCGGCTCCTTTCTGAGCCGCCGCGGTGGCAGCGGCGGCCTGATCCGGCTCTGCCACGTTGGAGTCCTCCTCGACCTGCTGCCGCCGGGTCTTGCGTGTCGACGGCGGCGTCGCTGTGCGTCTCCGAGCCATGACACGCTGCAGGCAAAGGCGGCAAGGCTCAGCGCAGAAATTCGAGCCCTGACGGCAGAATTCGCCGCGGCAATGCAGCATCGCACAAGGCATTCGAAGCTTGTCCACTATCCTCAGCTCCGCTATCTATACAGGGGAAGTGTCAGAGCTGTGGCTCTGCCTCAATGTCGTGAGTCAATCTGCACATGCATGTCACATTCTGCGCTGCTGCTCAGCAACGATACCGCAGCCAAGCAGCGATCAAGCAATGCATGCCCAAGCATGCTGCGCTGGCGCACGCCTTGCCACGCCGGCTGCTGGTTGAGTACGCATGGCTCGGGAGACGAAACATTCTTCAGGAGCAAATATTGGGCGCGTCCAAGGTTGCGGTAAGAAATTGATGATCGCGATAGGTTTGCATGATCCTTAAGTACCAGGTATTACGGCGCCCGCGGACTGCGTCGTCTATCCCTATTGCCCATTTCAAATTTTGGCCATTCTGATTGCCGAGCTTGCAACACTGATGAGGCGCGCCGATGCGCTTATAGCATCTGACCTGTCGTGAGGACGCACCTTTGTCATACCAGCAGTCATCCACGCTCTTATGCTGCGATGCGCCACCGATGTGGAGCCTGCGTCGCCTCTGACGCCCTCTTGCGTGCCGGCGCTCGTGTTTGGCCAACTCGCGTTCAACACGCAGCGTAAAAGATGACGCACACAGACAACCGCGTCACTCGGGAACGACTCCGAGATGGCAGGGCAAGCTCGCGCGTGGGAAGGGGCCGCTGCTACGTGGAGTCATCAGCATTGGGAAAGCGGGGGATCTTAGCGTTTATCCCCCCTGATGACCCGGCAGTCCCCGTGTGTGGCCAGATGAAAGTCATGTTACCCCTGCACAAGGAAGCGCTGCCTGAAGCGCTGCCGCAGCTCAGAGTTCAGTCATAAACGTCCAATACATCAGCGCTGTTTCGTCCGTCTGCTCTGGATCGAAGCGCTAGCTTTCAGAGAAAATTCGGAGCTGATCTGCTTCTCCCCAGGGTGCCCTAAGACTTGGCAAGTGCAGCTGCATCTGCGTGCCTCAGCCCCAGGCGTCAGTTCTCTGGGCGCCGGAGCATCCCTTGAGCTGTCGCCAGTCGCGGGAGGCCCTTCGACGGGCAATTACAGCCATACACACAGGTGGGCATCTAGGTTGAGCGACCTCACAGCTTGGCCTTGGCCACATTTGAGGGAGGCGATATCAGCGCAGCCTTTCAGGCTTGCGATCTGAGCGCTGGACTTGCCCTACTCCCAGCGTGCACTCCAATCAATGTTCGACGCGGCGCCCCCCTTTCACGGCGTCTTGGGGACTTCCTGCATCACGTTGAAGCCTTCATCATAGGTGTGCGAACAACAGGAGCACCGCACTGCCCATACTGCTACGGTGAGGGCGCTTCAATTGCTGATGCTTTCTTTGGGTGATGACGCAGGCCAGCATTCGCCGTGGGGCGCGGCGGCGAGCTCAGCCCTGGCGGACTGCCGTAGCAGCGCGCAGCCATGCACTGGCTTGTCAGCCTGCCGCTGACGCGCAACAAGGAGGACGCCTGGAACACGCTCCAACAGATCAGCACGTGCGCAGCCCTCTGCGCTCCCGCTGCGCCGCGCGCTTGGCTCCACTGCAGACAGATGCTGCATCATGTTCAAACAGCAAATACACACCAGAGATGCTGGACCCAATTTCGGATACCTGCTGGCTCCGGCATCCTCGTAAACACCGTGCTGTGATGGGTTGATGGCCCTTGCTTGCGCCGCAGATACGATGCGCCGCTCAGCGAGAACCACAAGTTCAACATCCCGGAGCTGCGCGTGGGCACGCTGGACAGCCTCATGGTGCTGAGTGACGACCTAGTGAAGGTCAACTCGCTCCTGGAGTCGGTCGTCAACAAGATCCGGCGGCAGGTGGGTGCAGTCTTGTGCTATAACGCATCCTGAGAACACGCGAATGTCAAGGCCAATAAGAGCCGGCGGCAGGTTGGCGGCGTCTGAAATGTCTTGCATCAGCAGTGGAGATCCGCACACGAGGCACACGCTGGATACCATGTTTGCGTCTGGCCTGGCACGTGCGCCGTGCTTGCTCCGTGGCAGCTTTTCATCAAGCACATCGCAGCGCGCCTAATGCAAGGGCAGGCATCAAGGGGTGGACAGCGTGGCCAGTCCGCCAATGTAGTCTGTAGTGGATCCATGGCGGATGTTTGAACTGGCGCCTGCGTCTCTGATGTGAACGATAAGGTGCTAATCAATGCTACCGCATGATATGGCCTCCCACAACAACAGCGATATTGACGCCGCTCTCGCACCCCACCCGCAGATGTTTGAGCTGGCGGTGGCGACGGACGAGAGTGAGGAGGTGCGGGTGGAGGGCATGCCGCCCGAGACATACCTGGAGCGCTTTGCCTGGGACGAGGCCAAATACCCGCCGCGGCGGCCGCTCGGCGAGACCGTTGGCGCCATCACCGACATCGTGCAGCAGCTGGAGGACGGCCTCAAGGTGCATGCTCAATGGAGCAGCAAGCTCGGTACCAGTGGTCTTCATTATCTGAGAATGGGTTGACCGTTGGCGCCATCATCGACATCGTGCAACAGCTGGAGGATGGCCTCAGCGTGGGAATCTTGAACTGAGCTGGCAGCGGTACCAGACCAGCTGTGACTTGGCCAGGTAGACAAATCACTGGCGTGGCGAACTGGGACTGCGCTGAATTTTGTGGCTGCATGTAGAGATCAGAGCTGCGCCTGTGCGCCACAGATCACCCTCCACAAGCGCGTGAACCAGGCCAGAGCTGAAAACGCGCCACCGGTAGCGTCTGGACCAGAAGCCGTGCTGTCTCATCATGCCACAGAAGTCGTCGTGCTGAGCCATCAATTCATCCGCTTACAGGTGCGAGTGAGCGAGTACAACCAGCTTAAGGGGCAGCTGGCGGCGCTGAACCGCAAGCGCACCGGCAACCTGGCGGTGCGGGAGCTCAGCAACCTGGTCAACAACGAGGTCAGTTGCCGGCAACTGTCACCTATCGTCTGAGGCATCAATCGTCCATGCCTATGTCGACTACTGTAGGAGCCTATGTCGACTAATGTGGAATGGTGCAGTCCTTCATGGCAGGAAACCTGACGTCAACGCCTTCTAGGCGACTCCTCATCAGAACTGTATTGGACCTGAACAGGATGCGGTGGCGACGGAGAACCTGACGTCGCTGTTCGTGGTGGTGCCCAAGACCAGCAAGTCCGACTGGCTGGGCAACTACGAGAAGCTGTCCGACTTTGTGGTGCGCTGCTCTTTTCCCGCCTGTGCAGAACCTGTTTCTGGACCCCTAACCCCTCCACACAAACTGGCGCCGCACGCACGGCACAAATGCCCATGTGTGCGACGCTTGCAAGGTCGCAGAGTCTGGCAGGCGCCTCGTGCAGTGGTGCAGAAGGTAGAGGAAGACGGTGCCCTCAGGAGCAAGGTGGGCGACTCCGCACTTTGACGATGTAGCCGATCAGCATGAACGACAGGCACACGCGCTGGGGAGCAGCGACACCTGTCCATTCGAAGCCGTCATCTGACGGCTGCAACATTTCCACTACGTGCAGGTGCCGCGTTCGTCGAAGGAGATCACGGAGGACAACGACTACATCCTGTATCGGGTCATCCTGTTCCGCCGCGTGGCCGACACCTTCAAGGCCGCCTGCCGCCAGGCCGGCTACCAGGTACCTTCCCGGATCCCCCACTTTAGTCAATACAGTACACCCTTGGGTTTTGGGAATGGCAGTGTGGTCGACAGCTGCACTTGGCCGCCAGCTTACGTCCAGTGACAGAATGACAGGAGGTGTCGGGCTTGCAACAGCTGTTCTGCTGGCCGAGCCGGTGCGGCCAACCACACGCTGCACGGTGGGTGCTCTCCCCACTGCATTTCATACACGCTGACTTGTGAATGCACAGGTACGGGACTACGAGGTGGACGAGGAGAAGCAGGCGCAGGATGAGGCGGGCAACAACGACCTGACCAACAGCGCCGGCGAAAAGAAGCGCCGCCTGGAGCAGTGGTCCACCACCGCCTACGGCGAGGCGCGCCCTGTTCGATCACAAGACGGTTCATGAAAAAATGATAATCGCATTGTCTCGTGCCTTTCGGGGCGGCGTGCACACCGCTGCCTGAACACACGGCGGCGGTCGCCGCAGTCGCAGCGACGCGCACCAGGCAATGCCCACTGCCTGCGCTCGTTGCGGCGTGCCTCTGAGAATGATATGCCGCGCACGCCGCCTTGCCTCCCGCAACCCCAATGTCAATGCCTCTCTGTGTCGCAGGCGTTCAGCGCGTGGATCCACGTGTGCGCCATCCGGCTGTTCGTGGAGTCCATCCTGCGGTACGGGCTGCCGCCGCAGTTCCTGGCGGTGCTCATGAAGCCGGCGCCCAAGACCGTGCCCAAGCTACGCAAGGCGCTCGCCTCAACCTTCGGCGCCAAGGGTGCGCAAATAGTTCGAATGCTGTACCTTCGCAACCCTTGCTACCAATACCGTGCTCATTCGTTTCAACTCCATCTTGGGTGACCGGGGAGCGAGTTCACACCTTGAGGGCAATTCGCCAGCGGCGTCACTGTTTCATCCATCTGGAGCAGCCATGGTTGTGCCGCGGCATTGCGCACCGTGCCGCGGCATCGCGCACTGCATGTCGCTTGTTGCCGCACAATCTGCTGATGTCGCAACGTGGCGATTGCGCAGGTCAGGGCTTCTTCGAGGGCGACGGCGACAAGAGCGGCGCGCTGCCGGCAGAAGGCGACATGTTCCCGTGCGCTTCCCTCGAACGCCTGGACTTGAATGGCAGTTTGATTGACGTCAAAATGCATTGCTTGATGCACCAGTTCTTCCTGGTGGCAATTCGCACTATTTTCTGGATCGCGGCATGCAGATTTCCTTTTGCCTACACTTGTATTTGTCTGCAAAGCAATCGTACTGCTGTTGCTTTCACAAGCTGCCAATATTTCGCTCTGACTCCTTCCGTATCCTGGATGCAGGTACGTCAGCTTCACAGTCGCGATCGACTGATGCGGCGGGATAGTGGGCGGCACTGCTCCCGCTTGCAGTGGTTGTCATGTGGGAACAAATTCGTATCGAACTGCAGACCTGGCTTCGCAATGCTGCTTGTCTCCGGCTCGCAGAAAGGAGCATGCATTGTTGCCAGATCTCAAAGGATGGACGTTGCCACGAAACCGAAACGAGAACGAAGACGGCGCTGCCCTACATGCTGCCAGCAGCGCACTCCCTTTCATCAATCTCAGGCTCCACCTGTCTTTGAAACAGCGCTAAGCTCCTGCAAAATTGTGAGCGCCGACATGGATGTCACGCATTGGACGAGCGGGCCGAACACGAACTGCGCAACTGCACATGCAAACCCGGTGTTCGGAACATCAGGGGACAGAGTTATGCATGTGCGAGGGCCATGATAATCGTCCTTGGTTGAGGAATCCTCGCACAGCAATTGTCAGTTCCGTTTCCGCTCACACCTTTCTGGCATTAGCGCTTGGCGCTTCGCGCGACCCCCAACGGAGCCGTGTCGTATTCACGGGAAAGGTTCGATGCAGGGACTGACGCGCGCGGCGCAGTCTGTGCCTGCATCACTCACCCTCCGACGCTGGGCCTTGATGTGATAGTGATTGCGTACTCTTGCATCGACAGCAACCGAGCATTGGGGGCTTCTGGCTGTGCATCAGTCCACTGATCATGGACACTGCGCAAGGGTCAGACGCGCGTCCAGATGCAGAGCAAGCATCAGATGCCTGTGCCATGTCAGAAATCAAAGAAGCGAAGCAACACCTGGATCGCATCGAGCAGCTCAAGTCAGCCGATGCGGCTCAGCAAGCTTCAGGCTCCGCCTTGGCAGAGATGCAGACATCGCTCATTGCGGTCAAAGATCGGCTCAGGGTGAGCTGCGGCAGCAGCGCGAAATGCGCTTTCCGATAGAGCATGTGTGCTAAAGAATGTTGCAAGCCGTTTGTTACAGCATATTCAATGTGCCACATGATTCGGCAAAGGCGGCACAGCAGGGTGGATGCATGCTGTTGCAGTATGAGCGAGGCAATCGGAACAACAGTTTCAACTCTCCCTTCCTGCAGGACAACCGGGACGCGTTTGAGGAGTTGGAACAGAGGGTCTGCTCAAAAACGGTCGCAGCAAAGGCGCTCGCCGGGCAGACGCGCCTCAACATCGCAATGCAGGAGCTGGCGGTGAGGCGCCGGTCATTGTGCCGCTGTCTGAATTTGGTGCCCACCCTTGGAGGGGGAGGAGGACTGCGTGAGAGCTGTTTCTATCCTAATCGCTCAGCTCATGCTGCATTGGCTGCACCAACAGGCAGGGACAGCGGCGGCGTTGCCGCATGAGGCGATCGTGGCCGCCTTCGAGCGGCAGGCCGCGAAAATGCAGGTCTGCAGAATGAAAACATACCAGAACACTGTGTGGAATCATGCAGGCCTCCAGCTGTCCCAACATGACCCTCTACGCAGTTTCCTCGCATAAATTACATCATATCCTTGCTTATCCTTGTTCGTTGCAGATAAAGTTTATTTTGGAGCACAGGCGCTGGACGCGGAGTTTCATGCCATGCGGGACCACATGGACGCGTTGCGGCGAGAAAACATCAGCCTGTCGGGCGACATGCAGCGCCTGTGCTCGGAGATCGTGCGGGTGCGGCTCGAGCTGCCGTGACAGTTAAAGAGCTGGATCAAAGACAGACAGCGATCGGCATACAGGACACCATGTCAGTCTGACTGCGCAGGCGACTTTCGTGCATTCGAGCAGGCTGTCAGCACAGAATCATCCGCAAACACAGATGCATCGAGCACATCATACTCACACCGCAGGAGACAGACATGTATGGCATAGCGGTGCAGCGCGTGCGGCACCTGCACAGCGTGCTGGACATATTCATACAGCGCGTGGCACCTGACGATGAGAAACGGGCGGCCTTTGAGGAGGCCGCGGCCGCCTTGGCGCGGGAGGCATGAGCGCCGATGGCTCAGTCCGACGACAAAACCCGGGCCACCTTTGCGGAGGCGGCGGCCACCCCTGGCGTCGGCAGCATGAGCGCGGACTGCTCAGCCTGATGACGAGACCCGGGTGGCTTTTGTGAAGGCCGCGGCGGCGCTGGCCGAGAGGTTTGAGCGCCGACGACACAGTCTGACGACGAGAACCGGGCCGCTTCTGTGGAGGCCGTGGCGGCGCTGGCCCAAGAGACTTGGGCACCGGCAGCTCGCGCACCTACACAGTAACAACCACAGAGAGTTGGTTGTCTACCCATCCCAGCTAAATTTGATTTGAGGCAGGATGAGGGTGCCGATCAAGCAGCAGTCAGCTGACGGCGGTTTTGTAGCGTACATGCCGCTATGGGCACTGACAGACATTATGACATAGATTTTTTGGCGCAGCAGCGCCTGGTCTGGAGCTGCTCCAGCAGTCGTCTACAACTACCAGTATGACAATAATATCTGGTTTGTTGTGTTTAACGCGTGCTTTGGTACGTATTCAATTGGGTCGACGTTAGAGTTCTGACCCCGCGTGGCTGCACCGTGTATGGCGCTTGGCGAATGTGACCATGTGACCATGTAGCACTTCGTATCACTAATGGCCCTCGGGGCAGAATGTCGTCTGCTATATTGTCACAACACACCGAACAAGCGTACCGCGAGCTGCACATTCTGGCCTATCTCAAATGACCTGACTGAGAAAGTGCCACAGGCAATAGAACCGGCATGCATTCTGCCACGGCGCCAGCAACACCCGGCCCTCATCCTGAGCCTCCGCCCATCTGATGTGCATTGCTGCCTTGCTGCGGTCACGGTGGAGCTGAAATTACTGCCGGTGCCTGTACTAAAGCTGTCCAAATGAATAAACTGCGCCTGCGCACTGCAATACTGCACGACAATTCGCGGCGCCGCCGCCTGTTTGTTGCGCGGCTGGTAGCAGTTCTCGTCTCCGCACCCAGCGACCACATTAAGCAGGATCCGCTCAAAGACGACGCCGCGTTCGCCCAGCTGGTCGTTCATGTTCGTCAGCAGTTGCATCAAAACACGGATACTCACAAAGTCGCGGAATCCGCATTTTCATTTCATACATTTTTCAGAAGGCCGTCATTGGGCAACATTTCATTCGGATGATTATTCTCAGGTCGTCCAGCAGCGGCATCGAAGTTGACAGGAGTAAGTCTGAAGTAAGTCAAACCAATGCAAGCAACAGGCAATTCATTGACACGGCAATTCATAGTGATCGCCGGCACCTATGAAGCATGGAGTGCCAACGCTTATGTTCAATTACTGACACAGCAATGCGGGTTTGCGCTGTGCTCACGAGTTAAAGTCTGGAGCTGGCCTTGCTTGCGATTCTAATGCTGCAAACGAAGCCTCACCAGCTGCTCAATCTCCTTGCTGAGTGGCATGTACAGTGCCCTGGGTGTGGTGGGACGTCAAGTCGTGCACGCCCGATCGCAGCGTCGGTAGTATCAGCACCTGTAGTGTGCACAGATCATCACTACCATGGTCATTGTTGCACTCGACCCCGTGCAATGAAATCGCACACCCATATTCCACAACCTGTGATGTGAACTCAAGGCTGACCGCGACACCTGGTGCATCAAGGGGTCAGGCACCTGCATGCGTGTGTATGCGCGCGCGC
>JAABUM010003083.1_pt1 | contig 21241 bp, 26 predicted proteins | sample 5559161 | NCBI WGS metagenome assembly JAABUM01 (sample SAMN10711868, study PRJNA513369) | rock metagenome | isolation source: Antarctica rocks | place: Antarctica: Victoria Land, Siegfried Peak nord
GGCTTATGTGCCCGGGTCATCGCAAAACTCACGGCTCATACGGTCGGGGTTCACCTCAATGTACGCACAAACCAGCCCTTGTTGGCGCTCAAGGCCTTCGATCTTATCTAGCACAAAGGGTTACTAGGAAGACCGTTTGGACTGTCGGCCAGACAAGAGCCGGGGCGATAGCGCCGCGCCACATCATGGACGGCGAGGTAGGAGCTGCATGGATAGGCCCGGCACGCGCTGATAGTCCATATCAGTTGTGACCAGGGTGAGGCCCCGCTCAAGGGCCGTGGCGGCAATCAGGGTATCAACGTCCCCAATCAGGCCGGGGCCATACGGGGAGCGCAAAACACGGCGCACATCAGCGTACCGCTCCACCACGGAGTAGGTCAGGGAGTACGGATAGATCTGACCAGTGTCGAGTAGCTGCCTCAGTTGATGATAACGCCGGATGAAGTCGGACATGCCGCGGATGTACTCCACGATCTCGCCAAAGGCAAGAATGCTGGTCGCCGCTTCCTGGTTGGTGATCCATGGCGATACGAGGGTGATCGCCCAGGGGCGTCCTAGCAGGTACGCGGCGAGGGGAGCCGTATCGAGCAGGTAGCGCCGCATCGGGCTACAGGTCGGTCAAGGCTGGTGTAGGCACGCTTTCGTGCCTCAGATGATCAAGCGCATCGAGCATGGCGTCGGCGTCGAGGTCGCTCCAGGCGCCGGCGAGGGCCAGAGCTTGCTGCACGGAGAGGCCACCCAGCGCCGCGTCGGCCTCGGCCTCATTGACGAAGTAGAGGACTTCCTCACGGCCATCGCGCACAACGGGGATGGCGATCAGCGGCTGATCCATCCGCGCTCGGAGACTGGTGGCGCTGGGCGTGTCGTCAGGGGTCATGAACACTCTCCTTGCGTGGGGCGGACGCCTGCCGTAGGCCTGCCTGCACCAGCCACCTGCATCCACTATAGCACACAGGACGCGGCCACTCGGGTGAAACAGCCTTGTGCTTCCACGCTCCGGCGTTGTTCATCAGCAGCCCTGCCCGTGACGAAGGCACTGGCGGCTCAGAAGGCGCCCGGACCGTGGCACTCTGTGCGCGTGGCGTTGTCACAGCGCGCTCTATCCGGCATGCGCGAGGTTGTGCCAGGTGGCCGGCCGCACGATGTCCTCGACAACAACCGGCGCCCCTGGCTCTTGGCGGACGATGAGTAGAACATGAGGAGCGGCGCCCACTCCATGCCCTGTGTCGGCAGTCGGTGGCCCGCCTCCGGCCACACCGCCAGCCAGAGCAGGCGCGGTATGGACCTGGCCCACTACACTGATTGAGGGGCCACCACGGCGTTACTGGCGTCACTGGCGGCGGTGGCTAGCCCGGCGGCGCGGCGCCGCGACGACCGCGACACGTGAAAGGGAGAACACACACATAGCGTTACCATCACGAACGCTGGGGCGCGGCGGCCTGGCCGTCTCCACCCTGGGACTGGGCTGCATGGGCATGTCTGACTTCTACAGTGGCCGCGATGAGGGTGAAGCCATCGCGACCATCCACCGCGCGCTGGACCTGGGCGTGACCTTCCTGGACACCGCCGATATGTACGGCATGGGCCAGAACGAGCAACTGGTGGGCCGGGCCATCGCGGGCCGCCGCGATGAGGTGGCGCTGGCCACCAAGTTCGGCAACGTGCGTGGCCCCGATGGCAGCTTTCAGGGGGTCAATGGCCGCCCCGACTACGTGACGCAGGCCTGTGAGGACTCACTGCGCCGCCTGGGCGTGGAGACGATTGACCTGTACTACCAGCATCGCGTGGACCCTCAGACGCCTATTGAGGAGACCGTGGGCGCCATGGCCCGCCTGGTTGAGCAGGGCAAGGTGCGCTATCTGGGCCTCTCCGAGGCGGCCCCCGAGACGATCCGCCGCGCCGCGGCCACCCACCCTATCGCCGCCCTGCAGACCGAGTATTCGCTGTGGAGCCGTGAGCCGGAGGACGAGATCCTGCCTACCTGCCGCGACCTGGGCATCGGCTTCGTGGCCTATAGTCCGCTGGGGCGGGGCTTCCTGACCGGTCAGATCACCCGCTTCGAGGACCTGGCCCCCGACGATATCCGCCGCACCCACCCCCGCTTCCAGGGCGAGAACTTTCAGAAAAACCTGGATCTGGTGAACCGCGTGCGCGCCATCGCTGCCGCCAGAGGCTGCACGCCGGGCCAGCTGGCTCTGGCCTGGCTGATCGCTCAGGGGCAGGATATCGTGCCTATCCCCGGCACAAAGCGGCGCGCCTACCTGGAGGAGAACGTCGCCGCGCTGGGGGTGACCCTGCTGCCCGACGAGCTGCGCCAGATCAATGAGGCGGCGCCCCAGGGCGCCGCCGCCGGCACGCGCTATCCCGCGCACAGCCTGAGCGCGGTCAACCGCTAGGCGGTGTCCCGGCTGCTGCCCCCCCGGCGATTAGCTGTGCGGCAGCGCCGCGCGGCGGCGCCAGGACCAGCGGAGCACCCCCACACTGCCCGCGAGGGTGAGCGCATTGATGGCCAGTTCCAGCGCCCCGCCAGCGCGCCCTGGCCCCAGATGCCATGCTCCAGATCGTAGAGCACGTCCATGCCGCACAGGTACAGGCCAGCGCCGCCCCCCGCGAGCAGCCAGAGCAGCGCCGCGGGCTGGCGGCGGGCCAGCGTCGTGGCGGCGCACAGCAGGCACAGGGCCAGCCAGGCGGCCAGTGGGAAGGACTGCTCGAACTCGACGTAGGCCGGGCGGGTGTCGCTGGCTACTAGCGAGCGGGCGGCAGACCACAGCACCCAGTAGGCCACAATCAGGCTGAGGAGAGATTGCGTCCGATAGAAGCTAACGGCCAACGCGTCGCGGACCCTGCGCGCCGTGGACCAGGGCAGCGGGGGCGCCGCCTGATCCAGCGCCAGGGCCAGCGTCTCGTCGCTGATCTCCTGCGCCCAGGGCAGAAGCGCCTGCACCTGCCGCACCCATTTCTGGGGCGCGCCCCGGGTACGCATGAGCTGCACGGCCTCCACGTTGAGCACAAACGTCGGCGCTCTGCCGCCCAGGAGGGCAGACACCCTGCTCACCCGATCCTTCGACGGCAACGTGCAGTAGGCGGTGTAGAAGGGATTACACAGCACGTGGCAGTGATAGTTCTGTCCCATGACACGGGTCGCGGTACTGTCCAGATGCTGCCATGACGTGCTCCCCAATCCCGCCCGCGGGAGGTCCTGCCGTTCCTGACAGGGCCACCTCCATGTCTCTCCTCCTCGTTATGCATCGGGCCGTCGACCTGGCTACTCTCGGTGGGACGGCCCTCGGTCCACTGCACCAAACACTGGTAGGCGCGGTCCCAGCGGTGCTGGCCCTCCGTGTGCGCCGTCGTCGTCCGCCGTACTTGCCATCGTCGCCCCATGCCCCCTCCTCCCGCATCCGTGGGATGCTAGCGGGAGGATAACCACCCTCGTCCCCCGCAGGTCTATGTGGGACAGGGTAGGTCTCTTTTCTTCGCAGCGAGGCACGAGACATGGCGCGATCAACGCCGTCTGTGCGGGAGGGGCCTCTCTTCAACGGGCAGCCCGCCCGACGGGATCGCGTCTCCCCGGACTCTGTCTCCCGGTCGCGGCGCCGCGCGCCGCCCACCCCGCGCCGCTTCGACGTCCGGGAAGCCGCCAGCGCCGCGCGTCGCGCAGCGGGCACAGGCACGCAGGCGCCCTCCTGGTCGGCCTCTGACGCAGCCATCACCATGCCCTCTTTTGCGGGACGGTATGAACGCTCCGGCGCCTGGGCGCTTAGCAGAGCGGCCCGGCCTCCAGTTCGGTGAGGACGACCTCCAGGTGGTCGATCTGCGCGGCCAGCACGGCCGCGCGCTCACCCTGCTGCCAGGCCTCGGAGCGGTCGTCGTCGTACGCCTGCATCTCGTCGCGCACAGTTTCCAGGGCCAACCGCGCCTGGGTGAGCAGCGCCTGCCAGCGTGCGCTGCTGGGGAGGGTCGGCAAGGGCGGGGCGGGCGGCAGCCCCTTGGCCTGCTGCTCCGCGCGCCGGGCCTGCACCTGGCGCGCACGGTAGGCGCGCTGCTTGGCGGCGTTGCTGGGGCATCGCGGCCTCCTTGATGCGTCACGTTACGGTTCAGTCTGTGGGACGGCATGCGGGCACGAGCGCGCACGGCAAAGTTCGCGTTGCGGTGTCGCTGGGCACGCTGCGGGTAGTGCCCGTCCCCACCGCCGCCCAGCCCCTTGACGCCCGTCCGCCCCCGCGCCATAGATCAGCCGCGTCGCTCCCCCGCCTGTCCGCTGCCTCCTCCCCCCCGTAGACGCAGGGGACGGCGCCACCAGGACAAGGTCAGGGTGCTCCATCGGGTCACACAGGCTTTGTCATTTGCGATCATACCATTGAGACCTTTTACCAGGACAGCAAGGAGCGCCTAGGCTTGGACACGTAGCGCATGCGCAGCGCCGAAGCCAGTGCACAGCAGTGGTGTCTGGTCTGCGTGGCCTACTCGTTCGCGCACCTCGCCTGCTTCCCGCCGCCACTGGAGCATAGGTCTGTCCTCCTCAAGACCATCGGGGAGGTGTGTCGCCAGCAAGCCGCCACCTTGCTCCAGAGCCTGCTTGTCCATGCCCATCAGCGCCTTCTCCACGGTGTCACCATTGAGGACGTCATGACCACCCTGTTTGCCAAGCAGCGGACCAGTGTGTGCATATGAGACCCCATCGCCCCCTCCAAAACACAACAGTCGAGTTATTACTTTGAAGATCCCTAAGCCTCCCTGTTGGGGTGTGAGCTCCGTGATCAGGGATGCCCCGCGCCGCACAACACGGCGTGAGCACGGGGGCCACACCACCGTGATCGCCCGCTGAGCAGGTGGAGCATTATGCCGCTGGTTGCTGGCGCCTGGCCTCACCGGCGCTGCCCGGCCGCCGCAACCGCGTAGCGCATACGCTACCTACGGTGGGGCCGGCGTTTGTAGCTCCTGCAGTAGCCCACGCTCTCAACCCCACTGAGTGTACCAGCCCCAGCGGTTGTGCCCAAGTACCCGCCCTGCGCCGCACTACACCGCGGCGCTAGCCCTCGGTCTCCAGGTCAGCCGGGCTGTGGGCCACGGCGGCGCGGTCGAGCAGCAGGTCCAGCGCCGCGCTGTCGGCCTGAGCTATGCGTTCCTCCAGCGCGGGGGAGAGCGCGCCAAAGCGGGCGACCGCGATGCGCCGCAGGGCGTCGCGCTTGCCCTGCTCCAGGCCGCGCTGTTTGATAGTGGTGAGATAGGGCATTGCGCGTTCCTCCTCGATCTCTTGCACATCCTGCCAGAAGGCCTGCTCCAACGCATCGGGCAGCTCCAGCAGCCAATCAATAAAGCGGTACAGGCTGAGTACGCGCTCCCAGCTGTAGCCGCCCTGATTAACAACCGGTGAGTCAGGGCTAGCTTGACCACCTGGCGCCCTGGGGCGTCGGCGTGGGTGTCCTGGGCGGCCAGGTGGGCCAGCACCACCGTGGCGAAGGGGTTGAGGCTAGCCTCCAGTCGCACGCGTTGCGCACAGGACCACAGCCAGGCTGGTGTGTCGCCGCCGACGTGCTACACTGCCAGTACTGCGTGGCGTGTAGGGGCGTCCCCCGCGCCCGCATCGTTGGCAGTATGCCCGACCCGTGTAGGCGCCCACGTCCCACGGGCCGGATTGGCGCTCCTACTAAGGGGCTCCCTGTGCAAAGGGTGGAGGGGCGTCCCCCGCGCCCGGAGTACAGGAGGAGGGACTAGGCATGGCCGGGCGGCGGATCGTGGCCCTGGGCGGCGGTGGGTTCTCCATGGAGCCGGACAACCCTCTGCTGGACGACTATATCCTGGGCCTGTGCGGGCGCGACCAGCCGCGGGTGTGCTTCCTGCCCACCGCCTCGGGCGACGACGCTGGCTACGCCACGCGCTTCTACACCGCCTTTGGCCGGCGTGGCTGCCGCGTCGCCCACCTGCCCCTCTTTCAGCGCCAGGATGCTGACCCCCGCGCCTTCCTGCTGGACCAGGACGTTGTGTACGTGGGCGGCGGCAACACGGCTAACATGCTGGCCATCTGGCGCGTTCATGGGGTGGATCAGGCCCTGCGCGCCGCCTGGGAGGCCGGCGTGGTGCTATGCGGACTCAGCGCTGGCTCGCTGTGCTGGTTTGAGAGCGGCGTGACCGACTCGTTTGGCCTGCCCCTGACCCCCCTGCACGGTGCCCTGGGCTTCCTGCCAGGCAGCCACTGCCCCCACTACGATGGCGAGCCTGGCCGCCGGCCTACCTATCAGCGCTGCGTGGCCGCCGGCCTGCTGCCCCCCGGTATGGCCGCCGACGACGGCTGCGCCCTGCACTTCCAGGACACCCAGCTAACCGCCGTCGTGGCCTCCCGCCCCACCGCCCAGGCCTACCGCGTCGAACGCGACCCCGATGGCAGCGCCACCGAGACGCCCCTGCCCGCCCGCTACCTGGGCTAACCCCCTCTCCAGTCCTGATCATGATTCATAGTTCGGAGGTAGAACCCATGCACACCATGCCCCTCGACCAAACGGGCGCGCTCTCGCGCCTGCACACGCGCCAGGCCCATGGCGGCCTCACCGAGGACGGGGTGATCACGGTGACCGACGGTGGCCGGCCCGTTCTTGCCGTACTGTCCTTGCAGGCCTATGAATCGCTCATGGAGACCCTGGAGGTCCAGAGCGATCCCCAGGCCATGGCGGCCATCCGCGCGAGCAAGGACGACATCGCCGCTGGCCGAGGCGTCCCGCTGGAGCAAGCCTTCGCCGATCTCGGGTGGACATGACCGAGACATGGCAGGTGATCATCTGATCGCTCACGACTGCCCCTGCGCGTGCGTGCCGCCTCCACGACCGACCACGTGACTCCTCTAGCGCCCGCGTTGGGCACGCTTGCTGGAGCGGCGCTCCTCGGTGATCCGCCACAGCACGGCGGCCAGACTCTGGGCCATCTCGTCGTCTGGCCCTGCGGCTTTCAACCGTTGGCGGGCTTCCGCGTACACGGCGTCGTCGGCGCGATCCCCGATCACGTACACGGTAGCTACTGTCTCATCGGGATTCATGCGGAAGAGAATGCGCCAAGCACGATCGCCCACCACGATCTTGCGCCAGCCCGTGAGCTCACGGCCCAGGGGCAGACCTGCCGCCGCGCCCTCTTGCTCCAGCCGCAATAGCTTCTTTAGAATCAGCGGAAACACCTCATGCTGGCGGTAGCTCAGCAGGTCCTCCACCGCGTCGGCGGTACACTCAACCCGCACAGGCATGAGCGCTCCCTCTACCCCTCGACGTTGGCGAGCTCCTCACGGGTATAACCCAGGTGGCCCAACAGCTCATCCAGAGCGGTGCGTCCACCCGTGTCGGTCCGGGCGCGCGCCGTCACCAGCGCAAGGTCGGCCAGATCGTCCTCAAGCCGCTGCATGCGCTCCAGGCGATGCATGCTCACCACCACGGCGACAGGCTGATTGTTGCGCACGATCACCGGCTCCCGGCCGCCCTCCACATCGCGCAGCAAACCCGAGATGCCCCGCCGCGTTGCCTCTGAAACCGAGACCAGATCATCAGAGTCTATGACAGCCATCAGCGTCCCCCATTTGGATCATCTATCAATTCTACATAGGATTGTGTGGTATAACTGGCGACCTGTCAAGGCAGGTGTAGGCTCCACGATGATCGCTCAACCCACATAACCGCCATAGTGCTACACTGCGGGTGTGATCCTGCATCTCATCCTGACCTACCTGCCGCTGGCCATCGCCCTCGCCTTTGGCCTGGCCTGGTGGCTGCGCCGCCGTTTCAGCGGTCATGATCGCGGCAACGGGCCGCCCGGTCAGGACTAGCGCCTGCCCGGCTTGTCCCTGTCTCAGCGGGCGAAGGCGCGGAACGGGTTGGCCCGGGTCAGCAGGTCCACGGTGTCCTGGTCCACCCCGGCGGCGCATAGCGCGGGCAACAGCGTCTCGCTCAGGTAGGTATAGGGCTGGGGCGCGCCGCCGCCGGGCAGCGCCGGGTCGTACCAGCCGCGGTCGTGGCTGAGCAGCAGGTGGTCGCCCAGACCGGCGTCCAGGACACGCCCGATGCGGGCCACCCACGCGGCGGCGGATACCTCCGGCGCGCCCAGCGCATCGTACTCGATCCAGGCTCCCCGCCGCGCCGCAGACAGATGCAGGGCCATATCTGGCTCGGCCTGCGTGTGGATCCAGATGAACCGCTCGGCGGGGTGACCAGCCCGCTCCAGGATGTCCAGTTGATCGAGCGCCACCGGCCCGCGCAGCGTGTGGCTGCCGATCACCGCCCCCGTGGCCGCCGCCGCCCCCGCCGCCGCGCGCAGGATTCTGGCCTCTACCGGGGTGACTCCCTCGTCGCTGGCGCTGAGTTTGATCCAGCCGGCCTGTACACCCGTGCCCTCCACGTCGCCCTGTAGCTCCCCCAGCATCCAGTCGCGTAACTCCTCCACGCTGGCGTCGTAGGCCCAGCGCGGCACCCAGGGCTCGTGGTAGATGCCCGTAGGGGCCAGGATGGGGCAGCCCGTCTCCTGGGAGAGGCGGCGCAGTGCGTCCACCCGCCGGCCCACGCCCACCGGCGTACAATCCACGATAGCTGTCACGCCCAGCGCCTGAGCCTGGCGCACCTGGGGGGCCATTAGGGCCACCACATCGGCCGCGTCGGCTCGGCCATGCTCCGGGTGGTCCGGCGTGCGGAAATCCACAAACACATGCTCGTGGGGCAGGATCAGCCCCACCTGCGCCGCCGTTCGTGGCCCCAGCGTGGTGATCAGGCGCCCCATACCATGATCTCCGCTCCATTCCACCCTAGGTGTGGCCCCCATGGCCTGCTCACCCCCTGCTCCGCCCAGCAGTATAGCGCACCAGGCGAACAGCAGGCGCGCCGCGGGAGAGTGCCGACGCCCCCGGCCAGAGCGCGTCTCCCTCAGGCGCCGGGCGCCACCCGATCAGGGTGTCTCGCCGTGCAGCCGGCGCAGTTCGACCTCCAGAGCGGCGGCGCGCCCCTCGGCCTGCTGGCGTAGCCGCTCGGCCTCCTGGCGTTGGCGCTCGGCCTGAGCCTGGGCCGCCTCAGCCTCCTGCCGGCGCAGCGCCTCTTCGTACTCCCGGCGTTCGGCCTCCTGGCGTCGGCGGGCTTCCTCCCGCAGCGCCGCCTCTGCTTGTTGGCGCAGCACGCTGTGCTCGTGTCCGGTGGACACCGCCACTCCCTCGGGCGTGTACACCCGCGCCAGCAGCCCCTGCACCCCCAGGGCGAAGCCCCACGCGCTGTGCCACCGTCCATCCGCCTCGGGCAGCCACGGCGTCAGCGTGCCTCCCCCCTCAGGGCTCAGCCGCCAGGCCACCACCCGTTGGCCGCCCAGCAGACCTTCCCCCCGATGTCCGCCACCAGGTACTCAGCCACCCCGCCCAGCGCGTAGGAGCGCGCCTTGGCCCCCACGTCGTTGCCCACCGTCGTGCGGCTGGCGATCTCCACCACCAGGTGCGGCGGGCCATAGGCGGCCAGCGTCACCTCGGTGAGGCCGGTGGGCAGTGCGCGGGGGTGGACCACCACGTCGGGCTTGGGCGCGTACGGCTCACCGTGGGGCTGGGGGAAGCCCCGAAAGCCCAGGTTGCGCCCCACATCCCAGGTGTGCTTGTGAGTGCGGCGCAACTCTTCGAGCATGTCGGCTAGCGTGCTGATGGCCTTCTGGTGCAGGGGTGTGCCCACCACGCTCTCCTCGGTGTCATCCAGCAGGAGTGTCCCCCCCGCCACCGGCCCCCGTCGTTGCGCTACCATGTCTCGCGCCTCCTTGCTTGCCGCCACCAGCTGCTAGGGCCAGTGTACCACGGATGCGTCGGAGTGTCGCACTGTGGACAATAAGGTAACATTTATCACCAATATGGGTGATATTATAGAGATATGGAGTGGGCGAGGCAAGGGGCGACCAGGGGAGGAGGGGGCGATGGACCGCACGAACAACCGGCCAGGGCGGCCAGGCAAGCAGGCGCCGCTACCGGCGGGGCACGAGCGGCGGTTGCACGCCGAGGGTAGCCGGGGGTGGGACTGCGATGGGATGCTGGTGAACGGGGTAGACCAGTGGGCCGTGGTGCGCGCGGGGATGGCGCGCGAGGCGGGGGCGGCCCCGGAGTGCCATAGCGGCCGTGATGTGGCCCGGCTAGCGCGCCAGCTTTCGAGCGCGGGAGACACACGGGGCGCCGGGGCGTAAGGGACGCGTTTGCGCGGGGGGACGCGGGGAAAGGGGTAGTGGACGATGCGGACATCTCCCTCGGGGGCGTATACCACGGCGGTGGGGGCGGCGGGCGTGGGGGCGTCGCGGCCCGATGTGCGCCTGGAGATCCTGGACACGCGGCAGCACTACGCGCTGCTGGGGAGGCCCAGTGCGAACACGGGGCGCAACGCGGCGCTACTGAGCCAGGGCACGGACGTGATCCAGGCCTACTGTGATATGGGCGTGCCGGGCAAGATCTATAGGCGGCGCACCCTCGCCGCGGCGATCCTGACCGGGGCCTCGTGGACGGCGGCCTATACGCTGGTGGATAGCAACGCCTTTGCCTTTGCGGGGGTGGCGCTGGCCCTGCTGAGCGATCGGATCCGGCTGTACTGGCAGGACGCCACCACCTTTGCGGTGCGCTACAGCGAGAGCCTGGACGATGGGGCGACCTGGAGCGCGGCGGCCACGGCCTTTGCCCTGGGCGCGCCCTGCCGGGGCATTGGGGGAGACAGCGGCGTGGCGGTGGGGGCCGCCCTGCTGTTCGTGGTCTACGATGTGGCGGGGCCAGCGCAGCGGGTGGCCGTGGTGACGCCGGGGCCGGGCCTGGTGGACTGGACCAATGGGGACGCTTACCAGATTGTGGGCATTGCCGCGCTGCGGGATGTGGGGGCGGTGTACCGGGTGGCCGTGGCAGTGCAGCGAGTGGCCGGTGGCCCGACTCTGCTGCAGACCTGCACGTACACGCCGGGCACGGGCTGGAGCGCTCTGGCCGAGGTGGCGGGGGTGGACACCAGCACGGGGATCACCCTGGGCTACCCCGAGCTGAGCTTCATTAACGGTCAGGTGGCTTTGACCTTTGAGACGACCGACGCGGGCACCTACACCGGGCTGCCGACCAAGGGGGTGGCCCGCCTCAGCACGGGGGACTACACGCACTGGGGTGACGCGGCGGTGGACAGCCACACGTTTGCCTGGGGGGCCTGCTGGCTGCAGCACCCCGTGGCCGGCTACCTGCTGCTTTCGGGGGATACGCCGCTACGGGCGCCGATCTACTACGCAGGCACGCCCACCATGTTCTACGACGCCACGGGGGACGTGCTGCACCTCCAGAGGGCACAGCGCGATGGTCACCCGGCAATGCTGAGCGTGACGCTGGACAACAGCGCGGGGACGTATGCCCTGGGGACGGGTCTGACCCCGCTGGGGCGCAACGTGGCCCTGCGGCTCTCCAAGGGCTACGTGTTGCCGGGAGGGAACCCGGGGGACGCTGGGAACCTGCTGTACACGGGGGTGTTCTATGTGGACCGCTGGACCTACCACCGCACGGCGGATACGAGCACGGTGGTGGTGGTGGCGCGGGACCTGGCCAAGCGGCTGGAGCGGCAGAGCCGGGACGCGCTGGCCTATGCGAACGTGAGCTTGAGCTACCTGGCGCAAGAGATGGCCACGCGGGGCGGGGCGGGGGCTCCGGTGATCCCTGGGGCCACGCCGCAAGCGCAGTTCCCCGAGGTGATCGCGGCATACCAGCTGGCGGCGGGGCACACCTGGAGCCAGGGCATGACCCGGCTGGGCGCGCTGATGGGCTTCAGTTGGGCCGCGCAGGTGGTGGTGGTGGGCACGCTGCTGCCGGGGGGCGGCGTGGCGGGGGCAGGGCAGGCCGGCACGGACCAGCTGGTACTGAAGGAGAAAGCGGCGGGCGAGGCCAGCGTGTGGAGCTACGCGGCTGAGCCGGCGGGCCTGACCGTGCTGGAGGATGACCTGAGGGCCAACCATGTGATTACCTACGGCAAGATCGTGGTGACCACGCCGGGGACGGCCCCAGGGACGGCCTACGTGGGTGAGGCGTGGGACTACGCGAACCAGGCGCAAGTGGGCGAGGAGCGGTACCGGCATGTGGTAGATCGGCTGCTGGGCAGCACGGCGCAGGCGGGCAAGCGGGCGGCGCTGGAGCTGCTAGGGGAGCAACGGGCGGCAGTAGCGGGGACGGTGATCGTGCCGGGCAACCCGCTGCTGGAGCTGTGGGACGTGATCAGCCTGAGCGATAGCAAGGTGTCGGCGAGCAGCGTGCTGGTGCGCATCGCGGGGCTGCACCAGGTCTACGATCGGCTGCGGGCGATCAACGACCTGACCCTGACCCTGGAAGGGGTGTGAGCTGTGGCCAGCGGTGAAAGGGGTTCAACAGGGCAGGTGACGCGGGGGGACCTGGCGCGTTCTGGTCTGCGGCGGGCGATGGGCGACGTGGGGGTGTTCAGCGCCCTGGCGGCGGGTGGGGGGGGACCGGGCAGCGGGGGCCTGCGGCCGTACCAGGCGGAGGTGAGCCGGGCGATTGTGGGCGCGCTACGGGCAGGGGAGGGGGCGACGATCACCTGCATGATGGCCCGGCAGATGGGCAAGAATGAGCTGAGCGCGCGGGTGGAGGCGTACCTGCTGGCGCTGTACGCGGGGGTGGGGGGGCAGCTCGTCAAGGCGGCGCCCACGTTCCGGCCCCAGCTGATCACCAGCAAGCAGCGGCTGGAGTACTGTCTGATGACCAACCCCCTGACGGCGGGGCGCTGGAGTGGGGAGCAGGGGTACGGCATCCGGCTGGGCCTGGCGCGCTGCCTATTCTTCTCGGCGGACCCCAGCGCGAAGGTGGTGGGGGGCACGGCCAGCCTGCTGCTGGAGGTAGACGAAGCGCAGGACGTGCAGCCTGAGCTGTATGGGCGGGTGTTCCGGCCGATGGCGGCCAGCACCAACGCGCCCACGGTGCTCTATGGCACGGCCTGGACGGAGACCAGCCTGCTGGAGACGCAGCGCCAGGAGAACAAAGAGCATGACCGGGGCCTGGGGAGTGGGGAGCAGCGGCGGCACTACGAGTACCCCTGGACGGTGCTGGCGGCGACCAACCCGGCGTATGGGCGGTTTGTGCGGGGGGAGATCGCGCGGCTGGGGGCGGACCACCCGATCATCAGGACACAGTACGAGCTGTGCGCGGTGACCGGTCTGGGCCGGTTCCTCAGCCTGGAGCAGAAGCGGACGCTGCAGGGGGGGCACAGCCGGCAGGCCGGGGCCACCGAGGGTGAGGTCTACGTGGCGGGGATCGACGTGGCCGGTGAGGATGAGCAGGCCGCCGACGCGGTGCTGCGCAGCCTAAAGCCACGCAAGGACAGCACGGTGGTGACGGTGGGCCGGGTGAGCTGGGAACGTGAGGATGGTGAGCCCAGCGTCGAGGTGGTGGAGCACGTGTGGTGGACCGGCAAGGCCCAACCGGACCAATACACCGAGCTGCACCACCTGCTGCGCGAGGTATGGGGGGTGCGGCGGGTGGCCGTGGACGCCACGGGGGTGGGCGCGGGGCTGGCCGGGTGGCTGGTGCGCGCGCTAGGCGAGGAGGTGGTAGAGGCGGTCACGTTCAGCGCGCCGGTCAAGAGCGCGCTGGCCTACACGCTGCTGGGGCAGGTCAATAGCGGGCGCATGACCATGTACCGGGGCGATGGCAGCGTGGAGTACCAGGAGTTCTGGCGGGAGGCGGGGCAATGCCAGTACGAGCTGCGGGGGGCGGAGCAGATGCGCTTCTACGTGCCCGAGGAAGAGGGGCACGACGACTTTGTTGTGAGCCTGGCGTTGTGCGCCCACGCGGCGACGGGGGGCAAGCCGGTGGCAGTGGGCGGGGTGGTGCGGCCCCGCCAACTGGTCTGGTGAGGGCGCGCTGATGGCGCCCATGAAGCCTGCTGATCGCCTGGCCCGGCCTGAGCCGCCGGGGCCGAGGACGTCGGCCGTGCGCACCAATGGCCGGCCACGAACGGGGGGGCCCAAGACGCCGGAGGGCAAGGCGCGGGTCAGCAGGAATAAGATCAAGCACGGCTTGACGGCGTTGACCGATCAGCTGATCCCGGGCGAAGTGCAGGCGGACTGGGAGGCGTTTCGGGCAGAGTTCCGCACGCATCTGGCGCCGTCCGGCCCGGTTGAGGCTATGCTTGTGGATCGGGTGGCCATGCTGTTCTGGAGGCTCCAGCGTGTGGGCCGTGTGGAGGCTGGGCTGTACACGTGGGGCCTGGAGGGGGCGGAGATGGCCAAGGGCTGCCCACAGGGCCTCATCGCTGAGGTTTGGTAACTCGGTAACGAGAGCACAATGATCTGGCTTGAGGTCAGCCAGGACGGGGGGCAGGTTGCCCCGAATAGTCTGGTAGATCACCTCGGCCAAAGGCCGCCGAGTCAGCGCCGCCACCTCCGTTAGCCGCTGATAGATGTCCTCCGGCAACTCGATAGGGACGGCCTGGGTGGTCACTACTGTCTCCTCCCACCGACGCTCTGAGGCTGAAGACGGCCGCACTCAGAAACGATGACAGCCGGCAGCCTAGTTGTGGTTACTGGCCGGGGCGCATGGCTCCTACTCCACGCGGCTCCCTTATGCTCTAGTATGGTAGTGTGATCCTCCAATAGGCAAACCCGAGCGATAGGCAATCGTCCCGGGGCTGCCACGGCCACTCGGCGGTTGGGCCAGCCGCTCTCCAGCAGCGTTGCGCTGTCATGCCGAGGCTGGTTGGACAGCCATCCGGTGGTTCCCGTAGACTGGGCATGTGATCCAGGCAGGGCCTGAGCACATGGCGCGGGGGCCGGGGCGCGTGGTAGATAAGGGGGGCGGGGGTGAACCTGCTGGTCACCGGGGGGGCAGGCTTTATCGGCTCCAACTTTGTGCGCTACTGGCTGGAGCGCTACCCGCATGATCGGGTGCTCAACCTGGATCTGCTGACCTACGCCGGCAATCCGCGCAACCTGGACGATGTGGCCACTGCCGCCGGGGAACGCTACGCCTTTGTGCGTGGGGACATCGGCAACGTGGACCTGGTGGAGCATCTGCTGGGGCAGTACCGCATTGAGGCGGTGGTCAACTTCGCCGCCGAGAGCCACAACAGCCGGGCCGTGCTGGACCCAGCGGCTTTCCTGCGCACCAACGTGCTGGGCACGCAGGGGCTGCTGGAAGCCTGCCGACGCCACGGCACGGCGCGCGTGCATCACGTGAGCACCTGCGAGGTGTTCGGCGATTTGGCCCTGGATAGCACGGATAGCTTCAGCGAGGAGCGCCCCTATCGCCCGCGCACGCCCTACAGCGCGGCCAAGGCGGGCGGCGACCTGGTGGCGCGCAGCTACTACGAGACCTTTGGCCTGCCGGTGACCATCTCCACCTGCGCCAACAACTATGGACCCTACCAGTTCCCCGAGAAGCTGATCCCCCTGTTCACCACCAACGCGCTTGATGGTCAGCCCCTGCCACTCTATCGTAGCTCGGCCAACCGGCGCGAGTGGCTGTATGTGACCGACCACTGCCGGGCCATTGACGCGATCCTCAGGCAGGGCCAACCTGGCCAGCTGTACAACATCGGCAGCGGCGTGGAGCAGAGCATCGAGCAGATCGCCGACTGTATCCTGGCCTTGCTGGACAGGCCGGTCAGCCTGAAGACCTATGTGGCCGACCGGCCAGGGCACGACCGCCGCTATCTGCTCAACAGCGGCAGGGTGCGGCGCGACCTTGGCTGGGCTCCCCAGGTAGGCTTTGAGGAGGGCATGCGCCGCACCGTGCAGTGGTACAGGGAGCACGCGGCGTGGTGGCGCCCGCTCAAGGAGCGGCCCGGTGTAGTCGAGGGCGCCTGGCAGCCCCTAACCACGCGCTGACGACAAGCGGCAAGGAAGAGAGCCGTATCTTACCTGACTGACCGACCCGGCCGCTCGTGTCCTGACGCATGAGTTAACCCTATGCTGCTCGACGTCGGCGACACACCAGGGCGCAACCGCTCCATCTGGCGCATGACCCTGGACGTCCGATCGGGCGTACGGATAGGGATCACATACACTGGTATGCCGGCCTCAATCTGTAGTTCAAGTTCGCGCTCAATCGTCAGGTCTGTTACGACGTCGGGATCATCAAGATCAACCATAGCCGTGATATATGTGCTCCACGGATCATCCTGACCCGGTCCCAGGGCATAGGAGGCGTCCGGGTAGTGAGCACGGATCAGCCCGATCAATTCGTTAACGGCTTGCTGTCGCCGCGGCCCCAGTGTGTGCGGTTGCGCATTGCTCATTGGGCTGTTCCTCCTCGGCTCTGAACCGCGCGGACAAAGCCCCGCGTCCGTCCCAGCGCACGAGCGGCTTGCGCCTCGCTGATAACATCATAGGTGTGATCCGCCGCTGCCCTCTTCAGGTAAGGGCATTGGTCACAGGTTAAGGAAGATGAGGCCTTGTCAAGGGTGCGTGGGAGCCAGAGAGGCCCTACACTGAAGGCATGAGCACCTCTCTCCCCCTCTCCAAAAGCAAGAAGCCGAGTTCTGTCCGCCATACCCGAGCCATCGCCCGCGACCGCAGCAAGCGTCCCGTGGTCGCACCGCCCGATGCACAGGTGTGCGCACGGATGACGGAGCTGATCCATCCGCTGACGTTCTCGCAGGCGGCCCACGACCACGATCTCGGCCTGCGGGAGCGGGTCTTAACCCTGCCCGTGATGGTAGCGTTGGTGCTGAGCATGATCTGGCGGCAGATCGGGTCGGTCTGCACGCTGACGCGGCTGCTGCGCGCGGAGGGCTTCCTATGGACCGCCCCGGTGCAGGTCAGCCAGCAAGCCCTCGCGGAGCGGCTGCAGGTGTTCCCCGCCGTGTTGTTCAAGGACGTGCTCGACGACGCCCTGCTGCCGCGGATGCAGGCGCGCTGGGCGGCGCGGCGCCGTCCCCTGTCCCCGGAGATCGCCTGGGCCAACGACCGCTACAGTGCCGTGCTCGGGGTCGATGGCTCGACCCTTGATGCCCTGCTGCGTAAGGTTGGCCTGCTGCAGCAGAGGGCCGACACACCGCTGGCGGGACGGATGACGGGCCTGTTGGACCTGGGCTCCCGCTTGCCCCACGCCCTGTGGTACGAGCCCGACGCCCACGCCCACGACCAGCGCGCGTGGCCGACCATCCTCACTGTGCTGCCCGCTGACGCCGGGGCTCCTCTTTGACCTGGGCTACCTCAACTTTGCCATATTCACAGCTCTCACCGCAGCCCGCGTCACCTTCGTCACCCGCGCCAAGAGCAACCTGGCCTATACCGTCGATCGCTGGCTGCAGCACACCGCGCAGATTCATGACGCCCTCGTCTGGATCGGCGCCGGGGCTGATCGCCAGCAGGTCCGGTTGATCGAGGTCTTTTACCGCAACACCTGGACCCGCTACCTGACCAACGAGACAGACCCGGGGCGGTTGCCCGTGCTCTACGCCGTCGCCCTCTATTGGCAACGCTGGCGCCTGGAGGACGCCTACAACGCCGTCAAGCGCCTGCTGGGCCTGGCCTACTTCTGGACAGGCTCGGAGAATGGCGTCTGTGTGCAACTCTGGGCCACCTGGCTCTTGTATGCCATCCTGGTCGATCTGACCGACGCCGTGGCTGACCGCCTGAACTGCCCCATGGCGGCCCTCTCCCTAGAGATGCTCTATCGCAGCCTCTACTTCTTCACCAGCGCCTTCCAGCGTGGCGCCGCCACTGATGTGGTCGACTATCTTGCCACGCAGGCCAAGTACCTGGGCATCCTCAAGCGCACACGCTCGTCTGCTCCCGCCCATTTTGTCCAACTCCGTGCCTTGACATTAGCGGCCGGACCTTAACCTGTGACCAATGGCCTCAGGGTTAGGCTGTCAGACACACGAGAGATTGTCATCGCCCTGATCGCTCACCCCATCCAAGAGCTGGGCACTGAATTCTATTTCCAGGTGATCCATGGTGAGCTGAGCCAGGAATTCGCCCATGCGCTCGAAGCGATAGAAGTAGCCTGTTTCATCACGAAGGGACGGCGCCTTGTCCTTGGGGGTGAGCGGCCCCCAGTGATACGCGCCGCCATCACAGAGGGCGGTCAGGTGAACGCCGAAGGCAACATGGGAATTGTCTCGCAGCCATTGCATCGCGTGCAACGCCCAGGGGCAGGGAACCATCACAGTCGTGGACCCCACCACCCCCTCTTTGAGGGTACGGACAATGGCCGCATTAATCGCATGGCACATCCCAAAATCGTCGGCGTTGATGATTAACAGGCGCGCATCATGCGGATACCCTAACCGCTTGTTGGTGTCGCTTTTGGGTGCTTGGCTCATCTCTTCCCTTCCTAAGACGTTCCATAGAGCCAGGACGCGGTAGTTGTCGCCGGTTGCTCGTGACGGTGCAGACAACCGCCGGCTGTGCAGCGGCTGTCGTCGGGCCAGCTTGTCCTATCGCAGGAAGCGGGGCCGCTGCACTCCGCTTGGCGCCGCTGCGCTCGACAGGGCTGGCGACAGACCGGCAGCTTCTGGCATGGCGTCGCGGCATAGCGTACCATAGGAGCAGATCAAGGTGATGCAGACGGAACAAGGAGGACGGGCCTATGCGCCGCGTGATGGCGATCCTGCTGGCGGCAGGACTGGTCTTTTGTCTTTCCCGCGGCGGTTCAGCCCAGGTGACAGCGCCCCGGCACGGCTGGTCCCCTCTACCCAGCGCACCCAACTGCCCGCTCTTCCCCCCGTCCAATGTCTGGAACCAGGACGTTTCGCGGCTGCCGGTTGCCCGCGACTCCGCGCGGTTGATCGCTAGCATCGGCCTGGCGCGGGGCCTGCACCCTGACTTCGGCGCCCAGAGTGATAACGGCATTCCCGTCGCCGTCGTGACCTCCCGCCAGCCCCGTGTACACGTGAGCTTCGACTACGCCGACGAGTCGGACAAGGGCTCCTACCCCATCCCGCCCCCCCCGCCTATCGAGTCCGGCGGCGACGCCCATGTTGTGCTCGTGGACCGCGATTCCTGCCGTCTTTACGAGCTATTCGCCGTCCAGAAGACCGCCGGGGGCTGGCAGGCCGGGTCGGGAGCGATTTGGAACCTGCGCTCAAACGCCCTGCGCCCCGACACCTGGACCAGCGCTGATGCCGCTGGCCTGCCCATCCTCCCGGGCCTGGCCCGCTACGACGAGGTGGCCCGTGGCCTGATCAACCACGCCCTGCGGTTCACGGCCCCGCGCACGCGCGCCGCACACCTCTATCCTGCCCGTCATGACGCCGCCCGCGGCGCCGACCCCGCGCTGCCACCCATGGGCCTGCGCGTGCGTCTCAAAGCTTCCGTCTCCCTCGCCGGTTTCCCGCCGCAGGCCCGCATGGTTCTGGCCGCCCTCAAGACGTATGGCATGCTGCTGGCCGATAATGGATCGCCCTGGTTTATCACGGGGGCGCCCGATCCCCACTGGAACGACGACGATCTGCACACGCTGCAGCGCATCACCGGCGTCAGCCTGGAGGTTGTGGACACCAGCACGCTGCATAACGGGCGCTGAGCGCGCGCAGCCGCCCCCGCCGGCCCCATCGCATGGAGAGGCGCCACCGGCCCTCGGCCTTGCCCGCGGCGTCACAGCGCCCCGCGCAACGGGCGGAAGAACGCGCGCAGATCCTCGACCAGCAGGTCGGGCTCTTCCATCGCGGCGAAATGGCCGCCGCGTGGCATCTCTGTCCAGCGCTCCACGCGCAGGCTGCGCTCCGCCCACTCGCGCGGCGGCAGCGCCAAATCTTTGGGGAAGAGTGCCACGCCCGCCGGGACATCAATACGTTGCTCCGGCGCCAGCGGCGGGATGCGCCTGTTCTCGTAGTACAGCCGCGCCGAGGAGTTGATCGTGTCGGTCGCCCAGTAGATCATGATGGTGGTGAGCAACTCGTCCTTGCTGAAGCGCCGCTCCACGTCGCCACCGCAGTCGCTCCACGCGCGGTACTTCTCCACGATCCATGCGGCCAGACCAACCGGTGAGTCGGTGAGCCCGTAGGCGAGCGTCTGCGGCTTGGTCGCCTGCATCGCCATATATCCCCCCTCGCGTGCCGACCAGTCGCGGCCGGCGTCTAGGAAACGCTGCTCGGCGGCGGAGAGGTCGGGCCGGTCGGCGGTAGGATAGCCGACATCGGTCAGGTGGATGCCGGCGAGTAGTTCGGGGCGCGCCAGCGCCAGCCGCCGCGTGATCGGACTACCAAGATCGCCGCCGGCGGCGGCGAAACGGCGATAGCCGAGCGCGTCCACCATCAGCCGCGCCCACAGGTCGGCGATGCGCTGCGCGTTCATACCGCGTTCCTGCGGGTGATCAGAGAAGCCGAATCCTGGCAGCGATGGCACGACCACGTCGAACGCGTCGGCGGGGTCGCCGCCGTGCCGCGCCGGGTCGGTGAGCGGCGGGATGATCTTGAGCATCTGGGCGAACGAACTGGGCCAGCCATGGGTGATGATCAGCGGCAACGGTTGTGGTCCCCGACCGCGCTCGTGGATGAAGTGGATACCGCAGCCGTCGATCTCGGCGCGGAAGTGGGCGAACTGATTGAGCCGCGCCTCCTGCGCGCGCCAGTCGAAGTCGTCGCGCCAGTAGGCTACCAGGCCCATGAGGTAGGCGAGGTTCGTTCCGTAGTCCCAGCCCGAGCCCGCGATCTCATCCGGCCAGCGCGTCCGCGCCAACCGCCCCTGTAGGTCGTCGATGGTCGTGTGCGGGACATGGATTGTAAAAGGCTGAATCGACATGGCGCCCTCCTGTTCATCCACTCCGTGCTACAGAGCTAGTGTACAGGATCAGCGTGACCGCTGGCGGTCACGCCTTTGTCCCTCCAAGCTAGCCGCGACCGTGCTCCCTGTGCCCGTTGCCGCCATGACCTCGGTCCCTCCCTGCTGTCCGGCCGTCCTCATGAGCGTTGTCACAGGAACCCGGCTCACGATGTTTTTGATCAGCAGATACAGAGATAGGGGACTGTTCCCATCTCCTGCGGATAAGCTGCTGCTGTGCGGCAAGCGTTTGTAGCTGCGGGCTAGGGGACGGACCAGCGCCCCGCGCGTGGGTGGACGGCCCCGCCCCTGATAGGGCGGGGGCTGGCGCGGCGGAACGTGCTGTTCTTGGCCAGACGCACCACGTCGCGGGGGCCCCTTCCTCGGGGGAGCAGCGCGACACTGAGGGACGCGGCAAAACAAAACTGCCCCAAAGGGGGTATGCTGTGTCTGGGAGCAGACCAGGCGGAGGGGACGGCGTGCGGAAGTGGGGAGAGCATGGAGCTGAGCGCAGAGGTCAAGACTTTCTTGA
>JAABUM010003085.1_pt1 | contig 21235 bp, 17 predicted proteins | sample 5559161 | NCBI WGS metagenome assembly JAABUM01 (sample SAMN10711868, study PRJNA513369) | rock metagenome | isolation source: Antarctica rocks | place: Antarctica: Victoria Land, Siegfried Peak nord
ACCGCCTCTTCGCCAAGGAGTATGAGCGCGTACCCTGGCACGCCGAGTCCTGGATCATGCTCGCCTCCATCGCCACCTTACTAAAACGGTCATCCGTTGCCCGGTATTTTTTAGACAAGCTCTAAGGAGGGGGACTTGAACATGGGAGTGGCGGGCGCCGCGAACAGCGCGCCGCGAGACGGGGACGGCGCGGCGACCATCGCGCATCGCGTGGGGCGCGAGGTCGCCTGGGGTGCCGATGGCACGGAACGCCTCGTGTACCACTATGCCACGGATCGACACAAACCCTTCGTGCATCCGCTGCGCACGGCCGGGGGAAGGGTGCTGACGACCGTCGAGCCGTCGGATCACCCCTGGCACCGCGGCCTGTGGTTCTCCTGGAAGTTCCTCAACGGCGTCAACTTCTGGGAGGAGAGGGAGCACGCCGGCGAGGGCGCCGGCGCCGGTTTCGGGCGCACGGAGCTTGCCGGCGTCGACGGGATCGCGTGGCGGCCGGAGCGGACACGCGTTACCACCCGCTACAGCTATCGGGTCCCTGGGGGCGCCGTCCTGTTGAGCGAGCGGAGGACGATTGGGGTGGCGCTGCCCACGGACGGATCGTGCACGATCGATTGGGAGACAACCGTCACGGCCGGCGGGCAATCGGTCCGGATCGACCGCACCCCCATCCGCCCGGAGACCCCCTGGGGCGGCTACGCCGGCCTCTCATTCCGCGCCGCGCAGACTTGGCGTGCTGTCGAGGGTCTCGATAGCGAGGGGCGGCGCGACGGGGAGATTGAGCACCAGCGCGCCCGCTGGGTGGCGATCACCGGCGTCAGCGAGGGCCAGGGGCGCGCGGGCCTCGCCATCCTCGATCACCCCGACAACCCGCGGCACCCGTCCTACTGGCGATACATCGATGAACCGGGCTTCAGCTACATCAACCCCTCGCTCGTGCTGGCCGGGCCGTACAATCTGGCGGAGGGGGCTACCCTGAGGTTGCGGTATCGCCTCATTGTGCTCGACGGCGCGCCCGATGCCGCCGCGCTGGCCGACCGCCATCGCGCGTTCGGCGCCGAAGTCGCCGGCCGATCGACCGACGAGACAGGGGGCGCGCGATGAGCGCGCCGCTACGTCTCGGGCTCGTCGGGGCCGGCGGCATCGCGCGGTCCCATCGCACGGCGGCGCTGGCCCATCCCGCCCAGATCACGCTCGCGGCCGTCTGCGACGTCGACGAGGGGCGGGCCCGCGCCGCCGCCGCGGACGCCCCAGGGTGCCTGGCATTCGACGACTGGCGGCGGATGCTGAGAGAGGCGCGGCTCGACGCGGTGACGATCTGCCTGCCCCACGCCCTGCACCTGGAGGTGTCGCTGGCGGCCCTGGATGCCGGTCTCCATGTACTCGTCGAGAAGCCCATGGCCTGCTCGGCGGCGCAAGGCCAGCAAATGGTGGACGCGGCGGCGCGCGCGGGCGTCGTGCTGATGGCGGCGCAGCACCAGCGCTTCGAGCCCAGCTATCGGGCGGTGCGGCGGTCGATCGCGACCGGCGCGCTGGGGGACATCTACGCCGCCCGCTTCGATTGCATGCAGAATTTGCGCGCCTACGCGTCGCCCGGCCATTGGCTCTATGACGGGGACATCGCCGGCGGCGGGATCATGATTTCCGTCGGCGTCCATCGCCTCGACCTGCTCAGATTCTTGTTGGACGATGAGGTGACGCGGGTCCAGGCCGTCACGCGGGCGCGCGACCCGGCGTTCATCCACGGCGCCGAGGATTACGCGGCGGGGACGCTCGAATTCGGCCGCGGGACGATCGTCGAGTTCTTCGGCGCCTATTCCGGCTATCGCATGCCGTATGGGGAAAGCTTCATGATCTTTGGGGAGCGCGGGGCGGTCCACGCGCTTCCCCCCGTCGGACACTACGTTGGCCCCGCCCTCGTGGCGCGAGACGGACAGCCCGAGACGCCGCCGCTCCACGCGTGGCTGGACCAGTACGCCGGATTCACGCCCCTCGACCCGGTGCGCGACGATCTCCCGACGGACAACCCCATGGAGAACGAAGCACTCCATTTCGCCGCGTGCTGCCGCGCGGGAGCGCGCCCCCTCTCCGACGGACGGGATAACGTGCGTACGCTCGCGGTCGTGGACGCGATCTACGAGAGCGCGCGGATCGGGGCGCCGGTACGACCCTGCGGGGCATAGGAGCCACGGGCTGTGGGCCGTGCGGGAGAGGGGCTTCCGCCCCGCGCGACACGCGTGGCGGGGACACCCGGGGCGGAGCCTCACGGAACATGTCAACGACGACGGCAGGAGGAGGGATTGAGATGGCACGCTATCGTCTATCGGTCAACATGGAGTTCGTGCGGAGCGCCGACAAGAGCTTCACCTGGGGGGTACAAAAGGCCGGCGAGCTCGGGTATGCATACGTCGAGCCGATGGTGCATACCGGCTGGGAACTCTTGAGCGAAGTCGCGTACTTCCATTCATTTTCCATGGAGGAAGACCCCTTGCTCATGAAGGAGATTTGCGCGCGCGCGGGTGTCAAGGTGAGCAGCATCAGCGGACATAGCCCCTTGATGAAACCGGAGGCGGCGGTGCCGCGCTTGACGCGGGCGATCCAATTCGCCGAGGCGAACGGGGCCCGCTTCGTCAATACCGACGAGATGCTCAAGCCGGACTGGATGGACGACGACGCGGCGCATCATGCGATGACATACACGCTGACCAGGGCCAATCAGGTCGCGCAACGACGCGGCATTTACATTTGCATCGAGCCGCACGGCGTCTACACCAAAACGGCCGAGGGCCTGCTCAGGATCGTCAACCTGGTCAAATCGCCGTGGATCGCCGTGAACTGGGACACCGGCAACTCCTACCTGGCCGCGGTCGAGGACCCCTACGAGGGGCTGGAGCGTATGCGCGACCATGTGCGTCACGTCCACGCCAAGGACATCAGCATGGAGCACAGCGGGGCGGAACGCGGCAAGGTCACCGGGACACCGGTCGGGTGCGCCTGCGGCGAAGGGATGGTCGACTGGGAACGCGTGCTCTCGATCCTCGACCCCCTGGATCGTGACATCTTCTTCAGCGTCGAATGTGGGACAATCGATCAAGCCGAACGCAGCCTGCGGTTCTTGCGGAGGGTGATGGGAGAAAGGCTGCTGGACGGGTAGCGACGATGTCGTCGGGATTGTTGGGGCCATGCGCGGCCCCCTGTTGCCCCGCCTTACCCATGACATGCTCCGTCTCCGGTACCACGACTCGTAGCGCGGGTGGGTTGCGTCGGTGCTTTGTCCGTCGCGGCGGGGCGGGACGGCACGTCGGTCCGAGTGATTGCCTGCTCAAAGAGGGCCCTGGCGGCGTCGTATCACGCGTGGTCCCATTAAGTTCGTGTAGCTTCCCTGACTGGTGTTCGCTTCGGCCTCTGTCGTGGCTGATGTCTCGACCTGTGGTGGCTTGGTTCATCTGCACGGTCGTATAGCGTGGATGGGCTACGTAGCCACCACAGGATTGCGACGGTCATCCACCGCACCTGCGGCGTCTGGTACCACCCGGCGCACGTCAGTCGCCTCGTCGGCGCGCTCGGCCTGAGCGCGCAGAAGCCCAGCGAGCGGGCCGCGCAACGCGACGAGGCGGCGGTCGAGCGGTGGGACCGGGAGCGCTGGGCGGCCCTCAAAAAAGGAGGCCGCTGAGGAGGGCCGCGTCATCGCCTGGGTCGACGAGTCCGGCGTCTCCCTCTTGCCCGGCGTCGTGCGGACCGACGCCCCGCGTGGGCAAACTCCATCCTCCGCGCCCCGCTCACGCGCGACCACCTCTCGGTCATCAGCGCCATCACGCCCATGGGCCAGCTCTTCATTCAGACCCAGGACCGCGCCGACAAAGGGCCGGACATCGTGCGCTTCCTGCGCCACCTCGCCGGCAAGCTCCTCGTCATCTGGGACGGCTCGCCCATCCACCGCGCCCAGCCCGTCAAGGACGTCCTCGCGCAGGGCGCGGCCGCCCGCCTCCGTATCGAGCGGCTGCCGGGCTACGCGCTTGATCTCAACCCGGACGAGGGCATCTGGCAGCCGCTCAAGCACGTCGAACTGCGCAATCTGTGCTGCTACGACCTGCCCGAGCTGCGCCACGCCCTGCGCGCCGCAGTCAAGCGCTTGAGCCACAAACGCCACGTCATCGCGGGCTGCTTCGCCCATGCCGGCTATGACCCGCCCTGTTAGAAGCTTACGCGGAGGTCAGTAACGGCCAAGGCAGCCGCTTACGCTGATCTATTCGGACGCGGTCCTATACTAAACCTATGGCTGATATCGTCGGTGTTCCATACATTGAGGCGGGGAATTTGGTTTCGCGCGCGGGCGTGCAGGTCGCGGTATCCACCCCGCTGCCCAGCGGCGGTGGGGCCAGCAATCCCCATGTCTTACTGAATGACTCGGCGCATCGCTTGCACGGGCACCCCCTCTCCGCCTTCGACCGCACACGGACGTACGACACGTTCGATGGCTGGAATGAGGCGTCAACGCCGGATTGCTACACAATCGAGTTTCCAGAGCCCGTGTCCTTCACTTGTATCGAGATGACAATGGGTTTCCCGTTCCGTGACGGCGGTTGGTGGACATCGCTTGGCGTCGAAACACGCGCCGGGACAGGCGACGATTGGATCCCGGCGCGCGACCTGACCATCACGCCGCCCTACACGTTCGAGGACAAACGCGGCGAGCGGCGTCCATTCGAGACCTATGTCCTCTCGTTCGCGTCCGTGCGTGCGCGGTCGTTCCGTCTCATAGGGCGTCCCGGTGGCTTGGCGCAGTTCACGTCGCTGGCCCGTGTGGCCGCTTACGAGCGCGATCTTTCGCGCTGGAATCCTTTAATCCTGCGCGAACCGCCCGTGCCAAACATCTTTCGCCTGATCCCACCACGCACCGTGTGGACGCTGTCCGAGAATCTGGCCAGACTGACCGGATTGACGATCGAGCTACCGATGATGGAGTACTACCTCGACCAGCAGCGCCATCAGCAGTTCTGGCAGCGCACCGCGTGCAACTATCACGGCGAGCCAGAGTTGTGGTTCCTGTACGGGCAGGCTATCGGATGGACGGCCTGGAATCAATTGAACGCTACCCCTAGGTCGGTCGGGATTGAGCACAGCGCCGTTCCCAATGTGCGCACGCTTTTCCATGATACCTTGGCATCCGCCCACGTGCCCATCGTCGTTGATGACCGCGTGCTCGGCGTCATGAGCACATCGTACGTCATCCTCGGCGACACGTTCGATTGGAGTTGGCATCGCGACTGGGCGCACCAGCATAACATCCCGTGGCGCGCGTACCAGGCTGCCGTCAGGCGTACGCTGCACATGTCGCGCGACCAGATGGAGGGCGCGGCGGCGTTGTTAGGGACGATTGCCAATACGATCGTGAATCTGGCGCACCACTTGGATCGGACGCAGGATGACACCGATCAGCGCGCGGCGCCGCCACGAGATCGTCCGTCGAGCGATCGATCTGATGGAACAGCACCTGGAGGCTCCTATTACCGTCGCGGCGGTCGCGCGCGCCGTGAACCTCAATGCCCCCTATTTCTGCACTCTTTTTGCCGAACAGACGGGCCTCACTCCCAGTGAGTATCTCATCAATCTGCGCCTCGCCCGCGCCAAAGAGTACCTGGAACACACAACGATGTCGGTCGCGGACGTGTGCGCCGCGCTTGGCTACGACCCCAGCTATTTCTCACGCCTTTTCAAGCGACACACGGGTCATGCCCCCGGCCACTATGCCCGCTTGATACGCGCGCGCTGATCCCCTCCACCCTCGACGCCATCCGCGCGGCGCGTCCCGCCGATTCAATTCACCGTCGCCATCCGTCCGACCCATTAGATTCTATTTTCACTTTGGCAAAAATAAGTCATGCCTTTGCGATGCCAACGCCATATACAACGTGGGTGAGGCGTCGTATAGTAGCAAACATAGGTCGCGCACAGTGCGCCTGTCGTCGCAGCGCCACAGGAGTTCGAGGATGAATTCAGCCACGCGCCGTGCCCGCCGCTCTCCAGTTATAACGGGAGCTCCGGGGGCGGCGATCGCGAGATCGCGCCTGCCCTGGCACAAGGACGTGCGCCGAAACTGGCCGCTCTACCTCATGGCCCTCCCCGGCGTCCTCTCGATCTTGATCTTCGGGTATGGGCCCTTGCTCGGTCTGGTCGTCGCCTTCAAAGATTATGATCCGTTCCTTGGCATCCTTCAGAGCCCCTGGGTCGGGCTCGACAACTTCCATCAAGCGTTCGCCAACCCGTATTTCTGGACAGCCGTGCGCAATTCGGTGACCATCGGCATCCTCAAGCTGGCGGTCGGCTTCCCGTCCGCCATCATCCTGGCCTTGCTCCTCAACGAGGTCCGCGCGCGCTGGCTGAAAAGTGTCGTGCAGACCGCAACGATCATGCCTTTCTTCATGTCGTGGGTGGTCGCCGCCGTCATGTTCCAGAACCTGCTCGCGCCCGACGGCGCGGTCAACGGTGTGCTGCAGCACGGACTGGGCCGGCAACCTGTCCCGTTTCTCTCCGACCCCATCACGTTCCTGTAGGTCGTCGTGCTGCAAGATACTTGGAAGTACGCGGGATACTACGCCGTGCTGTACCTCGCGGCTATGTCGGCTATCGATCCGGTCCTCTACGAAGCGTCCGACGTCGACGGCGCCAACCGCTGGCAACAGACGTGGCATATTACGCTGCCGGGCATCCGTTCGACCATGGTGACCCTGTTTGTGCTATTGATTGGCTACCTCGTCAGCGCCGGCTTCGAGCAGATCTATATCATGTACAACCCATCGGTCTATGCGTCGACCGACATCATCGAGACCTTTAGCCTGCGCCTAGCCTTCCAGCAGGGAAGCTACGGGTTGGCGACCGCGATCGGACTCGTCCAGGCCAGCGTCAGCCTAGCGCTGGTCCTCGTCGTCAACTTTCTGGTCAAGCGATTCAACCAGGAGGGACTCTTCTAACATGGCACAGATCCTGAGCGCGGCGCGACCGCGCGCGGTGGCCCGCTGGAAGCGGCGGCCCACGCTCGGGCAAGGCGCCATCGTCGCTGCGTTGCTCCTCATTTTCTTCGTCACGGCCTATCCCTTCTTCTTTATCCTCTCGTTCGCTGTCATGCCCTATAAGAACTACGTGAGTCAGCCCATTCATGCGTTGCCGTCGGGGTTCACCCTGCTGTATTTTCAACAACTGCTCAACACGCCTCAACTCATGCACGCGTTCGAGATTTCCGCGCTCAAGACCGGTGTCGGCACGATCCTCAACGTTCTGGCCACGGCGATGGCTGGCTACGCCCTCTCGCGCAAAGAATTGCGCTTCGGCCGCATCCTCACAGTCCTGTTCCTGATCCCCCTGTTCGTCGGCGGGGGCCTGATCCCGTACTTCCTGGTTGTCCGCGCCACCGGGTTGCTCAATACATTCGGGGCGCTGGTAATCCCCGGTTTGGTGGCCCCGTTCTACTTGTTCGTGGCCCGCGCCTTTTTCCTCGAGTACCCCCGGGAAGTCATCGAGGCGGCCCACGTCGATGGGGCTGGTCACTTCACCATCTTCTGGCGTATCATCTGGCCGACCTCGGTCCCCATCCTGGCGACGATGGCCATGCTCTACGGGATCAACCACTGGAACGAGTATTTCTGGCCCAGCTTCCTGGTGCAACAGGATCTCTATCCGGCGACCGTCGTGCTGCAGGCGTTGATTACCAATCGTGACATGCTCGCCGGATTGGGGCTGAACCAGCAGGTCGCGTCGGCGTCGTTCGTGGCGGCCATGGCGGCGGTCATGATCATACCCGTGCTGATCGTCTACCCCTTCTTGCAACGCTACGTTGTGCGGGGTATCTTGCTCGGCGCCCTCAAGGGGTAACGACAGATATGTTGGCGCCTCGAGTACACGACCGTGAAAGGAGGGTAGTAGAAGAGTAGGAGGAGGGGCAGGCTAACTCACGACCAGCACGAAAGAAATCCTTGATAGTTGTTGCATATCTGACAAGGGAGGAGACAGCATGTCCACGTCCACAAAGAAGATGGAGCGCCGCGCGTTTATCCGCGGCGTGGGCGCGACCGCGGCCGGTCTGGCGGTCGCCGGCTTGAGCGCCGACCACGCGTTGGCCGCGGCGCCGGAGTCGCGCGCCGCGCTCACGCGAACGAATGGGCCGGATGCGGTGGTCCTCTGGGCCCCCGGCAGCCCGAACACGGTCAAGAATTGGAGCGCCGACCCGATCTTACAGGCCGTCGAGAAGGCGACGAACACCCAGATCACCATCGTCCAATACTCCTTCGACCACTACACCGACCACGTCAATACGGCGATCGCCAGCGGGAAGGTGCCCGATATCATCGCCGGCATCTTCCCCGGCAATGACGCCCTCATCGCGCGGATGGCCCGCGACCATATCATCGCCCCGTTCGAGGGACAGGTGGCCGCGGCGGCCCCCTTCCTCGTCAAGGAATACCAGTCGAGCAGTATTTATGACGAATTGAAGGTTGGCGGAAAGATCTACGGGTGGCCGGTCGGCTGGAACCAGGGGACGGGACCCGACTCGACCCTGCACATCCGCAAGGACCTGCTGGACAAATTCGGGATGGCGCTGCCGGCTACGTTCGACCAATACTTCGCTTTCCTGCGCACGGCCAGGCGCCATGGGTCGACCGGTGTCATCTTCAGTGCGGGAGCCGCAGGTGGCCTCGGGCACGTATTAAGTCCGTTCGCCGGGGCCTACGGGCTCCCGTGGGAGGGGTGGGTCAAGTCCGGGGGCGGCTATGCGTACGCGCAGATCCAGCCCGGCATGAAGCAGGCGCTGCTGCTCTTCCGCAAGATGGTCGCCGGCGGCTTGGTCGATCAGGCCTCGTGGTCGGACATAAATACGGCGCGCGACAAGTACGTCGCCGGCGAGGGCGCCGCCCTCTTCTTCAACGGCGGCGGCCACGTCGGCCGCATCCAGAACGACATGACCCTCAATGGGAAGGGCTACAAAGACTACATGCTGCCGGCTTTGAGCAATGGGACGGGCCATCGCGGCTATACGTCAATCCCGAATTTCTTCGGCGAGACGTTTATCGGTGGCCTGAGCGGGAACAACCCGGTGGCGGCGGCGCGCGTGCTCAATTACCTGGCCAGCGACGCAGGCACGAAACTCACCGCGCTGGGGATCCCGGGACGAGACTACAAGGTCGTCGACGGCCAGGTCAAGCTGCTCCCGCAGCGGACGAAGGACGGCTTCGCGGCGCAGTCCGGCGACACCGGCGCGCATCCCCTGGCGACCCCGATCGTCAGTTGGGTGCCGCAGAGCTTGCAAGACTTCGCCCTGCTCTACGGCCATGGCGCGGACTTCAAGCGCTTCTACGATCAGGCCTGGGCCAACCAGCGGCGCTATCAAATTCCGACCTACGGGACACTCGTCGCCAGCCCCCTGTGGACAAAGTTTGAGGCGACCAGTAACGACCTCACCGCGCGCACGTTCCTCCAGATCGTGCGCTCAGGGTCGGAGAAACAAGCGTCGGTCCTGTTCGATCAATTCGTGCAGCAGTGGAAATCCCAGGGCGGCGACGCGGCCCAGACCGAGATGAGCGCGCTCTTGAAGGGTCTGTACCACTAGGCGCCCTCTCCATCGCTATGCTGCGTAGGCGGCGGGTCGAAAACCTGCCGCCCTACGCATCCATAACAAGTAACCAAAGGACAGGACATCATGGCTACCAGCGACACGCTGCGGATGCTTGCCGCGCACCCTGAGTGGATCGCGCCACGCTCCGACCTGCGCGTCTTCCTCGGGGAGCCGGGCGCGCCCGAGGCGACCAAGACGACGGTCGAGCCGGGCAACGCCTTCTCGCCCGGCATGCGCACCTTCGGCGTGACGTGGTGGCTGCGCTTCCCCGCTAACGACACGTTCTTCGCCCCTGAAACGGCGCCCCTGGACGCGTTGCGGTGGCGGTATGAAGAGGGCTACCTGCCCCTGATTCACTGCGATACGGCTGTTGGGGGCCTGGCTGTGCGCCATAGCTTGTTCCAGGATGGGACAGCCGATGCGCGATCCGAGGCCGTGTGCGGCCGTCTCCAACTGACGAACACGGGGAGGGATAGCGTGTCCGTCCAGGTAACCCTGGCGCTGCGCTCACTCGGGCCGGCCGGCGGACCTCTTCATGCCCTCGCCGTCGGGGCGGATGGCGTGAGCCTGGGTGTGGGCGACGGCGACGCGCCCCTGCTCAGCGTCGACCACGCGCCGACCGCGCTGGGATGCGGCGTGGGCGATCCTACGTCCTGGGCCCGCGCCGCGAAGGCGCCTGGCGCGCAGTCTGTCGCCGATCCCGAGGGGTGGTGTTTCGGGTTGCTGAGGTATGATGTGACGCTGCCGCCGGGCGCGACCTGGGATGTCCACATCGATTGTCCCCAGCAGACCCACGGCAACCTGCATCACGAGTTGCCGGGGACCGCCGTCCCCGCCCCGGAGCGGTACGATATACGCGCGACGGCGCATCTCGCCCGCTGGCGGAAGCTGCTTGATGTCGTCGACCTCGATGTGCCGGAGCGCGCCTTCCACGACGCCTTCCTGGCCGGCCTGGGCCACATGCTCACAGCGATGGTCGGCGACCAGGCGCGTATCGCCCCCTTTGCCTATCCCCTGCCCTGGCTGCGCGACAGCGCCTACATCATCCGCTGCCTCGACCTGGCCGGCCTGCATGACGTGGCCCACGCGGCCACGGAGTACTGCGCGCGCAACGATTTCTTCGGCGGTTTCGGCGCCGAGGGCGACGCGCCCGGCCAGGGGATCTGGGTGCTGGTCGAGCACTATCGCCTCACCGGCGACACAGTGTGGCTCGCCTCGGTGTACCCGGACATCCGGCGCAAGTGCGACTGGATCGTCCGCATGCGCCACACGGACCGTCCGCTCCAGATCACGGTCGACACGCCGGTCCTCGCCTTCACGCACGCCGAGCGCGCGTCTGGGGTCATCTGCCTCGCCGCCCGCGACGGTGTGATCATGGGCGCGATGGACCACGGTATCGCCCACGCCGTGGGCTGGGTCAACCACTGGGCGCTCTGCGGGCTGCGCGCGGCCGCCGATGCGGCGCGCGCCCTGGGGCATCCGGAGGATGCCGCGGCCTACGACGCCGAGCGGTCCGCGCTGTGGGCCTCGCTCCGGGCGTACGCCGAGGCGACGCCCGCGTTCTTCGCGCAGGAACGCACCGTGAACAGCGTACTATGGCCGACCCTTGCCTGGACAGAGGCTTCGGACCGCGCCCGGCAGGGGTTCGACGCGTGGTGGCGGGAGAACCGGGGGCGCGAGGACGGCTACCGTCCAGAGCCGTACTGGCTCTATTTCGAATTCGCGCAGGCGCACAACGCCCTGCTGTTCGGGGAACGCGAGCGCGCGTGGCAGGTCGTGGAGTACCGGCTGCGCCACCAGGACTTGCCCGGCCTCTACGGGTGGCGCGAGGGCGGGGACGGGGTGGGGACCGAGAACGTGATACATGGCGTGACGTTGATCGATCAACTGCGCGGCTGCCAGCGGGTCGACAGCATTACGCCGCATGGTTGGTCTCAGGCCGAACTGTGGCTCTTGCAACGCGCGCTATTGGTGGAGGAGTGGGACAATGGGCTGCTCCTCTTCGCGGGTGTTCCCGCGCACTGGCTGGAGCCCGGCGGGCGCGTCGCGTTCCGGGGGTTTCCCACCTGGTACGGACGCGTCAGCGCCGAAATCCAGGTCGATGACGCGGGCCATAGCGCGACGATCACGCTATCCGGCGCGAGGGAGGGGACGCCGCTCTGGATACGGCTGCCCGATCGGGAGATCGAGGCCGTGAGCGACGGCGTCACGCTGTCGATCCGAATCGAGTTGGCGGCCGATAGATAGAGGGAAAGAGAGAGGCGAGAGGGAAAAGATGCAACTCAGCCGAGAGGTTGTCGCGGAGCGCGTGCGTGCGGAGATCGAGATGCGTGTCCTGCAAGGATATGCGGTCGATGGGTCGCGCGAAAGGTGGGAGAGCGCGCGCGGCGACCGCGCGGCCCTGTTGGAACTGGGCTGCCGGTTGCGGGATTTGCCGCTGCGCGACGACTGGCCCTACCACGAACCATCCGATCTGGAGAGCATTCGCGTCGCCCGGCCCGATCCCATTGCCCTCCCATCCTTCTACCTGGCCGAGGATGAGATTCAGGCTAAAATCCATGGCGCGTGGCTGGGGCGCGCTGTCGGATGCGTGCTCGGGAAGCCGCTGGAAGCGCATCTGTCCCAGGACGAGATACGCGGCTATCTAGAGGGGGCCGACGCCTACCCCTTGGACGATTATGTCCCGGCGCAGTCGCGCAATGGTACGATCCTACGGCGTGACTGTGTGCCGAGCATGCGCGGCCACGTCCGCTATGCGCAGGAGGACGACGACCTCAACTACATGTGCCTGGCCGTCAAGTTGCTCGAGAAAGCTGGCGTCCACTTCACGACGTTGGACGTGGGCATGAACTGGCTCAACTCGATCCCTTTCCTGTGGACGTGGGGGCCGGAGCACGCCGTCTACCTGAACCTGGCCACGGCCGTCGGCGAGCACGAGGTCGCCGAGATCGATCTTGAAGAAGTGACTGGCTATCTGAATCCAGGGGTGGAATACATCGGCGCACAGATCCGTACCGACGTCTACGGCTATGTGTGCCCCGGCAACCCGGACTTGGCTGCGGAGTTGGCTTGGCGCGACGCCTACCTGACGCACCGCAAGAGCGGCGTCTACGGTGCCATGTGGGTCGCGGCAATGACGGCGGCGGCTTTCACGCTCATCGACATGGAAACGGTTATCCGCGCCGGTCTCGCACACATCCCCCACCAATCGCGCTTTGCCGAGGCCATCCGACGCACCATAGACTGGTATCATTCGGACGGCGATTGGCGCCTGACGGGCCGGCGCATCGTGGAACAGTATGATCAGTATGGCTTCGAGGGCGCCATCAGCAACGCGTGCGTCGTCGCGGCTGGCCTGCTTTATGGCTGGGGCGACGAGACAGCGCCGCTAGCCGAACGCTTCGAGCGCGCCATCACGGTTGCCGTCCAACTCGCCTATGATACCGACTGTAATGGCGCGACGGTCGGTTCCATCCTCGGTCTGATGCTGGGCGTCTATGCCCTCCCTGTCAGGTGGACGGCCCCGCTCAACGACACGTTGCGCACCTGTGTGGCGGGCTTCGGGCAGGAACGCATCGGCGACATGGCCCGTCGCACCTATGAGCTTAGCCGCATTGTCCGTGCCTGCCCGTAATCCCTGCAAGGAGCTTCGCACGCAACCCAGGGCTCGTGAATTATCGATGAGAGTGCGTCCCGGGGCGGAGGAGGTGGAAGGCTTTGGCGGGGTGTGTGGCGAGATGACGGCGGTAGGAAGCGATCGCCGTCTGGCCGGCGCGGCGGATGAGGGTGAGGGCGAGATTGCGCAGGGCGGCCATGACCTGGGGGGCGCCACCGCTGCGCAGGCGCGAGGCGTCCGCGCCGAAGGTGACGTCGCGGATGCGGTGGCGAACCTCCACGCTCCAGTGGCCGCGGATGAGGGCGAGCAGGCGGCCGGCGTCGGCGCGGCGCGGCGTCAGGCTGGTGAGGAGGTAGACCGTCGCAGTGCGCGTGCGGTTCTGCGCGCGGACGGTGCGCACGAGGCGGGCGACCTGGGCGATGCGCGGGAAGGGGACATACGGCGCCAGGTAGGCCGAGAGGCGCGTGGTGACGTGCAGGGTGCGCGTCTCGACGCGGCCGTGGGCGCGATCCGTGGTCGTGGCGGAGCGCGCGGTGGCCTGCGGGTCGGCGACATACGCCTCCACCTCGGCGTGCAGGCGGGGCTGGTTGTCCGTGACCACGCGCAGATAGTCGGCATGCTGGTCGAGCACGACCCGGGCGGTGGCCGCCTGGGTGTGCAGGGCGTCGGCGGTGACGACGCGGCCGCGCAGCGGCAGGTGGGGCAACACCTCTTGGGCGATGGGGATCTCGTTGGTCTTGTCGCCCACGCGCACCTGCAACAGCGTTTCGCCCGTCTCGTGCGTCGAGACCGAGAGCAGGTGCGGGGCCGGCTGGGTGATGGTCACGGCCCCGCGTACGACCGTGCCGTCGAGGGCCACCGGCTCGCGGTCGCGCAGGGGGCGCGTCCGACGCGCCCAGGCCGCCAGCGCCGCTTCCAGGTGCGCCGCCGAGAGGCGCGGGAGCAGGCGGCGATAGAGCGAGCCGGTCGGCGTGAGGTGCCGGCGCGCCCCGACGTGACGCGCCAGGAGCGATCGACGGTCGTGTGTCCACTGGCCGACCGCGTCGAGCGCGTCGCAGCCGCAGAGCAGCGCGGCGACCAGGCAGGTCAACAGGACGGGCAGGTCGTCGCGTTGGCCATGGCGCGAGCGCGGGTCGGGCACGGCGGCGAAGACGGCGGGCAGGGTGGCCAAGGCCGCCTCCGGCGATGTGGTCACGCGTCCGGCGGCGGTGTGGGCGCCGAGCAGGGTGAGCACGGCGGTAGGTGGCCGGTCTGGTCAACGTGCGTCATGACTACGATATTCCGTTGCGCTATGGTGTCGACCAGTGCATCGGCGACACCATCGGACCGGGTGGCATCTTCAAGGCCCTGCGCACTGGGCCGACCTGGCTCGCCATCCTGCGCGATGTCGAGCGCCTATGTCCCGACGCCCTGGTCCTCAACTATACCAACCCCATGTCCATCCTGACGCTGGTGGCGCTGCGAGGAACGCGCATGCGGACGATCGGGCTATGTCACAGTGTGCAGGGTACCTCGCACCAGATCGCCGGGTACCTGCAGGTCCCCTACAAGGAGTTGGAGTGGCGGTGCGCCGGTATCAACCACAACGCATGGTTCATTGAGTTGCGGCACAAGGGCGCGGATATGTACCTGCGGCTATATGAGCGCGCCGCGGTCCACGAGGTGTACGAGCAAGACCCTGTACGTTTCAATGTCATGGCGCACTTCGGGGCTTTTGTGACCGAGAGCAGCGGCCACTTCTCCGAGTACGTCCCCTACTACCGCAAGCGACCCGACCTGATCGAGCGATACACACGCACCGGCTACCTGGGCGAGAGCGGCTTCTACGCCAACAACTGGCCGCGCTGGCGCGAGGAGAACGACACGCGTATCCGCGAGATGCTCGCGGGGACGCGCGAGATCCCACGTGCGCGTAGCGCCGAGTACACGGCCACGATCGTGGAGGCCGTGGCGCTCGACCGGCCGCGCGTGGTGTACGGCAATGTGCGCAACACCGGGTTGATCGACAACCTCCCCGACGGCTGCGTCGAGGTGGCGTGTCTCGTCGACCGGAACGGCGTGCAACCGTGCCACGTCGGGCCGCTGCCGGAGCAATTGGCGGCGCTGAATCGCGCCCATATGGTCATCCATAGCCTGATGGTCGACGCGCTGTTCTCCCGCGACAAGGAGGTCGCACGCTACGCCTTGATGCTCGATCCACTCACGGTCGCGGTGTGTTCATCCGCCGAGATTGGGGCCCTATTCGACGAGATGTGGGACGCCGAACGCGACGATCTACAGCCGTTCGAGTGACCCGTTGCACGGCGCCCGCAAACGCCGCTCTCACCCGCCCAATCAGCTCATCTACCCAACAAGGAGTTCTCAATGCCTCTTCCGGCGGACTATACGGAGCGTGTCTATGCCGGGGTGCTCGGCAAGATCATCGGCGTCTATCTGGGCCGCCCATTCGAGGGCTGGACCTATGAGCGGATTACGGCAGAACTGGGCGACATCCAGTACTACATGCACGAGCGGTTGGGCGCTCTCCTCATCGTGCCCGACGACGATATCTCCGGCACGTTCACATTCGTGCGGGCCCTTCCCGACTACGGCAACAGCCGTGACCTGACCGCGGCGCGGATCGGCCAGACATGGCTCAACTACATCATTGAGCGGCGCACGATCTTGTGGTGGGGCGGCCTGGGCAATTCAACCGAACACACCGCGTACCTGCGCCTCAAGAGGGGTATCCCGGCGCCGCGCAGCGGCGCGATGGAGCTGAACGGCAAGGTCGTGGCCGAGCAAATCGGGGCGCAAATCTTCATCGACGAATGGGCCATGGTCGCACCCGGGGACCCCGAGTTGGCGGCCGACCTCGCGCGGCGGGCCGCCTCCGTCAGCCATGATGGCGAGGCCGTTTTCGGGGCGCAGATTATCGCGGCCATGGAGGCCCACGCCTTCATCGAGCGCGACCTCGATGTTCTGCTTGACACGGCGATTCGCTTGATCCCGCAGGACTCGGTGATTTATCGCCTGATCTATGACGTGCGAGAGTGGCACGCGTCGCGGCCGGACGACTGGCGCGCCACGCGCGCGAAGATCGCGGCGACCTACGGCTACGACACGTACAAGGGCAATTGCCATATAGTCCCGAACCATGCCCTGGTCATGCTGGGGCTGCTCTACGGCGCCGACGACTTCCAGAGGTCGCTCATGATTACGAATACGTCTGGATGGGACACCGACTGCAACGCGGCCAACGTGGGCTGTTTGCTTGGCATTAAGAACGGGCTTGCCGGCATCGACGGGGGACCTGACTGGCGCGGCCCCGTCGCCGACCGGCTCTACCTACCGAGCGCGGACGGCGGCCGCACGATCACCGACGCCGTGGCCGAGGCGTATCGTGTCGTCAACATTGGTCGGGCTCTCGCGGGCGCGGCGCCGTCCGCGCCCAAAGACGGCGCGCGCTTTCATTTCGAGCTCCCCGGCTCCGTGCAAGGCTTCCAGCCCGAGGACGCGACCGCTACACAAGCCGCCCTCGCGCTAGACAATGTCAGGGGCCATAGCGCGCGTGGCGAACGCAGTCTGGCCGTCCGATACCGCTATCTCGCCCCCGGCCGCGCGGCCCGTATCTCGACGCCCACGTTCGTTCAGCCTGAGGCCAACTCCGAACTCGGCTACACTCTGATGGCTTCTCCGACGCTCTATCCAGGGCAGGCTGTGCGCGCCAGCGTCGAGGCGGACGCTGGCAACGCCGCGCCGGTCACCTGCCGGCTCTACGCCCGCGTCTACGGCGCCGACGATACCCTGAGAATAGTGTGCGGCCCTGACACCCACTTGACGCCTGGCAGTGGCTACGCGTTCGAGTGGCGCATCCCCGGGACAGATGGGCAGCCCATCGCGGCGATTGGCCTGGAGCTTGACGCCACGCGGCGCGCCGACGGCACAATCTATCTGGACTACCTGACGTGGGATGGCGTACCCGATGTGACGCTGGGGCGTCCGCGACAGGGAGGGACGATGTGGCGGCGGGCCTGGGTCGACAGCATCGACCAGTACGAGTCCCGATGGGCTGAGCCGTATCGTCTGGTACAGAATGAGGGCGTGGGTCTCTTGATTCAGGGCACGCGCGAATGGACCGATTACCGCGTCAGCGCGACGCTCACGCCGCACCTGGCTGTGGCAGCCGGTATCGGCGCCCGGGTGCAGGGGATGCGCCGCTACTATGCCCTCCTGCTCGGCGACGACGGCATGGCACGCCTGATGAAGGCCTTGGATGGCGACACGGCGCTGGCAGAGACGCCGCTGGTGTGGGATCTGGAGCGCCCCTACGAACTCAGCTTGCAGGTGGAGGGAAGGCGACTGCGGGCAGCGATTGACGGCCGTGAACTGTTCGACGTGGAGGACCTAGATCGTCCGCTGATTGGCGGCGGCGCGGCCCTGATCTGCCGCGAGGGCTGTGTAAGCAGCGGGGCCGTCACGGTGCGGCCACCCACGAATTGACGCGATCATGTCCGGGCAACACGCGATCCTGCCAGGGTGGTATGAAACGGCTATGACGGCCGGTACGCCAGCCTCATACGAGGGGCAGGAGACGCGGCGGCGCCCGCCAGCCGGTCGGTGGGGCCGTCCTGATGATCTCGCTGGCGCGGCGATTTTCTTCGCCGCGCCGGCCTCGGATTTCGTGACAGGGACAGCCCTCCCTGTCGATGGAGGATATGCGGCAACTGACCGGTTCGCGTACGGTGAGTAATCACGACGGGGCGGTGCTCACTAATAGCCGGTGACAGCGCGCCGTGAGTTAGGCACGGCGCAACAGTCCCCGGCCGGAGCGCATAGCCGCTCGTCCGCCGACGTCTTTTATCGGCCGCGGCACCCACACGCGCACACGCCCTGTGCTGGGGAACGTACATTCGCTTTTCTCTTATGTGTGTAAAGGTCACGCGGCGTGCTCCAGTCGCTTGAGCATGACTTGGATCATGGTGATGCGGATCATGGCCTCGCTACTGGGTGGGTGCTCCTCGTAGTCCTTACTCAGGCGGCGATAGCGCCCGAACCAGCCAAAGGTGCGCTCCACGATCCATCGCTTGGGCAATACCACAAAGCCCTTCTGGTCATCGTTGCGCTTGACGATCTCCAGCGCCCAGCCAGTCACCGACGCGACCCAGACCACCAGCTTGCCGCAGTAGCCACCGTCGGCCCAGAGCAGCGCCAGGCGCGGGAAACGTCCCATCAACGCGACGATCACGAGCTTGGCTCCCGTGCGGTCCTGGATGCTGGCCGCGTGGACCACCACCACGAGCAGCAAGCCCAGCGTGTCTACCGCGCTAGGCCGCTTGCGTCCTTTAATCTTCTTGCCTGCGTCATAGCCACGGACCCCCCTTTTCCCGTCGTCTTGACGCTCTGGCTGTCGATGATCGCGGCGCTCGGGCTCTCCTCTCGGCCCTCTTTGGCGCGCACCTGGGTGCGGAGCGCGTCGTGGATGCGCTCCCAGACGCCGGTGATCCGCCAGTTGCGATAGTAGGTATGCACCGTGCTCCAGTTCGGCAGGTCGTGCGGCAACGCCCGCCACTGGCAGCCCGTCTTGTTGAGGTAGAAGATGGCGTTGACAATCTCGCGGATGTTTACGACGTGCGGATGCCCGCCCGGCTTGGCCGGCGGGATCAGCGACGCGATGCGCGCCCATTGCGCATCGCTCAGGTCGGACGGGTAGGCGTGTCTGTCCATACCGCATAGTCTATCGCCCCCGGGGCTACTTTACACACACGCTCTGAGCAAACGCCCCTGACCCGTGCCCCTGGCCGGACCCTCTGCTGTATGGTTTACGGTGTTCGTGACCCCGGCTGTGTCGCCTCATCGTGATCCCTGTGTGCGCCGGTCAAGGTAGCCGACATGGGCCGGCAGCTTGGGCGTGAGAGCACAACGGGCCAGTAGGACGGGTCACGATGAGAGTAAACCCGCAGGGTGACGATGATGAGGACATCAGACACACGCCTCCGCGCCCGCCCCGATCAGTGTAGCCGCCGTCCTCGCCACCGCCCTCGTCGGCGCCTATGTCGCCCTGGCAAACCGACGCGCTCTCGCTGTTTCGCGCATCGTGCAGCCCTGCGCGGCTGGCTCTCAGGAACGCGCACGACGACCGCCGTGACGCGCGCACGCAGGCGCGACGGAGCCCCACGGGGGGACTCTACGGCCCCGTCCGTGGGTTCTCTTTGCCCCGTTGGCGTGCGGTCGGGTAGAGTCAAACGAGGCCCCGGCGCCGCGTCTACGACGCCCGGCGCCGGGATAGGCTCAGCTAGCGAAAAGGGGATAGACGCCGATGGCAACGCAGACGACACGGCCGAAAGACGTGGAAACCGTGACCAAGTATCTCGGCGACCAGCACGCGCTCGAGGCGCACATCTTCCAGGCGCTCGATAAGCAGGAGCGGTTGCTCGCCGCGGGCCATCCCGACGCCTACGAGATAATCCGCGCGGTGCGCGACACGCTGCAGGCGCACCTCGACACGCTCCAGGGGCGGTTGCATGAGTTGGGCGGCAGCCCCACGCATCCGGTCAAGGCGGCGGTCGCGGCCGTCGCCGGCGTCGCGGCCGGCCTCTACGACAAGGTGCGCACCGAGGAGGCGTCGAAGGACTTGCGCGACGACTACACGGCGCTGAGCCACTCGGTCATCGCCTACACCATGCTGCACACGACGGCGCTGGCCTTGGGCGACGCGGAGACGGCCCGGCTCTGCGCGCAGCACCTGGCCGACAACGCGCGCTTGGTGAAGGACATCCAGGAGGCCATGCCCGCCTTGGTAGTCGAGGAGTACCGCCAGGACGGCGGGTTCGCGCTGGATGAGGGCGCGATCGGCGCGACGCGGCGCGTCATCGCGGCGATCTGGATGCAACCGGCGGCGGCCACGGGCGGGACGGGTCTGGCCCGGAAGATCATGGGCGGCCTGGTGAGCCGCGCGTCGTCACGTTCCTGACCTGACACCCCTCTTGGGTCGTCAGGCTATCACGTCCGTACGCGGTGACCCTGATCGATGTCCTGTGGCCAAAGGTGACACGCGCGCGATCGGTGCTCATCAGTGGTCAGATGACGCGACCGTCGCTGGCCGCGCCCGACAATACAGGCTGCACCGTAGGGGGCCAGGGACGCTTGTGGCATGGCCCCACTCAGGGACCACGCCCCCGTTTTTGTGGGACCACACCACGCGCGCCCTGGCCCCCTACGGTGCAGCCTGTGGGACCACGACAGCGCGCAGTGTCGCGCCAGGCGGGGGACCGTCCCATCGCTCCCCCGCTGGGCTACCGCTGGTTGGTCGAGCGGGGCTGCACGACGCGCCGGACGGCGACGATGAGCGGGACAGCCAGGGCGATATAGGCGCCGACGAGGGCCATGGCGAGGGCCGCGGCCACGACAGCCAAGGCGGGCGCGGACGCGTGGGCCAGCGGAGTGAGGAGGGCGACGACGGGGCCGATGAGGGCCGCGAGCACGAAGGCGGCGCGGCAGAGGGTCTAGACGCGGGCGCGGGCCTGAGCGTCGTTCACGCCTCGCCCCCGCGGCTCGCCTGTCCCTCCAACGATGCCGCGCGTGTCTGTCGTGTGCCCTGGCCCCTCTATCACCTCAGGTAACCCTGCCCTTGTCGTAACCATCGCCCTGTTTCGTTACCCTCGCCCCGTGGGCCTGCTCACGAAAGGTTACATCGAGCACGGCTATAAAGGCTGCAAAAATCGCCCCTACTCGCGGCATGGGGCGACATCTGTGGTGGATTGGGACGCACCGAAACGCGCATCAATGTGCAAGAAATCGCATAGCTATGCAGGTGTTTAAGAAAGCATCGCTCGTCTACCGATCATGCCTGTGACGATTCCCGATAGTCGATTAGCAGCGCTACGCGAGTGTATGCGGCAAGATTAAACAGGCTCATGCACACATTTGATGCTTGAGAGTGGGAGGCAGAGCATGAGGGGGCACCGCCCGCGCGGTCTGACGGCCTAACCCTGGAGTCTCCTCTATGCGCCTCAACCCCGCCCACTTCCTGCCCC
>JAABUM010003086.1_pt1 | contig 21224 bp, 22 predicted proteins | sample 5559161 | NCBI WGS metagenome assembly JAABUM01 (sample SAMN10711868, study PRJNA513369) | rock metagenome | isolation source: Antarctica rocks | place: Antarctica: Victoria Land, Siegfried Peak nord
GTCGACCAGAACGTCCGGGCACTCGCCGCCGTGTGCGACACCCTCTACTACCTGCACGACGGCCAGGCCCATCTCAGCGACCCCGGTGACGAAGAGGTGCTGCAGTCGGTCTACTTCGGCAACTGACCGGACCGGGGTTGCACGGGCGCCCCGGCCACTGGCGTTCTAGGCCGCGCTCCGCGCGGCGAGCAAGGAGGTCGAGCATGCGGCTCACTATCCCGGGCGTGCTACGCCGCGCCGAGCAGAACTGGTCGCAGGACGTCGCCGTCCGTATCGAGGGACAGCCGGTTATGACCTACGGTGAGCTTGCCGCCGAAGCGCAGCGGGTGGCCGCGGCGCTTACCACCCAGCCAGGCCGGCCGGCGCACGTCGCGGTCATGCTGCCCAACTGCAACGAGTGGATCAGTGCCGTCTGCGGTGCGGGTGCGGCGAGCTGGGTCGCGGTCCTCCTCAATCCGCGGCTCCGCGATACGGAGGTCCTCTACCAGGTCACCCAGAGCCGGTCTCAGGTCGTCATCACCGGAGAGACGGCGGGCTATGACATCGCGGGCCTGGTGGCCATGCTCGTCGAGCGGGAGCCGCACCTCACCGTCGTGTGGGTGGGTGCCCCCGCTGTGCCCGGGACCATCCCCTGGGCGGAGTGGTTGTCGACCGCCCCATCCCGCGCCGTGCCGGTCCCTGCTGTGGAGCGGCATCCCGCGGTGATCATCTACACCTCCGGGACGACCGCACTGCCCAAGGGTGTGGTTCTCGACCACCAAGCCGTGGTGCGCAATGCGATCCAGGTCGCGCAAGCACTCGACGTCCGTCGCGGTGACCGCGTCTTCGCAGGCGGGCCGTTCTTCCACTCCGGCGGCTTGACCATGCACGTGGTCACCGCGCTGCTGCGCGGAGCGGAGGTCCATTCTATGGCGCGGTTCGACGCCGGGTCGGTCCTGCGCTGGGTCGAGGACAACAGGTGCACCCACTACAGCGGCATCGAGACGATCTTCCTCCGCCTGCTGGACGTCCCCGGGTTCCGTCCCGAGAGTCTCGCCTCGGTGCGGACCGGGTGGACCACCGGCTCTCCGGAGATCATCGAGAAGATCGCCAAGGAAATCGGCATCCCGGGCATCGTCGGCGTGTTTGGACTTAGCGAGGCCGCACCGAACGTGACGATCTCGTCCTCCGATGACACGGAGGAGCACCGCTGGCGCACCGTAGGGCGTGCCCAGCCGTGGACGCGGGTCACCATCCGGCGGCCCGACGACCCCGACCGACCGGCTGAGCCCGGGTCCACAGGCGAGATCGTCGTCTCCGGCTACAACGTCATGCAGGGCTATTTCGAGAAACCCGAGGAGACCCGGGCGGCGCTCCGGAACGGTTGGTTGCACACCGGTGACCTCGGCCGGCTCCGTCCGGACGGCTACCTCGAGTTCCGTGGTCGGCTCAAGGACGTCGTCCGCGTCGGCGGGGAGAACGTGTCCTGTCTGGAGGTGGAGGACGCCCTGTACGCCCTGCCGGGGGTGGACCTTGCAGCCGTGCTGGCCCAGCCCGACCCGGCATACGGCGAGATCCCCGTGGCGGTCGTCACCGTGTCCCGCGCCGAGCTGCTGGTCGAGGCGGTGCTGCTGGACGGACTGCGCCGAACGCTGGCCGGCTACAAGATGCCGCGCCGAGTCGTGTACCTCGACCGGATGCCCATGACCGAGAGCGGAAAGGTGCAGAAGGCCCTGTTGCGCGAACAGGTGTTCGGCAGCGACGAGGAGGTGATGGCGTGAGGGATGCAGCGATCGTCGGTGTGGGGGCGGTGCCCGTCGGGCGCTATCCGACGACTCTCGAACATGAACTGTTGATCCGCGCTCTACTGCCCGCCGTGCGGGACGCCGGTATCGACAAGGACATGATCGACTCCCTCGTCTTCTGCAACCCGAGGCCGTACGCCGAACAGCGGTACTTCGGCACCTTCATCGCCGGATACCTCTCACTGCCGCTGACCGACATCCTCACCGAGGTGCTCGGCAACGGTATGACGGGAGGGCTCGCATTCGACGTAGCGGTGGACCGGGTCCGGTCGGGCAGGTCCGAGGTGGCGATCGCACTAGGAGTCTCCAGGGAGACGCACGTGCCGACCGACCAGCACATGGAGCTGTCGATGCGGGCCGTGGGAGACGTGGACTTCCACGTGCCCTTCGGGGTCACGCCAATCGCCTGGTACGCCATGAACGCCACGCGCTACCTCTTCGAGAACGATGCGACGCGCGAGGACCTCGCCGCGGTGGCGGTCAAGAACCGCCGGCACGCGGCCGCCAATCCGCTGGCCCAGTACCGCAAGGAGATCAGCCTGGCCGACGTCTTGTCGGCCCGGCCGGTGGTCCGCCCCTTGCACCTGCTCGACGTTCCGCCGCGGTCGGACGGTGCCGTGGCGGTGATCATCGCCGCAGCCGGGCTGGCTGAGCGGTTGCGACCAGATCCGGTCTATGTGGTCGGACGTGGCTTTCACCACGAGGGGGTGCACCAAGTGGCCGAAGTGCCGCGCTCGCTCGTCCGTTTCGAAGCGGCGGAGATGGCTGCTGTCCGGGCCTATGAGGACGCCGGTATCGCGCCGCAGGACCTCGACTTCTGCGAGGTGTACGCACCCTGCACGATCGTCGAGGTGATGCTGTCCGAGGCGCTGGGGGTCTGCCAGCCGGGGGAGGGCGCGCGGGCCGCCTCGGCGGGAGAGACCTCCGTCGGCGGCCGCATTCCCATCAGTTCGAGCGGCGGGCTTCTCTCCCGAGGACATCCACCGATGGTGACTCCGCTGTACAACGTGTTCGAGGCGGTCCAGCAGCTGCGCGGCCACGCCGGAGGCCGGCAGGTGGAGGGCGCCCGGATCGGTCTCACCACCGCCGAACTGGGCGACTACAACGCCGCCGTCGTGCACGTGCTCTCCTCCCAGAGGGTGGCACCGTGATCCAGCAGCTTCCCTACCCGCCCAGGGTCACTGATTTCACCCGGCCGTTCTGGCAGGGCCTTCGCGAAGGGGAGCTACGGACGACGCGGTGCCTCGCCTGTGGCCATCACATGTTCCCGCCGCGGTTCCTCTGCTCGCGCTGCTGGAGCGAGGATGTCGAGTGGGTTCGGCTGCGAGGCACCGGGCTGCTGCGCAGCTACACCGAGATATGGGCGGCTCCGCGTTCCTTCGCCGCCGACGTGCCCTACGTGTTCGGTCTGGTCGACCTCGACGAGGGACTGCGCTGCGCCGCCCGGATCCGCGCCGGCTACGACGACCTCCGGCCCGACCTGCCGGTCTCCTTCGTCCCCGTGCCGGCGGAACCGGAGTACCTGTTCGCCTTCGTCCCCACCGAGCCGGTGAGCGACGCGGGAGGGGCGGCAGGCTCATGACCGCCACGGGCCGGCCACAGCGGTGTTCCGCCCGCCGCGGTACGCGCGAGCCGGGTCGGCCGGCGCTCGAGTCCTACAGAAAGCAGCGGACAGTGACCGTCCACCCCCCACCCCACCCCCCCGCAGGAGCGGGTGAATCAGGATCTCGGACGGCCCACAACGGGCGGCCGACAACGGGCGGAACCTCGGCAGAAGCCTGGGCGCGGCGCCACATGACGAGGGAGTGAGGACCGACATGGCGGACCGGCACGGAGGTCATCTGCTGGCTGAATGCCTGCAGCGAGAGGGCATCGAGGTGGTGTTCACGCTCTGCGGCAACCACGTCCTCCCCGCGTACGAAGGGCTCCACGATGCGGGGATCAGACTGGTGGACACGCGCACCGAGGCCGGCGCCGTCATGGCGGCCGACGCGTATGCGCGCGCCACCCGACTGCCGGCGGTCGCGCTGGTGACCGGGGGACCGGGGCACACCAACGCGCTCACCGGGCTGGCGACGGCCCATGCCGCCGGTAGCCCGGTCGTGCTGCTCAGTGGCCAGGGGGACGTGCGCACGACCGGCCGCGGAACCCAGCAGGAGATGCGCCAGGCCGAGGTCGCCGCGCCGCTGTGCAAGTGGGCGCGGCAGGTCACCCACATCGACCAGCTGGCAGAATCGGTGACCGAGGCGTTCCGACGGGCCCGCAGCGGCGTGACTGGTGCCGTGCACCTCAGCCTGCCCGTGGACCTCCTCCGGCAGCCGGTCGGCGAGGGCCCCGGAACGAGTCCTCGTCCTGAGTTGTCCCCTGCCGTGGCACATGCTGCTGCGGTCGACAAGGCGGTCCGCCTGCTCGCCGGTGCCCGTCGCCCCGTGGTTATCGCGGGCAACGGCGCGTACATGGCCCATGCGGAGGCCGACCTGCAGCGGCTGCTGACGCGGACGGGGTTGCCGCTGTTCACGATCGACATGGCCCGCGGCATGGTCGATGACGACCACGAACTGGTCTTCGGTTACGCCGATCCGTCACTCAATCCTGTCGCCAAGATGATCGCGGAGGCCGATGTCATTCTCCTCCTCGGCAAGAATCTCGATTTCCGTCTCCGGTTCGGCAGCCCACCGTTCTTCGCCGAATCGGCTGCTCTCATCCAGGTCGAACCCGACACCACCAACCTCGGACGCAATCGGGAGCTCGCGCTCGGCATCGTGGCCGACGTCGGCTCCTTCGTCGCGCAGTTGGTCGCTGCCGCAGGGGACCGGGAGTGGGACCTCTCGCGGTGGACCGATGAGCTGCGCCGGACGCCGCCGATCAGCCTGGCCGCTCTCGCGGCGGACGGGACGCAGGCGCAGGATTCGGACGGCGCGCTGCACCCGCTGGCCGTTGCCGAGGAGCTCCGCGCAGCCTTGCCCCGCCCGGTGTCCCTTGTCTTCGACGCAGGCGATTTCGTGCAGTGGTGCCGCGCGGTTCTCCCCGCGCGCGGGGCCGGGCGGTGGATCCGGCTGGGACCGATGAGCACGTGTGGAGCCGGGACACCCCTGGCTCTGGGGATGAAGCTGGCCCGTCGGGACGATCCCGTGGTGCTGTTCACCGGTGACGGGAGCTTCGGCTACTACCTGATCGAGTTCGAAGCGGCTCTGCGGCAGCGGTTGCCCTTCGTCGCCGTCGTCGGCAACAACAGCTGCTGGGGGCTGGAGTACAACCTGCAGCGCGGCCTGTACGGGGACGACTACGTGCTCGCCTCTGAGCTCAGCGACGTGCGATACGACCGGGTGATCACCGCCTTGGGAGGTTACGGCGAACGGGTCACCTCGCTGGGAGAGCTGAGGCCCGCGCTGCAGAGAGCCCTAGACGCCGGGGTGCCGGCATGCATCGACGTACCGGTGTCGCGCGCCCCCAGCCCGCTCACCGAGGCGGTGATCAGCCGGGGCGGCGAGGTCTGAGCGATGCCCCCGCCCGCCGGAGCGTTTGGCAGGTCCCGGGTGGGAGCCTCGCAGGCGGGCGGCAGGGGAGTGGTGTCCGGCTTCGATGGTCGGGACCGGACAACGACCGGCAAGAAAACGACGAAGGAGGAGACATGCCATTCATCTCGGTCGAGATTCTGGAGGGGCGCAGCATTGACCAGCGCCGGCAGTTCGCCAGGGAGGTGACCCGAGCCGCAGTGGACTGCCTGGGGGCGAAGCCTGAGAAGGTCCGCGTCCGCTTCGTGGAACTCAAACCGCACGATCTGGCGCGCAACGGTGTGCTCGTCCTGGACGAGAACCCCGGGGCGACCGCCGATGGCGGCGCCTCGACCGGCGGAGCGACCTCATGATCGACGCGATCCGCACCTACCACGTCGCCCTGCCGCTGGAGCGTGAGCTGCGCACCGCCATCCATCGGATCGACCGGATCGACAACGTCCTCGTCGAGATCTCCTCCGGCGGCCGGACCGGGATCGGTTACGCTTTCGCGTTCAACCGCCAGCAGGCATTCGCCATCCGTGCCGCCGCGCACGCTCTCGGCCAGGTTGTGCAGGCCCAGCCGGAGGCGGGCGTCCTCGACCAGTGGCAGGCCATGTGGCAGGACCTCAACTTCACCGGCCAGGCTGGCATCGGTGTACTGGCGATGAACGCGATCGACACGGCGTTGTGGGACCTGCACGCGCAGGAAGCCGGGATGCCGCTGTTCCGGCTGCTCGGCGGTTCACGTACCTCGCTGCCGCTCTACGCGACCGGCGGCTGGATCTCCTACCCGCTCGCGGAGCTCGTCGAGGAAGGGCAGCGGCTGAAGGACCAGGGCTTCACTCACTACAAGATCAAGATCGGTTTTGACGACTGGCGCGAGGATCTGCGTCGCCTGGAGGAACTGCAGTCGGCGGTCGGTGAGGGGATGGCGATCCAAGTCGACGCCAACCAGGCATGGCGGGTCCACGATGCGCTGGCCGCCGGGCGCGCCTTCCAGGCCTGCGGCGTCTACTGGTACGAGGAACCAACATCGGCCGACGACATCGTGGGGTCGGCAGAGATCGCCCGTGAACTGGACGTCCCGATCGCGACGGGGGAGACCGTCTACGGAGTTCCCGGCTTCCGGCGGTTGATCGAGGGGCGCGCCGCCGACGTCTACATGCCCGACCTGATGCGGTGCGGCGGTGTCACCGGCTTCCGGGACGTCGCGGTGTTCGCCGATGCCCACCACGTGCCGGTGTCCTCGCACACCTTCACCGAGGTCAGCGCACACGTCATGTCCGCTACCCCGAACGGGACGCTGGTGGAGTACATCCCCGGCTGGTGGGACGACCTGTTCGAGGGTGCACCGGAGGTCCGCGACGGCCGGATCCACTTGAGTGAGACGCCCGGCCTAGGTTTCCGGTTCTCCGAAGAGGCCAAGAGTAAGTACGGCCTGGACGGCGGACAGGCGGTCTAGACACTGCACGGCGCAGCCAGGGCGGGACGATCGCCCCGCTCTGGGATGCCCTGCCCACTGAGCCGCGTGCCGCTGCGCGCGTTGCCGCAGAACGCCGGGGATCCGGCCAGAGGGGATGCTTGATGAAGGTCGGCGTATGGATTCCCTGCTACCGGTCGTGGGTCCGGGCCGAGGAGGTCCGGCGCCTGGCCACCGTGGCCGAGGAACTGGCCTTCGACTCGTTGTGGGTGCAGGACCACCTCGTAGCGCCCGTGGGAACGCTCGCGCGGACGCGGGTGGAACCGATGTACAAGAACCTCGACGGCGCCGATGCGGCAGTCCCGGACTTGTCCGCCGTCGACTACTACGGGGCGGAAAACTGGTGGCTGGACCCCTACGTGCTGTGGGGCTTCCTCACCGGCTGTACCAGCCGGGTACAGCTGGGTAGCTCGATCATTGTCCTGCCCTACCGCGATCCGGTCGTGCAGGCCAAGATGCTGGGCACCCTCGACGTACTCTCCTCAGGTCGCATGATTTTCGGCGTCGGGGTGGGCCACGTGGAGGCGGAGTTCGCCGCCCTTGGCGTGCCCTTCGCCGAGCGGGGGGCGCGCTCCGACGAGTATCTGCGGCTCATCCGGGCCTTCGTGCAGGGGAACGAGCTCTCCTTCGAGGGCGCGTTCGCGAACTTGCCGGAGGTGCGGCCGCTCATCCGCAGTGTGCAGCGACCGCATCCCCCCGTGTTCGTGGGCGGGAACAGCCGCCGTGCGGTTCGCCGGGCGGTCGAGCTGGGGGACGCCTGGTTTCCCACCGAGATCGAGCCCGACGTGCTGGCGGACGGAATGGCCTATCTGAGGCAGGTGGCTGACACGAGTGGAACGCCCGTCCCCGATGTGGCTGCCGCGCTCGTGTGGGGGCTGGAGGACCCGCGGTCGTCCTACACCGGGCCGCGCACCCGCTCCTACTACTCGGTGCCGCAGGCCGCCGGCCTGCTGTCCGAGTACGCCCGTCTGGGTGTAACCCACCTGGCCATCGATTTGCCCAACCCCAATGTGTCGGTCCTCCTTCGGCAGCTCGAGCTGCTGTCCGAGGCCGTAGCCCACCGCGACCGCTGAAGCTTCGCCGGAGGACGGCATGGATCTGGATCTGGGCGGCAAAGTTTTCATCGTCAGCGGCGGAACCAGCGGCCTGGGCGCCGCGGTGGCCGCAGGCCTGGTCGGCGAGGGCGCCCGGGTGGTCGGGCTGGCCGCCGACCTGCGCGGCGCCACGACCCCCCCGCCGGCTGCCCGGCAGAGTTTCGGCAGGCTGGACGGTGCATTCGTCAGTCATGGCGGCCCTGACCCCGGTCCGGCCACGGACCTCGACGATGCGCGATTGCGCCGGGCCATGGAGTCAGCGGTCGTGGCGCCGATCGCACTGATTCGGGAAATAGTCCGCGAGCTCCCGTCCGGCGGGGCCGTTGTGGCACTTACCTCCAGCACGGGTGTGGAGCCGATGGTCGGCATGGCCGCGTCCAACGTCGCACGCGCTGCGGTGCACGGATACGTGAAGACGATCGCGACCGAGGTCGCCACCCGTGGCGTTCGGGTCAACGTGTTGATCCCTGGCCCCTCACCGCGGCCCGCCTGCGGCCGAGGGCACCGCCGAGCAGCGGGGCGGTCGGCATGGCACGCCGATGGACCGCGACGGGAATCCGACCGAGCTGGTCGCTGCGGCCTGCCTGCTGCTGTCGAGCCGGTCCTCGTTCGTGACCGACTCGGCGTGGACGGTCGACGGCGGGCGGCGCCGCACGCTCTGATCGTTCGGCGCGGCAGGGCTCTGATCCGCCGGCCCGGCTACTTGATCGCGAGCGCGTTGGCGGGGGAACCGACTGCGCCCGGGAGGTTCATAGGTGCGCTGGTCAGGAACATCTCGTACCTGCCGTCCTGCCGACAGTCGTCGGCCAGATCTGCCAGTCGCCAAAGCTCGCCGATCCCCATGCCGAGCTGTGCGATGAGGATGCGGTGCAGATAGCCGAAGGGAGCGCTCTCGGGGCGCTCGTCCGGGGGCCACACTTCCAGTGCCGGATTGTCTGCCGCGACAGCGCAGACGTGGTGGTCCCAGAGGTACTCGGCGACCGCCTCGGTGTGCGCAAGACCGGCGGACCTCAGTTGGTCGCGGGGCGCGATCGCACGCCGGATCTCCAGCTCCTGCTTCTGGTACCAGCGCAGAAATCCGGTGTTGAGCAGAACCACGTCACCGGCCTCCAAGGTGACGCCTGCCGCCTCCCTGCACTCCTCGAGGTGCTCGGGGGTCATCGCCCAGCTCGCGGCCGGGTGGTAGTCGTCATACCGGCTGCCCAGCACGGCTTCCGCGTCGAGGAGGACGGCGCGGCCGGCGATGCCCCGCCGCGCCCAGTGGTCGATGGTGTTGCGTCCTCCGTGGACGACGCCGTCGGCATCGGTGCCGTTGTAGAAGACCCCGGGCCGGAACGCGATGTGCCCCAACGCGTCCCACTGACTGGAACCCTGCGGATAGAAGTCGTGGATGACGTCGTCCAGCGCGCCACCGTTGAGCGCCACGAGCGATTCGTGCCGGGGCGCGGCCCGCTTGAACATGGGCGGGTCGATGACGTCAACTGCAGCGTTGAGGGGGAAGACGGCTCCCCGCCGCACGAGCGCCGCGGCTGCCGCCACCCGGTCGGGAGTCTGCAGGTTGAACAGGCCGACGTCGTCGCGGCCGAACAGGTTCCAGCCCGTCCGTCCAGAGGGATCCGCGGGCGGTAGCTCGGCATAGCGGGGCAGCTGCTCCGGGCCGGTCATGCCCAGCCCTCCATCTGCTCGGCGTACTCCGGCTCGAGTTCGATCCGCAGAGCCAGCAGGAGGCGAGCCACACAGGCGTAGAAGGTCGTCGTCAGCGTGATCTCGACGATCTCCTCGGGATCGAAGAACCCGGCGAGCCGGGCGAAGACGTCGTTGTCCACACGCCCGTCGGCCAGTACTCGCTCGGCATAGGCCAGGACGGCTCTTTCCTCCGGAGTGAACGACTCGTCCTGGTTCCACGTCGACAAGGCCAGCAGCTTCTCCCGCGGCACGCCGGCGGCCAAGGCCATTGGCCAGTGGTGGCCCCACTCGTAGACCGCGCCGGTGAGCTGGGCGGCCCGCATGATGATCAGCTCGCGCACGGCGCGGGGAGTCCTCGGTTCCGAGCGCAACGGCCAGGCCATGGCGGTCCAAGCCTCCAGCATGGCGGGGGCGTGCCCCAGCGTCCGGTAGAGATCCGACACGTCACCGTGTGCGGAGCGGGCGGCGCTGAAAATTTGGGCCAGTGCCGGATCGGAATTGTCTTCGATAGGGATCAGAGGCAGGCGGTTCATCAGCGGGTGCTCCCTCGTTCGGGGTTGGTCGTCGCGCGCCCCTCTCCTTCCGGGTTCATGCGGGGGCGAGGGTGCTGTCGCTGGGCGGGACCGGCAGCCGGCCTTGGCCGGCCGTGGCGCCGGCGTCCACGGGGAGCACCACGCCGGTGATCCAACGCGCCCGGGGGCCGGCCAGGAACACGACCGCCTCACCGACGTCCCACCCGCTGCCCTCGGTCTGGAGCAGCGAGCGCAGTCGACGGTGTTCGCGCATCTCCGGAGTGAGGCCCCGGGAATAGACCATCGGCGTGTACACCATGCCGGGCGCCACAGCGTTGATCCGGATGCCCTCTGGTCCGTGGTGCACCGCCATCGCCCGCGTCATGTTGATGACCGCACCTTTGGTGGTGGGGTAGGCGATGCTGGGATGGCCACCCACGAGTCCGGCCACGGAGGCCACGTTCACGATCGAGCCCTCGCCCAGTTGGCGCATCGCGGGCACGCAGTGCTTGGACATTAGCATCATCGAGGTGACGTTCACCTGTATCGCCTTCTCCCACGCGAGCAGGTCGACGTCGACGACGTCGCCGGGTGGCCCCGACACGCCCACGTTGTTGACGAGCACATCGATCCGTCCCCAGGTGTCCAGGGCGGTGCGTGCAACGGCGGCGCAGTCGTCCGGGTTGGCGACGTCGGCGATGGCGCAAACCGCCGTGCCCCCCGCGGAGCGCACCATCTCAGCGGTCTCCTCGACCCACTCTTCGACCATGTCGACGAGCAGCACCCGCGCTCCCACGCCGGCGAGCAGGATCGCGCCGGCCCGGCCGTTGCCGATGCCCCCCGGCACTCGCGATCCTGCACCGGTCACGATCGCGACCCGTCCTTCGAGGTCCGCATCTCGGCTCACGTGCTCGCTCCTCTCGCCCGTCGGGACTCCGGCGTCATGGACTGGCTCACCGTCGTTGGTCGGACGCCGTGCGGACCAGGAGCCCGTCGAGGATGACCGTGCGTATCATTGCGGCCACCTCCACCGGCGAGACCGGCCCCTCAGGGTGGTACCAGAACAGCGTCCAGTTCATCGTGCCCAGCAGTAGCCGCGCCAGGTGGTGCGGGTCGATGTCGGCCCGCAGGGCGCCCTGGTCCTGTGCGGCCGCCACCATCTCGACCACCAGCTCCTCGTAGTTCTTCCGCCGCGCGATCAGTTGGCGCGCGTGCTCCCCGCGCAGCGCCCGCAGCTCCAACAGGCTGGCCGCGTACGGGTCCGGATTCTCGAGCATCGCCTCGACATGGCTCTCGATGAGCGCGGTGAGGCGTTCGATCGCGCCGGTCGACGTCTGCACCGCCGCGGCGATGCGCGCGTCCATCAAGTCCATGGACCGCGTGGACATCTCGTAGAGCAACTGCTCCTTGCTCGACATGTGGTGGTATAGGGACGCCTTCTGGATACCCAGCACGTCGGCCAGTTCGCGGGTACTGGTTCCCTCATATCCACGCTGGCGGAACATCGCGGCCGCGGCCGCGAGCAGGCGCTCGTAGGTGCTCGGCTTGGCAGGAGAGTCGTCGGGGGTGCCTGGGGCGGTGGCTTGCACCTGGGACGGCCGCATCGGCTTGCTCCTCGACTCTGTGGGCGCGACGCTACCAGTGCCTACCGGGCAGCCGGTAGACATCCGCTCGATCTTGCCCGAACTCTACGGCCGCGTTGGTGGTTGGGTACCTGCGTCGGCGCGGCCAGGGCCTGCGGGTGCTGCCCCGCTCGATCATCGTCGCTTTGTCGGCCGGGGGCTGAGGCTAACGACCTCTGGGCCGAACGCGACGAAAGGTCAGGACCCTAACGAGCGGGCGGTTGACTGCCAGTCTCATGTGCCGATACGTTCCGGAAAGCACGGGTCACAGTCCAGTCCTCGGTCAGAGGGGAGACTTACATGGTGAGTTCGACGGAGTCCGGCCAGCCGCGCAGCGAACAGGTCCCGCATCCCGGTTCGGACTTCTGCCTGGTGTGCCTACTCGACCAGCGCGCCGAGCAGGTGGCGGAGACCGTTCACTTCGATTGCGACGGGGACCGGATCACCTTCGGCCGGCTGCGCTCCCGCGCCCGGGAGATGGCGGCGTCGCTGGTCGCCGCCGGTGTCGGGCCGGGCGATGTTGTCGCGACACTGGCGCCGAACTCGGTCGATCATGTCGTGGCAGCCCATGCGTGCCTGCGCGCAGGAGCGGTCTGGGCCCCGCTGAGCGTCTCCCTGCGGCAGGCCGACTACGCCCACAGCTGTGGCAACCTCCGCCCACGGCTGCTGCTCACCACCGCCGAGCTCTACGAACGGCACGCGTTCCTCGGTGACCCGTCCAACCAGGTCGAGGTCAGGCTCTTTGCTGACGAGCCGTCATCGAGCGTAGCTCCCCGGCTCGAGACGTCGGCGACGGCGCAGTCCCCGGACCACCACTGGGCACCGGCGGAGATGTCCTGGGTCATCCAGTCCGGTGCCACGACCGGGGGTCCGAAGTCGATCGCACTGCCCCACGCCTTTGCGGTCAGCCAAGCCCGGCGCATCATCCAGGCACTGAACATGCGCTCCGAGGACGTCTTCTTCTCGGTGCTGCAGATATCGCACGCCTGGCTCAACTTCGGCGTCCTGGCGCCGTGTCTCGTCCTCGGCGCCACGGCGGCCACCACGCGTTGGTTCTCCGCCTCGCGCTGGGTGTCCCAGGTGCATGCCACCGACGCCACGATCGTGGACCCTTTCCTGCCGATGGCCGGCGCGTTGCTCGCTCAACCCGAGAGGGCCGAGGACCGGACGCACCGAGTCCGTCTGGCGATCGGCGTGTACGGAGCCGAGCACGAGTATGAGCGACGAACGGCATTCGAGGAACGGTTCGGCATCCCGACGGTCAACATCTACGGGCTCACCGAGACCGGAGGCCTGGTCACGCACGACCGACCTGGCGACCGCCGGGCCGGATCGGTCGGGACCGTCCATGCGGACTACGAGGTCGCCGTCGACGTGGATGGTTCCTGGTCCACGGTCCCGGGAATGCACGGTGAGATCCTGGTCCGGCCCCGCTTCCCCGGCATCGTCGCCCTTGGTTACCTGGGGCAGGCAGAGAAGACCCTCGAGACCTGGCGGGACCTGTGGATCCATACGGGGGACCTCGGCCACTTCGACGACGCGGGACATCTGTACCTCTCCGGGCGTCGGGCCTTCTGGGTCCGGCGGAAGGGCGAGAACGTGTCGGTGAGCGAGGTGGAGGAGGCGCTGCTGGACCTCGACGGCGTGACCGGAGTCGGCGTGTTCGGAGTGCCCTCCCCCATGGGAGACCAGGACATCGCCGCGGTCCTCGTCCCTGCGGCCGGGGTTGCGATGCTGGCCGAGGATGTGGCAGCACTGTTGCGAGAGCGCATTGCCTTCTACAAGGTGCCGCGCTACCTGCGGTTCGTGGCGGAGATCCCCACGACCGTGAAGGGCGACGTCGACCACCGGCAACTGGTGGAGGACTTTGACGCGTCACTCTACGGAGACGTGGAGGGCGCTCACCAGCCGCCCGCCTCCCGCCCGGACGATGGTCGCTGAACGGTATGTCGGCGCGGGGCACGGTCGTCATCGCGGGGGCCAGCGGGGTCATCGGTAGCGCCGCGGTGGAGCGGTTCGCCGCTTCGGGCTGGGACGTCGTGGGCGTCTCCCGCCGCCGGCCAGAGCTCTCCACGGACCTGCCCTTCCGGCACGTCCCGGTGGACCTCACTGATCCGGCGGCCTTCGCCGCGGCCCTGCCCGGGATCGGCGAGGTCAGTCACGGCGTGTATGCGGCCCTCGCTGAGCAGCCGGGCCTGGTGGCGGGATGGCGGTCGCGCCCCCAGATGGAGACCAACCTGGCGATGCTGCGCAACTTCCTGGACCCATTGGCCCGGTGTGCCCCGTTGCGGCACGTCAGCCTGCTGCAGGGGACGAAGGCCTACGGTGCCCACCTCCACCCCATCCCGGTGCCCGCACGCGAGCGGGCACCCCGCGACCCGCACGACAACTTCTACTGGTTGCAGGAGGACTACCTGCGATCCGTCGCGTCGGACTGGACCTGGACGGTCTTCCGGCCGCAGACCACGTTCGGCGGTGCCGTCGGCGTAGCGATGAACCTGGTCCCCGTGATCGGCGTGTACGCGGCGATCTGCCGGCACGAGGATCGGCCCTTCTCCTTTCCCGGCGGTCCCTCGTACTTGTGGCAGGCCGTCGACGCCCGGATCGTTGCGGACGCGCTCGAGTGGGCGGCCGGTGACCCCCTGGCGTGGGGGGAGACGTTCAACGTCGCCAATGGTGACGTCGTCGAGTGGCGCAACCTGTGGCCGGCCATCGGGCGGGCGCTCAAGCTGGAGGTCGCCGCCGACGACCGTCGTGAGATGGCCCCGTTCCTGGCGGAGAAGGCGCCGGTGTGGGACGAGATCGTGCGGAGGAACGGGCTGCGGCCCATCCCGCTACGCCAGTTGCTGGGCGAGTCGCACCACGCGATGGACCACAGCTTCGCCACCGCTGCCCGCCGGGCACCCGCTCCCGTCATCGTCAGCACCGTGAAGCTCCGGCAGGCAGGCTTCGACGAGTGTTTGGACACCGAGGACATGTTTGATCACTGGTTCGCCGAACTCGCCCGGCGGGGCGTCCTGCCGCCGCCGCAATGACCGAGGGGGACGCCGGACGCCGAGGGCTTGTGCGCGGGGAGCAGTGCGGCGTGGACGGTGTCGCGAGTCGGTTCGGAGGGAGGTAGGGCATGGCTGAGCCGGCCGGACGTGACTGGACGTCCTCGGGCGCGTTCGAGGTTGCCGACGGGGTCCACCGGATCCCGCTTCCGCTGCCGACCGATGGCCTGCGGGCGGTGAACGTCTACGCGTTGACCGGTGACGACGGCATCGTGCTGGTCGACTCCGGCTGGGCGATCCGGGAGGCCTGAACGCAGCTCGCCGAGGCGCTGGCACGCTCGGGTACGACCTCGCCGATGTCCGGGAATTCCTCGTCACCCACCGCGATCACTACACGCAGGCGGTGACGCTGCGGCGCGATTCCGGACGCCGATCCGGCTCGGTGCCGGCGAACTCGCGCGGCGTCTGGAGGAGCAGCATCGCGCTGCAGTCCCGGCGGGCCGACATCAGTGGGAGATGTCCGACGACTGGTTGCGGGACGGCGAGACCGTGGTCTCGGGATCGCATGTCCTCGAGGTCGTCAATACTCCCGGGCACACGCGGGGCCACGTCGTCTTCCCCGACACCGCGGCGGGGCTGCTGTTCACCGGTGATCACGCGCTGCCGACGATCACCCCCTCCATCGGCTTCGAGGTGGCGCCCTCGCCCAACCCGCTCGGCAACTTTCTGGCCTCCCTCGCAGTGGTCCGTGGTCGACCGGACGCCCGCCTCCTGCCGGCGCACGGCGCAGTGGCCGAGAGCGTGCACGCGCGGATCGATCAGCTGGTGCACCACCACGGGGAGCGGCTGGGCGCGGTCGAGGAGCTTGTCCGCCGGGGCGCGGCGACGGTCTACGAGGTGGCCGGTCGGCTGGGGTGGACCCGGCACGATCGGCAGTTGGCCGCGCTCGACCTGTTCAACCAGATGCTGGCCGTGGCCGAGACCGCAGTACACCTGGAGCTGCTGGTCGCCCAGGGTCGGCTGCGGGTCGCAAACGAGGCGGGCGTACTGGCCTACATCCGTACCTGAGGCGTGTCTCGAAGTTCTACCGAGCGGTCGGTTGACCGCAGGGTCTACCGCTTCTAGGGTGAGGTCGCGGGCCTTCCGCACCGCCGCCGGGAATGTGTGTAGTGGGAAGGAAAGGCGACCATGGAGTCGAACTGGGGCCGCTGGGGCGAGGACGACGAGCGTGGGGCGGCCAACTTGCTGTCGCCGTCCCAGGTTCTGCGCGCCTGCGGTGCTCCCACGCACGGCCGGATCTACGACTTGGGCATCGAGGTACGACAAAGCGCGCCCGTCGTGGGCCGGCGGATGCCACCCCTGCACCTGATGTCCGTCGACGGCGGCGACTACGCCGCACTGGGCCGGGAGGACAGCGACGGCTCGGCCGACGACTACCTGTTCATGGCCGTCCATGGATCGACGCACGTCGACGCGCTCTCGCACGTGTGGTCCGACGGAGCCATGTACAACGGGTTCTCCTACCGGGAGGTGCGCAGCAGCGGTGCGAGTCGCTGCGGCATCGAGAAGGCTGGCGGCATGGTGACCACCGCCCACGTCTTCGACTTCAGGGATGCCGTTGGGCTCGACGGCAACCGCATCGGCAGTGCCGACTTCGCTAAGCAGGCCGGTGAGCGGCGCATCGAAGTCCGCCCCGGGGACGCGGTGCTGGTTCGTACCGGCTGGATGGAGTTGAACGCCGCCGGTGTCGACGCCGATGCGTCCCCGACCGTCTCCCCGGAGGCGGCCGACTGGTTTGCCGAGTGCGACGTTGCCGTAGTCGGTGCCGACAACCCCGCCGTGGAGGATCTGAGCGCCGTGCCGCTGCGACTGCACCGGGCGCTCTTGCGGGACCGCGGGGTGTACCTGCTGGAGCTGTTGAACCTGCAGGAGGTCGCCGACGACGAGGTGTCGTCGGGCCTGCTCGTGCTGGCGCCGCTGCGCATCAGTCGCGGAGTGGGCAGCCCCGTCAATCCGCTGCTCGTCGTGTGAGGAGCATGTGATGTATCGCAAGGCCGCCATCGTGGGGATAGGGCAGACCGACTACAGCACGAACTCGGGCCGGACGGACTGGCAACTTGCGCTGCAAGCAGTCATACCCGCCCTCCGCGACGCGCAGGTGAACCCGTCCGAGGTGGACGGCATCATCCGGTACAGCTACGACGCCGTCACGCCGGCCATGCTCGTGCGCTCGCTCGGGCTCCGGGACCTGCGGTTCTTCGCCGACATCCCGTTCGGGGGAACCGCTTCAGCCGCCGTCGTCGCCCAGGCGGCAGCCGCGATCGCATCCGGCCAGGCCTCCGTGGTGCTGGTCTACCGGTCGCTGAACGAGCGGTCCGGTGTGCGGTATGGGCGGGCAGAGCGCAACATCGCCGTCTCCGGCACCGATACCACGGTCGCAGTTACCGACCGGTCACCGGCGGGTGCCTTCTCCGGGCCCTACGGGTTGCTCTCGCCCGGACAGGTGATGGCGCTCTGGGCGCACCGGTACATGTACGTCAACGGCCTCACCGAGGAGGAGGTCACCCGCACGCTCGGCACCGTGGCCGTGCAGCAGCGGCAGTACGCCAACCGCAACCCCGACGCGATGATGCGCGACCGCCCCCTCGACCAGGAGACCTACGAGACCGGTCGGATGATCTCCACCCCGCTACGGCTCTACGACTACTGCCTGGAGAGCGACGGCGCGGCTGCCGCGGTGCTGGTGTCTGCCGACCGGGCGCGCGGCACGCGCAGTGACGCCGCCTACGTGCTCAGCGGTGGCCAGTCGCTGACCCGCCACGCCGAACCGGTCACGGTCTATCTGCGTGACCTGCTGGAACACGCACCGGAGCAGGCCATCAGCCGGCTCTACGAGGAGGCCCGGATCAGCCCGCAGGACATCTCCGTGGCCCAGCTCTATGACGCCACCTCGATTATGGTGCCGATGGGCCTGGAGATGTACGGCCTGGCCGAGAAGGGGTGCGCGTGGCGGCACATCCTCGACCACGGGATCGGACCCGACAGCCCGGTTCCGGTCAACACGCACGGCGGGCACCTCTCGGAGGCCTACGTGCACGGTATGAACCACGTCGTCGAGGCCGTCCGGCAGATCCGTGGGACCTCGCCCAACCAGGTCGCCGACGCCGACCACGTCCTGTTCGGCAGTGGCGGATCCAGCTCCGTCATCCTCGGGAGAGGTTAGGACGATGCAGGTCCTACCAGAGATCGTTCCGCTCACCGCGCCGTACTGGGAGGGTGCCAGGGAGGGGCGGCTGATGCTCCAGCACTGCAGGTCCTGCGGGCTGCACTGGCACCCGCCCGAGCCGATCTGCCCGGGCTGCCAATCGGCGGAGATCGAGTGGACGGCGGCGGCTGGCTCGGGCACGGTCCACAGCTTCACGGTCGTCACCCACCCCACCCACGTGGCCTTCGAGGGTCGGACGCCCTACCTGGTCGCCCTGGTCGATCTGACCGAAGGTCCGCGTGTGGTCTCCGGAATTCGTGACTGTCCGCCCGAGGGCGTCTCCATCGGCATGCCGGTCCAGGTGGTCTTCGAGGACGTCGGACCGGTCATGCTCCCGCAGTTCGTGCCCAGCCGGGTGCTGGGCGCTGAGCAAGTCCCACCGGATGTGAGGAGAGACCAGGCATGAACGAGTCGAACAGCGCGGGATGGGCGAACGACCACCGGAAGAAGCTCCGATCGGCCGATGAGGCGGCCGAGCTCGTCACCTCCGGGGCCATGGTCTACGTGAACGGGGGACCGGGGTTCCCCTGTGATGTGGTGGAAGCGGTCACCCGGCGGGCGACCGACCTGGACGGCGTCCGGATCGGGCTGCCGATGCGCCGGGCCTCCCGGCAGCTCGACCCGGACTTCATGGACAGTCAGTACGCCGGGCACATCTTCCACGTCTCGGACTTCTCGTTCGATCCCGTGATCAGGCAGGCCATCAACGAGGGGCGCGCGTCCTACCGGCCCAATATTCCCACCGAGACGGCCCGCTTCTACCCCGAAGACATCGATGTGCTGGTGCTGGCCGCCTCGCCGATGGACCGGCACGGCTACTTCTCCCTCGGCGCTTTCGGGGGATGGGGGATTGACTTCGTGCCACGGGCGCGTCACATTGTGCTGGAAGTCAACGAGCACCAGCCTCGGATCCACGGGAACTGCTGGCTGCACGTGAGCCAGGTGGATACGGTCGTAGAGGCGGACTACCCGCTGACCGCCCAGAGCCACTCCTCCAGCGGCCACGAGATACAGGTGAGTGACGTGGAGCGAGCGATCGCCGGCCACATCATCGACCTGATCGACGACCACTCCACGCTCCAGTTCGGTGGGGGGATCCTCCCGCAGGTCGTCGGCGAGATGTTGATCGACTCCGGGCGCCGGCACCTGGGCGTCCATTCCGAGGCGCTCTCGGACTGGGTGGTCGACCTGGTGGAGCACGGGGTCGTGGATAACGGCTCGAAGACCCGGCACCGCGGTAAGACCGTCTTTGCCGTCGCCCTGGGCACCCCGCGGCTCTACGACTACGTCGCCGAGAACCCGGGCGTGGAGATCCACTCCATCGCCTACATGAACGATCCCTGCCTCAACCAGCAGAACCACCAACAGGTCAGCATCAACGCGACCCTGGCCGTCGATCTCATGGGGCAGTGCTCGTCGGAGACTCTAGGCACGCGGCACTACTCCGGGACCGGTGGCCAGTGGGAGTTCAACCGGGCGGGTTACCTGTCGGGCGGCAAGGGCATCATGGCGATGCCCTCGACCGCGCGCGGCGGGGCTGTCTCGCGGATCACGCCCTGGTTGCCGGAGGGCAGCGCGGTGTCCATCACGCGCAACGACGTCGACTATGTGGTGACCGAGTACGGCGCCGTCCGCCTCAAGGGGCTGGACCTGCGCGCCCGCGCCCAGGCGCTGATCGGCATCGCGCATCCTGATTTCAGGGAGGAGCTGGCGAGGGCGGCACACCCCGGGGGGCTGGGCTGACCGTGCCGGCACTCCAGGGGCGAACGGCGCTGGTCACCGGCTCCGCCCGGAACATCGGCCGCTCCATCGCCGTGGCACTGGCGCGTTCCGGTGCTGACGTCGTGCTGCACGCCAGCGCCGCCTCCCCGGAGTTGGACACCACCGCCGAGCTCGTCCGCGCGGAGGGCCGGATGGCGTGGTGCCTTCCCGCGGACTTCGGCGATGCGGTCGCCACGGGGGCCTTCATCGAAGCGGTGACCGGGAGCCACGACGTCTCGATCCTGGTCAACAATGCCGCCGTTCGCCCGCAGGCCCTGCTGGCAGAGGTGACCAGGCAGGCGTGGGAGCGGGTGATGCGGGTCAACGTCACCGCGGCCTTCGAGTTGATCCAGGGTTGCGCACCGGGGATGCGACGGGGCGGGTGGGGCCGGATCGTGAACATCGGCGGCCAGGACGCGCACTGGGGGTGGGGCGGTCGCGCTCACGTCGTCGCCAGCAAGTCCGCACTCTCGGGCCTGACCCGTTGCCTGGCGGTGGAACTGGGCCCGGACGGGATCACCGTGAACCAGGTCGCGCCTGGGCTCATCCGCACGGCACGGGCTGCGGCGGACTATCCCGACTGGCAGCAGGTGGAGCAGTCGATGACCTCGATCATGGCGGTGAAGAAGGTGGGGGAGGCGGAGGACGTCGCAGCGATGGTGGCGTTCCTGGCGGCTCCGACGGCCGGCTACATCACCGGGCAGGAAATCCACGTCAACGGGGGCGGTTTCCCGCTGCTCCCCAACCCCCGGAGCTGGCGTGCCGGCGGGGGTCCGCGGGTACCCGGTCCGACCGGGACAGGAGAAGCCTGCCCCGGCGGTCGGGATGGAATAGGAGAGAGCGGACGTGGCTGACTTCACCTTCTCAGAGCTGACGCCGACGGCCTTCCTCGAGCTCTCGGAGCGGGTCTTCGGGCACCGGACGGCCGTAGTCGACGGCGAGGTGCGCCTCACCTACGCCGAGCTCGGCGCGCGTTCCCGGGCGCTCACCGGATTGCTGGCCGCCCTGGGCGTCGGGCCGGGAGACCTAGTGGCGGCGCTGTGCACGAACAGTCACGTCATGCTCGAACTCCACCACGGGGTCCCCTTGCGCGGTGCGGTTCTGGGCGACGAAGGCCCGATAGTCATCCACAAGCGGATGCCCCAGCGTGATCGCGGTCAGCACAGACCCGTCGCGGTGAACGGTCAAACACGGCACGAACCGGTCCACGGGCTTCTCCTCGCTCGTCCGTCGACCATCCCTCGTGGCCGCTCGACAAGGGTTCAGGACCACCCGCATATCAAACACCGAACCATCGACAATGACGATGGTCTACGCTCGAATCGCCGACCGCACCGTCGCCGAGGAGTACTTCGCCGTCTCAGAGAAGGTCGAAGCCCTCTACGACCACACCGCATCCCTACCAGCCGAGGCCGAAGGCACCGAGATGCGCAAGCTCCGCGGCGAGATGCACCGCCGGATGCTGGGCAACGGCTACTGTGCGCCGGCGCGGTGGCCGCCGATGTATTTTCTACGTAGGACTCGAGGCCA
>JAABUM010003090.1_pt1 | contig 21205 bp, 23 predicted proteins | sample 5559161 | NCBI WGS metagenome assembly JAABUM01 (sample SAMN10711868, study PRJNA513369) | rock metagenome | isolation source: Antarctica rocks | place: Antarctica: Victoria Land, Siegfried Peak nord
CCATCGAGAATTCGATCGCGGGGTCGATCGCAGTCACGCCGAACGATCGCCTCGTCATCACCGAAGGCAACTACCTTCTCCTCGGTGAGGACTCGTGGCAGTCAGCGCGCGCCTGCGTCGACGAGTGTTGGTATCTGGAACTGCCCGTTGCAGTACGTCGCGAGCGCCTCACCCGGCGGCATGAGGACTTCGGCCGCTCGCCACAGGAGGCAGCGGACCGAGCTGACGGATCGGACGAGGCCAACGCCCGCTTGGTCCTCGCAGCCCGACACGCTGCCGACCTGATCGTCATCGTCGACTGAGGGTCGGCTTCAGGCTGCGGGGTACTGCATCGTTTCGGCGAGACCCGCGCGCAGACGAGCGAGGACGCAGGAGAGCAGCCGTGACACCTGCATCTGACTGATGCCGAGCCGGTTACCGATTTCCTGCTGGGTCAGATCTTGTTCGAAGCGCAACCTCAGCAGCAGCCGCTCCCGCGAGGATGCCTGGGCCTCAAGAGTCTGATCGAGCATGATCGCCACCACGCTGGCCTCCGCGTCGTGGACTGAGCCGGATGCCACGGTCGCACCCAGCGGCGAGTCCGGCCGCTCGGCTGTCAACGCTTCGAGCGACGAGGCCGTGTAGGAGCATCCGACCCGTTGAGCTTCACGCACCTGCGCGATCCCCATACCCAGATGAGACGCGATGTCCTGCGGACTCGGCTCACGACCCAGCGTCTGTTCAAGCGACCGACTTGCCTGGACGACCTCGTGGTACCGGTCGTGCAGGGCCCGTGGGGGACGCACCGCCCACGCGTGGTCACGAAGGTGACGCTTCAATTCGCCGTGGATCGTCGGAGCCGCAAATGCGCTGAAGTTGTACCCGAGTTCGGGATCGAACCGGCGGGATGCCAACACCAAGGCGAGCGCCGCGACCTGCTGCAGATCTTCGATATCGACGCCGCGGTTCATGTAGCGCGCTGCGATACGATGCGCCAACCCCAGATTTTCGCGAACCGCAGCGTCACGCATGGTCGCGGCCCGCGTGTCTCGCGCGGTTATGTCCGAAGGTTCGCCGATCAGGTACGGGGATGCGTTCAGCACGGTTGCCTGCTTCTGTTGACTCAGTTGCCAGCCACCTGCTTGAGCTGACGCCGAGGAATCCCCCTGGGTACGGCGACCTTTCACCACTTCGCAAGGCCTGGCCGCCGCTCCGCCGATCCCTGTCGAGCGATCCATCCGGTCAGAAGACGCGTCGTCGCGACCCGCCGATCGGCACGAGGTTCACGATGAGGCCGATGACCAGCAGGACGATGCCGATCCAGAGCAATACCTTCAGGCTCGCGACGAGCAGTCCGAGCAAAATAAGAACGATACCGAGAACAACCATGATGTCTCCCAAGCGTTTTTGGCACAGGTCTTGCGCCGATATAGCCGATCGTTTCACACCCTTAGGGTGGCTGCGGTACACCCCTACGGAGGTTTACAGTCAGAACATGGTCGACCCCGCAACACGTGAACGAGGGCCCGATGACGTGGTTGGCGGTCCGATTTCGGTCGCCCTCGTCGATGATTACGACGTCGTGTTGCTCGGGGTGGCCAAGATCCTCGACCAGTACCCCGACCGGGTTGTCGTTACCGAGATCGACACCAACCACGTTCCGCAGAACCCGGTCGACATCGTGCTGTATGACGCGTTCGCCCAACCGGAGTCGGACAGCGAAGAATTCGTCGTCCTCATCCGAAGCTGCCATGCTCGCAAAGTCGTCCTCTACACCTGGAGTTTCAGCCCGGAACTGATTGCGAATGCCCGCCGGATGGGCGTGGACGGGTACCTGTCCAAAGCACTGCCTGCGCGTCAGCTGGTTGCCGCTCTCGAGGCCGTACACGCCGGTGAGATCGTCATCAGTAAGGCGCCGGGCCGCGCCCGCACGGTGACCGGTCTGGACTGGCCCGGTCGCGGCGAAGGACTGACCGATCGCGAGGCCGAGGTTCTGGCCTTGATCACCCAGGGGTACAGCAATGCCGATGTGGCGCTGCGCACCTTCCTCAGTCCCAACACGGTGAAGTCCTACATTCGCGCGGTCTACCGCAAGATCGGCGTGAGCAGTCGGACCCAGGCCGTGCTGTGGGGCGTCGATCACGGCTTCTCCCCGGACCATCACCGCATCGAGGGCTGGCGCCGCTGACCGCTGCACCGACGTGCAGGCGCCGTCGCGCCGCTGCCGGGACGGCATACTGATCGGTCGTGACCCAACCCCACACCGCCGGCGCGCCGCCGCACCACGAATCCTTTCGCGATCGACCCACTCTCGTCTTCCTGCACGCACACCCCGACGACGAGGCCAGCTCCACCTCGGGCACCATCGCGCGCGCGGTGCGCGACGGGCACCGGGTGGTCGTGGTTTTCGCTACGAACGGTGACCATGGCGAACCTGCGCACGACCTCGCCGAAGGTGAGACTGTCGTGGACCGCCGTCGCAAGGAAGCTGCCGCGTCGGGTGCGGCGCTGGGTGTGCAGCGCATCGAGTGGCTGGGGTACGCCGACTCCGGCATGACCGGTTGGGCCCAGAACGACGCCGAGCATGCCTTCGGCAAGGCCGACGTCGATGAGGCCGCCCATCAACTCCTCCGGATTCTCGACGAGGAGGACGCCGAGGTGTTGATCGGTTACGACTGGCACGGCACCTACGGCCACCCCGACCATGTGCAGGTGCACCATGTCGCCCATCGCGCCGCCGAACTGGCCCACCGCAAGCCCCGAATGCTCGAGGTCACCATCAACCGTGACGCGATGCGGGCCATGATGGCGAACACGCCTGAAGAGCAGCGGTGGGACGTCGACGGCCCTGCTGACGACGGCAATCCGGTCGGTACGCCTGAGGCCGAAATCCAGTGGGATGTCGACGTATCGACTTACCTCGCGCAGAAGCGTGCGTCGATGCAGTCGCACATCAGCCAGACCAGCGACATCGGGATGATGCTGGGTATGACGCCCGAAGTATTCGCAAGCGCGTTCGGTCACGAGTACTACCTCGAGCCCGGCCGGATCGCTCCCCTCACGGCCAGATGGCCGCTGGACTGAATGCCGTTCAAGATTCTGACAATTCGGCTTCCTGTGTATACGCTGACCGCTCGGCAACAATCGCTGATGCGTGATTGCGCATCGCACTCGAACAAGGAGCAGGTTTCGTGGGTTTCCTATTGTGGATCTTGGCCGTCATTTTGGTCATCGCCGGGATCGTGACGCTGATCAAGGGCAGTCTCATCCTGGGCATCGTGCTGATCGTGGTCGGCCTCGCCGTCGGCCCCGGTGGGTGGAGCGTTCTCAAGAAGTAACGCCCGACGACCGCTGATGGGCGGCGTGCAGGCTGTCGAGCCGACAGCCTGCACGCTGTCGATTGCTTTTCAGGCCTCAGACGAGCTCGGGGTGTCCACCAGGACCTCTTGGGCCGTAACGGCCATCAGTTGCAGCCACGGCGCCCCGTAGGTCGTCACAAGCGCCACGTCGGCTGCATCCCGGCCTCGCCCGACGATCACGCGGCCTTTGCGGGTGGAGTCGTGGCGGGCGTCGAAGTCCCACCAGCGATCGCCGAGCCACACCTGGGTCCAGGCGTGGAAGTCCATCGGCGACGGGTTGATCGGTGCGTCCATGTCGGGCAAATAGCCGAAGACGTAGCGAGCGGGGATGTTCAGGGCCCGACAGAAGGCGATCAGCAGGTGCGCATAGTCGCGGCACACACCCTGACCGGTCGTCCACGCGTCGACAGATGTCGTCAGCGCGTTGGTCGAACCGACCGTGTAGGCAAGGTATTCGTGCACATAGGTGCACATCGCCTGCACCCGCTGATACCCGCGCGGGTGGTTGCCGAACAGCCGCCACGCATGCGCTCCCAGCACGTCCGGCTGGGCGAAGCGGCTCGCAATCGTGTACTGCAGGACCTCGTCGGGCAGTTGCTCCGGCATGATCTCGCAGGCGCCCGTATCGACGTCCTCGGTCGCATCGGGCACCTGCGCGCGCACCGAGTAGTCGAAGGTGGTGATGCCCTGCGGCAAGAGCAGCCGGGTGCAGGTATTGCCGAACGTGTCGCGGAAATCGCGGGTCGACACCCCCGCCGTGTTGCTCCAGGACTCGCCGCTCAGGGTGACCAACGGGTTGTCGGTCGGCTTGATCTGGAAGATGGCCGCGATCGGCGCTCCGGAGGAGTATCGGAAGGTGCACCCCAGGTCGAGCAGGCGAGTGGTCATAGGCGAAAACGTCCTTGCGCAGCAGGGGCACGGTGCAGCCGAAGGTTAGCGGTTCGTCGGTCGCGCTGTCTTCGCACCTACGCGTCTGGCCACGGACGTCTACTGGTGCCGTCACCGACGTCGGTGTCGCTGGTTCCAGGGCCCTGGCTCGTTCCCGACCGATGGATCGACAGCCTCTACGAGCCTGGCAAGCTAACGACATGCACCCGCACCGCACCACCCGTTGGGAAGCCACTGAAAACCGTGGTTACGGTCCTCGCTTCGCCGAAATGCAGGCGACCGGAGCCGACATCACTGGTGAGGCGCGGCTCGCCGACGTCATCGCGCCCCGCAAGGCGCGCATCCTGGACGCCGGTAGCGGGATGGGCAGAATCGGCGCGGCGCTACAGGGGCGAGGCCACGACGTCGTCGGGGTCGATCTCGACACCCGGCTGCTGAGGCAATCGCGATCGACCTACCCACACCTGCCCGTTGTCGAGGCACGGTTGGATGAACTGGAAGCCGAAACCCTTGCTCTGCAGGGCCACCCGACGTCCTACGACGTCATCGTGTGCGTCGGCAACGTGATGATCCTGTTGGCTCCCGACACCGAACGCGACGTGCTGCACCGGTTACGCGCCCTGCTGGTCGCCGACGGTCGGATGCTCGTCGGCTTCCACCTGCAGGCCGACCCCACCAACTCCCGCACCTATCCGGCAGCCGAATTCGTCGTCGATGCGCAGGCGTGCGGTCTGCGGGTCGAGGCACAGTTCGCCTCCTACGACCTGGCCATCGCTGGCGCCGGTGACGACTACGCAGTGTTCCTGCTGCGCCCGGCATGAGCAGACAGGGAGCGACACCGGCGAAAATCGATTCGTCGCCGCCACGTCAGCTCTGGATCGACGCGTTCCAACGCCGCCATCCGGTACTGGGCTTCCCGATCGCAGTTGTCTACAAATTCGTCGACGACTCGGGTGCCTATCTCGCGGCGCTGATGACCTACTACGGCTTGGTGTCGCTGTTCCCGTTGCTGTTGCTCCTCAGCACCGTGCTGAGTTTCGTGCTGCGTAACAATCCGGGCTTACAACAGCAGATCGTGGACTCTGCAGCAGGCCAGTTCCCGGTCGTCGGCAAACAGCTACAGGACCCGAAGCAACTCAGCGGCGGAACACTGGGGGTGCTGGCCGGAGTGGCCTTCGCCACCTACGGAGGGCTCGGCATCGGCCAGGCTCTGCAGTACGCGATGAACACCGTATGGGCCGTGCCACGCAACGAACGACCCAACCCGCTATTGGCCAGGCTGCGCAGCCTGTTGCTGATCGCCGGCGCGGCGCTCGTCTTGCTGACGGCCACGGCCGCGTCGGGTATCGCCGACCAGTTCCACGGGAACCTAGGGCGCGTGATGGCCTATCTGATTCCCGTTGCGATCCTGATAGCCGATGTGCTCATCTTCATTCCGATCTTCAGGCACGGCACGTCCCGCTCCCTGGAGGTCAAACAGGTGCTGCCAGGCGCCGTCCTTGCCGCCGCCAGCTGGACACTGCTGCAGACGTACGGCTTTCGGTACATCTCGCATGTCATCGACCGGGCCAATGCGGCCGGTGCCAGCGGCACCAACCTGATCTTCGCGACGGTCCTCGGCCTGTTGGCGTTCATCTATCTGGCGAGCATGATCACCGTTCTTTGCGCCGAAGTGAACGTGGTGTTCGACAAAAAGCTCTATCCGCGAGCGTTGCTCACCCCGTTCACCGACAACGTCGAACTCACCGCGGGCGACCGCCGCACCTACACCGCGATCGCTCAGGCCCACCGACACAAGGGATTCGAACGCATCGAGGTCAGTTTCAACAAACCCTATGTCCGGGTGTCGGATGACGCAGACAGCACGGGCCTGTGCGCAGATACGGGCCCGACCCCGGATCCACATGACGAACCGACGGAGCCATTACCACGGCGGTTCCCACACGACCGGCCCTGACCGGGGAGGCCCTGCGATCAACCCGCCGCGGCACGCAGCTTTCCAGCAGCGGACTCGCCACCTCGTTGATGATTCGCTGCTGATATTCCCCACCGACCTGGACAACCGCGACGTCGGTGAAGCCCGCCTCCCAGATGGGCCGGACGCGCTCGACCATCTCATCGAGGTCCGATCCGCACGCGATCGTGTCTGCGACATCCTCGGGCCGCGAATTTCGACGCACCGGCGAATCCAGTGGTCCTCGGAAGATCGGCATTGTCGGCCCAGCCGCCTGCACACCACCGGACTTGTTCATGCGCCAGGTGCATCGCTGCGTCTTTGCTGTCCGGATGCCAGCAGATGGGGATCTGCCCGATCGCCCGGGCGCCGTGCCCGATCTGCCGTTGATCATCGAGCGCGTTCCATTCCTGCACCACCTCAGCTGTCGGTTCGGTATCGATCAAGTGATCGGCGAGCGGGCCAAAACGACGTACCCCCTTGGGCCCGCCTGCCGCGATCGCGATGGGCACGGCAACGTCCGGAACGTCCCAGATACGCGCGGAGTCGACGCGAAGATACTGCCCGTCGTAGGTTACGAGCTCACCACCGTGGGGTTCCCGGATGATCTCGATGGCCTCGACGACCAGGTCCTGCCGTTGATCGACCGGCGGCCACCCCTCACCTGTCGCGTGCCCGGCGAGATTCTCACCCGAGCCGGGGCCGAGAGTGAAGCGGCCGTCAACCAGGATCTGTAGCGTCGCTGCCTTCTGCGCAACCACGGCCGGGTGATAGCGCTGGATCGGCACGTCACGTACGTCATCAGACCCACCCGATTGATGGCGTGGGCTACCGCCCCCCGAAACGTGTCGTCATGTTTTCACCCTGACACCGCCGGGCAGGCATCCGCAGCACCCGTGCACACCGCTCGTAGAGTGGGCGCAGCCCGCTCCCCCACAGCAAGGACACTCATGGTCCACGTCATCCGCACCTTCGAGGTGCACGTCAACCCGTCCGTCGCCCTGGAGTACCTGAAGGATTTCAGCCACGCCGTCGAGTGGGACCCGGGCACCGTGTCCTGCGAACGGATAGGCGATGAGTTCGCCCCGATCGAGATCGGCGCGAAGTGGCATAATGTCTCCAAGCTGATCGTGATCAGTACCGAGCTCGAATACGAACTGCGCGAACTGCAAGCGGACAGAATTGTCCTCAGGGGCACTAACAAGACGGCGACATCTATCGACGACATCCGGGTCGAGCCGTCGACCGCCGGTTCGATGATCACCTACGAGGCGACGGTCACTTTCAACGGTGCCGCGAAGCTGACCGACCCGTTGATGAAGTTGATTTTCCTCAAGCTGGCCAAGGACCTCGTCGTCGACATGACCAAGGCCCTGGAGAAGCTCTAGTGCGGATGCGTGCAAAGTTGTTTGACAGTCGCTCCGCGGCTGGCCAGCCACTTGGCACACATCCGCACCCGCCTTACTTCTGATTCACTGCACTAGGCCTGCCAGTTCTCGATCTGCCTCAGCAAGGCGATGGGCTCATCGACCTGGATGAGTCTGTCGGCCGTCTCGGCGCGCAGGAAACCGCCGTCGACCATGCCGGTGAGCAGAGCCCGCATCGGCGCCCAGAAATCGCAGACGTCGTACAGCGCCACCGGCTTGGCGTGAATTCCGAGCTGCAGCCAGGTCCAGACCTCGAAGAACTCCTCCATTGTTCCGATGCCCCCGGGAAGAGCCACGAATGCGTCTGACAGCTGCGCCATCCGGGCCTTGCGATCATGCATGTTCTCGACGATTTCCAGACTGGTCAGGTCGAGGTGCGCAACCTCGGCGTCGGCCAGCGAACGCGGGATGACGCCGATGACCTCGCCGCCGGCCGCCATCGCAGCATCGGCCACCACGCCCATCAGTCCGACATGACCGCCGCCGTACACGATGCCGACCCCGTGCTCGGCAAGGTAGGTGGCCAGCTGCGCTGCAGCACGGGCGTAGGAGGGATCGCTGCCACAGGAGGATCCGATGAAGATCGCGACGCGCATGGCGTCACCGTAATTCACCATCGAAGGGTGCAAATATCGTCGAAGGACGCACTACCCTTTTGGACGCTTTCCCTACCGCTCGACGCGGTGCGTGCCGATGCGGACACTGCGAAGCTGAGCCCGGTGAGTCGTTCGCTGCGTGCCCAGAGCTTTGTAGCGAGCATCTCGTCCCGCGCGTAGCGGCTGCGCCTGGCTTCGCCGACAGGCCCGCGCACTTCGCCTGGCCCCTTCGGCCCGGAGTAGGACCCGGGCTCGGCATCCGTCGCAGCGAACAGCACAGGTCGTGCTCCACCTGCGCCCCCCGGCAGCACTGCCCGCATCGCTATCGGCAGCACCTTCGCCACGATCGGGTTGCTGCCCAACCCGTCCGGATTGCTGAACAGGCCCGTTGCGGCGACTCCCGGGTGCGCCGCAACGGAGGTGAGGGACAGCCCGGCCCGTTCGGCGCGGCGCTGCAGCTCGACGGCGAACAGCAGATTTGCCAGCTTGGACTGCCCGTACGCCTTACCCGATGAGTAGGTCGGAGCTGGATTGCCGGCCATTACCCCAGCGTCGCCGCGGAAATGCGCGAGCGAGGACACGGTCACGACGCGCGGCGCCGTCGCTCGCAGCAGCTGCTCAAACAGCAGCGCTGTCAGGGCGAAGTGCCCGAGGTGGTTGGTGCCGAACTGTAATTCGTGCCCATCAGCCGTTTCGCGGTAACGCGGCGGCTGCATCAACCCGGCGTTGTTGATCAGCAGGTCAACCGGGCGGTCGATCCGACTGGCAAAAGTTCGGACCGAGTCCAACGACGCCAGATTGATGTGCTCGACGCTGGTCGATCCGTCAATGGACGCCGCGACCCGTTCGCCCGCCTCGGTGTTGCGCACCGCGAGCACCACGTGTGCCCCATGTGCGGCGAGCACGGTGGCTTCGTGCACCCCAATGCCGGAATTTGCTCCGGTGACAACGGCGGTGCGACCGCTCAGATCGGTGATCTGCTCGGGTTTCCATCCCATGACAACTCCAGTCGTTCTGATCTCGTTGATGGTCAGAACCCTGCCAGGAGGGGTCCGGGGATGCGCACTGCGCCCGTGGTTCGTTGTGTGGCCATGGTCGGATTGCCGATAGTCCAAACGATCTCACTCACTGCTACGACGGTGTCCGGGATACCCGATCAGAGAGTGACATCGAACACAACGTTAAGTAACAGCTAACAAGGTTCGACTTTTCGACCCCTAACCGGCGCATGTCCGCAGTCACTTCAGCCAGGCTGGCGCCCCGCCAGCTGATCGTCGTCCAGTGCGTACCAGATCGCCTGAACGGGTTCATCCCCATCATTGTGCAGTCGGTGGGGAATGCTGGAGTCGAACGAGATCGAATCAGTGGGGCCGAGAATGAAGGTGTCGAAACCGAGCGACAGTGTCAGTTTTCCGCTGACGACGAACCCGAAGTCCGTTCCTGAATGACGACTCATCTGATCGCCGGCAGTCGAACTGCCGCCCACTTCGTAGGTGATGAGCAAGAACTCCCCCGGTGCGTCGGTGCGCGAGGAGAGCCGCTCCCACGTCACCCCCGTATCGAGTACGAGCCGTCGCCGGTCAGACGCGTGAACCACCGGGTTGCGGATTCCCGGCTCGGCAACAGGCGGGAATCCGACGGCGCGTCGTGCGGCCGGAAGTGATGTCGCGCGGCCTAGGCCACCACCATCAATAGAGGTCACGGCGCCATCGCGATCAGGGCGGACCACTGACTGCGCGAACAGTTCATCGACCGTGGTGTCCAATGCCTCGCAGATGGCGAACAGCGTCGCAACCGAAGGCTGCGATTTCCCGTTCTCCAGCTGCGATATGAACGAGGCGGACACCCCGAGCTGGCGTGCGAACTGGCGCAACGACAAACCCTTGGCGAGCCGTCGGACTCGTAACGCTGCGCCGACCCCGGACAGCGGAGCCCGAACCGTACCTGTGGACTGTTCGGGGACCCGCCCATCTGAGGCACCCTTGACGTGTTCCGAGGGGACCGGTGCAACGTGAGCTTTGACCTGTTCTTTCGACAAGACGTCAGCCATGAGTTCCCCAACCGATGATGAAGTTTCCGCGAACATGTCCTCTAAACTATCTGATCAGTCCAAGGTGTACCGCGCAGCTGGGCTTAACGCGCTCGAAACCATACAGCATTCAACGAGTTCGGTCTGGAAGGGTGTCCCCCCGCACTGTGAAGTCATCGAACGTTGTTGAAACACAACGGACCTGTGCTGCAAACAAGGACGGTTTTGCCAATTCAGCTGGCGTCGCAGGGGATCCAGCGTTCTGCAAGTGTCGGGTAGGCGCCTGCCACCTCAGGCAGCAGGTCGGGCAGGAAGAGCATCACGTCGTCAGGGTCCGCACCCACGAGGTATTCCGGTGACACGATCGGAATGTCGGTCCCTGGCATCCGACGACCGTTCTTGGCCGGACTGGCGTCGGCGACAGCAGGCAGCAACGTGGAATCGACGTTCGCCACCGCCAGCAGCGACGCCGCCCGGGAGGCCGCCCCGTACCCGAGCACCGTCCGGCCGGCGTCTCGGCGTGCCCGCAGTTCTCCTCGAAGCCAGCCCGTATGCCGGTCCACCCGCGCCTGCAATGACGACAACATTTCGGGGTCTGCCATCCCGGCTGCCCGGTCACGCGCTGCCAATCGCTGGACCGAAGACTCGACGGGGTGGCCCTCATCTGCGTGGACCACAGCCAGCAGCACTGTGCCGCCGTACAGATCGAAGTCCCACGACTGCACGACGGCAAGGCCGACCTGCGCGAGCAGCGGCTGCAACGACAACAGGCTGTAGTACCCGAAATGCCCGTGGCGCAGCGCGCTCCACGCACCCTGGGACACGATGCTGTCGAGCGACTGGTACTGCAGGAGCAGCACTCCGCCCGGAGCGAGAACCCCCGCTCGCCGGCGTACCCCAGCTGCCTGATCGGCTTCGTGCATGATGCCGAAACTGTCGATCACCACATCGGCCGGTCGGTCATGTACCTCCTCCAGCCCGTACGGCGCTGCATCCTGGATCCAACTCCCGCCGTGCGGGGACGGAAATTCCAACACGGTCGAACGGCCGGCCATCATCCCGGCAGACGCGACCTGTGCCAGAGCGGCCCGGGCCTGCAGCACCACGGCCTGCGGCTCGACTCCCCGCGGTTCCTCGCTGCTCGTGTCGTCCTGCGCGAGTTGGGCGAGCGAGCAGCGCGCACACCACCACATCGACAAGGCGAACCGCGGGTCGGGACCGACGTCGCCTGCCGGCGGGAAGTGGTCCGCTGCCGGTTGATCGCCGAGGTCGAGGACCGTGCTACCGCGATCTCCCCGGCACGCTCTACACACAGGCTTCGTCATGTGATCTCCTTCGACGGCGGGCCATCAAACCCGATTTAATGGACCGGTGCGAGTGACATCCTTCGACCTGCGCGGACCGCTGCTGTTCACCCCGACCCCCCACATCGACTCACGCGGGTTCTTCACGCGCACCTTCGACGCCCAGATCGCGCAGGCGCACGGCCTGGATCCAGCCTCGTTCATCCAAGACTCCCAGTCACGCTCGACTGAAGCGACGCTGCGAGGGATGCACGGCCGCTCCGGGGCAGGTGAGGGCAAACTGGTCCGTTGCGCTCGCGGCGCGGTGCTGGACGTGGTGGTGGACATCCGCCCTGGTTCCCCCAGTTTCGGCGAGCAGTTGAGCGTCCGCCTCGACGACGAGACCTTCGCCCACCTCTACGTTCCGCCGGGTTTCCTGCATGGTTTCCAGGTGCTCAGTCCAGTGGCTGACATCTGCTACCGGATCGACCGCGCACACGATCCGAGCGAAGATCTGGGGGCCCGGTGGGACGACCCCGACCTCGCGATCGACTGGCCGCTGCCAATTGCCGCCATGAGTCCGCGCGACCTGGCAGCCGGCAGTTTCGCAGAGTTGCGCTCGCGGCTGGAGTCGAGAGGCTGACGGTCCGCCTACTCGATGCTTTCTGCCGCTGACCTCAGACGAGACGAAAGGCCGCATCGAGCAGTCCTGCCCGCTGCTTGCGCTGCAGCACCTTCAACCGGACGAAATCGCTGTCGAATCCCTTTCGGGTCAGCGGGGCCGACCGGTAGGCCGCCGCCAGCTCGCGTGCTCCGTCGGCTATCGACCAGGTGGCGTCGTACCCGGGCAGGGCCGCACGGATCGCGCTGAAGTCGACTCGATAGGACCGTGGGTCCGAGCCGGTCTCTGCGGTGATGTCGAGCACCGACTCCGGCACTGCGCGCTGGGCCTCCTGCGCGATCTCGGCGACCGTGGCATTGTTCGCCTCGGTACCGACATTGAAGGCGCGGGCGTGTACCGCTTCGCGCGGTGCCGTCAAACAGCGTGAGAAGGCCTCGGCGATGTCCTTGGCGTGCACCAGCGGTCGCCAGGGCGTGCCGTCCGACATCACCAGTACCCGACCGCTGAGAATCGCGTGTCCGACCAGGTTGTTCAGCACGATGTCGGCGCGCAATCGCGGTGAGGCACCGAAGGCGGTCGCATTTCGCAGGAAGACCGGTTCGAAATTGCCGTCGGCCAGCTGATGCACGTCACTTTCGACGCGCACCTTGGACTCCGCATACGGCGTCACCGGGTGCATCTCGGAGTCCTCTTTGACTGCATCCTGCCCGGCAGCCCCGTACACCGAGCAGGTCGAAGCGTAGAGGAACCTGCGGACACCGGCGTCTTTGGCGGCCTTCGCCAGGCGCACCGAGGCGTGGTGGTTGATGTCATGGGTGACCTGCGGTTCCAGGGCGCCCAGCGGATCGTTCGACAGGGCAGCGAGGTGGATGACGGCGTCGAAGCCCGCCAGGTCAGCGGGCTCGACATCCCGGATGTCTTTGCAGATCGTAGGCGGATCAGCGGGAGCACTACCCAGCACGCAGTCCTTGAACAGACCGGTGTCGAACCCGACGACGTCGTGCCCGGCTGCCGCCAGAATCGGCACCATGACCGTACCGAGGTATCCCTGATGGCCGGTGACCAGTGTCTTCACAGCTCTTCATCCTTTGTCATGTCGCGTGGGGGTTGGCATCTCGGAGGCGGGCCCGCCTCCGAGGTTCAAGCTCAGCTTCGAGGTGGTGAATGCCTCGGCGTAGGGCGCGTGGCACTGCACTCCCCGAATCCGAGCCAACCCCAGGAACGCTTCGTCGTCGAACCAGTCGTGGGCGGCCTGGCTCGGATAGCTGTCGTGGATCATCGCGAGCTTGGCGTGCATCGCTGGTGCTTCGATCGGTTGATACGCAGTGACCGCAGGGAGGTCGCTCTCCCACTTGAGGATCTCGTATCCGAGGATCAGGTGATCCCGGAATACCGTCGGTGCGATCTGGCCGACCGCCCGGTGGTCCTGGTGTGCATCGGCCGGCTGCGCAGCGAAGACCAGACCTCCTGCTCCCGCCTCACGGGCAGCCACGATCGCGTCCTTGGCGAGGTCGAAGTGCGAGGGCACGCGGCCGTCCGGCAGGTCGTGGACGCGCAGACGAAGGTCCGCATCCGGGCACATCCGCGCGAACGCTGCACGCTCTTCGGCCTCGCGCGGGGTACCTCCTCCAGTGAGCACCACCGCATCGACACGCAGCCTCGGGCAGGCTGTAGCCAGCCGCGTGATCGTTGCGCCCACCCCGATCGCCAGATCGTCGCAGTGCGCAGCCAGCAGCACAACGCGGTCGACCTGGCCGGTGAGCAGGTCGATCATCAGATGTCTGCTCGCGGTCCTGCAGGCGCACCTTCCCAGAGTGCCCACGGTGCGTCACCGACGGTCCAGGCGTTGTCCAGTTCCGCGCGTTCCTTGAAGGTGTCCGCCGGTTTCCAGTACCCCGAGTAGGGATAGGCGAGCAGTCGACCGCTTCCCAACAAAGCCCCCAACCCGTCGTCGACCAGGTCACCGTTCTCCGGCAGATGGTCGAACACCTCCTGGGTGAGGACGAAGTAACCTCCGTTCTCCCAGATGGACATCACCCCGACCTGCTCCAACTCGCGCACCTTGTGCTGCTCGTCGAACTTCACCACGTGGAAGGAGGACTGCGGCGGCACCGCAAGCAGTGACGCGGCACAGCCGGACTGCTGGAACGCCTCGACGATCGCGTCCAACGGTGCGTTCGTCAGCACATCGGCGTAGTTGGCCAGGAACGTCTCGTCGCCCTTGAGGTAGGGGCGCACCCGACGCAGGCGTTCTCCGATCGGGGAGTTCAGGCCGGTGTTGACGAAAGTAATCGACCAGTCCGCGATGTCGGCCTCGAGCAACTCGACTTCGCCCTCACGCAGGACGAAGTCGTTGGAGGCGGTCTCCTTGTAGTTCAGGAAGTAATCCTTGATCTGGTTCGCGCCATAGCCGAGACAGAGAATGAACTCGGTGTGCCCGAAGTACGCGTAATAACGCATCACGTGCCAGATGATCGGCCGAGGACCGACCATGTGCATCGGCTTGGTCAACACGTCGTCGGTACTGCCCCGCATCCGCATCCCGTAACCACCGCAGAACAACACGACCTTCATGCGTCGACCCCTTCCATCTGGTGTGTCTCGGCAGCCGGGTCGACCACCGCTATCTCAGGCAGTGCGAAGACGAGTTTGCCGCCCCACGCCTCTATGTGGCGCAGTGCGCCGGTCAGCTCGGTGCGCAGGTTCCACGGGAGGACCAGCACGAGGTCGGGCCGGTCGGTGTCCAGGAACTCCGGCGGATGGATAGGGATTCGGGTGCCCGGGGTGAACCGACCGTGCTTGTAGGGATTGCGATCGACGGTGTAGGCGAGCAGGTCGGGCCGGATCCCGCAGTAGTTCAGCAGGGTGTTGCCTTTGCCGGGTGCGCCGTAGCCGGCGACCCGCAATCCGTCGCGGGCCGCGTCCAGCAGGAACCGCAGCAGATTCGCCCGAACCGCAGCCGAGCGGCCCGCCAGGGTGTCGTAACCCTCGATGGAGTGCAGTCCCGCTTCCGCCTCCAGGTCCAGGATGTCCTGCACCTGCGCACTGGGTCTACGGTCCGAGGTCGCCGACTCAGGTTGCGCCCACACCCGCAGCGAACCCCCATGGGTGGCGATCAGTTCAGCGTCCACCACCTGCAGCCCCGCTGTCGCCAGCGCGCGGGTAGCGGACAACAATGTGTAGTACTGAAAATGCTCGTGGTAGATCGTGTCGAACTGGGCGTGCTGCACCAGGTTGAGCGCGTGGTGCACCTCGATCGAGACCATCCCGTCGTCGGCGACCAGTTCTCGCAGCGCCTGGGTGAATCCCAGGAGGTCGGGGATGTGCGCGTACACGTTGTTCGCGATGACCAGGTCAGCCGATCCATGTTCGGCGCGTACCTGCTCTGCCACCTGCTCGTTCAAGAAGTCGGTACGGGTCGGCACCCCTCGCTCGCGCGCTGCAGCACCGACATTCACCGATGGCTCGATTCCCAGGCAGGGCACCGAGCCGAGGAAGTGCTGCAGCAGGTAGCCGTCGTTGGACGCCACCTCGACCACGAACGAGTCAGCAGTCAGGGCAAGTCGGGCGGTGGCGTCCCGCGCGAAGGTGCGTGCATGCTCCACCCACGAGTCGGAGTAGGAGGAGAAGTAGGCGTAGTCGGTGAACGTCTCGTCCGGGGTGATGAGCGCCGGAATCTGCAGCAGAAGGCATTCCTCACACAACCGCAGGTGCAGCGGATAGGTCGGCTCCGGCTCCTCCAATTGCTGCAACGTCAGGAAAGACTCACACGGCGGGGTGGCCCCCAGATCCAGGACGCTGCGCAACGCCTTACCACCACACAGTCGGCACGCTGGATCGGTCAACGCGTTCGGGGTTGGCATCGTTTCGATCTTCATCACTGGTTCCTCCCTGTTGGACGCGGTCGGATCTTCGACGTTGTCCTCTTCACATCCAACGAGCTCGCTCACGAACACTGCAAGTTGTACAGTGAGGGTCCCGGTTCTTACCGCGATGTTAGGCCCATCAGTGCGTTCGATCCCGATTTTGACGCTGCTGAATGCTGCTGACCTGTGCCGTAGAACACGTAAAGCGTTGGTAAAGAGAAGGTAACGATCGCGGTCCGGACCGGTTTGCCCGCGGCTTGTCAAGTTTTTTCGAAACTGGGTTCTTCCTTGCCCTGACAGGGATCTCTTCGGTTTCAGCGTCTACAAAAGTTCAACCTTCAAGTAAGTGGGGGTATGGTCACAACCACCAAACAGATCTGGCCTCTACAGCCATAATTGTCGATCAGTACGTCATGAGGAATGTTATGTACCGAAACTCGCCCCGGCCGATCGCCGGGGAAACGCGGGTCGCTCGGCGAACTGCTGGCAGGCCAGCAGGCCGAACTGACCGCCAGCCGACGATCACTGTGATCATCCCGACCAAGAATGAGGCCGACAACCTCCTTGCAGTACTGCCCGCGTTGCCGCCGGTACATGAGGTCATTCTCGTCGACGGCAACTCCACGGATGGCACCATTGAGGCCGCTCGCAGCGTACTTCCGGATATCAAAGTTGTAACCCAGACGCGCAAGGGCAAGGGCAACGCCCTCGCCTGCGGATTCAACGCCGCTACCGGTGACGTCATCGTCATGTTCGATGCAGACGGCTCAGCCGACCCCGCCGAGATCCCTGCATACGTCGAAGCACTCGTCAATGGTGCCGACTTCGCCAAGGGGAGCCGATTCATCAAGGGCGGTGGAAGTGACGACATCACTCTGCTGCGTCACGCCGGCGCGACCGGCCTGCACATGCTGGTCAACATCACGTTCGGTCAACGCTTCAGCGACCTCTGTTACGGCTACAACGCCTTCTGGACCGATCTGGTCCCCTCCTTGGACCTACCCGACACCGCTGCGCCCTCTCCAGCAGGCGGCATGATCTGGGGCGACGGTTTCGAAATCGAAACGGTCATCAACCTGCGCATGGTCGAAGCGGGTGTCCGTATCAAGGAAGTTCCCAGCGTCGAACGGCCCCGGATGTACGGCGAGAGCAACTTGCGTACGTTCGTCGACGGCTTCCGTGTCCTGCGCACGATCATCTCCGAACGGCGGCGAGCCACTGGCACGCGTCGTCGGGGCCCTGTCGGTAGCCCCGTTGATCACGACGAGGCCGCTGAGGGGATCAACGCATCGAGTCTGATCGCGTGACCGGCGGTACGGGACCGACTATGTCGGTCGTCATCTGCGCATACACCGAACGTCGTTGGCAAGACCTGTGCGAAAGCGTGCAGTCAGTACTAGAGCAGACCCTGTTGCCACAGCAGTTGATCCTGGTCATCGATCACAACGATGTCCTCCTGCAGCGATCGCGGCACCGTTTCGGTCGACTGGACCCGACGGGCATGTCGGTCTCGGTCATCGCGAATGCACACACCCAAGGACTCTCGGGTGCTCGCAACACCGCTGTCGAGGTAGCCCATGGCGACGTCCTGGCCTTTCTCGACGACGACGCCTGCGCCGACCCACGATGGCTGGAGTCGTTGGCCGGGCACTACGACGGTGAGCACGTCATGGGGGTCGGCGGATCTGCTCAACCGCGGTGGCCTGCTGGCGAAGGTCGTCCCGCCATGCTGCCCACACCTCGAGGTTCGGAGCGCGGCGAACTGGACTGGGTGGTGGGGTGCACCTATGAGGGCCTACCCTTGCAGGCGGCGACGGTCCGCAACCTGATGGGTTGCAACATGTCCATGCGCGCCAGTGCGTTCGCTGCAGCGGGCCACTTCAGTGAGAATCTTGGACGAATCGGTAACACTCCGCTTGGTTGTGAAGAAACCGAGATGTGCATCCGTATCTCCCAGGTCATTCCCGGCGCGTCGTTCGTCTTCGAACCCCGTGCGCGCGTTGCACATCGGGTGGGTCCCGACCGACTCACGTGGTCCTACCTCTTCTCTCGCTGCTACGCAGAAGGTGTTTCGAAGGCTGCCGTCTCGCGCATGGTCGGGCAAGATGCCGCGCTCTCCCCGCCGCCGTGCTGCGCGAGGTCACCCATCTCACTCCACGACACCTGATGGGCGCTGGGGCCCTGGTCGCCGCAACAGCCGTGACGGTAGCCGGGTACATCCGTGGGAAGGCTTCACGGTATGACCCGGCTCAGACCAGGAACCAACACCTGCGCGCTCACGTATCAGCTGCCTGACCGTCCACCTGACGCTTCGTGACTGACGCGCCGCTAGCGGTGCCTGCAAAATTGTTTGACAGTCGCTCCGCAGCTGGCCAGCAACTTTGCACATATCCGCACCCGCCCTACTTCTGATTCACTTCACGAGCTGCGGGTCAGCTTCTGCGACTGGCCAACCACCGCTCGATCCTCTCCAGGCCGCCGCGCGGTCGTGCAGGGCGGAACTGTTCGCATCCGCAACTCCTTCGAAACGCGCAGTCGGTACCCCGACGCAGGTGATCGTGCACGTCGAACGTGTGCTCGCACACACACGGGCGCGCGACGTCGGACGGATCATTCATGCACCTGATGTTAACGGTGAGCGAACCCAGTACGGTTCCAATGACCTGACTAAACGGGTGTCGGGTCGATGAATCGGCCAGCGGCGCGGCTGGTCCCGGCCTCTTCACCGCTGAGCCAGACCCGTCGGGCGGCCCCGCGCAAGGTAACCCCGTCGTAGGCCGTGAGCTTGTTCTTGTGGTGCAACTGCTGGGCGTCGATCGTGACCGTCTCGTCGGGAGCGAACGTGACCAGATCGGCCCATCCGCCGACTTCGATCACGCCCTTGCCGCGCACACCCGCGATCTTCGCCGGTGTGGCGCTCATCCACTGCACGACCTGAGCCAGGCTGATCTCGCGCTCCTGCGCCCCGGTCCAGACCGCACGCAACGCCACCTCGACCGACGCGACGCCGCCCCAGGCAGTGCCGAGGTCACCGGTCGCCAGCTGCTTCAAATCGATGGTGCACGGTGAGTGATCACTCACCACGATGTCGATGGTTCCGTCAAGTAGTGCTTCCCACAGTTGCGTCCGGTTGGCCTCACCGCGGATTGGCGGACAGCACTTGTGTGCGGTCGACCCGTCACGGATGGTTTCCGCCGCGAAGGTCAGGTAATGGGGGCACGTCTCGACTGTGATGGGCAGGCCTTCGGCCTTGGCGGCACGCAACTGCGGCAGCGCTGCAGCACTGGACAGGTGCAGGATGTGCGCCCGGGCACCGGTGCGACGGACCGCGTCAATGACGGTCGCAATGGCAGACACCTCACTCGCGTCCGGTCGCGAGGCCACGAAGTCCGAGTACTTCCGGCCGCCCAGCGCAGGAGCCGCGGCGATGACGTCCGGGTCTTCGGCGTGCACGATCATCAGGGCGCCGAGCTCGGCGAGGCGCTCCATGTACGCGAGGAGTTCGTCCGGTGAGAGTGGCGGGAACTCCGGCACACCGGAGTCGATCAGGAAGCATTTGAAACCGAAGACACCGGCTTCGTGCAGCGGGCGCAGATCCTCGATGTTGCCGGGGATGGCGCCACCCCAGAAGCCGACGTCCATCCGGCACTGGCCTCGCGCGGCGTCCTGCTTGATACGCAGCGCCTCGACCGTGGTGGTGGGCGGCAAGCTGTTCAGCGGCATATCCAGCAAGGTCGTGGTGCCGCCGGTCAGTGCAGCGCTGGTGGCGGAGGCGAAACCCTCCCAATCGGTGCGACCCGGCTCGTTCACGTGGACGTGCGTGTCAACCATCCCAGGTAGCAGCACCTCGTCGCTCGCCAGTTCTATGCGTTCCCCGGACCAGTGGGCAGGAGCGGCGCCGGACTCCACAGCGGTAATGAAACCGTCCCGTACGCCGACGGCGACGGCCTGTTCGCGGCCGTCGACGATCGCACGTTCAGCGACGAAGATCAGGTCGAAATCGACGTTCTCGTTGTTCACTGCGTCCTCCGTTTGACGTCTTCCAACAGGGTGGCCGAACGTCGCTCCAGCAACGGCCCGGCGTTCGTCATGCTCACCTGCACATCGGGTTCGATCTCACTCAGTGCGTAGGCTGCGTCGATTCCTGCAGACTGCAGCTGAGCTGCGTCGACCACAACCCGGCCGGCGATCGCCAACACGGGGATGTTCTCGGCGCAGGCTGCCTGCGCAACGCCCATGGGGGCTTTGCCGCGCAAGCTCTGCGCATCCAGCGACCCTTCACCGGTGATGACCAGATCCGCACCGGTCATCCGATCGGCGAAACCGGTGATCTCGAGCATCACTTCGATACCTGAGCGAAGCTGCGCCCCGAGCAGCAGCGCGGCATACCCCGCGCCCCCGGCTGCGCCGGCGCCGGCGAGTGCTGCAAGCTCCGGGTTGCCGAGCGCAGCGAAATGGTTGAGCGCAGAGTCCAGGTCGCTGACCTGCTCGGGGTTGGCGCCCTTCTGCGGGCCGTAGACCACGGCTGCTCCGTGCTCGCCGGTCAGCGGGTTGTCGACGTCGCTGGCCAGTTCGAGGCGAACGTGCGCCAGGCGCGGGTGCACCCCTGACAGGTCGACGGTGCGGGCCTCGGCCAACGAGCCGCCACCGTCCTCGATCGGCTCGCCCGCGGCATCCAAGATGCGTGCGCCGAGCGCAGTCAGCATCCCGGCGCCGCCGTCCGTGCTCGCGCTGCCGCCGACACCGACGACCAGTCGCGAGCACCCATCGTCCAGCGCGGCGGCCATGACCTGGCCCAGGCCGCGACTGGAGGACGTCATCGGGGCGAGCACGCCACCAGGCAACAACTGGATGCCGCACGAGTTGGCGAGCTCGACCACGCAGGTGCCGTCCAGGACCGCATACAGAGCCTGCACGGCCTCACCGGTCGGGCCTGAAACGACGACCTCGCGGCGTTCGAACCCGGCCGCGATGGCCGCGTCGACCGTGCCGTCGCCGCCGTCGGCCACCGGTGCGGTGACTACCTCGATCGAAGGATCCACGCTGCGCAGTCCTGCAGCGATATGCGCTGCAGCGTCATGCGCGGACAGGGAGTCCTTGAACTTGTCGACGGCGACGACAATGCGCATCGGTCAGTCCAGCATCGACACGGAAGCGGTGGGCGCGTCCTCGCCGCGGGCGGCGAGTTCTTCGAACTCGACG
>JAABUM010003091.1_pt1 | contig 21203 bp, 17 predicted proteins | sample 5559161 | NCBI WGS metagenome assembly JAABUM01 (sample SAMN10711868, study PRJNA513369) | rock metagenome | isolation source: Antarctica rocks | place: Antarctica: Victoria Land, Siegfried Peak nord
TGGCCGTCATAGCTTTTCAAAGGCGGGCGTTGCTGTCCATCGAACAAACATCGTAAGCCATCTCCCGACTTTAGGCCACTACCTGTTTCTTTCACTCAAGTTGCAGTTGCTTTAAAATGGAAGGGCTTTCCACTGCTCGACACCTAAGCTTCATGCGAAGGGAAATCGGGGCCGTAGGGCAATGTGCGCCTGTGGTTGCTTCATCCGGTCAACAAGCGCGAGTGGGCCACGAAGCTGGGAAGCCAAAGCAGAGTTTTTGAACCTATGCAAGTTGTGTTAATTCCTTCGGTGGGCGGTGGCATCGGCCACATTTCGCGCACCGCGACGCTCGCGCGGGCGATGCTGCGCCTCGACCCGAACTTACAGATCTCGTTCTTGCTCGATGCCGAGCGATTGCGCCCGTTCAACATCGGAGCGGCGGAGCGCGCCGGTTTTCCGGTTCGCATTCTGCCACCGCGCGGGCGCGAATCGCGCGACGAGATCATCCGCCATTTTTTGGGTGAGGCCGACATCATCGTGGACGACACGATGCGCACGCTCATTGCTTATCGCCATCTGGTGCCGCGCGCGGCGTGGGTTTCGATCCCGCTCTATCCCATTGGCGACGAACTGTTTCTCGACTGGCCGCACCTCGCGCAAACCGACGGCATCGTGTGGGCTTATGCGCCGTTCATGGAAGCGCCCCTCGAACTCGAAATTCCCATCCTCGCCTCGAAAGTGCGCGCGACCGGGCCGTTTCTCGAAGTGGATGATGTGCCCGATAAAGCCGGGGCGCGCCGCGAACTGGGCTTGGCGTTGGAGGAAGAAATCGTGCTTTACGCGCCGCGCGGAATGCCTTTTGGCCGCGAATTCGGCGAAACGGTGCTCGGCGGGGTTTTTGGAGGCATCGAAAAACTGCGCGCCAAGGGCCGCAACCTGCGCCTGATTTTGCTCGCGGTTTCCGACCCGAAAGAATTGCGCTGTCCCGGTTTCCCCTCCGAAGTGCCCGACTGGGTGAGCGTTGTCGGCGTGGTGTCGCCGCTCGAATCGCTGCGCTACACGCGCGCCGCCGACATCGCCATCGCCGAAGGCACCTCAACCGCTCATGAAGCTGCCGCCCTCAACACGCCCATCGTCATGGTGCCGGGCGCCATCCACGAAACGTGGCTGCTCGGCACGATGTTGCTCAAGCACGAGGCGGCGCGCGTGCTGTGGGTTGAAACCGTGACGGCGGCGCTGATGGCGCGGGAGTTTGAGGCGATTTTGGAAGACGAGGAAACGAGGCGCGCGATGACCAAGCGCGCCCGCGCCATTGTGACAGGCGGAGGCGGCGCGGGCGAAGCCGCGCGCTTTGTGCTTGACGCGGCGCACCGTCACAAAACGCGCCGGAATTCGCTGTAACTCGCCGCGAAACCTGAAGCCGGGCAAGCGACATTCGGAGAGCGACGGGAGCGCACGCGACTTCGATTCGTTCGAGTGTGGCGTGCGCAGGTTCGCGCACGCACTTGAAGGAAAAGTCCAAATCAACACGTCTTAACCTCCAGTCCAGAACACCGTTTCTCATGCCAATTTTCAACGAAAACATCGCCGCCCGCGCGCAGCAAAACACTTTTTTTCGTCAGGAAATCCTGACCAACGAGCAATCGCAAGTCGTGCTCATGAGCGTCGAACCCGGCGATGACATCGGCGAAGAAACCCACACCGTCGACCAAATTCTGGTGTTCGTTTCGGGTTCGGGCCAAGCCGTTTTGAATGGCCAGAAAAGTCCGGTCGCTCAAGGCTCGCTGGTTGCCGTGCCCAAAGGCACCCTCCACAACTTCATCAACACCGGACAGGAAGCGATGAAATTGTTCACCATTTATGCGCCGCCCGAAGAAGAAGTTGGCACCTTGCACCGCAACAAAGCCGAGGCCGAGGCTGCCGAATCGAAAAAAGAGAAATAAAATTCGCTGGCCGAGGGACGTTTTGAACGATTAAGTTTGAGAGGCTATTTGCAAAGCGGCTGAAGAGTTGAGATGATGGATTGGAAGAGGGCGCAAGCCCCGCCACAACAGAGTAACAGCGGGGCTTGCGCCCTCTTCCAATCCTCCCCAAGCCCGCAATTATGCCCTTTTCAAACCAACTTTTAGCACTTTTTCCAATGGCTCTGGAAAACAAAGCGCCGTTTTGAAACCTGTGGCCAGCCTGCACACTCTCTACCTCAGTTGGAACTCGGAAAAGCGCTTTAGCGAAGCTCCGCCGGACGCGAAACCGTTTCCAACCGCCACTCAAACTTCGGAGAACTCGTTATTTCAACAATCACCTCATCTGCCCCGACCAGCGACGGGAAAACCGTTGCCACTCCTCATGCCGACAGAAATTCGGTCAACCGCGATTACAGCGACCTGAAACGCTTGATCGCGCAGGAGCGTTTGCTCGAAAAGCAAGTCGGGTTTTACGTTTATAAGTTCGTGTTGACTTTTGCTCTGCTCGCGCTCGGCATCGGGTTTTTGCTGCTCGTTGCCAATCCCTATCTTCAACTGCTCAACGCCGTTTTTCTGGGTTTCGTGTCGGCGCAGGTCGGCTTTTTGGGACACGACGCCGGGCATCGCCAGATCGCGCGCACGTCCAAGGGCAATGACATGATCGGCTATTTCGTGGGCAACCTCGTGTCGGGCCTGAGCTTTTCGTGGTGGCTCGACGACCACAACCGTCACCACGCGCACACCAACGACATCGAAGAAGATCCCAATTTGGATTATCCCGTTCTGGCCTTTGACCGCCAGCAAGCGGAGAGCAAACGCGGTTTTCAGCGCTTCATCGTCAAGCATCAGAAATACTTTTTCTTCCCGATCATGGCGCTGTCGGGCTTCAACCTCAAGTGCGGCAGCATCAAATTTCTGCTGCAAAACCCCGTCAAAACCCGCGCCTTTGAATTCGCGCTCATCGCCGTTCACTACGCCTGCTACTTCGGCTTGCTGGCGACGGTTCTGGGCTGGTGGGCCATTCCGTTCATCGTCATCCATATGTTTTCCTATGGCATCTTGCTGGGCGGGGTGTTCGCGCCCAACCACAAAGGAATGCCGATTCTCGAAGGCGAAGCGCGCCGCGATTTTCTGCGTTGTCAGGTGCTCACCTCGCGCAACGTGTTCGCGCATCCCATCACCGATTTCATGTATGGCGGGCTGAACTACCAGATCGAACATCATCTGTTCCCCACCATTCCGCGCAACAAAATGCGCCCTTTGCAACGCATCGTCAAGGATTTCTGCGAGGATCGCCAAGTTTCGTATCACGAGACCAGCACCATCGGTTCCTATAAGGAAATCACGGATTTCTTACACGAAGTCAGTGCGCCGTTGCGCGAAAAACGCTAAGGCATGGCGTCGCTATTTTGCCACCCGCGTGCGGTGGCACTGCGATTCAAGAGGGGCAACGACTGGCACCTCTGAATTTGGAGCGCGTGAGAAAAAGAACTTTGCTTTTAGCGAGAAAACCGACGCGCAATCGCCGCGTGGCGGCTTCATCAGCCAAGGAAAATCACCGATGTTTCGCCGATACCAATTTGCTGGAGTTCTTCTGGGGGCGCTACTTCTTGGCGCGGGCGCCTTGGCCGCGCCTTCCAACATTAGCCTGAGTCCTGAAGTGAACGTGGGCCGGGTCGTTGGCAAGCCGGAACTGAGTCAGTATCAAGCCGATTTGCGCTGCGATCCAACCGATGCGCGGCGCCTGATGATTTCGGCGAAAATCAAAACCACGCCCATCGAAAGCGAACGGGAAACCGGGCTTTTCAGTTCGCGCGATGGCGGCGCGACGTGGGATTTCACGTCGCTTCCCCAAAGCGGCGATCCCGATGTCGCCTTCGATGAACGGGGCGTAGCGCACTGGTCGTTTATTTCGCTGTCGCGCAAGAATGGCCCGATTGGTTATAAACGCTCGACCGATGGCGGAATTACCTGGTCGAACACGCGCGAACTGGGCGCCGCGCTCGATCATCCGCACATCGTGTGCGCGCCCAAAAATCGCGTGTTCATCACGGGCCGCGCGTTTTCGGGAAGCGTGCAGGTGCTCCGTTCGGTGGATGGAGGAAATACGTTCGATGTCGTTAAAACCGATTTGCCCGGCGCGCTGAACGAAGGCTTTGTTTACGGCACTGCCGTTTTGTCCGACGGCACGTTGCTCGTGCCGTATATGTCGGCCAACACCATTCTCGCCGATGCGCGCAACCGCTATGCGGGCAACGTGCGCAGCATCCATTGCCTGCGCCTCAAGCCCGGAAGCGCCGCGTTCGATGCGCCGGTTTTCATCGCGCCGCAAATTGACTCGCCCGATGATGGACTGGGCGCCGCGACGGTGCTCGGCGATTTCGCGGTCGGCAGATGGAAGGGAAAAGAGCGGGTTTATCTGTCGTTTGCGCGCCCGCGAAGTGGCAAACCCGCGCTCCCCATGATCACGACTTCTGATGATGGCGGACTGAGTTGGTCGCCGCCTCGCGCCATTGCGCCCGATGCGCCCGTTGGTGCGGGCGCCGGTTCGTCGTGCGTGATGGTCAACCGGGATGGCGTGGTCGGCGTGTCGTGGTTTAGCATGGAAGCCTCGCAAAACTTCGACATCTTTTTCTGCGCCTCGACCAATGGCGGCCAAACCTTCGCGCCGCCGGTTCGCGTTTCGCCCGCCAGTTCGCACGAACCCCGAGTCGAAGCGCGCTATCCCGGCCAAGATCAGGTTTATAGTTCGGCCTCGCCCGACGGCAGCTTTCGCTTGGTTTGGACAGATGCGCGCAACAACGCGCCGGGCTATCAAGTGTTCACGCGCGCCGCGATCGTTTCGCCGCTCCACGTGGGCGCCAAAGCGAAGTTAAAAGTCGTAAAAGGCTTCGGCGCGGGCACTTATGAAGCCGGTGCGCGCGTCGCCATCACGGCGATGGCGCCGCCAAAGGGGCAGGAATTCGATCATTGGTCGTCCTCCAATAGCGAGCCGGTAGAAGAGGCGGCTCAGCCCAGCGCTGTCGTGACGCCTGGCGAGGGAAAAACCACCTTCACCGCTCATTATCGCCCACAAAAGAAGTGGAAGTTGACCGTCTCAGGCGGCACGGGAAGCGGGATGTATGTTGTGGGAACACTGGTGCCACTACGCGCCGCTACGCCGCCAACTGGACAGAAATTTTCCACTTGGAGCGGGCCGGATAGAGTGGGTTTCACCTTTCCGCGCGACCTCGAAACGCGCGTGTTGATGCCCGCGCGCGATGTGAGCGTCGCGCCGGTTTACGAGATTAAATAAGCGTGTTTGGAACTTGGGTTTGCCACGAGAAAGCACAAAAACCACGGAAAGAGCCTTGGCCCAAAGCAGAATTGGGGCTGGGTTCTTCGTGGTTTTTGTGCTTTCTCGTGGCTGCAAGCTTAAAGCGGTTCTCACTGCCAACGCATCACAGCGGGGCTTGCGCCCTCCTCCAAACGGGAAACACCGAGATTGGAAGAGGGCGCAAGCCCCGCTGGATGCAACGCCAGTGAGAACCGCTTTAATACCCGCGCCCGCAGATGGTGCGGGCGAACTGGGCGAACCAGATATTCTCCGGCGGACATGGCAAGCCATGTCCCTACAACCCTTTTCAAACACCTTCGCCAACTCCCGCTTCGCCCGGCTGCAACACCACCAAGGGTTGTCCCGCAGTCACGGTCTGGTTTCGCGCACACGCCAAACGAAGCACCTGTCCCGCGACGGGCGCGTGAACGGCGAACTCGGTTTTCATGGATTCGAGCACCAGAATCACCTCGCCTTCGCTTACCCAAGCGCCTTCCTCGACCAGAACTTTCCATACCATGCCCGAAGTTGGCGCCGTCAAAACCTGCGCGTCATCAGGCACTTCGAGTTCATCGGGCGGCGGCGCGTTCGCGTCGCTTTCGCTCTGGTAATCGGCTTGACCTGTCGCGCGCCACATTTCACGCTCGGCATCAAAAGCGGCTTGCTGGCGCGTTTTGAAATCGGCAATCGAAGCGGCGTTGTCGCGCAAAAAGGCGTTGTAGTCGCTCAATCGAAAGCGTTCTTCTTCGACTTTTAATTGGAAACGGCCCGCCAAAAAGTCGGCGCGCATCGCCAAAAGTTCCTCTTCGGAAACCGGATAGTAGCGGACTTGATCGAAAAAGCGCAGCAACCACGGCTTGCCGGCCTCGAAGTCGGGCGTAGCGCGAAAGGTGTTCCAGATCGGAAGCGTGCGGCCCACCAACTGATAGCCGCCCGGCCCTTCCATTCCGTAAATGCACATATACGCGCCGCCAATACCAACGGCGTTTTGCGGTGTCCACGTGCGCGCCGGGTTGTATTTGGTCGTGACCAATCGGTGACGCGGATCAACGGGCGTGGCGACCGGCGCACCCAGATAAACATCGCCCAACCCCAACACCAAATACGACGACTCGAACACGATGCGCCGGACATCTTCGACCGAATCCAGCCCGTTGATGCGGCGGATGAACTCGATGTTGGACGGGCACCACGGCGCGTCGGGTCGAATCGAGGTCATGTAGCGCTCGATGGCGAGGCGCGTCGAAGGGTCGTCCCACGAAAGCGGCAAATGCACGATGCGCGTCGGCACTTCGACATCGGCTTCTTGCGACAATTCCGCTTCGCCTTGCCGGAGCAAATCGAGCAACCGCGAACGCGAAATCACGCCCATGTCAAAGTGCAGTTGCAGCGAACGAATGCCGGGCGTCAGGTCAATGAGGCCCGCGATTTCCTGTTCGCGCAGCCAAAGCATCAGCCGGTGAACGCGCAGGCGCAAGTTCAAGTCGAGCACGACCGGCCCGTATTCGACCAGAATGTTGGCGTCGCCCGCCTGACGATAAGTCACTGCGGGCGCCTCGTTTTCAGCTTCTCGCCGATACAAAATCGCGCCGCCGGGTTCAACCGCTTGCAGAGCCACTTGCGGCGGCGCAGCGAGTGTTTCGATGGAGGCGTTTTGCGCTTCCAAACGCGCGGTTGCGTCTTGGAAACTGACCGGCACGAAACGGATGCGGCTGCCGGGTCGCAGTTGACCGACTTTCCACAGTTCCGCTTCGATGATGCACGCCGGGCACACGAAGCCGCCCAGACTTGGCCCGTCCGGGCCTAAGATGATGGCGGTGTCGCCTGTGAAATCAATCGCGCCAATGGCATACGGGTTGTCGTGAATGTTCGATGGGTGAAGTCCCGCCTCGCCGCCATCGGCGCGCGCCCACTTCGGCTTCGGGCCGACCAGTCGAACTCCGGTTCGACTCGAATTGTAATGCACTTCCCACGAAGCCGCGAAAAAGGTTTCGATGTCCTCGTCAGTGAAAAAATCGGGCGCGCCGTGCGGCCCGTACAACACGCCAATTTTCCATTCGTCCGTGAGTTGCGGCACCAATTCAGGCGCAAGTGATGCCAACGGAGAAGTTGCAAGAGGGGGACTCGCGTCCTCTTCCAATCGAGAAGGAATTTGTGATGGAATGGAGGCCTCGACCTCGTTTGGAAGTTCGCCCAACGGCAGCACATCGCCCGGTCGCAGCGTTCGCCCGGCGTGCCCGCCGAAATTGCCCGGCGTGAACGTCGCGCGACTTCCCAGATACTCTGGCACAGCGAAACCGCCCGCGACGGCAACGTAAGCGCGCACTCCCGCCCCGTTGATTTTGCCCATCTTGAGCGTCGCGCCCGCCGGGATGCGATGCCTTTGAAAGGGTGCGAGCGCAACGCCGTCAACGGTGGCGCCCATATCCGCGCCGGTGAGGGCGATGATCGTGGCCTCACGAAACTTCAATGTCGGGCCGGAAACCGTGCATTCGAGCGTCGCCGCGCTTTGCTCGTTGCCAACCAGCCGGTTCGCCAAACGGTGCGCGAGCGCGCCCATCGGGCCGGACGGCGGAACGCCCACATCCCAAAAACCCAGCCGCCCCGGCCAGTCCTGAACCATCGTTTGAATGCCCGCTTCCACGACATCCACGCCGTTCGATTGGTAGGGCAACGCCTTAAGATACGAAGTGGTCTGGCGACCTCCCGCGAACACGGAATCGCGCGCGATCTGGCGCAAATACGAAACGTTGGTTTCGATGCCCGCCAACTGCGTGTCATCCAGCGCCTTTCCCAGCGCGACGACGGCTTCTTCGCGCGTCGGCGAGGTCACGATAATTTTGGCCAGCATCGGGTCGTAAAACGGTGGCACTTCGGTTCCCGCTTCGACCCACGTTTCGACGCGCGCCGCGTCGGGTTCGGGAAAACGAACCTGCGTGAGCAGTCCGGCGCACGGCTGGAAATCTTTGCCCGGATCTTCGGCGTAAACGCGCGCTTGAATCGAGTGGCCTTGCAACGCGGGCGTTTCCAACGCCGCCATTTCGTTGGCCGCCAAACGCACCATCCACTCGACCAGATCCACGCCCGCGACTTGTTCGGTCACGCCGTGTTCGACTTGCAAACGCGTGTTGACTTCCAAAAACGAGAACTCGCCGCGCTCTTCGTCAAAAACAAATTCCACCGTGCCCGCCGACCGATAATTGACGGCGCGGCCTAACTTGAGCGCGGCTTCGATGAGTTGCGCGCGTTGCTCGTTTGATAGATGCGGGGCGGGCGTTTCTTCGATGACTTTTTGGTTGCGGCGCTGAACCGAACAATCGCGCTCGCCCAGCGACACGACGTTTCCGCGCCCGTCGCCAAAAATCTGCACTTCGATGTGGCGCGCGCTCGTCACGAAACGCTCGATGTAAAGCCCGCCGTCCTTGAAATTCGACTGCGCCAAACGCCCGACCGCTTCAAAAGCTTCGCGCAGTTCCGCTTCGCTGTGAACCAAACGCATCCCGATGCCGCCGCCGCCCGCCGTGCTTTTGAGCATGAGCGGAAAACCGATGCGCTGCGCTTCGCGGGTGGCGTCTTCGATGCTTGCGAGCAAGCCCGAACCCGGCAAGAGCGCCACGTCTTCGCGCAAAGCGATGGCGCGCGCCGAATGTTTCGGGCCAAACACGCGCATTTGCGCAGCAGTCGGGCCGATGAACGCGATGCCTTCTTCCTCGCAGCTTTGCGCGAAGTCGGCGTTTTCCGACAAAAAACCGTAGCCCGGATGAATCGCTTTGGCGCCGGTTTGCCGCGCGACTTCGAGGATTTTGTCGCCGCGCAGATACGAACTCGACGCCGGGCTTTCGCCAATGAAATGCGCTTCGTCGGCCAAATCCACATGGCGCGCCAAACGGTCGGCCTCAGAATAAACCGCGACCGCTTGGATGCCCATGCGATGCAACGTGCGAATGATGCGACACGCGATGACGCCGCGATTGGCGATGAGAACTTTATCGAACATAAGACATTTTTAGCGGGGATGAACACAGAGAAACACAGATGATTCTTTGATGACATTCATCCGTGTTTCTCTGTGTTCATTTGTGGCTAAGATCAACGAACATCCCACACGAGCAAACGAATCGGTGTCGGGTTGTAGGCGTTGCAAGGATTGTTGAGTTGCGGGCAATTACTGATTAACACCACGACATCGGTTTCGGCACGCACTTCGACATATTTGCCGGGCGCCGAAATGCCGTCTTCAAATTTCAACGCGCCTTGCGGCGTGACTGGCACGTTCATGAAGAAGTTGATGTTCGCCGTCAAGTCGCGCTTGCTCAAGCGCGGCACATCGGGCGGCGCGTTTTCGAGTTGCTGCAAAAACGTGTCGCGGCACGAGTGCATCGCTCTCTTGTCGAGGGCGTAGCGAACCGTGTTGCTTTCCGCCGAACACGCGCCGCCGATGGTGTCGTGGCGCCCGCAGGTGTCGGCGACAATCGTTGCCAACACGTGGCCTTCTTCCGAAATGAGTTCGCTGTGGGCGCCCAGATACAAGTTGTTGCCGCGCGCGATGGTGTTGGTGGCTGAGTAGCGGTCGGCGGGATTGCGCGCCGAGTAAAAGAGCGTGTCCACAGCCTGATTGCCTTCGAGATCTTCGATGCGCAGCGTTTGACCGGCTTCGAGCAGATGCATCCAGCCTTCGCCGGGCGGACAGATTTCGCTATGAATCGCGGCGCTTGGGTCGAGCGAGCTTTCGAGGATGGTCATGGTTTGGTTTTTTGTTGGTGTGTCTTGTAGGGGCGATATGGTGTTCGCCCTTCCACAGTTCCCATCGTGTTTCGTTCGGGCGTTACCAATCGGGCGTTATCACAGGGCGAACACCATATCGCCCCTACGAACACTTCCGCTCAGGGAGCGATTATCTACCGCGCTCCCGCGTAATAGCGCTCGGTATTTTCAAAAGCCCGTTCGTTTTGCGGACAACTCATGCGACACGCATCATCAAATGCAACCGGTTCGGCGCGCTCTAATCCCAACTCAACCCCAGAAGGCGCGTAGTCGGTTTTCGGGTCAAGGCGATGCGGCGCGCTCGAAAGAACGAGCAGACAATCCATTTCAAATCGCAGCACGACGAAGTTTCCCGCGCGGCTGTTGCCCGGATGAAACGAAAGACTCCCGTTCTCTTCAACCGAAACTTTGGAAAACAAATTGACCGTCATGCCGAGGTCGCGTTGTCCCAATCCCCACTTGCCGAGTTCGATGAGCAGACCATCGCGCGCCGAGCGAAACATTTCGTTGCGCGCCTGCGCATAGGTTCGCCTTCCGTAACGCGCTGCGATGTCGTGCGCATCACCGGGGCCGCACAGGGCATCGTGCCAACCGACCGAGTCCTCGATGAAGGAACACAAAACGCGGCCCATGTCGGAATAAAGGATGTGACCCGTTGTTAAAAACGCGGTGTGCTGGCCTTTGAGCGTGTCGGGAATGTTGAGGCGTTCGAGCTTTTCTTCGCGGTTATAAAGCGACAGCGAAACGTTGGCGCCGCCCTGCAAATCGGAAAATCGAAGCTGTGTTCCGCGCCGCACGATGCCCGACCAGTGATTGCCGCCGGGAACGAGTTCTCGCCAGAATTGTGGGATCATCGCGTCTCCTGAAAAGCGACGAGCGCGCGAAAATGGCGCGGCGCCCAAGCGGGCCGCGCGAAAAGCAAGGGAAAAACGGATGACGGGAACATGGATGAAGAGCGCGAGGGAAAGGAGCCGTCAAGACGCGGCGATCTCTCCCGGGCTTTTATCCCGCCGTGTAACTGCGCCCAAACGGGCGAAGCCGGTGACTCTTTGACCAGACGCCCGAAGGCCGGAACCATAGTCACCCAAAGCAGCCAAGTGGCTCGCTTCCTCTGGATCTCGTTCCAAAATCTACACCGCAGGCGCCGTCCTGCCAAGAGAGAAAACGCCCTTCGGCGAACAATTTACCCCGGTGAAACCCAGCCGAAACATGGGAGGCGGCGCGCTCGAAGAGTGTGTTTTGGAAGTGCACTTGTAGGGGCTAAAAGGTCTTCGCCCACACGTTACGTTGGAAGCTACACGGGAACGCGAAGCGTCAGCGAGTGCCTCGTCCAGCCGCCACAGGCGATCCTTGTCTTGGCTGGTGGTGGTCTAACGCGAGGTGACAAGGGCACCGGCATCGGTTATGGATTGGAAGGGTGCGTTAGCCCCGCTGGAGCAAAGTAGCAGCGGGGCTGACGCACCCTTCCAATCAACATCACCTCGAATTAGACCACTACCTCTTGGCTTGATGCGCTTCGCGCGCTGGACGAGGCACTCGCTGACGCTTCGCGTTCCCGTGTAGCTTCCAACGTAAGATGCGCTATAGTTGTGCTAACGCGACTGATGAAAAACTAGACCTCTTGCAAAAGTCCGGCGAATGAATTCGCATCCAGAAAAAGGCGTCAACCTGCGTTGACGAATGCCCTTCGCCATGAATTGGTCGGCGCAGGCCGACGCTTCTTTCTGGCTGCCAATTCATTCGCCGGACTTGTCAGAGCGACTTATGAAAGAGGTCTACTGTTACGTGTGGGCGAAGACCTTTTAGCCCCTACAAAACAGACTCCTAAGAAAAGTTGCAGCGTAGCGAGCGCTCTCTTCCAATCTGTGAACTCTTACAAAAACGCTTTTCAAACTGATCCTAAACCCAACCAATCGCGCCTGAAGCCGCTTTGCGTCGCGCGCGGTTTTTCGCTGGCGAGTGGTTGAACATCTAAAAGTTTCGGGCGCGAAACAACGCCGAAACGCGCGGCGCGCACAATGATTGTCAGGTGCATTTTCAAGATGCGCCCGAAGGCTCGGAACCGAACGGAAGACAGGCACGCCGTTTCAACTTTGCGCTCCGGCGCAACGCGAACGGTGTTCACCTGGCCCACGACGCTGTATTCTGGCCCGCACCCAAAGTGCGGCACTGAAAAAGGCCCGTTTTGGTGAAGAGGCGCTCGCTGAGACGCTTCTTCAAGGAAGCCGTAGGCCTTTGCCATGCCGCGCTGTTTTCAAAACAACAGCCAATGCAAGCCAAATCACTCGTTCTGTTTCCTCTGTTCCTCGCCGGCGCCGCTTTCGTGAGCGGATGTTCCGGCCCCGCCGCCACTTCGACTTCCGACAACTCGGCGTCTGGCACTTCCAACGCAACTTCCAATGCCGCGAGTGCGCCCGCTTCGACTTCGGCTAATTCTTCGGCTGCCGCGCCCATCACAATCGGCTATTCCGATTGGCCGGGCTGGGTCGCGTGGGACATCGCCGAGCAGCAGGGCTTTTTCAAAAAGCGCGGCGCCAACGTGAAGCTCACGTGGTTTCCGGTTTACACCGACTCGCTCAACGCTTTTGCCGCCGGTCAGGTGGATGCCAACTGCCAGACGTGGGGCGATTCGATGGGGCCGCTCGCGCAGGGTTTGCCGCTCAAAGCCATCATCGTCAACGACAACTCGTATGGCAACGACGCGATGATCGCCCAACCCGGCATCAACTCGGTCAAAGACCTCAAGGGTAAAAGGGTGGCGACCGAACTGGGCACCGTTGACCATTTCCTGATGCTCAAAGCGCTTGAAGCGAGCGGCTTGACCGAAAAAGACGTGCAGTTCACCAACATCAAAGTGCAGGATTGTCCCGCCGCGATGCTGTCCAAACAAGTGGATGCCGCCGTTGTGTGGCAACCCTCGCTCGACAAAATCCTGAAAGACGTGAAGGGAACGAAGGCGATTTTCACGTCCAAAAACCTGCCCGGCGCCATTCCTGATTTGCTGGTCGTCAAATCCGACATCGCGCAAAAGCGGCCCGCCGACCTGCAGAAAATCGTGGACGCGTGGTATGACGCCATCGACTGGTGGAAGAAAAACCCCGACGCCGCCGTCAAAATTCTCGCCAAACGCACCGACACGCCGGTCGGCGATTACAAATCCTTCGTCGGCGGCACAAAGATTTTTTCGGCCCCGCAAAGTCTGGCGGCTATGCAAAAATCGAGCGCTCTCACCTCGCTTTACACGAGCGGGAAATCCAACGCCGAGTTTCTGGTCAAAGCCGATCAAGTCAAAAGCGTGCCCGATTATGCGAGCGCCATCGAGCCGAAGTTCGTGCAAGCCTCCCTCGCCAAAGGGTTGGGCAAAGCGGCGCCTTACGATTACAAATGAGTGTTGGGAAAGCACCGGAGGGACATGGCAGACCATGTCCCTCCGGTGCCGATAGGGTATGACCGGTTCCTCCGTTCACGTTGGAGGGTGTTAGGTTGGAAAGGTCGTTTTTGCAAAAGTTCAGAGATTGGAAGAGGGCGCAAGCCCCGCTATAAAAAGTTGTAGCGGGGCTTGCGCCCTCTTCCAATCGAGGAAATACCTTTCCAAATGGTCTCTTAAAAAGGAAAATCTTCCATGCAAGCCACTTCCCAGAATTCCGAACTCATCGTCACGCCCGGCGCCGCACCAGCCGCGCTGCCAAGGCCGCGCAAAAAGGCGAGCGCCTTTCGTCTGGGCGCCGAACTTCCGGCCTTGACTTACTGGACTTTGGCCGTCAGCACGTTTTTGCTGGTGTTCGGCTTATGGTGCGCGTTGTCCTACACGCACCGCGTTTCGTCGCTGATTTTGCCCACGCCCTCGGATGTCGTTTTGTCCGCCGTGCGTTTGTGGAACGCGGGCGAACTGTGGCCCGACATCAAAATCAGCGTGTTCCGCATTCTCGCGGGCTTTCTCGCTTCGGCTGTGTTGGCGATTCCGCTTGGCATTCTCATCGGCGCTTACAAAGGCGTTGAAGCTTCGCAGGAACCGCTGAACGGCTTCATCCGCTACATTCCGGTTCCCGCCTTGATTCCTCTTGTGATGGTCGCGGCGGGCATCGGTGAACCGGCGAAAATCCTGCTGATTTTTCTGGGCACCTACTTCCAGATGGTCATCATCGTCGCCGACGTGACGAGGCTCGTTCCGCGCGATTTGCTCAACGCGTCGCGCACTCTGGGCGCCAAACCGCGACAGGTTCTGTTCAACGTTTTGCTGCCCGCGACTTTGCCGGGACTGATGGAAACGTGCCGCACCATGATCGGCTGGGCGTGGACGTATCTGGTCATCGCCGAAGTCGTGGCGACCGATTCCGGCTTGGGCTATCGCATCATGAAAGCGCAGCGCTTTTTGCGAACCGACGAGATTTTCGTGGGCATCCTCGTGCTGGGCTTGCTCGGTCTGGCCACCGATCTGGCTTTTAAATTCTTGCAGCCGCGCCTGCTTCCGTGGGCCGAGTTGGGGAGAAGCGGATGAACCCCGCGGTTTCTGGCGGCGAGTTCGCGGCGAGTGCGCCGATTTTGCAAGTCGAAGGCGTCTCGAAATCTTACAAAGGACGTGGCGGCGAAACGCTCGCGCTGGAGCCGACGAGTTTTTCTGTGCGCGAGGGCGAGTTCGTCGCCATCGTGGGGCCATCGGGTTGCGGCAAATCGACGCTGCTGCATATTCTGGGCGGCCTGACCGAACCGAGTGCGGGCCAAATGTTTCTCGACGGCCAGCAGTTTTTCGAGGCCGGGCCAGAACGCGGCATGGTGTTTCAAGGCTACACCTTGTTTCCGTGGCTCAACGTGCGCGAAAACGTCAAGTTCGGCCCGCGAATGCAAGGTCTGCCGCTCGAAGAACAGGAAAAGCGCGCCAGTCACTTTCTCAACGAAGTCAATTTGCACGGCTTTCACGAGCACTTTCCCAAACAACTTTCGGGCGGCATGAGACAGCGCGTCGCCATTGCCAGAGCACTGGCGAACAGGCCGCGCATTTTGCTGCTCGATGAACCTTTCGGCGCGCTCGATGCGCAAACGCGCGCGGTGATGCAAGACCTCGTGCTGGGCATTCGCAAGCGCGAGCGGACGACGGCCTTGCTCATCACGCACGACATAGACGAGGCGGTCTATCTGGCCGACCGCATCTTCGTGATGACGGCGCGGCCCGGTCGTTTCAAAGCCGAACTCGCCGTTCCCTTTGGCCAAGACCGAACCGAAACCGTGCGCGACAGCGTGGAATTCTTTGAACTGCGCCGTCAGGTTTCGCACCTGCTCCACGACGAAGGCCGCAAAGTCGTCGAAGCCGAGTTGGCAACGGCCAACATCATCGAAGGCTAAACCATGACCTCGCTGATTCGCGCCCGCCCGCATCCGTTCGACCTCGACTTCGACCACGCCGCGCTGTTGGTCATCGACGTTCAAAACGATTTTTGCCATCCCGAAGGCTTTTGTCTGGGCGACTTGGGCTTGAACGGCGACGCGGCGCGCGCGGTCATCGAACCCATCCGGCGCTTGGTCGAGTGGGCGCGCATACAACAGATTCCCGTCATCTGGACGCTCGAAGCGCACCGAAGCGATTTGTCCGATGTGTCGCCGTCCAAAGCGCGGCGCTACGAAAACGCCGGTTATCCCGTGGGAAGCGAGGGCAAGCGCGGGCGTTTTCTGGTGCAAGGTGAGTTCGGCGCGCGCGTTGTGCCCGAACTTTCGGTGCAGGGTGACGAACTGGTTTTGCCCAAACCGGCGCAATCGGTTTTCATCGGCACCTCGCTCGAAGCACTGTTGCGCCAGCGTGGCATCACGCACCTTTTGCTGTGCGGCCTGACGACGCAGTGCTGCGTGTTGGCGAGCTATCGTCAGGCGAGCGACCTTGGTTTCTTCGCGCTACTCATCGAAGATTGCTGCGCCGCGTTCGACCCGCGCGAACACGAAGCGGCCATCGAAGTCGTCACGTCCGAAGGCGGCGCCGTCGGCTGGGCGACGACGAGCGAGGCTTTGCTTGGATAAAACGCCGCTCAGTTGAGTTGCGTTCTCGGCAGGGCCAACAAACACCAACGCGGGCCTTGTGAACGTGTTTTTGCAGCGGTGTCCTGCCGGCCACCGCTGCTCAGAAGATCAATTCTGCTGTGCGTTTGCCTCAGGGCCAATGCCTCCTGCCAATCTACGGAAGTCACTCGATTGGAAAGTCGAAATAAAAACTATTATGAAAATTCAATTATTGGGTGCCGCCATCGCTCCCGTTCTGTCGGTTCTGCTGGTGTCGGGTTGCTCATCTCCGCAAACCGCGTCTTCGTCAAACACCGCTTCGTCTTCCGGCGCGGCAACAACGAACACGGCAACGACTTCAAGCGCGGTGTCGAGTCAACCGTTTCGCGTGGCATTCAACCAATGGATCGGCTTTAGCGGCGTGATGCTGGCGCGCGACAAGGGCTACTTCAAAGACGCTGGGTTGAACGTCGAATGGAAAGAGTTTTCCGGGCCTGCGGACGGCGTGCCGCCACTGCTTTCGGGTCAACTCGAAGCGGCGCTCACTACCGCCGACACGCCGATTTTGCTGTCGCGCGAAAACAGTGACACTTCGCTGCAAAACGTCTACGCCATTGACACCAGCAACGGCGCCGATGGCATCGTGGCGGCCAAAGGCATCGCCAATTTGAGCGCGCTGCAAGGCAAAACCATCGCGGCGACCAAAGGGCAGGTCAACGAATTTTTGCTGCTCAAAGCGCTTGAACAAAACCACCTGAAAGCGGACAGCGTGACCATCACCAACATGGACGCCGACACAGGCGGCGCGGCGGTGTTGGCGGGGCGCGTGCCCGCCGCCGTGACATGGGAACCGTGGCTTTCCAAAGCGACGGCGGCGGGCGGAAGCGTGATTTTTTCGAGCAAACAAACGCCGAACTTGATCGTGGACGTGGCGACCGTTTCTCAAAAAGTCGCGCAGGAACGGCCAAACGATGTCAAAGCGTTCGTCGCGGCGTGCGCCAAAGGCAACGCCGAAGCCTTGAAAAACCCCGCCGAAGCCGCCCAAATCGCCAAAAAGTATTTGGGCGTTCAAGTCAAAGAAGCGACGGCGATGCTCCAAAAAGTCAAGCTTTACAACGCGAGCGACAACGTGAAACTGATGGGGAGTCAAGCCAAACCGGGCGCGTTCGCGCAGACCTCGAAAGAAATCGCGGCGTTTTTCGTGGCGCAAAAGGTGATGAAGCAAGCGCCCACCAAGACCAACCTGTTCACACCCGCATTTCTGCCCGCCTCATGAACTGCGCCGACTGGTTTTCCTCGCGCGAAGTGGCGTCCGGCGTGTTTCACATCGAAGAAACCGCTTATCGCGCCGACTATCGCTGCAACATCTTCTTGATTCGCGGGCGCGACTTCGATGTCGTCATTGATTCGGGTCTGGGCCTGTTTTCGCTACGCGAGTTTCTATCTCCGCTCAGTCCCGACCCGATTTTGATCGCCTCGCACGCGCACTACGACCATCTGGGAAGCAACTGGGAATTCCAAGAGCGCTGGGCGCATCCCAACGAAGCGGAGATTCTCGCGCATCCCTCGCGCGAAAACACCCTCGGCGCGCGGTTTTTGGAAACCGCTGACTTTTCGCCGCCGCCGTTTCCCGGCTTCGAGGCGAGCGACTGGCAACCTCGACCCGCGCCCGCCACGCGGTTGCTGCGCGATGGCGAAATCTTGAATTTGGGCGACCGGCAACTCGAAGTGATTCACACGCCGGGGCACAGCCAAGGGTTGATTTGTCTGTGGGATGAGCAAAGCCGCGCGCTGTTTTCAACCGATGCCGTTTACGACGGCGAGATTTTCGATTTTCTGCCGTGCAGCGACATTCCGACTTACATTCAAACCATGAAACGGTTGCGCGCTTTGCCGGTGGAAGTCGCTTTTCCGTGTCACAACGAAATCATGGACGGCGCGCGATTTCGCGCGGTGATCGACGGATACCTGTTGCAAAAGGAAGCGCGATGAAGCCTGTTTTGTGGTCGGAGTTGACGTGGGAAGAGGTGCGCGCCCTGCGCGAGGCGGGGCGGGAAATGGCGATTTTGCCGGTTGGTTCGACCGAGCAACACGGGCCGCATTTGCCGTTGAACGTGGACACGCTGAGCGCCGAAGTCGTGGCGAGCGCGGTTTCAGCGCGAACCGGCGTGGCGGTTTTGCCGGCTCTGCCTTTTGGTTGCGCTCTGGGCCACACCCGCCATTGGCCGGGAACTTTGTCGCTTTCGCCCGAAACGCTGTCGCGCGTCGTGGTTGAACTGCTCGAAGATATCGTCTCTTACGGCTTTTCGCGCCTGTTAATTTTGAGCGGCCACGTATCCAACGCCGCGCCGCTTCGAAGCGCGCTCGAAACCTTGCGCGAGCGTCATCCCGATTTGCAAATCGCGCAAAAACACGTGTGCGAAGCGTCGGCCCGCGTCAAGGCCATCTACGAGTCGGATGCCGACGACTGGCACGCCAACGCCGCCGAAACCGCTTTGATGATGCACCTCGCGCCTGGCTCGGTGCGAACCGGGCGCGTTTTCGATGATCCCGACCGCACGCGCGACCTCGTCTTTTCCTACACCGTTCCCAAAACCAGTCGGGCCGGCCACACCGGATCTCCAACGCTGGCGACACCGGAAATGGGCGCGCAGTTGTTCGAGTTGTTGATCGAGGACTGGACGGCGTGGGTGAAGCGCGCGCTCAGCGAACAAGCGCCACTGTGATTGGTCAGTGTCGTAGCGAATACCTTTTCTTTAACCAAACATCAAATCTTATGTCTCAATTCAAACAACTACAAACCCAACTCAAAGAACGCGGTGTTCGCTATGCCATTGGCGCTTATGTCGATATCTATGGCGTGCCCAAAGCGAAATGTGTTCCGATCCACCATCTCGAACACATGATGGAAGGTTCGGAGCTTTTCACGGGATACGCTTTGGAGGGATTGGGACAGGGGCCAAACGACGATGAAATCGCGGCGCTGCCCGATCCGAACTCGATGTTCATTTTGCCTTGGCATCGCGATGTCGCGTGGTTCGCGGCGGACAACACCTTTCGCGGCGAGCCGTATCCGCTTTCGACGCGCGTGGCGCTCAAGCGGCAGATCGAGCGCGCGGCGAAGATGGGCTACACGTTCAATCTCGGCATCGAAGGCGAAATTTATGTGCTTCAGCAAGGGGAAGATGGGCGTTTGCTCGTGCCCAACCGCGACGACAAGTTGCCCAAAGCGTGCTATGACGTGAGCGGTTTGATGAACAACTTCCCGTTTCTCGACCGCATGGTGACCTATATGGACGAGTTGGGCTGGGACGTTTACTCGTTCGATCACGAGGACGGGCACGGGCAATACGAATTCGATTTCGCCTATGCCGACGCGCTCACGACGAGCGACCGCTACATTTTCTGGCGTTTCATGGCGCGCAAAGTCGCCGCTGATTTAGGTCTTCTGGCGACGTTTATGGCCAAACCCTTCGCCGACCAAGCCGGAACCGGCGCGCATTTCAACATGAGTCTGGCCGACAGAGAAACCGGCCAAAACAAGTTCCAATCCGCCAGCGATCCTCGCGGTTTGGGTTTGGCCGGCATCGGCTACGCGTTCATCGGCGGCCTCAAAGCCCACGGACGCGGCCTGATGGCGGTCGCGGCGCCAACGGTCAACTCGTATAAACGCCTCGTCAAGCGCGGGGAAATGGGCTACTATTCGTGGGCGCCCGTTTTCAACAACCTCGGTCAAAACAACCGCTCGAACAACTTCCGCGTGCCGATGGGCGGCGGGCGCGTCGAATGTCGCGGCGTGGACGCGAGTTGCAATCCTTATCTGGTCGCCGCCGTCATGCTCGCGGCAGGACTCGATGGCATCGAAGGCCAAATGGATCCGGGTGAAGCTATCGCCGACAACATCTACGAACTGTCGAAAGAAGAAATGCAACAGCGCGGCATCGAAGAGTTGCCTCAATCGCTCGATGAAGCCCTCGACGCCTTTGATGGCGACCCGTGGTTCAAAAAAGTTTTGGGCGAAGAGTTGGTGGCTGAGTTCGTGAAACTCAAGCGCGAAGAAGCCACAGAATACCACAACACCATTTCGCAATGGGAAATCGAACGCTACGCGCGTATGTTTTAAGGTTTCATCTGTGTCCTAACATCGAACAGAAATGTTCGTGAAAACCGCCTTGTGTTCACCACCGGGAATGAAAAACTGTGGCAAAGAGAAGTAGGGAATTGATTCTCTTTGCAACTCGGCCTTGGTTATGGTAGCGCTTCACCGAGTAGAGGCACCAAGCCTTTGTCATTGCGAGAAGTTACAATGCGCAAGCTGCTCGCGGCTCCTCGTCAGTGACTCAGAGAAAACAATGAGTAGATTCCTCATCGTGACTTCTTGCAACGACATGCTGTAACTTCCCCTCGTTTAAGTGTCATAGAAGCGAATTGTTATGCGATTGCACATCTTTCAACACGAAGCGAGTTGCGCTCCCGGCACCATCGGGGACTGGTGCGCGGCGCGTGAAGTCGTGCCGCTTCTCACCCGTTTTCATCTCGGCGAAACGCTGCCCGCGCTTAACGAAGTGGACGCGCTGTTGATTTTGGGCGGCGCGATGAACGCTTATCAAGACGCGGATTTCCCGCATCTCCAAACGGTGCGCGATTTCACGCGCGCCGCGCTTGAAGGAAACAAAAAGGTGTGCGGCATCTGTTTGGGCGCGCAAATCATGGCCGATGCTTTGGGCAGTCGCGTCGTGCGTGCGCCGGAACAAGAACGCGGTTGGATCGAAATCGTGCGCCGCGAGGAAGCCGCTTCGTCGCCGCTGTTGCGCTGGCTACCGCAGCGCGCGCGGTTCATCTCGTGGCACGACGACACTTTCGCTGTTCCTGATGGTGTGGTTCACGGCGCGCAAAGCGACGCGTGTGCGGCGCAGGCGTTTGCTTTTGGCGACCACGCTTTAGCGTTGCAGTTTCATCCCGAAGCCGGCGCGAGCATCGTTGCGGGTTGGATCGAAGACGAACCCGAAGCGGAGCACGACGAACTGCGCGCGGAGTTTTTTCCGTTCGAGTCGCGTTTCGAGCGGCAACGGGAACTGCTTTTTGCCGCGCTCGATGCGTGGATTAGTTGAGGAGGTAATGGCTCAAAGTCGAGACATGGCCTGCCATGTCCGCGCCCGCGTAGTGGCCTTATGTAAGGTGTTGATTGGAAGGAG
>JAABUM010003092.1_pt1 | contig 21184 bp, 35 predicted proteins | sample 5559161 | NCBI WGS metagenome assembly JAABUM01 (sample SAMN10711868, study PRJNA513369) | rock metagenome | isolation source: Antarctica rocks | place: Antarctica: Victoria Land, Siegfried Peak nord
TGGTTTTCGAGTGCCCAGCAGTGCAGCACATTCGCGACTACCATTCGGACTTGTTCTGGGACGGCCAGTCCATGCGCGAGTTCGTTAACCAGACAGATCAGGCTGCTGTGATGGATTTTATCGTTGCTTCAACCCCGTAGCTGGCACCCTTTTAGCCCTTCAGGGCTTGCGACATGGTGTAACATCTATCTCTATCTCTCAGATGCAAGTTGGCACATGGATTGCGCGCACGTGTGAGGCTTGCAACTGAGGGCTTGGGGCTCACATCAAAGATGGTGTTCACACGGACGCGCTGGTTCGGGTAGATCTTCTCGCAGATGCCGGTCGTGGCGTTCTTCCTGCAACATTTCCAGCATAACAGCATCACAGAGTTCTCAACAGTTCCACGTACAGGTGACAAAGGGTGTGTACCAGCAACAGGCAGGCAGGACACAGCGCTACATTGAAGAAATAAAATTTAGATATAATTTCAAATTTATATTTACTCTTTCATAATATAATTAGTTTTGAAATTCAGTACATGGCATGATGGTAGATTGTTCGATGGCGTCGAAGACGGGATCCACCGGAGGAACTTGGCTCACTGAACATGCCTTGACTTGGTACTCACGCATAGGGGATGAGCGCAGGGTTGAGGCCCTGCTTCTGGTTCGACACACGGTCTGCGCCCGCCACGCCGCCGTCAACCTGCTCAGGCATAAAAAAGGCCACACACTTTCTTTAAGGATCACTTCACCGTCACAGATGCCTTGACATTGATATCACGCCGCAGTCAGAAGCCAGTTGAATAAGCCGGCTGCACATGTAGCTATAGAGGCAATGCAGTTCATGTTTGGGCGATCAGCAATGCACACGCATTCTGGCTGCCTTCCACTCACCTGGGTGTTGTCAAACTCCAGCCCCTCGTCAATGGCGTACTGCAGACAGGACTGACTTACTCAAGATCTGTGTTGCCATTGCCGTCTCCCGACACACATTTGCATCAAGAAGGCAGCTTCATGCATGCGAGTGTCGGCAACAGCAGGGCGTATTCCCGCATACCACAAAGCCAGGAGTCCCGGTGCAGTTGCTGTTGCTGGGCGCATACAGGTCCCGTCCAAAAGTCTTGTCGTAAAACATTCCCGTACTCTTGGGGGTGCCGGCTGCGCAATGGAAACCGCAATTGGCCTCCCGACCGAAATGGTTTCTCGAGCGCCATGCAGCACTCCTCCTGCGGCCTGAGGAGTGCCCGCAGCAGAGTGCTTTGCAGCAAGCATGCACAGATGCAACGGCGGTTTCCAGAGATTCTAATCAGAGGGGATTTGACGCGCACCGGTGGTCGTGGACAGGACGCCGGGGACGGAGTCAGACGGCCCCGTAGTACTAGCGTTGGTGTAGGTGGTGCCGGCGGCGGCCAGCTGCGCCAGGCTGCTGGCGGGCTTGAGTGCAACGTAGTACGCCAGGTCCTTGGCGTGCAGGCCGTCAACGCTGCGCAGATGAGGGGAATCACAAAATAATCAGCTTGCTGGCAAACCGCGCAGCAGGAGCGGCGGTTGCGCAGACAGCATTTTTGCGCGTCAGCTGACAGCACCCCGATACGGTATCATCGTGTGCGAGGCAAAGTCTAGATTCAGCTGGGGCCCGCCTGAGCAGGATGACACGCTGCTGGGTCTGGGCGGTCGGCGCAGCTGTCGGCGTGGCCGTGGGCGCGGCTGTCGGCGTGGCCGTGGGCGCGGCTGTTGGCTTGACTGTCGCCTTGCGAGTTGGCACCTTTGTCGGCTTGCGTGTCGGTTTGCGGGTCGGTTTGGACGCCGGCTTCCGCGTGGATCTGTGTGTCGGCTTGTGTCTGGGTTTGTGCGTCGGTTTTCTGTGCGGCTTGTTTCCTGTGCACACAGCAGAAGACGTTCATGCATCGACGAAGGACCGTCAGCAGCTTGGCATTTGGCGAACCGAAGAGCACCATGTCCATGTCAGATCCAGCAAATTGCGTCAGAGCTGCTGTGATAATCGCGCACCCGACTGCACCGTGCAAGTGGTGTGTGCGCCGTTCACCTGCACAAGCGACCAGGTGCCTTGGCAGCAGCAGCACAATTGTCTAAAATAAGGTCGTGCCATGTGGCAGGGCGGCAATGCGAGTCAGGGCATTTTGTGGTTCAATTTGTCAATAGTAAGAAGGCGTACGCTGCGTGGGAACTTGCAGGCACGGCAGGAGCGCAGCCCCGGCGTGGCTGCAAAGGTTTTGCCCTTGCATTTGAAGCATTGGAAGCTTCCGGCATTCTGCTTGCTAGATCCCGGACGGCACGGGCTGCACTGTGACCTCGAGCTGGGCTCATACCCCTTGATGCACACTGCATCAGCACGGGAAGGAGGTGCAGGTCAAGCACAGCGCACATTGCGTTGAGACCGCTGGTTGGCTTGCAGGCTGCATAACGCACAGGTGGCGCATGCAGGGATCTCATGGACAGGCAGCCATGTGCGCACCGCAGGTGCGCCTGCCGTGAATCGTTGCGGGCTCATGATGCCTCGGGCACGAGGCCAGCAGCTTGCGGCTGCTCGTCGCAATCGCTTCACCGCCAGCGTTCAGGTCGCCTGCAGCGACCACGGCTGCGGCTGCGCACACCGCAAACACCGCCAGCACGACGCCAGCTCGCACGGCCATGACGGCGGAAGGAATCCGACCTGTGCCCGATCATCAGCATTGACTGTCTCGCATTAAAAATTAAGGCGAAGTGATGTTGCAGGCGTCAGCAGCGTGCAACTGAGGTTGCCCACAGGCCGCCCCGCAACTCCCAAGTGTGTGGCGCGCAAGTTCCGCAGGTAGCCGGAAATGGTATTTTGAGCTTTGAAGTCGGTAGCGAGACCGGCCACGGCGCACACAAATAAGGTGCACCTGCCGATCTCGAAACCAAGGTCACGTGCTCAAAACCAAGGTCACGTGCATGTGAAACACCGGCATCCCGGGAAACATCAACATGACTGTTCATGTACTGTTGAGTTGGATGTTAAGCTGTTAGCCCCAGAAGTAGCGACAGATCGCAATGCTGCGGTGTGCGGTATTGATACCCGTGTTTAGCTGCAGTCGAAGAGCCGGAGACGTCGCTCCCCGGCAATCTTGCGCCTGAGGGCAACGCAATGCACTAGAGCAGGCTAGCAGCTCCGTCAGAGGATGCGAAGCCACGGTGGCAGGCCCGTCTATGCCCTTCGCCCGTGACTCTGGTGGCAGCTGGACCTCTAGCAAGCTCGACAAACTTCCATTGGCGCAGCGAGAAGTCCGATCACACGGGACCGTCAATCGTCTGGGACAAATCATTTGCTGATCGAAGGCATCGGGAACGCTCTGGATCGTGTGCGGCGGCGCACGTACCACAGCCAACAGAGACAATGAGCGGAGCGTACGGGGCACGGTGAAGTGACGCACCAGGTGCACGAGGAGGAGATGTCGTTGGCACAGCGCAGCACTCCAAGTCGGCGCAAACAGATTTTCACCTAGATCAGGCCTGTTACGACAGGATAGGGGCCAGCATATTTCCAAAAAAATGATTCCTTTGATCACTGGTAGGTCGCCAGCAGCCATGCAACGACGTCAGCTTGCCCGTCAGCCTCGCAAACCCTACTGGACTGACTGACGCTCAACCCTGAACTCCTGAAGGAAGTGCGTCAACGCATGCAGCCAGCCAGTCAGCCGGCCATCTCTGATGGGCACCCAGCTACCGCTTGCGCTTGCCGCTCTTCTGGCGCAGCTTCCCGCTCCGATACCGCCCCGGCTTCTTCCTGCCCTTGAGGCGCAGCGGCGCCGTTGCTGCGGCGGGCTCGCCTGCCGCCGCCGCCGCCGCCGCATCCCCTGCCGCCGGCGCCTCCGCGGCCGCCGCCGGCGCGGCTGCCTCGCCGCCCGGCTGCTGCACCGATGCGAGCACCGCCTCCCAGCTCAAACCCTCATCGCCGTAGCCGTCGCTCTCGGCGCCGCTATCAATGTCGCCGGACCGAAGGGAGGCGTCATCATCTTCTTCATCGCCGTCCGAGGCGCTGCCGGCATCCTCATCCTCGCCGGCGCCCGCCCCGACGTCGTCTTCATCATCTGAGGACTCGCTGCCGCTGGCGGACACGTCGTCCACATCTCTGATGCGCTCCTCGAGCTGCGCGTCGAATGTACCGCAGCGTTGCACAACAGGTTACCGATACTAGACAGCAGCACCATCGTGTACCTTGCGGCTCACAGCTCCTTCAGGACCGCTGCTGGTGTGTGAAGGCTTGTACGGATCCGGACTGTCACCCAAATATGTCCAGGACAGCACGCTCTTGGAGGCTCCACATTCAGGGTTTGTGGCATCAATGCAAATCACGACGAATTTGGTCGGGGCTCACGTGCTGCATCCCTCGACCTGATTCAAGGTGGACATATCAGCATGAGTGTTGCCACCAGGGCTGCGGTGGTGCCGCCGGTGGCGCCGGCCCAGTCGCTGGGCATGCAGAAGTTGCCTGGGTCGGAACGGGCTTGCGCTCCAGGGTGGGAAACGAGTGGAAGCAAGATCCAGATCACTACCTGGGCTGCGCCGGCCTCGTCGCCCGGCATGAAGAAGTCGCCTTGGGTCGGGATGGCCTTACGCTGCTGGCGTGCGTTGGCCGCCGCCGCAGTTTCTGCAATCACCGCCGCCGCCTCCAGGTCCTTGGCCGACGGCTCCGGCCCCGAGCCACCCTGCAGGCGCGTCGGATAGATTTAGGATTGTTTTTTATTGTTTGACGGCCACCATTGGAAGTTTCACTGTCGTGAGAGGGCCTGACTGCTCTGCTCCAGGTCTGACAATCCGCCTGGAGCGCTGAAAAGGATGCGAGCACTGGCAACTGTCTGGTTTGGACCAGGCGCCAGTGTTTGCTGCGGATGTACAGGGTCGGACACAGAGTGTCAGCAGCCTGCCAGCTCGAAAGCATGGCAGCTATGACTTCAACGAGGAATCTGTGAGGAGTTTCGTCACTCCCTGTAAGATGTCGTCGGCGAGCGAGCCGCTGCCACGTGCATAATGCATGACACATGCAGCAGATCCACACGACCCATCAGCCGGAATGCAGCGCTGTGCTCTCGACAGTTGGCCTGAGACACAGACGAGGGACCGCTCTGCAGACCCTAAACCCTAAACCCTCTGCAAACCTGCTCTGGCGCGTCTGCGTCCGCGAGCTGCGCCGCAGGCGCCGTGGCCCCGCCGCCGGGCGCCTCCTCAGTATGCCCCGGCGGCACCGCAAAGTAGGGGATCTTGCCGCGCTGCCAGTCGTACAGCACCTGCACAGGTGAAGTCAACACTTCCTGGTGACTTCAAGTGAAAGTCACCGAATTTGAGCACCCAAGCGGCGTCTCAACGTAGGGGAACTTGCCGCGCTGCCAGTCGTACAGCACCTGCTCGGTTGGACGACGGTTCTAGAATGCGATTTTGGTGTGTATTCCGGCTTCAACTGCGGATCACAGGGTCGAAACATAGTTGGGCAGGTCCTGTGCACGAAGCATTTGTTAAACTGGGAAACCATAATCCGGAAAATTACACATCTAGAAACAAGTTAGCTCGTTGGAACGCGGCGGCACCATCTTGGCGGCGGTGTTGGCGTCGGGCTCGCCACCGCGCAGCAGCCTCCCACCGGCGCGCGCCAGCTGCGCCAGGAAGTCCTCCGTGTCCGTCCAGCTCTGGATCTTGTACGCGCGCCGCTGCAGAATGAAACAGGGCGTCAGATGTCGACAGCTTCAGCGGGAAACCATGTGTGGCAGCTGCGCCAGAAACCCTTTGTGCCCGTCCAGCTCTGGAGCTTGCACGCGCAGCGCTGCAGGAGACACGGACGAAGTGTCGGGACCTGCTGTGAGGACGGAAATGCGCCAGAAGCGCCAGATGTGCGAGCTAGTCCGCCGTGTTTGTCCAAGTCTGGGTTCTGCGAGCGCCGCGGTGCAGGCACCTCTGTGCTTGTCAGATCTAATGCTATATTATGCTTGTCATGCTGTGTGCTGCACATGTTTCTCAACTACGTTTGCTGGTTGCAGCCCTGGTCTCGCATCCGAACAGCGACAGCGAGCGCACTGCGTGAGATGATGATGCCGGGCGCCTCCAAAGCGTATCAGCTTCGCAGGCCAGGGCTATATGGCAGCCAGCACCACCTCGTCGATAAAGCGCAGGGTTGGGGGTCATGCCATGGGGATAGCATCGAAGAAAACAACAACACAAAAGCTATCCTAGCAGGGGGCGCACCAGGTACTCCGGCTTAACGCGCTGTAGCACGGCATCGATGTGTTCCGTGGCGTCCTCCTGCAAGAGAAATCGGCACAAACGTGATGCTTCTATGCACACCGTCCTGAACATTGCTGCAGCACAGCGTCGATGTGCTACGCGGCGTCCTCCTGCGACAGCACCGACGGATCTGTGGTTGTTGTCTCTTGCGTACTCCGTTTCTTCCTGACGTAGATTCTGGGTGCACGCTCAGCGAGGCAGCTACTCGGTCCCAGCGCAGGTTCAGGATCATCGAAGGGATCCACTCGCCAGAACGAAAGCGGCCGCACAAGCCCTCTGCTTCTTCCGTAGCATGGCACAGTGTTGCAACGAAAGAGAGACGGGCAAGATTACGGATTCTAGGACACCAGATTCTCCACGCGCACGCCCCCCTTGCGCATCACCTCGGCATCGGTGTCCGTATCTATCTGTTACGTCGGTTGTTCGGTCATCGAAATGTATCACAGAACCGAGCCAAAGCATGAGGAGGCGCACCAGGTTCGACGCGCATGACGCCCTTGGCACCAGCTCGGCGTGGGGAGTCCACATTCCTGTCATCATGATCATTCACTGTCTTGCAAACATCGCGCCAACCCAGAGAGGCGCACCAGGTTCTCGACGCGCACAACACCCTTGAGCACCAGCTCGGTGTCGGAGTCTGCCTGGCCGGCGTGCACGACGCCGGGGCAGTCAATGAGGAAGATGCGCTTCATGAGCGTGATGTACTGCCACACCTTCGTCTCGCCTGGGATAGGCGCCACATTACACACCTGCACAGGTTCGGGGTAGCGTTTGGGTTGAATTGGATTGGCAGACCAGCTTGATAAGCAAGACCGACCCGGCTCATGGAGAGTGCAGCCGCTGCAAAAGCCTGTTTAGAGTCGACAAGCCCACCTTCTTGGTGCGCAGCGTGTTGATGACGGAGGACTTGCCAACGTTGGGGTAGCCCACGAAGCCGACGCTGATGTACTTCTTGTCCGACCGCAGCCGCGACAGCTGCGCGTGGAAAGACGCGCCTGCTTGTCAGTGGGATGCAACAGGCAGAGGGCTGGTTTTGTCAAGCCTCCTTCAGGTGTGCGACTGCCGTGTGGGCTGCCGTCTGGCCGTTGTAGGCCAGCAACCTCCGCAAAGATCAGTCGCCAGGCAGAAAAGACCTCGCAGCTGCTGCACATAGGGTCTGGCTTGCACACTGCTGAGCCCAATGCAGGTGCGCGCACCTGGCGCAGCAAGGCGCCCTTTACCAATGCGGTGGCCAGTACTGCGTGGCACAGTGTGTCTTTGACGATTTACGGAAGACTGGGCAAACGCGCTGCAGCGATGCTGATGGTTTCTTGCTGGAGCAACATGGGCGCACCTGGCGCAGCAGCGACAGCAGGGCGCCCTTGCCAAAGGGGTGGCCCAGCGAAGCGTGGAAGGCGAGCGTCGGGAACTCCCGCGACAGGGTGTGCAGCCACCGCTTGGTCACCCACGCCGGCACCTGCGCAAGGGGGGAGCACAGGGGCGCTGAGCATAGGGTGCTCACAATTTCAGATGCGTCGGCCCAATCTGACCCCATAGACAAAGAATTCGAGCGAGCTGAACAGCAACAGGAACCACTGCAGACAGCGTTGTCACAGGCATGATGGGCGGAGAAATGACAACCGTACCAGGTCACACTTGTTGAGCAGCAGCAGCAGATGCTTGTGGCGCGCGTTCTTGCGCAGGTGGTGCTCCAGCTGCGGGCTGCGCGTGCCCATCGGATCCCGCGCATCAATGACCTGCGGAGCCGCATACACGATGACGCTCGCCTTCGCGGTCACGTGAGGCAAACCCGATTGCGAATGGCAGAAGCCATGCCATACGGCAGAAAGATGGCGTGGTCCAGCCTCGGGCAACCTGCGCAGTGTGCTCAGGCTGTAGCCTGCAAGCTTTTGCGGAAACAGACAAGCGCTTGTCGGAATCTGTTCGGATGGCGTCGACCGAGAAAACATCCTCAAGATTCAGGAAAGGCTTCAAAGACCCGTAACACAAGCACCCACCTGGACGACGACGTCAGAGGAGTCGATAACCTTGTACAGCTCGCCCCAGATGCGCTTGGACTGCCCTGCACCCATAACGTTCTCGCGCATCGCCTCGCGCACGCCCGAGGACGCCAGCTCCGCCTCCGCCGCGCCGCCATTGCTCCGCCCCTCGTACCTGCGGCGGTGGGCAGAATTGGCAGCCCCTCGCAACGGGACGATGCACCACTGCAACTGCGAAGGACTGCAATTGTGAAAGATTGCAAAGTCCAACGCATTATGGCAGAGCAACGTATCTGTGCAGCCACATTTGTGTACTCCTCCTGTTCCCACATCACTGAGGCTGGACTTGCAGCCGCGCCGCCGGCAGCATATATCTTCCGGCGAGCTCACCAGCTGCAGGCACTGGTCGAAAGGCACTGCCAGCCGTGCATTCTGCGGAGCATGGGAGCGCGCTCACGTGTCTGTGACGGCATTGGTGCGGGCGGCCAGGTCCGACATGTCCTCCGCCGCGAGGCGCGGCCGTTTGCGTGTGCGTTTCTTGCCGAAGGTGGCATCAAAGGGCTGCGTCGCCAGCAGGTGCGCGCGCGCCGCCTTACGCCCCTCGTGCCCCTTTTCTGGGTCCTCCAGCAGCGACATCGGCAGCTTCTTCTCCCGCAGCAGCACCGTGTACGCGTCATTCACCTTGGGAGCCGCCAGAAACAAAATGATTGAGGAACCACTCAAGACTTGAAAGAGTGGCGTAGTGCCCCGGCAGCAGAATTGGCAACTCTTTCGCGCAGCAGCACCGTCTGCGCGTCGTTCACCTGCGGAGGCAGGAAGAAGCAGCTTCAGTGAGCTACTCGTCGCTCATAAGAAAGAAGATGGGCAATCAACGGGCGCCTCAAATGCATTCTTCTGTCTGCGCCAGGTCCTGCATGCCCCAGCGTGCACGAGTTGCGCTGCCCGTTGCACCAGCACCGCGACTTGCGCCCACCTTTGTGCTCATCTGCTCCCGGAAGGACTCCAGCTGCTTCTGGCCGATGACGCGCGTGTTGCCGAACCAGCGGCGGTCGGGCTGGATTCGGCTGTTGGGCAGGTCGCTGGACTGGTACTCCTGGTGAATGATCTTGCCGTTCTTGTCGCGCTTGGCTTTCTTGCTGTACATGGCCAGCCGCCGCACCTGCGCATGAGGCGGCGCTTCAGCGCGGGCAAGCATGATTTGACCAGTGCAGAACAGGCGCAGCCATACAGCTGTGCAGGTATGCATGTTCCGCAGCAAGGTTGCTCTGATGTCACACACACGCACCGTGGCGGCATCACGCTGACCCTTAGTGCCTTTGCTGGGTCGTGAGGCATCGCCACTGTGCTTGGCGACACGGTTGTCCGTCGCTTTGGTGCGCTTCTGGCCCGCCATGCTGGCGATATCTCTGTGGCCTCCCCAGCACTTGAAGGTGCGTTGCCAACCCGGGAGCTAGAGGTGTGTGTCAAGTGAGGTTGCCAGCCGTCGGAGGGCAACCCTCACGGCGCTGTTAAGGCCGGCAAGAGAAGCACTGCCGGTCTCGGATCTATATCACACTACACCGGCCCTCTGGTTGCGGATTCTCAACATTTTACTGTGCTGCTGCAACCTTGGCAAAGGCGTCTGCAAAGTCCAAGACTACTAAACTTAGACGAAATGTAAACCCTGCTCACGCGTACTTTACGACGCGGCCTCATCTGCCCGCCTGTCCCACTCCATCGCTGCTGATCAGCAGCAGTTGTGTGCCACAGCCAGCAAGCAGGCAACGCTGCAAGCCAGAGATAGCAGGAAGTCATCACATCACAGATTCAGCGCGCAGCGCGAGTCGCTGCGAAGCGAGCTGAGCATTCGACCGCCGCCTGTTCGACAGCAGGTACCAGAGCACTCCTGTCTGGCCTCCGCGAATGCTGTGAAGCGTTGCGTTCCTGCGAGTGCTTCGCAGCTCCTGTCAACCAACAGCACGGCCTTGATCAACAGCTGAAGTGCTGGGCCTATTCACGCAGGCTATTCCAGCCTCGCACCTGTATCGAGAGCGATAGCTTGGCTATCGCAGGTGCTGCACAATGGCAGACGATGGAAGCGTGCCTCCGGCTGATATGACGCGCCAGTACAGCGTCCAGTCAGACGACAGGTGAGGATACCACATTCAGTTCAGGGCGCTGACTGACAGTTGCACAGTCCATTTGTGCGCCAAACCAGGCAGCGCACAGGCCATACGATTGCACGAACATGCTATACTCATTGATCTGACGATGGCGTCAGCAAAGAACAGCTGCAGCAACTGCATGCCTCGTCGAGTGCCGCTCACTCAATGCGCCGCTGCCTCCGCAGCGATGACGATGTGATCCTGCCAGAGCCCTCCACGGACCTCTCCGCCCTTATCGGAGACGACCAGCAGGACGCCGAGGAGGTCAGTGGGTGCAACGCATCAACCTGCATGTCATGTGGAGGTCATCGCAAGCCGTCATGCCCACTGAAGCTCCTTGAGGCATGAAGGACTGCGCTCCGGACGTCTGTGCCCTGTCACAGGTGGACGGGATTCTAAACTCACTTTCGGCTTTCGTAGATGTTTGACGCCAACGACAGTGCCGCGGAGGAGGGGTACGAGCACCGTGGGCGGGAGGAGGAGGACGACGATGGCGACTATGCCGAGGCACAGGAGGGTCACGGCTACAGCACGCCTGCAGGCAGCTTTGCCGGCGACTACGAGGACCACGCCATCGGTGAGGCGCCAAGGGCTGTTGCGGCAGCTCAATGCGCTGTGGCCCCGCAGTTGATGGCAGCAGAAATGGACGGCGGGCATTGCGTGGGCAGCCAGTCCTGGTGCTCGCACAGCAAGTCTGCGGATCTGCCATAGCACAGACCGAGTCAGGGAAAGATAGAGGCGGTCTTTTCAAGCGAAAGCATGTGTGAATTCCCAGCAACAGATTGTGGCAAGGCGCTTCTGGCTGATGCCTCAGAATCCTTTTGCTCCCTCAGACGAGCTGCACCGGGCTGCGGAGGAGTCGGCTTCGGCGCCACGTCCTGAGCGCCCCGACAGCTCTGCCAGCGGCACCGGCGCCAGCTTTGCCACCGCAAGCAGCGCAGCCGAGGAGGCGCCCGCTCAGACGGCGCCTGCTTCCCCAGCAGCCTCTCGCACATTTTCCATGGTGAGCGGCGCTCCAGCTGGTAGCCTTTTGTAGGCTTTCAGTACATCAGGCCCCGCACCTGCTCGTTTGGCTCTCAGGCGCGCTGCACACCCCAACAGGGTCCTTCGGAGCTGTGCTGCCAGTGCTGCGGTGACAGCCGCTGGTGATGCGTAATGAGCATGCTCTGCCTTGCAACGGGACAAGTAAACAACACTCACAACTCCTGTTTTTGCGCTCTGCACAGGACGCCAGCACGGCGCTGTCGAGTCTGAACTTCATCATGACGCGGGTCGCCAAACCGGACCCGAGCGTCCTGAGCGATGCCACGCAGGCGAACCTGCGCGAGAGGATTGGTGCGCATTTCTCGAAAACTCATCGGTGCTTGTATCGACCTTGTATCGACCATTTATCGACCATTTATCGACCATTTATCGACCATTTTTGTTCAATGCCAACTGCTTGCATGTCTGCCCCGCGGTGCGTGTGCTGGGATCAGCGTCTTCCAGCAGCACTCCCATCTGGTGCTGCAGCCTTGCAAGCGCTGTGCGACTCAAAAACGCCCAGCCCGATGCTGATGCCTGGCATTTCAGCGTTCTGCATACACCCGGTAGCTACCAGCACCTGACGAGGGAATATTGCCGGCATGCAGCGGAGATGCTGGAGTCCCGGGTGCAGAACCCTAACCCGGATCGCATTGACCAGCTGGCGGATGCGCTGCATGACGTCGTGCCGGCTGGGCGGCCGGAGCAGCAGCAGGAGCAGGAGCAGCAGGCAGCAGCAGACCGCGAGCCGCAGGAGGTCAGCGAGGTGGAAGAGGAGGAGGAGGATGAGGAGAAGGATGAGGAGAAGGATGAGGAGGATGACGCTGCTAACGAGACAAAGTAAGTGCTGCTGCCTGCTTCTCGGCAGACCCGTCGTCGCCTCTGCTGCTCCATATCGATGCACCTCGCAGCTTGACAGCCGTGTCCACCCTGCGCCGAGGGAAGCCGAGCACATGACTCAGTTGATGCTCTGCTCATCGAACTCGCAGGCCTGAGTTGGCGGCGGTGGCGCACGGCGGCAACGGCGTGCACGGCCCATCGCCGCCCGCCCAGGCGCCGCTGCAGCCAGTGCAGCCGCCGTCAAAGGCTCCAGAAGGACCAAAGGAACCTGCGGCCGCACCAGCGCCCGCCCCCGCGCGGCCGAGCGCCATGCCCAGCCTGCCGGCGCGACCGGCGCCGCGGCCGGCCGCTGCCCCTGGCGGCTCGGGACCCTCCCTGCCGCCCCGCCCTCCAGGTGCGGAGGCGACGTCCTGTCATCTGGTAGCACAGCGCAATGCGTTGACTGGGCAGCAGGTCGACCTGTGTCATCGGCTGCATCTTTGCGAAGGTTCTCCGCATGGCATGCCCATCCTGATGGGCTGGCATGCTGCGATGCAGCCAGCGGCTCGTCAGGGATGCCCTCGCTGCCGCCGCGCCCGGCGCCGGCCGCCGGCGCCAATGGCGGCGCCACCTCGTCCGCCGTGGCAGGGGCGGAGGTGCAGAACCCCACGGCGGCACCTCGTCCCAACGGCAGCGGCCCCAGCCTGCCGGCTCGCCCGGCAGCCTCAGGTGATGGCTGTAAGTGCTGACTTGCGGACTCGATGGTTCACACGATAGCACTCTTTGCTGGAACAGCACACCCTCGCAATCCGTTTGGTGAGCCACATCCTCAACATCCCTCTCAACAGACCTCCTGCAGTGGCACCTTCTGGTCCACAACCCAGAGCTGAGCTGACGACGGGTCACTCTGACAACAGGCGGCGGCAGCGGTGGCGGTCCCAGCCTACCGGCGCGTCCAGCGGCGGCCCCCGCCAGCAACCCCGCGCCTGCGCCTGCCGTCCCGCATGCTTCTAACCTAGCATCCAGCCCGGCCCCGGCCCCTGAGGAGCCTGAGACGGCCGAGCTGCGCCGCCGCGTGCAGGTGCTGTGTTTCACCCTCCGTTGGCGCGGCGTGCTGCGGATGTCGGCGTCCGATGCTCACGCGCCTGCACCCTGTGCATGGCACGTGGTGCATGAAAGTTGCGGACCTGATGTTCATGTGCACATCCATCCGTAGCTGTATGGTGCATCATGCTGGCGTGTCGGCTGACGCGAGCTCTCGATCTATCATCCCCGCAGGACCTACGGGTGATGCTGCTGCGCATTGTCGGTCGCCTGGGCGTCAACACGCAGTCGTCCGTCGTGCAGCAGGTCCTCATGCGGTACGCACAGCCACCACTATTTCCAGCTGATGTCTGAAGCTATTGACACTCCGCCGGCACGCCATCTCAGGCATGTTCTTCAGCTTCAGGATCGCGTCCATCCGCCAGCATCTTGCTGGGTGAAGACAAGGTCCCACACATCGAGTTGGGTGTCCTGCGTGTTTCCCAATTCACAACCAGTGCAGAACCACTCGTGCAAGACTATAAGGTTCCTGTGCCGCAGCCTGGACATGGCAGAACGCATCCGCATCAACGCCCGCGGCCCGCCGCGCATCAGCCCCCTGGAGGCCGCCAAAACCGAGGCTGCCGCCATGGACGTGAGTCTTCTCCGTCCTTTCCCTATATCCATCTTCTCCCTAGTGCTGTCACCTGCCACATTCCCCCTTGACTGTCAAGGCGGCAGGAGACTCGCACGGCAAAACATGGAGGTTTTGCGTCACCAGAGCACGTTGCCAGCCGCAATGGAAGCCATCGTATCTGTCGCAATGCACGGTGTTCCAATACATTGCACCAATCATGCAGGCGCAGTCAGGCGCGGAGTCGGAGCTGCCGTTCACGTGCACAGTCATGCTGCTGGGCATCTCCGGCTGCGGCAAGAGCTCCGTCATCAACTCCCTGCTGGGCCGCCAGGCCTGCGCCACTGACGCCTTTGGCGCCTCCACCAAGAAGGTGCCGACGTTTGCATTTACGTCGTCTCTCTGCAGTCTCTCGGTACTAACGCCCTTCTGGACCACCAGACCTGCGCCACCGACGCCTTTGGCGCCTCCACCAAGCAGGTGCTGAAACCGCATTGCGAGGTCTCTGGTCCTGCAGGGGACCTTCTTGACGGGGGGCGTGGCGTCGGTCTGCCTGCATTCCTTGTGCTGAGCAGACCAGGGCCGCGGCGCCTGGCCGCCGTGTTGCTAGGGCTGTGCTGATTGCGCCCCGCGGATCCGAATCGTGCCCCGCCACAATTGCGCAGGTGCAAGTCGTGGAGGGCAGCGTGAAGGGCATCAACATGCGATTCATTGACACGCCCGGCCTGCTGCTGTCCCCGGGCAAGGTTGCGCACAACGCCAACATCCTCGCCCAGGTGCCCTCTGCCGCACCTGTGCTGTCGCAGCCTCATGCCTCCACAGGGTTTAGGGTTTAGGGCCCAGTCGTCTGTCACTGGGCCTCGGGCGTCGCCTCGCTGACCGCAGGGCTCCGAATGTAGCTGCAGTCTGGCAGCATCGATATGTGAGCAACAGAAACGCCATCTTGGCTGCGGCCTGCATGCATCCTTACACGGGCGCGCCCGTCTTATGGCCGTGCGTATAGGCCAAGCAGGGGAGCACGAGGCCGAAGATTGTGCTGATCGAACCAATGAAGCCTCGTAGAGCAAACCTGCAACCGCCCCTCCCTCCACTGCATGCAGGCAAAGCGGGTGAGCAAGAAGCACAAGCCGGACATCGTGCTGTACGTGGACCGAATGGACCTGCTGCGCCGCCCCGGCTCCGACCTGCCCGTGCTGCGTCATATCACGTCCGTTCTCGGCGCCGGCACCTGGTTCAACACGGTACGCCCTGGTGTCGGATGAATAAGGAGTTATGTATACGAGAACTGGATCAATGTCGACTATGTACAGACGACCATTGATCCAGTTCTCATATATATCTATGTGACTGTGACCAGTTTCTCATAACTCTTGCAAACGGGGCGGCCGGAGAGCACACACAGCATTCCCAACGTCTCCCGTGATTACATACCTATGTATAGCTGCTCAAATGAATAAATAATTATACATATGAGAACTACATCAATGATGACTATGTACAGAGTTATATATCTATGTGACTGTGACCAATTTCTCATAACTCTTGCAAACGGGGCGGCCGGAGAGCACACACAGCATTCCCGTTCCCTCCCGTGATTACATACCTATGTATAGCTGGGCTGCCGTTGTAGTGCACCACACCTTCCTCTGCATGTAGATTCAAAACCACGCTCTGCGCCGGCATCTGGTTCAGCACGGTGCGGGCAGTTAGGGTTTTAGGTTTAGGGTTTGCGTGTATAAGTGCACCGCACACCGTCCGCCCCGTGGCCCATGATTAGGGGCACTGGCGTCACACCCTGGTGCCGGCGCGTGTTGCAGCGCAAGACTCCTGCGGGGACGCCCTAGAGCTTCTGAGTGCCAAGCTGTTGATGAAAACAGACCCCTAAACCCTACAGTGGCGGGGGAGAGAGACCCTCGGTAAGGCAAAAACCTCAGAGCATGTGACAATGGGTAATCCGCAGCCAAGCCCTAAGGGAATTTCAGTTGATTCCTATGGGTGTCGGATCTTTCTCGTCCTGTGGCGTCAGAGAGCGCACGGACTGCTGCACTTGACTGCTGTCACTCAGTTTCATGGTGGGCGCCCAGGTACTGGTGATGACGCACGCGGCCAAGCCGCCACCGGACGGCCCGGCGGGCCCCATGCAGTACGATGTGTACATCAACCACCGCATGAACTCGCTGCAGCAGGGCGTGCGGTGCGCAGCCTTCCCCTTGGCCTCTCCTCGCGACTGCACTTGATTTCCAGAGGGAACCCATGCAAATGTAGCGACGGTCGAGTTTCGTCCATGCTTGGTTGTCAAGACCCTGCAGCCCCCCGAAGCACTGGTAGCTTGGATCCTTCACAGTAGGATGCAAGGATGCCTGCGACGCCAGTTGGCCTACGTGTTCACCCAAGCCGCTGCAGCGGCAGAGAGGCTGCAGCTGATAAAGAAGCCACCAAAACCCTTGAAACTCAGGACTTGTATTCAGAACTCCATAGTGAAGCCCTGAACCCGCCGCTGCAGGGTTCTGGTGCAGGACGTGCGGCTTGTGAATGCAAGAACAAGACTTTGTGCTTTTGATCTTGCAACTTGTAACGCCCTGATTGGCGGCGGCTGCAGGGTTGCGGCACAGGACCTGCGGCTCATGAACCCAGCGGCGCTGGCAGAGACGCACCCCAACTGCCGCACCAACGCCGCCGGCGAGCCACTGCTGCCCAACGGCACGCCTTGGCGCCAGCAGCTGCTCATGCTGGGCCTCTCCTCCAAGCTGCTGGTGGACGCTGAAAAAGCGCTGGACATCCGCAAGGTGTCGCAGGCGGGCGGCGGCGCCCGCGACCTGCCGTGCGACCTTTATCGCTATGTTGTTGGGTCTTCAAGTGAAGCTGAGTATCGAGTCAAAAGCTGCTGGCGGACGCCGGAAAAGGTCAAATCGCGCAGCTGCGCGATTTGACTCTGCTAGCAATGCCTCCTGGCAAGCGTTTGGGTGCCTGACACAGATTTGGCGTCTGATCTAGGCACCTGGTCTGCTGCTGCACATGTTGGCTGACTCTTCTCGACCGTGCTGGCGCGACAGGGCGCACCTGCAGATGTTCCGGCCGCAGAAGCTGCCTCCGATTCCGTACCTGCTGTCCAACATGATCCAGCCGCGCAAGCCGCGCAAGTTTCCGGAGGAGGAGCGCGGCATCCTGTCTGAGGCCGCCCTCGCCCAGCTGCCTAAGAACAGCGAGCAGCGCAAGGCCGAGGTGCGCGGCGCTTGCTGATTTTAACAATCTGCCTTGCTTCTGTGATGCCACACTGAGGGCTGTTGAGCTTTGGGTTTAGGGTTTAAACCCAGGGCTTAAACCCTAAACCTTAAACCCTATACCCTTGGGCTCTCCAGTGCCGATCAGACAGGTTTGGGCTGCCCTGATGCAGATGGCGACTGACACTCACATTCCACAGCAAGCACGGCGGGGATGTGCAACGCACTGCCGTCCGTCTGCGACGAGCGCTCTCACACGTGCGCTTCTGTGACCCGTGCAGTTTCGAAAGCGGCGGATGTACCTCCAGCAGCGCGCGGCGGAGGACCGCGCCGAGGAGGACGGCCCCTCGGCCCAGGTGCATGCAGCCTAAACCCTTCAGCGTCTCCGAAATGCTGCATCCAGTCTCGTTCACACCTTGCCTTCAGCACCCTGGGAGAGCATGACGAGTCATTGCCTTGGATGCACTCAAACCTCAGTCCGGACCTGGAGCTGCAGTCAAAATCTGATCGGGGCATGCACATCAGGTTTGACACATCCCCCATACCCCCCAGTCTGACCCAACTCATCACATTCAACTTATCAGTCATTATCTCGTCATCATCTCGTGGCAGGTGGCGGTGCCGGCGCCGGACCTGCCGCTGCAGCCGTCGTTCGACCCAGAGCTGGGCTACAACCGCTACTTGTCAGTGGATGGCCCCAGCGGCTGGGCCGTTCAGTAAGTATCTTGTCGCTGCTTCCCCTCCCTCGGACATCTTCCTTCTCATCCTTTGGACATTCCTGGACGACCCCGGCGGCTAGATCGCCCAGTGAATCGCCCGCCCCTGCTTCTCAGCTCACTTTCCAAAGTCGCGGCCGTGCCTGCGCCATGTCTGTTATCGCCTGCTGTAGCGGGTACCTTGTGTCTGACATCTCATGCTATCTGTCAGCTCATACACACATCAAGCACTCAGCAGACAACAAAGTGTACCTGTCTGACCCGCAGGCCATTCGAGGACCACGCCAGCGGGGTGGAGGGCATGCCGGTGCCTCGTTCTTAAAAGCTGACGTAATGCTTATGCGACAAACTGTCCTGCAGGCGATTAGTGGAGCCTGGCAGCATGGACCACGACGACGGGGTGGCGGGCATGTTTAGTCAACCCCTAAAATCTGACACCTCTCATCATCCACTATGATAACAGCCATCTGCCCGCAGTCCATCTGTGGAGCCCAACAACGTGGACTATAACGATGGCGTGGAGGGCATGACGGCGACTCAAGATCAACCCAATCCACAAACTGTCTTCTGCCTGCAGGCCGTTTGTGGAGCCCAACAGCGTGGACCACGACGACGGGGTGGAGGGCATGACGGTGGCGTGCACGGGGGTGGTGCGCCCCACAGGCCTGTTGCAGCGCACCAAGCAGTACCTGGGCGGCGTGCCCGCGCACGTGCAGGCGCAGATCCACAAGGACAAGACCGCCTGCTCCGTCATGGTGCGCGCCATTGTTTCCAAGGGTTTTATGCAAAGGGGTCATCTGCTTCCCGGCTGTTGGTCAGGCTGTCTGCTGCAGGCTCGATTTGCATCACGTCTCCGGTGGCCTCTGCCATGTGCAGTGCCCTCTGCAGGCAAACGTGGCCGGGGCGTTCCCCGCGCAGCGCTCGCAGCGCTTTCTGTCAGCGGCGATCTGGCGCGCAACAACATGTGCGAGTGCTGATCTGAGCTCTCTGACGGCGGCGCGCAGAGGGAGGCGGAGGCGTTGGTGCACCGCGCCTGGTTTACATACAGTCGAAGATTCCACGAGAGCAAACCGTGAAAGAGCAAAGTATGAAAGTCCAGCTCAACAGCCTTGCCGGCGTCTTGCAGGGAGAAGCGGAAGCCTCGGTGCACCACACGCGGAAGATCGTGTCCACCACCGGCGTCGACTTCCAGACCGTGGGCCCCGACCACCTGTGGTGCGCGTCTCAACCCCTGACTCATCGGGATCAGCCTACCTGGCCGCTTGCGAAGTTCAACCATGCAGGTTCAAGCATGCATGCACGTGGCAGAGGTGGCAGATGCTCACTTCTGCCGCTGCAGCTCTGGCGGCACGAGTTGGTGCTGAAACCTCCCGCGGGCTGAAGTTGATTGAACAGCTGGTGCATTCGGTGACTTGACCTGGCGTGCTCTGCCGCAGGTCGGTGCGGGGAGAGACTCGCGCCAAGGGGCTGCCGCTGAATAACCGCATGGCGGTGGGCCTGTTGGCGTCGCGCCTGGTCGACGGCGGCGGCAAGCCCACCACGGTGCGTGTCCCAGGAAAACCGTGTCGACGGAAAAGACTCATGTTACAGCAGTCGTCAACGCGTGTACCTTGCAAATTTTGCAAGGCCCAATCAGGGTCGCTCCCCCATAGTCTGACAAAGTCACAATCGTCTTCCAGCAGCTCCGTTTCACTGCTCTGGTGCAGCACCTGCTCGTCGCTCAGCAGTGCCACGACTACAGTCTGCAGTGCACCGCTTCAACAAGAAGCAATGCAACAAGAAGCAATGCAATCCCTCCAATGCAGAGGGATATTAAAGACAAAGGTTGGTCGACGCTGTGACGTGCATCCGGAAATGCACGGTCCGTCACCACGGGTGCAACTTCGCTGCAGCCTGGCCCGTTACCGCCGGCTTTCCACGGTGCAAGGTCAGGGACCAGATCCCAAACCTTCTAAACCCTAAACCCTAAAACCTGGCGCCAAGCTGCAGCCCTCGCCGCGTTCAGGTTTCCTCTCACATCAGGTCAAGGCGTATATTTCCAAGATGTCCACGCTCTGGCTCTGTGGATGTTGTGCTGCGCAGGGCCCGATGGTGTCGGGCGTCAAGCTGGACGACCGGCCGCGGTTCGTTTCTCCACAACGTCAGGATACTTTCTCCTGAGACTTCAGGGCTCGGGTCTCGGGCCTTCTGCCGCGCAGGGCCCGGTCTTGGTTTTCGCCGAGCTGAGACGCTGGCTGCACGTCTTCAGTGGCTGCAAAGTCCAGGATCTGTGACGGCCCATTTTGTTTTAAAAAGCAGGGCCCGGTGGTGGTGGGCGCCAAGCTGGAGGACCGGCTGCGCATCCGTCGCGGCCTCAAGGCCGTCGTATCCGCAGGCGTAATGCGCGCCAACACCCGCAACGGCCAGGTCCGCATGCGCCATACTGCTTGTGCTGTGCATCTGTGATCTGCCTGATGTTTGGGCCGAGACGGCCGGGAGCTGCGACCGCGGGCGCCGTACGGCATGACTGCTGAGTGGCACCGTTCAACCTGCCCTGCCCTGCTCCGCCTCTGTGCCTGCAGCGCAGCGGGCTTCCCAGTCATGCGTAATGTCGACATTGCGCTGCTGCCTACGTGCAGGAGACGGCGATCGCGGGCAATGCGCGGCTGGCTGGCATCCGCGGCGTGGACCAGTCCACCATGCTCATGGTACGTCGATGTTGCCGGCCTGGTGTGTCCTCAACATATGCCGCGCTTCAACTGTGAGCATCTATGTGCGGCGCGTATGTGCAAAGCAATCAGTCGCCCTCGAGCATCCGCATGCTCCGTTGGCCTGCAGCTGCATGCACGCAAGCATTGTCATGGACTTTCTCACCAAACTCAGCGTCGCTCTCTCCTGTTGCGCAGCTGGAGGCGAGCCTCATGAAGTTCCGCAATGACCTCGCCATCGGCGGCAACATCAGCGCGCAGACCAGTATCACGCCCCAGACGCAGGTGTGTGGTGCCGGGCACCATTCCTGAACCTCGTCAGTATACCTACTCTCTCCCCACCGTGTGCACAGGCTGCTTCTGATTGCAGACACTCTGCAGCTGTTTGCCTCAACAGGCGCCCTGGCGCCTGGACCAGTTGTTGTCACACATCACTTGAGGCGCGCTGTGTGCTCCCCGTACAGATCTCGGGCCGGGCCAACCTGAACTCGAAGAACACTGGGCAGGTGTCGGTGCGGGTGACGAGCCACGACAAGGGTCAGCTGGCCTATGCCTTTGCGGCCCCGCTGCTGGGCGTGCTGCTGCGCAAGATTCGCGGCGGCGGCGGCGGCGACGGCTTTGACCTTTGAAGAAGCATTTCTTGGTAGCGGCACCGCGGGGGGGGGGGGGGGGGGGGGGGGGGGGGGGTGTTTTGGGCAG
>JAABUM010003094.1_pt1 | contig 21179 bp, 18 predicted proteins | sample 5559161 | NCBI WGS metagenome assembly JAABUM01 (sample SAMN10711868, study PRJNA513369) | rock metagenome | isolation source: Antarctica rocks | place: Antarctica: Victoria Land, Siegfried Peak nord
CAGCGCGTCTCGGGCGGCGATCACCAGCTCGAGCGGATCCCCCCCTGTCGGAACCGGGTCGAGGTCCTTCAGTTTGGGCAGGGGAACCCTGGACGCCGCACGCAGCGTGTCAGCGGCCACCACCACCACCACCGCGTCGACGTGCCACGTCGTCAGGTCGTCCAGAGGATGGGTGGCGGCGTCCCCACGTGCGGTGCACGCGAAAGTCGCTCGGTCCAGCAACAGGACGGCCTCGGCGAGTGGGGACTGCTCAGTGATGGCGCTCATGCGGGTTCCTTCGGGTCGGGGTGGCGGGGCCGGACGGGCCGGGTAACCACCCATGCTCGCGTGGGTCGCGTGCCAGGTGGAGGGTCGTCTGATGGCCTGTGGATAACTACCTCCGGTGAATGGGCGTGCGGCAGGCTAGGGATTTCGACCTGTCACCCCCCTAAGCACCAAACCCCCTCCGGTTCGACACCTTCGGCCGAACTTTCTTTCCGAGGGCCGCTGGGGTGTCAGTACGGGAGAGCACCATTCCTTCTCAAACCGGGTCGTCCGCAGGAGTTCGGGCGGCGGTTACTGCGCACCGCCACCGTGAACAGCGCGATGACCGTCACGGTGCCCGAGAGCCCGCGAGGCGGTCGCCCTGGAGACATCCGCGGCTGCCGCCACATCCCGAACTGTCGCGCGCCTCATCGTGACCAACCTCTTCCGTTGGTTGACTTACGCCCGAACGGGTACTGTCTCTCCGCGATCGGGGGACCTGACTCTGGTCCAGGTCATGAGTTGAGGACAACCTGGCCCGGACCCTTGACAATCTACGGACGCGGGCCATTGAATCCTCGCGTTGCAAGAAAATGTTATCTCCGCGGGGACGGGGGCTGGTGGTGACACAACCGAGAGCCGAGGTCGTGGTGGTTGGCCCTGCCGCCGCCACCCTCGTGGTGCGGAACCGAACCGGGTACCTCAGCGGCGCGGGGCAAGGGCTCCCACAATCTGACATGCTGACGAGGTCGGTTCTGAACCTCACCAAAGGAGAGACTCTATGAAGGGACGCAGCAAGGCATCAGCGGCGATCATCAGCGGCGCCGCTCTGCTCCTGACGGCGTGCGGGGGCTCCCCCTCGACGCCGACTTCAAACGCCTCGAACGGCTCGAGTGCGGGCTCATCCCGTCCCTCGGTGGCCAACGTCTTGAGTGGGCCCCTCGGAGACCAGGGCTTCTTCGACGATGCCGCCCGCGGCATGAAGAAGATCGAGGCCGCCGGCAGCAAGATCCTCATCGTCCAGTCCGACGCCAACAACCCTGCTCAGTGGAAGTCGAACCTCGAGTCAGTCTCCACCGGGAAGTGGGACGTCGTCATCACCGGCACGACTCAGATGCACGACATCCTCGACCAGGACGCTCCGAAGTACCCGAAGCAGAAGTACGTCATCTACGACGACGTCGTGAAGCAGCCGAACGTCGCGTCGATCGTCTACCGCCAGAACGAGGGCTCTTTCGTAGCCGGAGTCCTCGCCGCGCTCGTGACGACGAACAAGGACAAGTTCCCGCTCGCCACGGGTTCCAAGACCGTGGGTCTGGTGGGGGGTATGGACATCCCGGTCATCAACGACTTCGTCGTCGGCTTCAAGAAGGGTGTCGAGGTCGTCGATCCGAGCGTCCAGGTGAAGGTCTCGTACGTTGGCAGCTTCACTGACTCCAACAAGGGGTTCGACCAGGCCCAGCTCATGTACAGCCAGGGCGCCGACGTGGTCTTCCAGGTCGCGGGCGGTTCCGGAAGCGGTGTCCTCAAGGCCGCCGCCACGTCCAAGCGGTACGCGATCGGGGTAGACGCCAACCAGAACGCTCTGCAACCGGGCCACATCCTCGCGTCGATGCTGAAGAACATCGGCGAGTCACTCTCCTCCGCCGTGGATTCGGCTGCGGCTGGAACGCTGAAGTACGGCAAGACCACCGAGTACGGGCTGGCCAACAAGGGTGTCGGGCTCGATTTTGAGAACAACAGCAACACCGTGCCCGACGACATCAAGAGCAAGGTCGAGGACTTCTCGAAGAAGGTGGCCGACGGAACCATCAAGGTCCCCACAGCTCTCTGACGCCGGATGTCGTCCGACCCGGTGCCCCCACCGGGTCGGACGACACCAGCGACCTGACCCATCGCACTGCGCCAGCGGACCCTTGGCATAGATCGGCGAACTCATGGCCCCTCCCCTGCTCGAGCTCCGGGAACTCACCAAGTCCTTCGGCCCGCTCGTGGCGAACGACCACATCTCCCTGTCGGTCGAGGCGGGTCAGATCCACGCGCTCGTCGGGGAGAACGGGGCGGGCAAGACCACGCTGATGACGATGGTCGCGGGCACCGCTCGACCCGATAGCGGCGCGATCCTCGTCGATGGGACGCCGACCGTCATCAACAACCCTCAGAAGGCGTCAGCTCTCGGTATCGGGATGGTGCACCAGCACTTCAAGCTCGTGCCGTCGTTGACGGTGGCGGCAAACGTGTTCCTGGGGCGGGAGATCACTGACCGCTCGGGCCGGCTCGACGTCGAGAGGATGGAGGGTGAGGTTCGCTCGCTGAGCGAGCAGTTCGGGCTGGCCATCGACCCGAGGGCGACGGTGTACACGCTCTCGGTGGGACTACGGCAGCGGGTCGAGGTCCTGAAGGCCTTGAGCCACGACACTCGGCTGCTCATTCTGGACGAGCCGACGGCCGTGCTGACCCCCAGCGAGAGCGACGACCTCTTCGCAGTGATCCGCGGGCTGGCGAAGAAGGGCTGCGCGGTCCTGTTCATCTCGCACAAGCTCGGAGAGGTCCTGGCCATCGCGGACGAGATCACTGTCATCCGGGATGGCCGCACGATCGACACCCTGCCGGCCGCCGGTTTGTCGGAGCCGGACATCGCTCAGATGATGGTGGGCCGGGAGGTCCTGCTCCGGATCACGCATACCCCGGCGCAACCGCGAGAGCGGGCGCTCGAGATCGAGGACCTGACTGTGCTGGACGACCGGGGGGTCACCGCGGTGAACCACCTCAGCTTGGCGGTGCGCTCGGGAGAGATAGTCGGGATCGCCGGCGTGGAGGGAAACGGGCAGACTGAGCTGGCTGCGGCGGTGGCCGGGATGCGGGAGGTCGCCTCCGGGTCCGTGGTCCTCAACGGGAAGGACGTGAGTGCAGCGGATGTGGCCGCGCGGCGGCGAGGTGGCCTGGCCTACATCCCCGAGGACCGCCACCACGAGGGCACCGCTCCGCACCTGAGCGTTGGAGTCAACATCGCGGCAACGCATCTGTCTCCTCCGGTCGCTCGTCACGGTTGGCTGAGCAACCGGGCCATCCGGGCGTTGGCGCGCCGCCTCATCAGCCAGTTCGATATCCGAGGCGCCACACCGAGCACGACAGTGGGCGCCCTCTCCGGCGGCAACATGCAGAAGGTCGTCATCGCGCGAGAGTTCGACGCGGAGCCGGCCGTGCTCCTGGTGAGCCAGCCGACCCGTGGAGTCGACGTGGGCGCGATGGAGTTCGTTCACCACGCCCTGGTGTCCGCCCGGGACCGGGGTGCGGCGGTCCTCCTGCTGTCCGCGGACCTCAACGAGGTGATGTCCCTCTCCGACCGCCTGCTGGTGATGTATCGGGGGGAGGTGGTCGCGCAGTTCACCCAGCAGGACATGAGCGAGACAGCGGTCGGTCTCGCCATGGCCGGGGTCGTGCCCGATGCTGCGGCGGTGGCTGACGCGGACGCGAAGCACCAGCAGGTCGCGGCATCCGCCGCCGAAGCTCCCGCGGCCACGACCACGGCGACCGAGAACGAGACCGAGACCGAGAAGACGTCGCGAGCAGTGCAACCCCAGTCGGACTCCGCACCCCGCCCGGAGGACGCCCATCCAACCAGCGAGGACGAGACCGGAAGCTGGACGCGCGACGTCGCTCGCGGGTTCTTCACCAACGCCGCGCAGCCGGTCATCGCGGTCGCGTTGTCTCTGCTCGTCGGTGTCGCCATCATCCTGGCTATCGGCGCGGACCCGATCGCGGCCTACAACGAGCTGTTCTTCTCCAGCGTCAGCTCGCCGCAGGGCATCGGGGCCTTGGTCGCCCAGCTGATCCCGCTGCTGGTGTTGTCGGCCGCCGTCATCGTCAGCTTCCGGGCCGGCTTCTTCAACATCGGCGGCGAGGGCCAGCTGTACGTCGGGGCGTTCGCCGGAGCATGGGTGGGGTTCACGTTCCAGAGCCTGCCGGGCCCGTTGCTGATCACGCTCTGTATGGCAGCGGCGTTCGTCGCCGGACTCGGCTGGGGGCTCATTCCCGGAGCGCTGTACGCGTTCTGGAAGGTCGACATCATCGTCACCACGTTGATGATGAGCTCCATCGCCGTGCTGCTGACCGCCTATTTCGTCACCGGCCCGTTCAAGGACCCCAACGCGGGGCTGGCCGGCTCGCCCAAGATCGCCGACCAGGCGGCGCTGCCGGTCTTCTCGCCGGAGTACGGCCTCGGAGTGGACCTTGTTTTCGCCCTCGTGATCGTGGTGGTCCTCGGCCTGGTACTGACTCGTTCGGTCTGGGGTCTGAAGGTGACCGCGGTCGGGCAGCTCAACCGGTTCGCCGCCTACACCGGGATCAGCCCCAAGCGGATGAGCATGCAGGTCATGGCTCTGTCGGGAGCGGTCTCTGGGCTCGCCGGCGCCATCTTCGTCCTAGGTCCGAACGGTGGCCGCTTCCTCCAGACCTTCTCGCCCGGCTATGGCTTCCTCGGAATCACCGTGGCGCTGCTGGCTCGCCTCAACCCCTGGGCGGCCATTGTGGCGGCGGTGTTCTACGCCAACATGATGGCGGGTTCCAACGGGATGCAGATCAACACGAGCGTGCCCTATCCGCTGGTTAACGTCCTCCAGGGACTCATCATCCTGCTCATCACGGCAGTGTTCGTCGTCAACCGACGCCGGGCCCGCGGTCGGGGCGAGGGTGCTTCCGTGCCGGACTCACCCGAGGACGGGTCGACGGACGACGACGGGGACTCCTCCCCCGCGCAGTCCCGGACGGAGTTCGCCTCGGCGGCCACCGAGGGGGTCGAACGGTCTTGAGCGACGCTCTCGGATACATCTTGTCCGCCGGAACGCTGGCGGTCATCCTCCTGAAGGTCGCGCCGATCCTCCTGGCAGCAATCGGGGGGGCGGTGACCCAGCAGGGCAACATCCTCAACATCGGCCTCGAAGGCATGATGCTGATCGGGGCCTTCACCTCGATAGCCGTCGGTTCCCTCGCCCACAACGCGTTGGTCGGTGTGCTGGCGGCGATGGCGTCGGCCATCCTGCTGGCCCTGCTGTTCGCTCTGGCGACCCTGTTCTTCAAGGCTGACTTCATCGTGGTCGGCATTGGCGTCAACCTGCTGGCTGCGGGCCTGACGGTGTTTCTCCTCCAGGTGATCTACGGCAACCCCGGGCTCACCCCTCCTGATGTGACGAGCAGCCTGCCCCGGATCCCGCTGGGGCCCGTCGCGAGCATTCCGGTCATCGGTGAGGCCATCAACAACCAGACTCCGCTGGTCTGGCTGGCCTTCCTCTGCGTCCCGCTCTACTCACTCGTGCTCTACCGCACGAGGTTCGGAGTCCACCTTCGCTCCGTTGGTGAGGACGAGGGTGCCGCCGAGGCCGCCGGAATCAGCGTCCGGCGAATGAAGTTCCTCAGCATCCTGGTTTCAGGTGCGCTGTGCGGGCTGGCCGGGTCCCAGTTGGCTATGGCCACCCTGGGCAGCTTCAGCGCGGGCATGACGGCGGGTCGAGGATTCATTGCGGTGGCAGCACTGACCTTCGGCCTCGCGAAGCCCGTCCGGACCTTGGTGGCCGCGTTGATCTTCGGAGCCGCCGACGCGGTGGCCGACCAGCTCGGCGTGGCCGGCGTCAACTCAAACCTTGCGCTGATGACGCCGTACGTCATCACCATCGTGGCGCTGGTGCTGGCGAGCTTCCGGCTCCGAGGCGTTCTCGCCGCGAGATCGGCGAGCCGTGACGTCGAGCCGGCGGCGTCGTGAGTACCGACCGAGCGGCGGCTCACGAGACGACCCCACGCAAGGTGATCCTTGACTGCGACCCGGGGCACGATGATGCAATCGCCATCCTTCTCGCGGCCGGCAACCCAAGCATCGAGCTGTTGGCGATCACGACCTGCGCCGGCAACCAGACGATCGAGAAGGTCACCCGCAACGCCTTGGCTGTCTGTGAGGTCGCCGAGATCCGTGACGTGCCCGTTGCGGCAGGTGCGAGTGGCCCCCTGGTCCGGGAGCAGATGGTCGCCAAGGACATCCACGGTGACTCCGGTCTGGACGGACCGGTGCTGCCCGAGTCGACTCGATCGGTGGATCCGCGGCACGCGGTCGACCTCATCGTCGACACCGTGATGGGTCACGAGCCGGGAACCATCACCCTGGTCCCCACCGGGCCGCTCACCAACATCGCTTTGGCGATGCGCAAGGAGCCCGGGATCGTCGCCCGGGTCGCCCGGGTAGTCGTCATGGGCGGGGCGTATACCCGCGGTAACCGGACCCCAGCCGCCGAGTTCAACATCGCCGCCGATCCGGAGGCCGCCTACGCGGTCTTCGACGCCGCCTGGCCAGTGACCATGGTCGGACTCGACCTGACCCATCAGGCCACCGCCGATCCCGACGTTTTCGACCGCGTCGCAGCTCTCGGGTCACCGCTCTCGGCCTTTGTCGTGGACATCCTGTCGTTCTTCCGGGACTCCTACCGGCAGCGGCAAGGGTTCGACGCCCCACCCGTGCACGACCCGTGCTGCATCGCGGCGGTCATCGATCCCAGCGTGGTCCGGACCACGGACGCGTTCGTCACCGTCGAGCTGACCGGAACCTGGACCACCGGCATGACGGTCACGGACTTCGCCAACGCCTACGGTCGCCCGCACAACACCCAGGTCGCCGTGACGCTCGACAAGGATGCGTTCTGGGACCTCACCATCGACGCGATCGATCGGCTGTCCCGCTCATCGGGGCCATGATGGGCGCACCCTTGCTGATCGACTGCGACACCGGGATCGACGATGCCCTCGCCCTGCTCTACGTCGCGGCGAACGGCGGTGACCTGAGATCGTGCACGGTCACGCACGGCAACGTGCCCGTGTCGACAGGGGCTCGCAACACCCGAACCGTCCTCGACATCGTCGGTCTTACCGATATCCCGGTCTACGTCGGCGCCGCCCAGCCGATGGCGCAGCCCTTGAGGACCGCCGAGATGGTTCATGGTGAGGACGGTCTGGGTGACGCGGGCGTGGCGCCGTCGACGCGTCCGGTGTCCGGGGACCTGGCCGCGGTCGAGATCGTTCGGCTGGCCCGTCAGATGCCTGGCGACCTGACGCTGGTGGCAATCGGCCCGCTGACCAACATCGCGCTCGCTCTGCTGCTGGAGCCCCGACTCCCGACGCTGGTACAGCGCGTCGTCGTCATGGGCGGGGCCGTCGGTGCGCCCGGCAATGCGTCGGAGACCGGCGAGGCCAACATCTGGCACGACCCCGAAGCGGCCGCCCTGGTGGTCGCCGCTGACTGGGACGTCCTCTTCGTCGGGCTGGAGACCACGATGCGAACCGCGCTGACCCCGTCGGCTATAGCGCGGATATCGAGCAGCGAAGATCCCCGCGCCCGGTTCGCGTGGAAGATCATGCAGCGCTACCTCGATGTATACGAGCGCACCCTGGGTGAGCGGACGTGCATCCTGCACGACCCGCTGGCGGCGGCCCTGGCCATCGATCCGACCCTGGCGACGTACCGCACGGTGCGGGCCTTCGTGGAGTGCGGGTCCGGCCGCACCCGCGGCATGCTCGTCGGAGATCTGCGGGGCTACGACCGCCAGCCCGACGGCCGTGGCGGAGACGGGCTGATCCGGATCGTCGACGAGGTGAACGTCGGTGCCTTCCATGAGCGTTTCCTGTCTTCACTGGGCGCCTGAGGGGAGACCCCACCCGGTCGCCGCAACCACGTCAGGCCGCTGAGAGTCCTGGCACCGCAGCACACGAAAGGAACCGCGTTGGCCCAGAAAATCGTCCTCGACTGCGACACCGGAGTCGACGACACGATGGCTCTGCTCTACGCCGCGTTGCACCCGGACATCGACCTCCTGGCCGTCGGGTCGGTCTGGGGAAACGTCGACGTCGACCTCGCCACCCAGAACTGTCTGCACACCCTCGCCATGGTCGGTCGGCTCGACATTCCGGTGGCCGCGGGGGCGGCGGGTCCCAGCAACGGCGCGGATATCGAGCTCGCCTACCACGTTCACGGCGACGACGGACAGGGGAACGCCGGCAGCGGTGTGGTCGTCGGAGAAGCGACGGCGACAACGGCGGCCCAGCAGATCATCGAGGTGGCCCGCGCCCATCCTGGCGAGATCGAGCTCGTCGCGGTCGGGCCGCTCACCAACGTCGCCCTTGCCCTCAGCATCGAGCCCGCGCTAGCGACGATGCTCAAAGGCGTCACCATCATGGGTGGCGCCGCCCTCGCGCCCGGCAACGTGACCGAAGTGGCCGAGGCCAACATCTGGCACGACCCTGAAGCGGCCGCCGCGGTCTTCGACGCCGAGTGGCCGCTGACCATGGTCGGTCTCGACGTCACGATGCGCACCACCTTGGACGAAGGCCACCGGGCCGCCCTGAGCGCAGGAGGCACGATCGGCCAGTACATGTCGAGGATCCTCGACTTCTACTTCGCCTTTTTCGCGAGCACGTCTTTCGGTGAGCGGCGTGGCTGCCTGCACGACACGATGGCAGTGGCGGTGGCCGGGGGCACGCTCGTGCCTGACCTCGCCGCCACGGTGAGGGCGCGGGTCGACGCCGGTGACGGGGTCGGACGTGGTCAGACGGTCTGCGACCTGCGGGGAATGTATATGGGCTTCCCACACCAGGACGACGCGCACTGCACGGTGGTCCTGGAAGCCGACGTCCGGTTTGCCGACCAGGTCGTCGAGCTGATCGCCGCCGCCGGTGACGCGCCCTTCGACGTCAGCCCCGCCCACTCGGGTCAGGAGGCCGGAATGGCGGACAGGGCGACGCAGTGATCGACCTGACCGGGAAGGTGGGGCTGGTCACCGGCGCCGGGCGGGGCATCGGGCGCGCCACGGCCGTCGCGCTGGCCGAGGCGGGCGCCGACCTCGTCGTCACCGATATCGGGGGTCAGGTCGACGGTCTGACCTACGACACGGCCACCCCCACCGACCTGCACGAGACGGTACGCCTGGTGGAAGGATTCGGCCGGCAGGCCGAGCTCGTGACGGTAGACGTCCGAGAGATCACCTCTCTGGAACAGGCGGTCGCGGTGGCCCGCGAGCGTTTCGGCCGGCTCGATCTGGTCGTCGCCAACGCCGGCGTAGCGAGCTGGCCCGCGAGCACGTGGGAGGCCACCGAGGAGCAGTGGCACACGATGATCGACGTCGTACTCACCGGCACCTGGAACACCTGTCGAGCGGCGATCCCGACCATCCTTGAGGGAGGCCGGGGTGGCGCCATCGTCTTTATCGGGTCGACCGCTGCGATCAAACCGCTGCCCACCATCGGTCATTACGCGGCGGCTAAGTACGGACTGGTGGGGCTGCTGAAGAGTCTGGCTCTCGAGCTCGCCGGCCAGAGTGTCCGCGTCAACATCGTCCACCCCGGTGGCACCGCGACGCAGATGACGGAGAACCCGGCCGCGGAGGCGTGGCAGCGGGACGCCGAAGGGGTCGGGGGGGCCCTGGAGCTCCCGCTGCCTATCCACCGGATGGAGGCGATCGACATCGCCCACGCCGTCCGTTGGCTCTGCTCGGACGAGGCCCGGTACCTGACGGGCAGCCAGATTGTCGTCGACGCCGGAGCGACTCTTAGATGAGCCACCCCAGCTGTTCCGGCGGCAGCTCCTAGTGGCCAGGGAGGGGGGTCTGTCGACCTATCGTCGCGTTCTCTCCGGACGCCGCACGGGGGTCCCGTTCGTCGCGGCGACCATCGCCCGCCTGCCGATCTCGATGGCGCCCCTGGGTATCGTCCTGCTGGTCCAACACGTGAGCGGGTCCTACGGGCGCGCCGGAACGGTGGCGGGAGCGTTCGCCGTCGGCACCTCGCTGGGTGCGCCGGTCTGGGGTCGCGCGCTCGATCGGTGGGGCCAGCCGCGCGTGATCGCCCCCACCGCAGCGTTGAGTGCCACGCTCCTGGCCGTGCTGGCACTGGCCAGCGTGCAGGGTGCACCGCTCGCGGCTCTGCTCACCGCTGGGTTCCTCGCTGGGGTCACCTTTCCCCCGATGACACCGTCGATGCGGGCGGCGTGGCGAGTGGCGTTGCCTGACCAGACGCAGGTGCGAGCGGCATACGCCCTCGACGCGGTGGCGGTCGAGACCATCTTCATCGTCGGACCGCTGTTGTTGTCCCTGCTGCTTCTCGCCGGTACACCGGCCCTGCCGCTGTTCGTCACCTCCGCCCTGATGCTCGGTGGGGGACTGATTTACGCGCGGACAGCGTCGGCTCGGGAGGCGTGGAGCCACGGTCAGCGCGAGCGCGCACGGCCGACCTCCCCCGTCGAGGGCCTGGTGTCCGACGAGCCCGAGCCGACGTCACGGCTGAGCCGCGCGGTCGAACGAGTCCTACCGATCGGCCTGCTTCCGGTGCTGGCGACCAGTCTGTCCATGGCCGTGGCCTTCGGGGCGATCGACACCTCGCTGGCCGCGACGGCCCGAGACGTGCTGGGCAACCCGTCCCAGCTTGGCTTCCTGTTCGCAGCCATCGCCGGTGGCAGCGCATGCGGTGGACTGTGGTTCGGCACCCGTGATCTCGCGCATCGACGCCAGACCCGGTTCCTGCCCTTCCTGCCGTTGACGTTCGCCGCTGGGCTGGTCCCCCTCTCGATCCTCCTCGGCGAGTCGACTCCAGCCCTGATGTTGTTGCTACCTCTGCTCTTCTTCACCGGTCTGGCCATCTCTCCGACCCTGATCATCCTGCAGAACCTCGTCGACATCGCCTCGCCCTCGGCGCGGGTGAACGAGGGCCAGTCATGGCTTGCCACTAGCATCACCACGGGAGCCGGCGTCGGTACCGCCGTCGCGGGAGCCCTGGTCGACGCGGCGGGTGCCGCCTGGTCCTTCGCCGCTGCAGGCCTCGCGGCACTGGTCACGGCAATCATGGCCGGCCGGCTCAGTCGGCAACACCATCGCCGCACCTGGCCGCCCAGAACGGTCACTAGCAACTGGAGGGCATCATGACCGGACCGAACCACGACACGATCGGTGAGAGCGCCGGTGCGACACCAGGGGCTTCCGCGCCCCCCACCGCCGACGCCGACGGGCAGGTACCGTCGGTCCAGACCGTGCTGGGTGCCGTCCCAGTCGCCGACATCGGGGTAACCCTCATGCACGAGCACCTCTTCGGAAACCTGCAAGAGGCAGTCCACCGCGGGACCCGCCCGTTCCTCGACGACCTCGCCGACGAGCCGATGAGCGCCCAGATCGCGTGGGCCCTTCGGGAGGACCCCTACAGCAACCCGGACAACTGTCTCCTGGACGACGAGGACGCCACCTGCGCTGAGCTGGCGCTCCTCGTGGCCGCGGGCGGACAGACCATCGTCGACAACAGCACCGGTGTCGGGCGCGACCCCGCCGCCCTCCGGCGGGTAGCCCAACGGACCGGTCTCCATGTGGTGATGGGCAGTGGGTGGTGCCTCGCTCACGGTCACGACGACTCCTGGGCTTCGACCGACCCCGAGGTGGCCGCCCAGGACCTGGTCAGAGAAATCGAGGACGGCGTCGGGCTGCCCGACGGGGGGCGGGTACGACCGGGGATCATCGGCGAGATCGGTGTGGGCCCACAGTTCACCGCGTCCGAGCGCGTCACCCTGATGGCGTCGGCGATAGCCCAGACCCAGACCGGCCTCCCCTTGCTGATCCACCTGCCCGGGTGGCAGCGCCGGGCTCATGAGGCGCTCGACGTCGTCTTCGCGCAGGGTGTCGACCCGGCTGCCGTTGTCCTCTGCCACATGGATCCCTCCGGGGGCGACCCGGCATACCAGCGGGAGGTGGCCGCCCGCGGAGTGTGGTTGGAGTTCGACATGATCGGCATGCAGTACAACTTTCCCGGCGAGGGCCAGTCGCCGGCCGTCCACGAGACAGCGGCCGCCGTCTCGGGGCTCGTCACGGACGGGTTGGCCGGGCAGCTGCTGTTGTCCCACGATGTGTTCCTCAAAGGCATGTGGACGCGGCACGGCGGAAACGGGTACGCGTTCGTCCCCCGGGCGTTCCTCCCCCGCCTCGTCGACCTGGGCACCCCTGCCGACGTCGCGGCCGGGCTGCTCACCAAGAACCCTGCCGCCGTGTTCGCCGGCGCCGCAGGCCTCCGCCTGCCCCTGTAACCGTTCACCGAAGCGCCCTGGAAGGGAGCCCCTTGCCACGCAACGTCATCCTCGACGTCGACACCGGCACCGACGACGCGGTCGCCATCATGTTCGCCGCACTGCACCCCGACCTCGACCTCATGGCCGTCACCACCGTCAACGGCAACGTCCCCGTAGAACACTGCACGGACAATTCACTGCGGGTGCTCGACTTTATCGGGAGACCGGATGTCCCGGTGTACCAAGGCCTTTCGCGTCCGATTGTCCGTCATGAGTTTCCTGCGGCCAAGAGGTTTGCCCGCGACTCAGCGCAGGACATGCACGGCACCGCGCTGCCGCTTCCGGAGGCCACATCCACGAAGCAGCCCATGGGGGCCGTCGAGTTCCTCGTGACCGCGCTTCGGGAGTCCGCGGTACCCATCACGCTGGTCGCGGTAGGGCCACTCAGCAACATCGCCGCCGCCCTGGCGCTGGAGCCCGGGATCACCGACACCGTGGACGAGGTCGTGATCATGGGTGGGGGCCACCACCTCGGTAACGAGACTCCGTCGGCCGAGTTCAACATCTGGGCCGACCCGGAGGCAGCCGACATGGTGCTCACCGCGGGGTTCCGCAAGGTCACCCTCGTACCTCTCGACGCGACGCACCAGGCTTTGGTCTCGGCCTCGGACTGTGCGACCTTCGCTGCTCTCGGGACGCCGGCGGGCATTGCCGCCGACCGGCTGATCGGACGACGGATCGCCGCGTACGCCAGCGGGCGTGGGGTGGCGGCTACCGACGCGGCACCGGTTCATGACGCGTTGTGTACCGCCTACCTCGTCGACCCCGCCGTGGTCAGCACGCGGTCGCTGCACGTCAGGGTCGAGACCACCGCAGGCCTGACGTTGGGCCGGACGGTCATGGACACGAGAACACACGCCAGCGAGCCGGCCAACTGTCAGGTGGCCCTGGGCGCCGACGCGCCACGGTTCGTCCGCCTCCTCACCGAGACCTTCACGGCATCCGGGGCGGCCGCTGCGAGCAACCTAGAGGAGGCGTAGGCATGGCGCGGGTCCTGGTGGTGGGGGAGTCCTGGTTCATGTACACGGTGCACCAGAAGGGTTTCGACGCCTTCTACACGTCGTCCTACGAGGAGGGCGCCGGGAGCTTTCTGGCCGCGCTCCGCGACCGCGGCCACGGAGTGACCTACGTCCCGTCGCACGAGGTGCACAGCCGGGTCCCCGCCGATGCCGCGGGACTCGACGCCTTCGACGTCATCGTCATCAGCGACGTGGGCGCCAACACGTTCCAGCTGTCGCCCGACACGTTCGAGCGATCGGAGCCGACGCCGGACAAGACGCTGCTGCTGCGTGACTTCGTCCGAGGTGGGGGCGGGCTCTTGATGGTCGGTGGCTATCTCACGTTCAGCGGCGTCGACGCCAAGGCGCGCTGGGGGCGGACCCCCCTCGCCGAGGCTCTCCCCGTGGTGGTCCTCGACCGGGACGACCGGGTCGAGCTGCCCTCCGGGGAGCATCCGTCGGTGGTCGCAGACCACGAGGTGGTGCGGTCGCTCCCGACGCTCTGGCCCGTGCTGCTGGGCCTCAACGAGGTGCTGCCCAAACCGGAGGCCTCGACCCTCGCCACCTGTGCAGGGCATCCGCTGCTGGTGGTAAGCGAGTACGGCGAGGGTCGCACCGGGGCGTTCACGTCGGATGTGGCACCGCACTGGGCCCCCCCGCCGTTCCTGGACTGGGACGGCTATCCCAGGTTGTGGGACCAGCTGGTCCGGTGGCTCGCCCGGGAGGCAGGGTGAGCGACGACGTGCATGGCAGCCTGCGATCCATGCCGAAGATCGAGCTGCACTGCCACCTGGAGGGATGCGTCCGTCCCGAGACCCTGCTGGATCTGGCGGACCAGAACGACGTTGCGCTGCCTACACGTGACCCTGCTCGCCTCTACGACTATCACGACATGGCCAGCTTTCTGTCGCTCTTCGAACAGCTCAGCTCTGCGCTGTGCACCCCAGCGGACTTCGCGCGCGTCACCTACGAGTCGCTGGCCGACGCGGCTCGGATCGGCGTCGTGTACCGCGAGATGTTCTTCAACCCGACAACTCATCCGGCGTGCCGCTGCGCCGACATGCTCACCGGCATCTGCGAAGGCATCGCGGCAGCAGAGACCGAGTATGGAGTAGTGGCCCGGGTGATCCCCTCGATCTACCGGGGGCACAGCGCCGCCGCTGCCATCGAGCTGGTCCAGGAGGTGATCGCGCATCGGCGTGAAGAGGTCGTCGGCATCGGGATCGACGGGGACGAGACGCAGGGTCCCCCTGAGCAGTTCGTGGAGGCGTACCAACTGGCCGGGCGGGGGGACCTGGAGCGCACCGCCCACGCGGGTGAACGGTTCGTCAGCGACGAGGTGAGTCGATGCCTGAGCGACCTCGGCTGTACCAGGATCGACCACGGTTACGGCGTTCTTGACAACCAGGCGCTGCTCGACCAAGTCAGCCGCGAGGGGGTGCTCTTCACCTGCGCGTGGCTCTCCACAACGTACACCTACCCAGGACCGATGGTCGACCACCCGTTCGAGAGGATGCGGGCCGCGGGACTGCGACTATCCCTCGGCAGCGACGACCCCGCCATCGGAAGGACGGACCTAGCCGGCGACTACGTTAGCGTCAGCTCCGCCCTGGGCTGGTCGCCCCAGATCCTGATGGAACAGAACGACAACGCGCTCGACGCCGCGTGGTGCGGGTCGGATCTGAGGCGAACCCTGCGGCAACGCCTCGACGCCTGAAGCCGGCAGTGACCGGACCCTGGCCGCGTCCGACCCCCTCCCTTGGAGAGTGACCATGGCTCGAAAGATGCTGATCGACACCGACACCGCCTCAGACGACGCGGTGGCTCTTGTCCTCGCCCTGACCGACCCGGACGTAGACGTCATCGCCGTGACCGTCGTCGCCGGCAACGTCACGGCGGCCCAGGGCGCTCGGAATGCCGTCTATACCCGCGACCTGTGTGGGACCCGAGTCCCGGTCTACCTAGGAGCGGAGCAGCCGCTGGAACGTCCGCTGGTCACGGCTCAGAACGTCCATGGGCAGGACGGCATGGGAGACATCGGACTCCCACTGGAGACCTGCGTGCCCGACAGCGGCGACGCCGTCGACAAGATCGTCGAGCTGGCGCACAGTCATCCCGGCGAGCTGACCCTTGTGGCGCTCGGCCCGTTGACAAACATCGCCCAGGCGTTGCGCAGGGATCCGTCGATCGCCACACTGTTCGACCGCGTCGTCATCATGGGCGGCACCGCTGACCACAGCGGCAACATCACCCCCGTCGCAGAGTTCAACATCTACGTCGACCCCGAGGCAGCCGACATCGTCTTCCGGTCCGGGCTGCCGATCGAGATGGTGGGTTGGGACGTGTCCCGCCGCGACGCGACCCTGTCCGAGGACGAGCTCGACGAACTGGCCGGTCTCGGTCCGCTGGGTGAGTTCTGCGCCGGCATCCAACGTCAGCTCCTGAACTTCTGTCGCACCGTCACGAAGATCGACGGCATCGACCTGCCGGACCCGGTCACCATGGCCGTCGCGCTCCAGCCGCAGGTCGCCACCGAGGTCATCCGGTCATACGTCGCCGTGGAGACGGCCGGGTCACTCACCCGCGGGATGACCGTGGTGGACCGGCTGGGTCTTCTTGAGCAGGAGCCCAACGCCCACGTTGTGCTGCGTGCTGATCGCGGCCGCTTCCTCTCGATGCTCGAAGCGGTCTGCGCCCGGTCGGCCGGCGCGTCGATCGACCGCGTCGTCGACGGGTCCGAATCCTGAGGTCTCCCGCGTCAGTGTGCGATGGAGACGCACTCCTTGAGCAGCTCGTAGAACCGGGCTGCGTCCGCCGTCAGGGCGACGTGCGCGTTAGGTGCCTCGTGTCCGCGACGACGGACGTCGATGACGGTGCGGCCGAAGGTCCGCAGTCCCGTCGTCTCGATGCCCACGTGGTAGGCGTTGAGGGGGATCACCGCCGGGTCGAGCAGGTAGGCGATGCACACGGCGTCGTGGATGGGTGCGCTGTCCGGGACCGCCTGCGGCTGGCTCTCGTCGTGCGCCACGATCCGTTGCTGGATGCATCCAGCGGTTGCCACCGCTGCGGGAGTTCCCAACTCCATCAGCTCGCGAGCCTGGGCTCCGGTGACCAGCGCATCGTGGGTGGCGTCGAGGGGGACCATGACCAGCCGTTCGAAGCCGGCGGTGAACACGACATCCGCGGCCACCGGATCGTGCCAGATGTTGGACTCCGCGGAGGGAGTGCAGTTGCCGAACGCGTGCGCGCCACCCATGATGACGATCTCCCCAACCGCATCGACGATCCGTGGGTCGAGGGTGATCGCAGCTGCGATGTTGGTGAGCGGGCCCACCGGGACCAGGGTCACCTGGTCGGTGCGGGTGCGGAGCGTCTCCACCAACCACTCGACCGCGTGCTCCTCGCGCACCACGGACGTGGCCTCGGGCAGATCGAGCTGAGCCGGGTGCATCTTGCCGCCGCTCTGGTCGTCCTTGGATGGCCCCGGCACGTTGATGCGCCCGAAGGGCTGGTCCAGCCCTCGGAACACCGGGACCGCTGAGCGGTCGATATAGTCCAGCACGCGCAGCGTATTGTCCGTGGTGTTGACGACCGGCCGGTTGCCCCAGACGGTCGTGCACGCCACGAGGTCGATGTCTGGATGCAGCGCCGCCATCATGATGGCGATCGCGTCATCGGTCCCGGTGTCGACGTCGAGGATGACAGAGGTGGGCACGACGATGGTCTCCTATGTCCTGGGGCCTTGGGTGTGTCGTTCAGCGTTCGGAGTCGGCGGTTGACTCGACGAAGCGGTGGTTCAGCAGCTCACCCCGGAAGTCGTCATTGGGAAAGCCGCCGTCGTCGAAGACCACGGTGCCGGCACAGATGGTGGTCCTGGGCCAGGCCCGCAGCGTCATCCCCGCGTAGGGGCTGTAGTCGACCGCAGAGTGCAGGTCCTCGAGACGGACGGTGCGCTCCCCCTCGTCGAGCACGACGAGATCCGCGTCCATCCCGAGGGCCACCACGCCCTTTCCTGTGAGTCCGAACCGCAGAGCAGCGTTGCGCGAGGTGAGCTCGATGGCTCGCTCCATGGCCATACCGTGGGTGTAGACGAGATGGGTGAGGAGAAGCGGCAGCATGAGGCCGATTCCCGGGAGTCCGGGTTTGGCGCTCTCCCACTCGGTCTTGGTTGCCGCCGGCCACACGTTGTGGTCAGAGCCGAAGAAGTCGATCCGCCCCGCCAGCACCGCTTCGGTGATCGCTTGGGCCAGCTGTGCGTCGCGGACCGGGGGCGCCACCTTCCCCTGCGGTCCGCACGGCGACTCCGTGGTGAGGACCATGTAGTGGACGCAGGACTCCAGCGCGGCCGCGTCGCCGCCCAACGCCTCGCGCGCTCGCATGGCCTCGAGGCTCGAGACATGCACGATGGTCACCGGACAGCCTGCCTCCTCAGCCAGATACATGGCTGTCCATGCGGCGTCGCCTTCCGCGATCGCAGGCCGCGAACGTTCCCATCCGGCCATCGAGCTGAGACCCGCCGCGCTCTCCCGCCGCATACACGCGTCGACGATGTCGCCGTCCTCGGCGTGCACCAGAGCCTGGGCCCCATATGCCGCGATCTCGGCGAAGGCGAGACGCATTTCGGCGTGGTTGAGACTCTCGATGCCACCGAGGTTGCGAGCCTCCTCACCGCGGTAGGGCATGAACATCTTGAAGGTCGTGATGCCCTCGGCGACACCTTGCTCGATCTCGGCCACGTGGTCGAGGTTCATGAGGTAGCCATGGAAGAGGACGTTGATGCGGGACTGCTCACCGGCGGCTCGCATACCGTCGCGGTAGGCGTCGAGGAGCGATCGGGAACCGAACGTCGCGTAGTTCAGAGCGGTCGTGCAACCACCGGCGAGAGCGCTGCGGCTCTCACCAGCAAAGTTGTCGTCAGGTCCGAGACCGGGCACGTGGTCGAAGTCGTGGGCGCGTTGGTTGATGTGCGCGTGGGTGTCGATCGCGCCGGGGATGAGCCATCGACCGCCTGCGTCGACCTGGGTCATCGCCGCCGGCGGCGCCTCGTCGCTCGTGCTGATGGAGACGATGACCCCGTCGCGGACGCCGACGTGGTGCAGGGCTCGGTCCTGCGTCGCGATCCGAGCGTTGGTGACCACCAGCTGTAGCGGTCGAGCGTCAGGGGAGGTCTCCCGTGGTGGGCTGGGGTGGTCAGACATGGTCATCGTCGGTTGGCCCACTGTTCCTCGAGGTAGTCCGGACGGAGATACCCAGCTGACAGCTGGTCTTCGAGCCACTGCTGACGGTCGTCGACGTCGAGCGTCCGGTAGTCCCGCCACTGCAGCCCGATCGCAACCGCGGCGTAGAGCTGGTAGTCCACGATGCGGTCCAGCTCGCCGTGCCTGCTGGACAACAGCGCTACCGCGTCCGCCGTCTCGACCGTGCGAGGGGCCAACGTCACGAAGTCGTCGAAGGCACCGGCTTCGACATCCTCGAGCTCAGTCAGGCCCGGCCGGCCCTGCGGACGCGTGTCGACGTAGGTGACCAGCGCGTCGTAGAGAGCCAGCCAGGCGCTGCGCTGAGGGTCGTCGAGCCAGGTCGCGGCCAGGAATAGCATCAAGGAGTGATGGCGGACCATGCTGTACCGCGGTCCCAGGTCATGGAGCTGGATCTGAAGGACGTCGTTCGTCAGGGACATCTCGGGACGACTCTCGTCGCGCAGCAGGGTGGCGAAGTCGGGCTGGGCGGTGAGGACCGGCTCGTACACACGGTCCAAAAGGCGCAGAAAGAAGGAGCAGTCGGGGAGATGTCGCACCAGGCGGACGGGGGGGGCGCGGTCCAGCCACGCGGTCATGAAGCGACCGAACGGCCAATCCTCGGGCACTGCTACCGCCCTCGGGGCTACGGGTGACGGATCGCCGACCGAACCCGCCAGCGCCACCAGAGGAGCGGACCGGGCCGAGGCCTTCGACACCCACGCTTGCGCGTCGGAGTCGGCCACGGGATGCGGTGCGAGCGTGCGGTATCCGTTCCCTAGCTCCTCATCAGGAAGGCGTTGCTTCATGGCTCGACTCTGACACATCGGCTCTGCCCATCCGGCAGCGGTCTCACGCCGCGAACCTCACGATGCCGCCGCCGCCGACCTGCGGAACTTGCCCATCAGGTGAGGACCCGCGAGCACGGGGGCGTATTTCGGAGCCTCTCCGCGACCCACGCACGTGGGTAGGCAGGAGACCTCCGCCGACCAGTTGGCGTTCTGGAAGTACGGCATGCTCTGCCGACGGGCTCGGGCCCGCGCTGCTTGGGGCGGGTCGACGACGCGATGCAGCGTGGAACGCCAGCAGTCGTTGGTCCACCGGGCCATGAGGTCGCCGATGTTGATGACAAACGCCTCGGGCACCGAGTCGACGCCGACCCAGGTGTCGGACCGGTCCAGCACCTCGAGGCCGCCCACGGAATCCTGCCGAAGGACGGTGAGCGTGCCGTAGTCGGTATGCGCCCCAGCCCGCATCTGACCTGGCAGGGGAGCGCGGTCCTGCTCGGGATAGTTGACGGCTCGCAGCGCGTTCGGAGACTGGTTGAGCTTGTCGGTGAAGAACTCCGGCAAGAGACCGAGCCCGCGGGCGAACAGCGACATCATCCGGTCGGACAGGTCAGCCATAGTCGCGTAGTAGCGGGTCCAGGCTTCCTGCAGGTGGGTCCCGCGTTGAAGACCTCTTTCAGGTCGGGCGGGGCTTCGGAGCCCGACGACTGCGCCAGAGACTCACCGGCTCCCGGGTCCTGGCCGATGTCGGTGACGTGGCCAGGTTCGCTGACCGCAACCGGTTCGCGTCCTGGACCGGCACCGCACCCTTGGACGCCTCCTCGGGCGAGCAGAACCGGCACCGGCTCTCCCGAGCGGGGAACCGACGAATGAACCACATGATCCACATCGCCGCAGTCACCCAGATCCGTCTCGACACCGAGGGTCGGGCCTACTACCGACGCAAGCGGGCCGAGGGCAAGAAACCCCTCGAGGCGATGAGGTGTCTCAAGCGCAGGATCTCCGACGCCCTCTATCGCCAGCTGCTCGCCGACCAACAGCGTGTGGCCGGTGCGGAGCCTGGAGCGGGCCCGGGAGGGCACTGCGGGGCGTCTCAAGAATCTAGCGCGGTCGACCTACCCCCGCACATCGACACTTCGGATCAGCCACTTCCCGGACCCGCAGAGCCGACGCTACGCCCGGCACCGACGTCCCGGAAGACCGACCGCGGGAGGAACCTAGAAGCGACCGGTTGACAACAGAGGGGAGCCGGAAGGACGCGCGCGCTCATAGAGCATGTGAGGTCGTCACAGTGGCCTCGCTGGGGCGCCGCGAGGGTCGTCGGTGAAGTTGGTGCTGCCCAAGGGGCCAGCTGAAGTCTGGTCCGCACCCAGTCCGCAGTTTGCCCGTCTACCCTCACTACTTCTCCACACTCGCCAACGATATCGTCGCAGGTCAGAGGCTTAAGCCCACCGTGGCCAACACTGTCCGCGGGTGCGGGGGTAGTTCTGGATCGACTATTCGACGGTGGCGTTGTCGCAGGTCATCGGGTTGGCGGGGGATGGTGGGTCCGCGCTGAGTCCGCAATCGATCTCGATGGAGGGGGCCAGGACCTCGATAATCGTCACCGGTTGGTGAACGATCCAGGGGAGTCCTGCCGCTGAGCCCGACGCCGAGGCCGCTGCGCTCCGCGCCGGACCATGGAAATCGAGGCAAGTCCGAAGAGAAGCACCCCGAGTCCCGAGAAGACGGCGTCACCGACGCGCATGTCGTCGTCGGCCCACGTCGGCAGGTCAGAATCAGC